>Ga0210003_1000404_pt1 | contig 39324 bp, 64 predicted proteins | sample LantaG_FD_182804 | JGI IMG/M metagenome (GOLD analysis project Ga0210003, IMG submission 182804) | Deep subsurface microbial communities from Baltic Sea to uncover new lineages of life (NeLLi) - Landsort_02402 metaG (SPAdes) (version 2) | ecosystem: Environmental > Aquatic > Marine > Oceanic >...
GGAAAATAGGAGTAGAAATACAATGAGTAAAGAACTAAAATTAGAAACACTTCAGGATCTACTAACAATAGATACTGAATTATTAAAAGCAACAGATAATAAATCGATTCTTAGAAGATTAAAGCAGCTTATTAAAGTTTCTGATAAGCAGGAAAATAAAGCTGATGAACTTGCAGAAGATTTCCCTTATGAAGCTGTGTCTGTTGTAGGAAATAAACTGGTCACTTTAAGATTCGATCTAGAATCAAAAAATGCCAGAGTAATAGATGTATCATCAGATGGTAGAGATGTTAAAGGAAGAAACTTTATGGCTCAATCAAATGCAGTAACAAAAATAAATGTATTAGCATCAAAACAAAAGGAGATAATCAATGAGTAGAAAAGTAAGCACAGTACTAATTAATAGTAGAACTGATGAAAGGGATTCAACAGTCAGAGAAGGGATAATGTTCGAGCAATTTATATCTGCAGGAAAACCTATGGAATCTTATGTACAAGATGCTAAGAAACTATTAGGTCTATCTGATGATGCAATCTTACAAATGGATTACGAAGCAATAGTTAAGCAACAAAATAACCAAACTAAAGCTTTTCTTTCATTAGCAAATGCTAGAAGTAAAGCAGAAGAAACTGGATTATTAGAAGAGGTCGAGCTAGAAATATTAGCTAAAGCTGAAGCTAAAATGGCAGCTATTATGGCAGCAAGATTTGATGTAGAAGTAGAAGATTTATATGAAGAAGGGGAAAAATAATGAGTACTGAAAGTTTATTTGACCAATTAAATAAAATAAGTGTTGCAGGAAAAACAGATCAAAAAGGTAAATTCACATACCTTTCATGGGTATATGCTTGGGCTGAACTAAAGAAAATAGCTCCTGATTCTAGTGTAAATGTATATCATGACGAAGGTACTAATATGCCATACTTTTCATCTAGTGCAGGAGTAATCGTTAAAGTTGGAGTAACAGTAAATGGGCTAGAACATATCAGCTATTTGCCTTGTATGAACTTCAGCAATAAAGCTATTAAAGCAGAAGATGTAGATATGATGGACGTAAATAAAGCTATTCAAAGAGCTACAGTTAAAGCGATTGCTTTACATGGATTAGGACTTTATATATATGCAGGAGAAGATCTTCCAGAAGATGACTCTCCTAGTTCACCAGTAAAGAAAAAAGAAGTTAAAGTTGTAGAGAAAAAAGAAACAGCTTCTAAGAAAACAGGAAGCAGCTTTAGAGATAGTAAAAAACCTGTTAATAAAAAAGAAACTGCTGTTGCTGTAGAAGAGGAGATGTAATGGAAACTGACGAAGAAAAGATTGATAAATTGGCAGGAGGCATCGTAGAAGGAATAGAAAGAACTCTAAAAACGCTTGGGGAGCAATTACCTGAGCAAGTAGATGCTATGACTTCAAAACAGCTTAGAAGAGCTTTAAATGCCACTATAAATTATATTTATAAGAAAGATCCTGAAGTAGACTTGAAAGCATTATCTGAACGAGAACAAAAGTTCTTAGGAAGTATGTTTTCTTTGGTTGAAGCAGGGGCTAGTTATACTATGCATGTACTAGGTGAATTACAACAAGAATATGATAAAAAACAAAAGGAGAATAAAGATGGCTAAATTTATTGATTTCGGTGCAATTATGACAAAAAAAGAACGTGATGACGAGGGTAAACTTCAGTATTACATTAAACTTAACAAAGACATTAAGGTTACTATTGATGGTCAAAAACTAACAAGTGAGTATATTAATGTTAAAACTCCAGTTCAACAGATTCAAGCTAGAATTGACAGTGGCAAGAATGATGAAGAAAAGATTGAGCAACTAGAAAAGACTAAAGCTCGTTTTGAACAAGGTGGAGATTTAGAATTTATAAAGCAGAATTTAACAGTAGTAATAGACGATTAAGTGTCATCTGCGTAATTCCTTCAGTGAAACTAGAGAACGTACTATAGGGATTTGACGCTCCGGAAAGACGGAATGTGGGGAAATACTAAGAAGAGTTCCACGTTAAGGTACAGTTAGTATGACAGCTCGGAAAGACGGGCATCATTTTTTTCTTGTAAAAGATTCTAACCTATGATATGATTTCTGTGGAGGTAAGTTATGTTATTTGATACTAAAGATTTCAAGTCACAAAAAGATGCAATTATAAAGAACTTTAAAAAGAAAGAAGTTACTTCTGGAAATATTGCAGAATACTGTTCATTATCAGGTATTCCAATTACTGTAGTATGCATTTTTATTATGGAAGAAATGCCAGAACATAAGGAGTTATGTGAAAGAAAAATCAGAGAAATTAACGAGTTCTTCGGATACTAATGACTGTCCGTTTTGCAAGGAAAGTTGTGGGAATGAACATTGTCCATATAATAAGGAAAAAGATGAAAAATAAACAACAGTGGAAAGCAATGAAGTATTTAGCAAAAAACTTTCCTAATAAGTATAGATTAAAGAAAAATGATAATTTTAGTTCTAGAGGATCTTATAGGTCTTTTGATTTAGAAGAAAAGTCGTGGTTTTTAGGTACTATTTGGTTCACTATATCAGAGATAAGGATATGATAAAAATTGAATGGAACAGATCTGGTCAATATAATAAAGAGATAGGTATAAGACTTGTAAAATCTTGGAAAAGTGTTAGTATAGTAGTAGGATTTTGGAAGTATTATTTGAGAATGGAGATTAAATGAATTTAGAAAAATCAGTACAAATAATATATTATGATGTTATTCTAGATCAGTTAGTAGTGTTAGAATCGCTTGTCGATACAGTTACTATGTTATTGATAGGAATTTTTCAGTCGGAAAATCATACTTATATTGGTACAATGGATTAGGAGATAACTTTGAATTTTGCAGAAAAAAGAAAGCAGCAACTAGGAGTTAGATCTCTTGGTGATATGAAAAGAAGCGGAATAGTTTCAGGTAAATCAGATCCAAGTAAGTTTGTAAAAGGTCCGGTAAATATTGATTGCTTAATCAGACAATGGCAACGAGGAGATTTAACTGGAATTTTAGCAGGTGCAGGAGTCGGGAAAACCTCATTTTTACTTTATATTTTTAAGCACATCTTACAAAATAATCCTGAAGGTGTCGTTGCATTTGTTTCACTGGAAATGACTGCCGGAGAAATTGCTGAGAAATGGTACAAAGCTACAGAAAATGTTCCAGAATTAGCAGACAGATTGTACATTATCGAGAATTATGATGAGGAAGGTAAATCAAGAGAGTTATCTATTTCAGATATTAATATTGAATTAATGAATATTAAAAGTGTTTTGAATACTACGATTCATGCATTTGCCCTTGATCATTTGCATGAAGTAAATATTAACGGAGCATTAGATTATAATCCTGCGTGTAAAGATCTTAAGAATATTGCTGTAGAATTAGATGCACATGGATTTATTCTATCTCAAACTACTAAGGGCAAAGGTATAGGTGACATTCCCGTACCTAAAGATGGATGTTTTGGTACATCAAGATACGAGTGGCTTATGACGAATATATTAACTGTATTTCAGCCACTAAGAAGAGTAGAAAAAGAATGTGATTTATCTATAATGGGGTATCAATATGCAAAGATCCGATATAAAAATAAAACAGATAAGATTAAAGAAGGTATGAATTATTTACTAAGATTTGATTTCGATACAGAAGATTTATTAGAACTTGATAATGATGAGATTGCTACTTTTAAAATGTACTACGAGAAAGTACTTGAACTTCGACAAAATGAAGCTAAGTTCAAATCATATCAGTTTGATCTAGGAAGAGACATAAAAGGAAAAGATGGAAGAACTGTTAGATTGAATGATACATTTGGTGGTGGAACTCCAGATAGTGAGGAGATGTAATGAAAATTCTAATTAAAGCAATGGCAGGGTCACATTTATTCGGAACATCAACCTCAGAAAGTGACATGGATTATAAAGGTGTCTTTCTTCCAACAAGAGAACAGATCCTTTTAGGAAACTATAAGGAATCCTTATCACAATCTACTGGAGATGATCAATCTAAGAATTCAAAAGATGATGAAGATATTGAGCTATATAGTCTTAAGAAGTTCTGTAAGATGATCGCTAGAGGCGACACAGCAGCGTTAGAGTTACTGTTCACACCAGAGCATATGATTATCGAGAAAGATCCTCTATGGGACGATATACTAGCAATTAGAGATCAATTACTTAGTTCTAGAGTATCCGCTATGATTGGATATGCTAGGCAGCAAGCTAATAAATACGGAATTAAAGGTTCTAGAATGGGAGATCTGAATAATGTAATTAAGATTCTTAGAAAGCACGAAACAGAATGTGAAGGTCCAAAACTTAAACATGCTTGGGAAGATATTTTACATGACTTAAAAGATTTTGAGCACGTTCATGAAATTACTTTATCGTCAAAACATGAAGACTCTCCAGAAGTTCCTGCTCTAGATATTTTAGGAAAGAGATTCGATTATCATTGCAACTTCGATTATGTACTTCAGATCATGACTAGGATTTATAAAAACTTTGGACAAAGAGCTAGAGAAGCTAAGAAAAACAATGGCATTGATTGGAAAGCGTTGAGCCATGCCACAAGAGTTTCGATCCAAGGAATAGAATTATTAACAACTGGAAAAATTACCTTGCCATTAAAAGAAAAAGATGTTAAGCTAGTTAAGAACATTAAATCTGGATCAATGGATTATCCTGATGTTCAGAATATCTTAGAGAGCTTATTAGCACAATTAGAATTAGCTAAAAGTGTAAGTAAGTTGCAGGAAAAAGTGCCGCAAGAAGTTTTAGATGAATTGGTAATTAGATTACATGGAGAAGTTGTTAATGAAAATACCTGAACTTATCTCTTTTTTCCAATTAGAATACCCAGAACTTGTATCTGATATGAAAGGTGCTAATCACCATTTAACAGCTAATGATCAGATCAAATTAGAAGTACCTGAGTCTTTTATGTGCGTCAGAATTAATGGCGACAATATTATAGAAAGTATTAATCCTTATCATAATGAATCCGACGTATTTACCCATACGATGATGGTATGTAAACAAGCCGAGAACGCTCCCTACGAGGTCCAAATAGCTGCACTATTACACGACATCGGAAAACCTAGTACAAGAGCTGTAAACCCTAAAAATGGACGTGTGAGCTTCTTTAATCATGATGCTGTATCTGCATTTATGTCACTAGAGATTTTGAAGCGAGAAGAGCTAGGGCTAACTAAGAGGCAGCAGACTAGAATCTTTAATATGATCGCTTTACATACTCAAATATACAAGTTAAACGAACAACAATTAGCTGATATTGGTGATAGACAATTAATTACAAATCTAAGACTTTTAGGAAAAGCTGATCATGCAGGTAGATTCCATACTGCAGGAGATGCTGAAATATCTCCCCTAGTATATATTACATCTAAGATGAAAGATTACAAAAAATGTAAGAAAGAAAAAGAAGTGATTATATTGTGCGGATTGCCGGGATCTGGTAAAAGTAGGTGGACTCATAATAATGCTTATAATAGAGATACTGGAAAGCTTTCTATGATAGTTTCTAGAGATCATTATTTTGCTGAACATTTTCCTGATCTAGATTATAATAACGCATGGAAACAGACTAATCAAAAGTTAGTAGATAGATGGCTAGTTCAGAAGTTTGCCTATGCTAAAAGACAAGATCAAGTAATAGTAGATATGACGCATATGAGCAAGAAAAGTCGTAGAAAGTCATTATCGCACTTCGGATCTGAGTACAAGAAAAAATGTGTAGTTTTTTTACCGGATATGCCGACATTGTTCTTGCAAAACGAAAATCGATCTGGTAAAGTAATTGGGAGGGAAGTTATCGAGAAAATGATGAGAAGCTTTTACCCTCCAACTATGGAAGAATTTGATGAAATAGAATATGTAATTTAAGTTTTTGATATAGAGATAAGTACTAGATCAGAGAATCAAATTCACTGGAGAAATGATGCAATATAAATTCGTAAAAGAAAAAGATCCAAATAATGAATATGATTGTACTAGAGTTACTATTGAAGCTAATACTGTTAGTAGACAAGATCTAATTAACTCATTTATAGAGTTTCTAGGTGCATGTGGTTATAATGTCGAGGATTTGAAGGAAGATTGGTATGCATAAATCATTAGAAAGATTTCAACCATATGTAGAAAAGAAACTACTTCGACAAGTGATTAGTCCTTGTAAAAAATTAATACTTTGGAATTATACCGATGCTTGCACTTATGAAAAAGCTTGGGATGATATTACTACTAATGCTAGAGGTACAGTATATGAGATCGAAACAGGAAAAGTCGTGGCAAGAGCATTTCCTAAGTTCTGGAACTTCGGGGAGCATCAAGATGAAAAGAAAAAACAGATACTTAACTCAAAGAATTTCGAGTGCTTTGAGAAGTTAGACGGGTCGTTAGGAATAATTTACTATTATGGCGGAGAATGGCGAGTAAATACTAGAGGCAGCTTTACAAGTGATCAAGCGATTAAGGGTAAAGAGATGTTGGCTAAATATAATATGCCCGATCATTTACAAGGATGTACTTTACTAGTAGAAATAATTTATCCTGAAAATAAGATTATTGTAAATTACGGCGAGCAAGAGAAACTAGTTATACTGGGATCTTATGGAAAGCGTCACAAATATCTTCCATATAAATATGAAGAAACTGGAATGAGCCATGCTGATTCAGTAAGTTTCGACACTATAGAAGATCTTCAACAGCATCTTGAAACACTAGATCATCAAGAAGAAGGATATGTAGTAAGATTAGAAAATGGAGAACGGATCAAATTCAAATCTGCTGAGTATTTACGGGTTTCTAGGATCATCAATCATATGAGTCCACTGAGTATGTGGAAGGCAATGGAGAACGGCAAAGTTAATGTGGATTATTTGGAGCATTTACCTGAAGAGTTTCGAGTTGAAGCTGATCAATTAGTTGAGGATTTAGAAGATGCTTATAATGATGAAGCGTTAATAATAGAGTGCTTATTTACAAATGTGATGAAAGATGTAGTTCACGATGAAGAAATACGAAGAAATATTGGAGTTTACTGTAAGGAAAAAAAGATTAATTCAGCAGTAATTTTTGCTACTTTAGATAAAAAAAATGATGTAATCGATAAGCTTATAATGAAGCAGATCAGACCGAAAAATAATCAGATAGGAGAATAAAATGGAACAATTAATTAGTGTAGATGAATTTTTTGGTGAGAAATTAGAGGAATCTGAAAATAGTTGGCAAACTTTTGATGGATATAGAATAAAAACTACTGAGAGAGATATTATTATAGCTATAGATGATGGTCAAAGTTGTTGTGAGAATTGGGGAATGATTTCAACAGAAGATAATATTGTTAATTTTATAGGAGCTAACATCAATAATGTTAGTATAACTGAAGGTAATTTAACGTCTAGTTTAATGAAGATATTATCTAATGAGTATGTTTCTTCTAATGAAACTGAATTTATTACTTTGAACACCAGTAAAGGTTCTTTGCAATTTGCTGTATATAATTGTCATAATGGATATTATGGTCATTCGGTTTTTATTAAGGTTGGAGATGATATAACTAATACAGGTTTATAATGAAAATTAGTATTTTCCCGAAAGCTGTAGCACTTCCATCATCTAAAGAAGAAAAGACTAAAGAAGCTTGGTATACATCTAAGCCACATAAAGCTGAGATTGTAGAAGTTAGAACGCATGATGATCTAATCGATATCCTTTGTAATTATGCTTGGAGTCCGAGTATATTTCAAGACTATAGAAACCAGAACGGATTCATCTCAACTGATTTCATGGTACTTGATATTGACGATGGTATGACAATAGAAGAATCTGAAGCAATGGTTCATAAACTCGACATAGCATGTTTATGCTTACCAAGTACAAGCCATACCGATGATACTCATAGATTCCGCCTAATATTCCCTCTTGGAAAAACTATTACAACTAAAGCTGTATTTGAATCTACTATGAGAAAATTAGCAGAGTATTTTCCTGCAGATCCTGCATGTGTCGGTGATACGGCTCGTTTCTTCTTTGGAGCTAAAATGGTGGCAGGTTTCTGGTATGATTCTGAGTTACTTTTACCAATAGTGCCTCAGAAGCCCAAGAACACAGTTTTAAAGCGTTATGAGTCCAAAGTATCAGTAGTTGTTGGAGAAGGAATCGAAGAGCTTACAGAACGCTTATTTGGTGAGAAACGAGAAAAGATACCAGATTGTATAGCGCATTTCTTAGAAAATGCTCCTGATAACTTAGCAGGGCAATGGTATCACAGTAGTAATTCATTTCTGTTTACCTGCGGATTATTAGGATTAGATCAAGACAGGGTTGAAGAGGTATTCTTTTCTTTGTATCCTTATGAAGAATTAACTGAAAAAGTAGTTGCTAAAATGATAAATGACGGTTATGATAGTAGAGATGAAATGTAAGGAGAAAATATGTCAAGTTATAAAAATGCACCGATGAATTTAGAGCAAGCTATTAGTATTATAAACGAGCTTGAGCAAAAAGTTGAAGATCTTCAGAATAGTTTAAAAGTAGTTGCTGAAGAAAATGATAAAATTTCCTTTAAATTAACCGTAGCAAAAGAATCTAATGTTCAGTCAGCAGAAAAAATAAAACTATTAGATTTACAAAGAAAAGATGCGGAGTATAAATTGAAAGATGTTTTAGGAGCTTATAGAATTATGAAAGAAGCTTTAAAGAAGATTAATGAAAGATAGCGGTTGTTGGTTAGACGGAAATTTCTTTTATACGCCACTTTACTTTGAAGTATACGGTATCAGAAAAGAAGTTGAGGATATGTCAGATTTCGACTTAGTAGATGAAGTTGCTTATTTATGTGAAGATGTTGACGAGATAGATGATATACTGTATAATTACATAAAAGGTCCGGGAAATATCCTTAGTGACGAGGATAGAGAAAAACTAATCTGGTTTTATACTATATGTCATATCGAGGATTACTTGGTAATATCGGAAGATGGAGAGGAATGGTAAATGAAGAAACTTATTGATTTTTTTTATAGTGGTCATGACGAAATTATGCAGGAAGAAAAAGAATATACAGCGTATGTTTGTCAGACCGATTGGGATTACCACTTTCCTGATGATTGGCATGGAGTAGATATATACTTCTCGGAAAAAAGCATCAAAGCTCATAGAAAGTGCGTTGAAGAATGTGGCATTGTTAAAGTTAAAGTGAGTTTTGAAGAAGTGATAGAAAAAGGTAAATTATAATGAGTAGTAAAAACTACCATATAATTTCCCACGATTTACAAATTGATGCGGCTATAAAACACATTGAACAGCATCAATTCCATGCGTTCGATACAGAAACTACTGGACTTAATACTAGAAAAGATACTGTAATTGGGATGTCGTTTTCTGGCGAAGTTGGAACTGCATTTTATATTGCCAGATTTACATGGTGTACTGAAAAAAGAGAGCTAATCAGATGTGTTTCTGAAGAGAACTTCGTAAAGCTTTTGGAAATGGTCGCTGAAAAAGAGCTATTAATGTGGAACGCTAGTTTCGACTGTAGAATAGTAGAAAGTAACTTTGGGATAGATTTATTGCCGAGCTTAACTTCCGATGTAATGCTTATGAAGCATACTGTAAACGAAGATGGTTTTTTTCAATTAAAAAGAACTGCTATTGAAATTCAAGAATACCTTGGTATGGACATGGAAAAAGCTGCCAATGAAGAACAGATAGAGCTTAAAGAAAATATTGTAAAAAACGGTGGCTCTATAACTAAAGCTTGTTATGAGATGTATAAAGCTGATTTACCTGTACTAGGAAAATATGCTTGTGCTGATGCTGACTTAACGCTAAGGATTGGACATTATTATTTAGATATGCTTAATAAAGAATCACTATCTGATTTCTTTTTTGATGTGGAACCAATGCCATTATATAAAGAGGTAACTGTTAAGATGGAGAAAAAAGGTGTAACTTTAGATTTACCTTATATTAAATCGTCAAGAGAAGAGATTCAAGTAGATATTGAAAATTTAGAAGAAAAAGTTATAGTGTCAATAATGTCAACTGATGAGGGTATGAGTTGGTATGTTGATAAGTTGATAGACATTGAAGTAAAGCATAAAGGAAATTTTGCTCAAGAACTTGCAAAAACATATGAATTAGATCTTCCAATATCTGAGAAGTCAGGCAAGTTTAGTTTAACTGCTAAAAACATTGGTCTATTAGAAGATTCTGTTTACAAGTTCTTTTTATTATCTGGAGATAGTGGTTATTTAAATAGCGGAATAATTGATACTGTTAGAAGAAATATATATGATTCTATTAATGAAAAAACAATTAATATCAGCTCAAAAAAACAGTTAGGTGAAATAATTTTCGACTACTTTGGAATCAAACCACTATCAAGAACTAGTAAAGGTGCTCCACAATTCAATGATGATTTTATTCAACATCTAGATACTTTAGATTTCGAGTGGTCAAAGAACTTAAGTAATTATAATAAACTTATTAAGATTCGTGGAACTTATATTGATAGATTTCTAGATAATCATGAAGATGGAATTTATTATCCAAGTTTCAAACAGCATGGGACAATTTCAGGAAGATACGGATCAGATTTACAACAGCTTCCAAGACCTAAAGAAGTAGGGGAATTAGATCCAGTAGTATTAAAATACAATAATAGAATTAGAGCTTTTATAATTGCAGGTGAAGGTAGAATCTTTATTGACGACGATTATGAATCTTTAGAGCCGCATGTTTTTGCTCACGTTTCTGGAGATGAAGGTCTTAAGGATATATTCAGAAAAGGTCACGATTTCTATTCAACTATTGCAATTGCTACAGAAAAAATGGAAGGTGTTAGTGCTGATAAAAAAGCTGATAACTATTTAGGTAAAGTAAATAAGGCTATACGTCAGGCGGCTAAAGCTTACTGCTTAGGCGTTCCATACGGTATGACAGCATATGCATTAGGTAAGACGTTAGGAATCACTACAGAGGAAGCTGAAGTTCTTATAGATGGTTATTTAGATGGTTTTCCAGAACTTAAAAAATGGATGGATGAATCTAAGTATCAGGCTCAACATTATGGATTCGTAACTTCAGAAGTCGGGAGAATAAGACATTTGCCAAGAGTTAAGGAACTTTATAGTCGTCATAAAGATCAACTATTAGACTACAAATATAGAAATAAGCTTATAAAAAAAATGTCGAATAATCTTGGGAAAGACGAGGCTACTAGAAGAGTTAACTCTGCTTATATGGATTATAAGAATGGTATTAATAATAGTAGGAATTTCCAGATACAATCTCTAGGTGCAAGTATTGTAAATCTTGCTGCTATAGAAATCAATAGAGAATTCATTAAACGGGGAATCGATGGTTGGGTAGCACTTCAAATTCATGATCAATTAGTTATGAACGTGCCGGAAGAAAAAGCTGCGGAATGTAGAGTATTTGTTCAAGATATAATGGAAAATAATTATAAATTAAGTATAGCTTTAAAAGCTCCGGCGGAATTGGCGCATAATCTTCTAGAAGGGCATTAATGGAGATACTATCTTGGATAGGATCTTTCTTATTAGCTATATGTGGTGCTCCTATAGCATATGATGCATATAAAAACAAGAGAAGTGATATTTCTACTGCTTTTATAATGCTTTGGTTTTTTGGAGAACTATTTACTTTAATTTATGTAGTATATAAACAAGAAAATGCCTTGACTTTTAATTATTTCTCGAATATAATGTTTATAGGAGTTGTAATTTACTATAAATTCCTAAAGTAACACCGGAACTGATAATTCGGAGTTAGTTGCAAAAAAGCCGCTATTGCGACGAACTAGATAGTACTAGTCGTGCCTAGTATAGCAAAGAGTCACATGCTTGTAAAAATGTTGTGAGGTTGGCTGGCTTCTATTGTAGTGTGATTAGCTTCTGCTGAAAATAATCAGGCGTAACCTGCCTCTCTGTGGTAGAGTGAAAGCCGATTCGGATTGGAAAAGTGGTTAGGTGTAACGGTAGCTCTAAACCGTTAGTTTGTGAGGTTCAAGAAACTCTCTGGATGGAATGGAAGAATCCCGGATACGGTAGCCGTCAGTTTTACCAACAGCCGTTTTTTAGGAGGAATATGTTAAATGAATTATTAGTAAAATTAGATTATTGTATTTTTAACTATAGATACTTGTTACCATATAACCTATGTATAAAGTACTCTGTGCCATCTAAAAGATTATTAGGATATTGTTTTAATAATATTGATGAGGAGTCTATTACTGGTAAAGTTAATATAATTGCACATATGTACTGTTATGATTCTACTATAGATATGGATAACTTAACTTTGTTAGAATACTGTTATGGTCCAATGACTAGAGAAAGAGTTAGGCAAATATTATGCAAGTTTGTAAGAAAATATTATAAGGAGAAAAAATGAACTTAAATATACCCGGATATTACATTAATGAAAATGACAACTTGGTACTGTTATACCCGAAAGGGTATAATAAGAAGTTCCCCTATAAAACTCAAATAGAAGTATATACTACTTTTGGATGGCAGCCTGTTTTATATAGTGATCATATATTTGACCTATTAAATAAAACTGTAGAATTTGCTTATATAGGAGAGCTTTAATGTACAGAATTAAAAACTTTTTCCTTTACATTAAACGCTTTTTCTATTATGGTAGAATAGGAGCTTCTAGAACTAGGGACTATGATGCTAATGGAATACATGAGCTAATTCATGCTCATATGGTCCGAGTTAAGCGTTATATGAACTCTAGAGATACTCACCTAGTATGGAATGATAAACCAGATACTAGAGGAATGAGGCTATTAGCAGAGTTTACTGAGCTGTCAAGAAGAATGGCTGAAGATGGGATGCAGACTCATTATTATTGGGGAATAATTTATAATGAGTCTTTGGAATCAGGCGAGTGTTATTTTGATAAAATGAATAATCGCTCAGAAGAAGAAAGTAGAAGAACAAAGGTTGCTTTTAAAAAAGATTCGATGGTAACTAAATGTCAGTTAGAGAGATATTATTATTTATTAGAAAAAAACGTAGATGGATTTTGGGATTAATATGAATAAAAAATATGAACTAGAAGTAGATGAAAAGGGTCGTGTTGATATTCCTAAAGATCTTTGGAGAGCTATATTAGAAGCTGCTAAAAAAAGTAAAAAAGGTAAAAGAGGTTTAGGATCTAAGAAAATAAGGGTTCAGAAAAAAATAGTAAAGGCTGAATTATTAATAGCGTTTATAAAGGTATATAATGAGAATACTTAGAAAAAATTATTACACTACGGATAACTCAGATCTTTACTGGAGTTTTGTTCCTAAGTATAAAAATGAGACTTATGTAAAATGTAAAATTATTTTATACTACAAATACGGAGAATATAAAGGTACACCAGTAGAAATAAAAAATTATAAATTAGAGCACAAAAATATCCAACATTGGAAAATATACACAGGAGCACTATGAAATTACATGAAGCATTAGCATTAAATTTACCACTGAAAAGATATTTTAATAGTATTTGGATAGATGACATAGAGGACTCAATACTTAGTAAAGAAGACATACTTGCAGATGATTGGGAAACTAAACGAGTTGTTAAAACTTCCCATATATTTAAATCATCAGGAGGTACAACATTTACCATTAAAAAATGTGAATCTAATTCTGATCCTTTGTATCTAGAAATTAGAGATAATGATGAAGATGGAGTGTCTTTTACTGAAGAAGATGTCGATATTATTCTTGATGTTATAATGAATACAACAGAAACTGGTAAATCTCGAATTGTACCGTTTTAAGGGGTTGCATAATGATTAAAAAGCTGCTAAACTGGTTACTAAGCTTCTTCCAACAAGAAAAAGAAGCTAAAGTAATAGTGAAAAAAATTGATGAACTGGATGAAAAATTAGAGGAGATTGAGAATGAAAAAAATACTATCGATGATATTGCTGACCATTTTAATAAGTAGTTGTGGAAGTCCTATGACAGTAAATGGTAAAACTTACGAATGTTATGGTTATTTCGATAAAGAAGAAGTACAACAAGAAGATATGAATTATAGATTTGTTAAGGCTAATTTATTTCCTATAATAATAGGATTTGAAACTTTAATAATTCCTGTGTTATTAATAGGGTATGAAACACATTGTCCGTCAGGTTTAAAGGTAAAAGATGAAAATAATACTGATTCTAATACTTCTAAGTAACTCAGCATTTGCACAAAATGCTACTACCTTAAATAAAGGTGATACTGCTCCTTTTTCAGGCATATTACTTACTAAAGAAAGAGCTGAAGAAGCTATGAAAGCTGAGAAGTCAAATATAGTGCTCAAAGACCTTAGAATAGCTCAGGAAGAGCTTACCGAGTATTATCGGCAGGATGCTAGGATACAGCGTAGAAAGCTCTCAGAAGCTCAATTTAGTGGCTTTATGTCTAATACGCTATACTTTGTAGTTGGTGTTCTGGTTACTGGTTTTGCATTTAAAGTGAATCAAAAAATTGGAGAGATGTAATGACATTTATTTATATGACAGTAATTTTAGCATTATTTTTTACTTTAGTAATTACTATAGTTAGAGTTGCTAGACAGTTTGAAGAAATAGATGACTTAAGATGCGAGCTTTCTATAAAATCGGATGCTATACATGATCTTAATACTGAAATAACCCATTTAAAAAAATTAGTTATACACAAAGACAATATTATTGACTATGGAAAAATACTAAAAGATGCGGTTATGGAACATAGAAAAGAATTAGTAGATACTTTAGATATGCTTGCTGAAATAGAAATTTTAAGGAGCGATGATGAAATTCTTCCTTAGAGTACTAGATAATGGCAAGATTCTTATTAAAGATCTTCAAACACAAAAAGCTTTAGTAGTAAAAGATATGAAACAAGTTTCAAAAGAGATACAAGAAATAATTGATGGTAGTAATGTAGAAGAAACTGAAAAAGAACCTACAGAGTTTGAAAAGTATAAAGATTGGCACGACAAAAACATACAGGAGAGGTTAGATGACCAAGAAACAGAGATTATTGGAGATAGTGGCGATGATTCAGGAGATTTATCCGGAGTTGAATCATCTGATGGTAACGGATCTAGAGAATCCTGAATCAATTATTATAACTTCAGAAGATAGGTTACATGAGCTTGCTGAAGAACATGGCATAGATGTTGATGTTTTTGATTTTATGGAAGAAGAATATCCTTCGGCTCTAGGAATAGATTGGGACGGTGATGATGACGATGGAGAGGGGTTTTTACAATGAAAATTATTTGCATTTCTGACACACATAATTACCATAAAACCATAAAATTGCCAGAAGGCGATATTATTGTTCATACGGGAGATTTTAGTTCTAGAGGATATAATCATGAACTTGAAGACTTTACTAAGTGGTATGGATCTTTAAAATATAAACATAAAGTTTTAATTGCAGGAAATCATGATATAGGAACAGAAAAAAAAGAACTAGAATTTAAAAAGATGTGTACAGATAATGATATAATATATTTAAATGATTCTGGAATTTCATTAGAAGGAATAATGTTCTGGGGAAGTCCTGTAACTCCTAGATTCGGTAATGGTTGGGCTTGGAATAGAGACATAGAAAACCTTATACCCCCAAGAGGTACAGTATATAATCCAATTAAAGATCATTGGGATAGAATCCCAGATAATGTTGACGTATTACTAACTCATGGACCTCCAAAAGGAGTTTTAGATTTTACTTATTATGATCAAAAACATGTGGGATGTCCTATTTTACTAGATAAGGTTTTAGATATAGCTCCAAAGTTACATATATTTGGTCATATACATGAATGTCAAGGAATGGATCAAATAGGAGATACTGTCTTTGTAAACGCTTCTATATGTACATTACAATATAAGCCTACAAATAAACCAATAGTAGTAGAGATTGATAATGAAAAGATATAAGATAGAAAAACTAGAAATAAAAGAGGGAAAATCTTCAGGAGTAAGCTCTGGATCTTGTTCATACGGAAAATGTTATTTTAAAGAAGATGGATCAGATATAATTACAAGCCCAGAAATTGAGGACATAAAAATTGGTGGAACATTATTAGTAGTTGAGAACGCATTTTATTTTAACAAAACTAGTAAAATTATCAACATAATAGAAATAACTGATACTTCGGTAAAAATTGAAACTGGAAGTAGTATATACTTATTGGAAATATTAAATGATTAAAATCATGGAAGGCGGTCACTATAAAGAAAAAGGGTATTACTACGCTTTATATTTGACGTTCCCTAAATATACTAGTACCATATGTAAAAGTATTACAGGATCAGATCAGTCAATAAAAAAACTTGATATGAACACTGGTTTTAGTTTGACAAGCAATTCTATTTATAGTAACATTTTATTTAGTATCCTTGGGTTTAGCTTAGGGCTTGAAATACATAGTAGGAGTGAGAATGAGTATTAAATGGAGTGAAGAGGAAATAGATATGTTATTAGATCTATATGACAACAACACTTATAAGCAAATAGCTAGTAAGATAAATAAGAAGTTTGGAACAGATCATACTACTAATGCTATCAGAAAAGCTCACGAAAGATACAGTATTCCAATATTATCTATAAAAGATAGAAAAGATGCTCCAAGAATTTTATTCTTTGATATAGAGACAGTTCCAATAATTGCTTCAGTTTGGAAACTATGGGACAATAATGTAGGTCTAAATATGATAGATAAAGATTGGCACGTTCTTAGTTGGTCAGCAAAGTGGTATGATAGTGATATTATAATGTATGAAGATCAGAGAAATGCAAAAGACTTTGAAAATGATAAGCCTTTATTAAAAAAGATCTGGAAGCTATTAGATGAAGCGGATATAATTATTGGACAAAATTCTAAAAAATTCGACGTTAAGAAATTAAATGCTCGGTTTATTATGCACGGAATGAAACCTCCTAGTTCATTTAGACAGATAGATACTCTCCTTATTGCTAAAAGACATTTCAGCTTTACTAGTAACAAACTAGAATATATGACCGATAAACTATGCACAAAATATAAGAAATCAGGTCATGCTAAATTTCCGGGGTTTAAGCTATGGTCAGAATGTATGAAAGGTAATCTAGAAGCTTATAAAGAAATGGAAGATTATAATAAGCTAGATGTATTATCATTAGAAGAACTATATGAGATACTTATACCTTGGGATGATTCTATTAACTTCTCGATATATTTCGATGATGATGCTTGTAGTTGTGGAAGCACTAATTTTAAAAAGGCAGGGTTTTATTATACAAATGCATCTAAATTCCAAAAGCATAAATGTACTAATTGTGGTGCAGAATACAGATCAACTACAAATTTATTAAAAGGGCAGAAAAAGAAATATAGAAAGAATCCGAGGTAAATATGGCTGATAGCTTTAAAGATTATCTAACTTTATTTCATGAACGTGGGGTTTTTATCCCCACTAAAACTATAAAATTATTTGGCGAAGTAGATGATGATATGCTAGATAACTTAGTATGTAATCTACATGCCTTAGATTCTATTACCGGAGAAATCACTATAAAGCTCAGTTCTGAAGGTGGATGCCTAACAACAGCTAGAGCAATTTTTGACCTCATTAAGGGGTGTAAAAACTTAGTTAGAATCATAGTATACGGAGAAGCTGCAAGTGCTGCTACAATTATATTACAAGCAGCAGATATTAGAATAATGACCGAGAACTCAAAGCTTATGATTCATGTAGGGACAGAAGGGGTGGCAAGAGATCATCCTAGAAACGTAGACGCTATATATAACGAAAATAGAGTAGACGAGAAATGGATCGAAGATAAGTACTTAGAAAGAATTAAGGAAAAAAAGCCAAGATTCACTAGACAGCAATTAAAAGATATGTTAATATGGGATAGAACTTTAAAGCCGAAAGAAGCTTTAGAATTAGGACTTATAGATTCGATAGGAGAGACACAATGATTTATGTTAATGTTAGCAAACAAACTAATGAAATTAAGAGTATAGTTGAGTCAATTATGGAAATTACTAAAGATATTTTTGTGGCAGGAGGGGCATTGACTTCTATATTTACTAAACAACCAATCAATGATCTAGATTTTTATTTTAAAAACAAACAAACATTAGAAGATACTCTTCAACACTTAACTGACGATAATTGGTTTCTGAGTTTTGCATCAAAAAAAGCTTTGACTTTAGTAAAAGGCGAAGAAATAGTTCAGCTAATATATTATAAATATTTCAACTCTATTCAAGATATTTTTAAGGAGTTTGACTTTTCTGTTAATATGTGTGCTTTTGATGGTGATAGTAAATCTATTATTATGCACGAAGATTTTCTACCTAGTTTAGCTAATAGAGAGATCTTATTTAATCAAAATACTCCTTATCCAATTATATCTTTATATAGAACAAAAAAATACCTAGAAAGAGGCTATATAATCCCTACTCAAACTACATTAAAAATTGGAATGGCAATATCTAATTTAAACATAACTTCGTGGGAGGGGTTAGAGGATCAGTTAGGAGGAGTTTACGGTGAATTAAATTTAACAGGAAAACATAAAGATATTCCTTTTAATATGAATTATGCTATTGATAATTTTTCGACATTATTTGTAATAAAAACTGAGACTCCTAATTTAAATGCTAAGAAACTGTTTGAAATATCTGGATTAGTAAATGACTCTTTGCCCGGTAATCATGGATTTTTAAATTTTAATAATACGCCTAAAACCCCAAGTAAAAAACTATTCACTTTATAAAGGAGAAATAACAATGAAATGTGTAATTACAAATGAAGAAACTAAAAGTATGAGTAGTAATATTCCACTTTCTAGAGAAGGTAGGCGATTACTTCCAGAAATCCATGAAAAACATAACGAAAAGATTAAAGACTTCTACATAAAGAATAACCTAGAAAAAGATACAACTGGTAAACTAACTGAAGAGTTCTTAGCAAAACTAGCTCCTAAGATAAATAAGTCATATGCTCTAAGATTACTGCATAAACAAGAAAAAGATATTATCGAAACTAGAGATGAGGTATTAGGATAATGTACGAGGAAAATGAAACTTTAATTACTACAGAAGATATTGGCTCAGAAAAGAAAGGCACTTTGATTCCTAAAGGTTCTAAGGTAAATTTCATCAGAGTAGCAGATAGCCCAGATTTAGGTAGATGTTTAATAGCTATAAGGCTCGGAGAACGAGTACTAGTAGTTCCTGAAAACATCGTAAAGTTTAAATCGTGGTGGAAAAGAAGAAAAGCTTTTAAGCAGTTCAATAATCAGTTTATGATAAGTAGTCCTAGACTTAGAAGACATCATCCTAATTTAGTGTTGAAACTATATTTTAGAACTTATTATTTTTTTAAGGATCTATTCGGAGGAAAAGATGAAGAAGTTTAAAATAGGCGATAAAGTAATATATAAACTGTCAGGAGATACTATTCCTTTTGGTGAAGAAGGGGAAATAATTGGATATGCTGATAATGAGGGTTACGAAGTATTATTTCCTAATTGTTTAGCTACCAACTGTCCATTCAAAGATTCTTGGAGTGTATCTCTTTATGGAATCGAATTAATCGGATCTGAAGTTCCTAAGAAGTTCAATTCAGGTAAACCTAGAACAGATCTTATTTCTGGCGAGTTCATTTTAGGATTAGGTCAAGCACTTCAATATGGTGCTGAAAAATATGGTGAAGATAAATCGGATGTTCCAAATTATCTAAAAGGAGAGGGGCACTTGTATAGCGACCTTATTGGCTCTTTAGAGAGACACGCAGCTTATTTTAAGTCAGGCGTTAATATTGACGAGGAAAGTGGCTTAGAACATCTATTACTGGTTGCTGTGAACGCTATGTTTCTGTACAACTATAGAATTAGCGGAAAAGGTCGAGATAATCGTGTTATTTTAAACGAGAAAGAGGTTGACGAGTAAAAATTAAAGTGCTAAAATGAGTAGTCAAGGGAGTTTGATGAAAGCTAAAAAAGGAACTATAATTAAAGAAGAGAAATCTGGAGAAGTACAGAGGCTTAAGAATAGGGTACGAAATTTAGAGAAACAAAATAAAATGTTAGTACAAAAATTAAATACAGCAGAAGCAGTTATTAACAGTAATACTGCATATTTAAAAAATCATACTGAAGATATTAGTGTAGAAGAGCTTATAAACGCAGCAAAAGGAAAGAAAACTTTGAAAGAAATAGAAGAAGGTAGAGCTTGTCCTGTATGTGGATCAAAAGCTTATAAAACTATGAAAACACCTTTTGGAGCACTAAGATCATGTGCTTTATGTAAACATAGTGAAAAGGTTGTAGCATAGTGACTAAGAAGAAAGTAAAATCCGTAGTTCCGATTGCTAAGTTGAAAAATAACCTTAGACGAATACATATGCAATGCTCTTATAGAGCCAAGGCTAAAGCTCGTTGTAAGATCGATACTGCAACTTATAGATGCGAAGCAGAAGGATGTAAAACTGCTCTATATGAGGGTTCTCTAGAAAAGAGATACTTGGATATGGTTGATAAGTATAAAGGCGTGTACGAGGTTCTAAAGGGTAAAATAGAGTTAGATCATATAGAACCTGCAATTTCACCAAGTAAGGGGTTTGGAGATTGGCACGAATATATACATAGACTATGGGTCGATGATAATGGATATCAAGGATTGTGTCGTGAACATCATGCAGAAAAAACTAAGAAAGAGGTTGAGGAAAGAGCTGAAGCCGGGACTTTAAAAAGGAATAAATAATGAATAAAGTAATATTAGATGAAGAATCATCGTCGGCATATCATTTTGATTGGGAGCCAGATGAGGGTAGAACTTATTATGTAGAATTTAAGATTTATGATATTTGTTTGGTTGGGTATAATGGTAAAACTGGAGAAAGTGATTATCCTGCTTATTATAATTTAGAAGATTTTAATGATCAATCAGATTATGAACCTAACGAAAAAACTATACCTAAAATGAGTGGTTCTATAAAATGGGATGGATGTTGTAATTATGAAATACATGAGCTTCCTATGTTACATAGATGTGGACTAGATGGTTTTATGAGCGATTTTAAACAAATAAAAAGAGTATATGAAATATCTGCAGAAATCATGGGTGATGTTTGTGATTTAGATATGATGGGATTATTATGACTAGACAAGAAAAACTAGATACTTTAAAAGATTTCATGACAAAAGAGCATATCTTTTATGAAGTTAATCCGATGAATCAAAAGGAAATGGATGATTACATGTATCGAGTTAAGGCTAAATTACCAGAACTATATAAGTTTTGTATAAAACTTGACATTGTTAAAGAAAACAGTTATGATAGTTTTATTCACATGTTGGAACATAGTATAAATGTAGGCGTGAATAAAGCATTGTTTGGAGGTATGTAATGGAAATATTTTTTATTGTAATGGGAATTATATTTTTAATATCAACTCACGGAGCAGCTTATTACTCAGGTAAAAGTAATGCTTTTGGTGAAGCTCAAGTTGAGTCTAGAAAAATATTCAGGAGGAATAAATGATTATGTTAAAACGACATTTAATAAAAATAACAAATATAGAAGGCGTTTTTAGGTACGAACTTACCAATTTCTGTTCTGATGATCTTTTAAAAATTGACCCCTCTATTTTGTTTTTAAGATTATATATGTTAGGTGGTTTATCTCCTTTAGATACTGTAGATATTATTAAAACTGAAACAATTAATTATGATTTAAAATAACAAAAAGAAAACGATCACTATAAATATAGCAATGTTTGGAGGTATGTAATGATTAGTAGAAAAGATAGAGATGATTTACAACAAAGATTAAAAGATAGAGGAGTTGTTATTCCCGAAGATAACAGAAAAGTTTTAGTGGCTAAACGAAGAGAAGGTAAGACTGATGAACTTATAAAGGTAGCTTATAGACAATTGGAAGAAGGTAAAAATGTTTTATGGGTAAGTCAAAGAACACAAATACAGAAGTTTACTATAAAAATGTTTTTAGAGGCTGATGGTATGAAATATTTTAAGGGTATTTATAATGAAGTAGATAGGAAAGTTTCTTTTTATAACGGAGCTAGTATAATTTTTAAAACTATAGAAGAAGTTAAAGGTCCGGAATTTATGTCTAAAGATTTTAAAGATTACTACTCAATACTAGATAATGCTGCTTTAAGTTCATATGATTTCGACCTTATAAGTATAAATGGAGAACTTTACGATGAATAATTATCAAGATAAATGGACTAGGTGGCACGATAAACCTTGTAATAATGGTGAACCTAGAAGTAATAACGGTTGGATTTACTCAGCATATTCTAAGTATCTAGCTCCGAATACTACAGATCTTTATAAAAGACTAGAGTGTTATAACGAGTGTAATACTAAATATGTACCTTTAAAAATAGATAGAAATCCCGGAGATAAATTTCCTCCTTTATCAAAAGATGAAGTGATTGGAATGGTATCTCTAGGACTATTAACTAGACATGAACTAGAAGCATCTCATTGGAACTTCTGCAATTTAGAATATACTCCAGAAAAGTTGACATTCTCAAGTATTTATAAAGCAGCAAAAGCTCTGTTTAAGATTAGAAAAGAAGATAGAAATTATGTTTGGCAAAATAATGTAACTGAAGCTTATCCACTAGCTTTTTGGTTAGCACCACATGATCAGTATTATGTTACTAGATTTTATGGATATAAGGCGACTATATTGCAAACTATAGCATTTTATTTAAATATACTATCTGTGTTGACAGGAAAAAATAAAAGTGTTAAAATGTTATTGTGGTTACAGTTAGAAGATTTAGAACATCCTCTAGCTAAAAAAATGCCAAAAAATAAATGGGTTAAAGACTATTTCGGGGAAGAACACCCCTTTACAAAAGGACTAAAATGAAAAAACTATTAGCAGTATTATTACTTTTGCCTACAATGTTGATGGCAGGAACAAAAACACTTGAATTGAATTCAAACAACACAATTAGATTTAATCAGGCATTTACTTCTGAATATGTCTCAGTTAAACAAATTGAAGCTATTACATTATGCGCTTTAAATATTGGAAAGGAGATTAATATTGTACTCTATAGTCCCGGTGGATCTATTTCGGCAGGTCAATTATTTATCGACACTTTAAATGCATTACCTTGTACATTTAATACAATTACAGTATTTAGTGCTTCTATGGCATATCAGACTGTTCAGAACTTAGGGAAAAGATATATCCTACCTTCTGGAACTTTAATGTCACATAGAGCTAGTATTTCTGGACTTGGTGGAGAAGTTGGTGGAGACTTAGACTCTTACATGAGCACCTTAAAAGACACTATAAACGAACTTGAAACAATTGCATCCAATCGTGTAGGAATTACATTAGAACGCTACAGAAAGGATATCAGCGATGAATTATGGTTAACTGGAACTGAGTCGGTAAAGAGAAATCATGCAGATGAAGTTGTACTAGTAAAATGTGATAATTCTTTAATGAGCACATCTATAGAAACATTTAATACTATGTTTGGACCAGTAGATGTTGAATTCTCTAACTGTCCAATTATTATAGCTCCACTAAGTTTTAAAAGAGCTACAAACGAACAAGCATATAATTCAGTAAAAAGTTACTTTTCAAATATCAAGAAGCGTGTAGGATTTAGTTTATAATAATGTCCGACTACACGTTAGAAGACCTCCTTAAGATACTGGAAGAAGGGACTCCTGAAAAGGAGTCTCCTATTCCTACTTCTGACTCAAAAATAAGCTCCTTTATAAATACATATAAAATTACACATGGTGTAGACAGAATACCTAATTATATGATATATTATACTTATAAGGAAATTTATAGTGGAGAATTGTCTAAGGTAGAGTTTTTCAGACAGTTTAATAAAGATTTTATTCAAGTTAGAACTGGCAAACAGAGAAGCTATTTGTTAGACGGAGAAAGTTTTGATAGATCTAGGGAAGGTATTATCAAAGCAGAATTTTATAGTAAGGGTAAAAAATAAACATTCATTAGGAATCTAATAATGACAGAAAAAAAGAAAACAAGAAGAGGGCAGGTTAAATATCCTGATCTAGAGACTAAGTATTCAACTAAACGTAGAAGAGATTATATAGATAATCATCATTACGTTAACGGTGTAGAATTTAAAGGTGCATTAGTTATGCAACCATTAGATGATGAAGCAAAAGAGTATCTTAACCAATTCAATAAAGAGTTCTATGGAGCTAGTTTTGACAGCAAATGGGATTATGATACAGTACATATATCTCAAGTTGATGAAGACACTGTAAGGGACTTAAACGCCCAAATAAGAGCTTTAAAAGGTAAACGTAAGAAGATATTCGGAAAGTCTCCAAACACGACTACAGAGGAAGATAGAGAGCTTGCAAGGTACTTTACTGCTCAGATAGAAGAGATCGAAGAATTCTTTAACAAGATTCACCCAAGAAGATCTTGTGAAAAAGCCAATTATTCTAGAAATATGGACTTTATAAATTATGCAAAAGCATCAAATGAATATGCGTTAATTAGCTGGGAAGAGTTGACGGATGATATAATTGGAAATATTGATCCAGAATTATTTATACAACAATTTGATGAAGAAGATGAAGATTAAATTATTTAGTTAAATAGTCCAGAAGCTTTATAGCACCATATATAGATCCAGAAATTGTTCCAACTCCTGCAGCTACAGTTATTATTAGCTTTAGTAAATATTCTATAGTTAACTTATTTTCTATATGCTCAAGTCTTTTTTCGTTAATATTAGTGCGCTTCATATGCACTTCTAGGTCATCAGCGTTTCTACGAACATCATGTGACATTTCTATTTGATTAGAGCGTATATCATCAACGTCTAATTGTACTTGGTCTACATTTTTAGTAAGATCTGCTTTCATATCGTCAATTTTAGCTACTATTAAATCTAACTTATCCACATCCTGTCTCCTATCCTAGTAAACTTCTTATTTTTTGTTTTAACGCTTCACCATCACTATATGAATTCATAGTAATAGCCTCATGCTCTAATTCATCTTTTGAACTTTGATCCATATTTAATGCATCTATTTTTTCTAATAAAGCGTCCAATTGATCAACTGGAGTAGTTTCTCCAGAACTTTTTTGTTGATTAACTCTGTCAATTTCTCTTTCAACTGCTTTAGTATCTATTCCTTCAGAAGGTTTTTCTGCAATTCCACCGTCCTGTAATTTTGGTTCAGGAGATATTTCTGGGATATCTTTTTTAATTGATTCCTTTCCTAGATTATAATACTCAGTTCCCGTAGTTCCTAGAGCATCCTTAGAATCTTTTCCTTCGTACATTTTTTTAGCTCCACCTGCACCAAGTAAATGAGATGTAGCTAATAATCCTGCAACTTCTTCATCAGGTAATTTATCGACATCAACACCTTTTCTCTTTAGATATTTATAATTTAATTTTAAATTTCTTGAAGCCTCAGAGTCTTGAAGTTTTTCATTATTTAAAAAATCTTCCTTATTAGTAATATCATTTTTTCCTGTGAATAATTCAGGCATTTCTAGTGCTTTATTTTTATACTTCTTATATGATCCGGGCTTTAAGTAACCCAAATTTTCCATAGTTTGTGCACCAAATTGATATTTGCCTATATAACCTATATTATTTACAGCTTTGTAGTTATTTGTACTTTCTTTATACCCTAAAGCTGCCTTAAGTTTTTCTAAATCATCATCTTTTAACATTGTCGCAGGTTCTCTATAAGATTCTTCAGAAGCCCCTGCACTAGGAACTCCTAATGTATTCTCAAGTCCTCCGCTATATTCTTTTAATGAGTTTTCTATTAATTTTCTAGTGGCAGGATTTTGAGATAATGCCCAAGTTAATTGATGTTTAGCAACACCTTCAGTTTCTAACATTCTAGTAAGTTGATTTCCGATATGCTGCTTACCTTTATTATCTGATCCTACCATTTTTGAAGCTACTTGACCAATCTTTTCTTTGGATATGATGTTTAATGTATCCATAGCTTTAGTTACTGGACTTGCGACCTTTTTAGTTATATCAGTTACTAATTTCTTTCCTGATCCTGTTATTCCTCCTGCCATTACTCCAAGTGCTTTACCAGTTCCTAGATTTAGCCCAAATGACTGTCTTGCAGTTCTAGCTAGATCATATCTTTTTGCTATTTCACCTGATGCATCTAAAAAACTTTTGGCAAACTTTGGATCATAAGCAGTTAATTCTCTTGCAAGATCTCCTAACTTATCTCTTAATTCATCTCCAGATATACCTTCCATTTCAGCTTTTCTTAAGAATTGAGCAACTTTATTTACACTCTCTCTATCTCCGGCTCCATCTAATAAACTTTTTGGTAATATACTATCAATATCCTTTAACTTGGAAAATTTTTCAGACATTTGTTTGTATACATTTCCTACACCAGAATCATCTGCTAATCTACCACTTGCATCTTTCGCTATTCCAAAACCTTTTGCTATAGGTCTAGTAGATTTTTTAGCACCTGCCTTTTTTGCTTTTTCTAATATCTCATAAAGAGATTCAGATAATCCTCTAGTTTCATCTATTCCTAATTCTTTAAACACACTTTTATTCTGTATTTTGATAGGAGTAAACTCGCCAGTTTTTATTGGAGCAGATATAGGTCTTCCAGTTCTTGTTTCAAACATAGTTACTATACCAGTTTCTAAGTCAACCTTTGGCTCAGTAAAGTTGAATTCTTCACCGACTTCTTTTCCAGTTGCTACTATTTTATTCTTTTGTTTTTCTAAGTTTTTGATAGCAGTTTGAACTCCAGTATCAACACGTTTAGTAGGTACTATGCTTATTATTTCTTTTTTAAATCCTGAAATAGTATCTAAAGTCTCGTTAAGTACTTTTAATCCATCTTCAGTCGCTACTTTTTTGGTTTTTATTAAGTGATTTATATGTTTTTCTAATGAAGACAGGTCTTTTGTTATGTTATCTTTATTGCCTACTTTTTTAATCTTTTTAACCAAATCTCCTATAACTCTTCCATATTTATTATTTTGATCAACTAAAAATGGAGCTAATTTATCTATTACAATTTTTTTAGAATCTTCTATTATATTTTCGTATGATTTTTGACTTAAAACACCCTTGCCTTTTGCTGACATTTTAAATGACTCTAAAGTATCTCCTAATAACGGAACCGACTTAACTTTATCGCCTACCCAAGCAGTTCCTTTTCCTGACAATTTAGTGACTCCTTTTAATCCTTTTCCTGCCAGTGGGAACGCTGCTCCACCAATTGCACCAGTAACCATTCCAGTTCCAGTTTCTAATGCTGCTTGACCGTATTCATTATCAACGCTATCTTTAGATAGTTCTGCATCGCTGTATCCAAGACCTGCTGCTGTTCCGTATTTAGCTCCAAGTAAACCTGCTTGTAAAGCTGCTTCTTTTAAGCCTGTTTTAGCTACTGTAGCTGCTGCTGTACCACCACCTGATACGATTGCAGGTGCTATCCCTCCTGCTAATTCTCCGGCTAAATAAGTACCACCATGAGCCTCTTGAGCAGCTTTATCTGCACCTCTTGCAGTATCTCTTAATTCTCTATAAATATCTCCTGCAGAACTTTCGTCTACTGCACCAGTGAAACCTTGTTCACGCAACTTAGCATCTACTTCTTCTGGAGTTCCCGGAATTAATGAAGCAATTTTTTGTCTTAAATGTTCTAATGGAGTCAATGCTGCTGCACCTATTTCTTCACCAAAACCTAATGTAGCACCTTGTAACGCACCACGACCTGCAGCTTCTAATTGTGAAGGCTGCTCTGTATCAGCTAGAAATGCATCAGGATCAAAATCACCTTCTACTGCAGGTTCTGTATCTTTTAGAAACTTGTCTGGATCAAATGTCATATTATTTCCCTAATCTTTTTAATATTTCAACAGCTCTCGGATCTTCTGGGTTTGCTAAAGCCCACTTTTCTGCATCAGATCTTTGTTTTTCTAATGCTGTTACAGGTTCATTTTTATAAGTATCTTTCAATAAGAAATCTTCTAGACCTTTTCCACTATTTAATACTTTTTTCATTTGACCATATTCATCTAGTCCAGCTTCTTGTTGTTTTATAAACTCATTAAGCTTTTTTATATTAGTTTCTTCTGTGTTTCCTAAATTAAACATTGCTCTCTTCATACCCTCAACATCAGCGTCAGTAGGTCTAATTTCTCCAGAAGCTTTTAGTTGTGCTCTTGCTGCACTTTCTGCTAACGAATCAAGTTCTTCTTTTAATGAACTCGACTTTAAACTAACAATACTCCCTACTTTACCTGCAGCTTCGGAAAGAGGACCAGTTCCGAACTCACCTTTCTCAAGAGCATTAGCTAGATATTTAGCTTTTTTTATATCAGCCTTCATACTAGGTATATTTTCTTCTAGAGTTCCATATCTCTTAGCTATAATAGCTTCTCTAGTTTCCTGTAATTTGGATTTAGGAGCAACTTTACTACTTGCTTTAGTCCTAGCTAATTCTCCTGCTAATTCTCTTTTTAAATCACGTTCTTTTTGTGCCTCAGATAATTTTTCTGCTCTAGCTGACTCTTTTTCTCCTAAAGAAGCATTGTATCTAGCATCTTCTTTCTGTGAAGCCATGTATTTTTGATACATATCTTGTAACTGTTGAATACCTTCTAACTCAGCTTTTTTCTTAGCTGCTGCTGCACTTTTAGTTGCATCCATAGCACCTAGTTTCATATTAGCTTGAGGGCTACCCTGACCATAATTAAGTATATTATGAGCACCTGCTAACATATCAGGCAATCCAGATCTCCAATCAGTTTCTTGTTTAGGAGCATTTTGTATTGCTTCATACTTATCAATTAGAGCTTTATATTTTTCTTGATCAGTTAATGGAGCTTGTTCAGAAACAACTGGAGCTTCAGAAAAAGTTCCTATTTCGTCTTCTATCGCTTGTGCATCAAGATTATTAGGATCAATATTACCCTGATTAACATCCTCTTGAAACGCTTGTTGTGAGTTATCTGGAACTAGTTTCTTTTTTAACATCTCTTCATATGTCATTACATATCTCCTATCAACTTCATTAGAGCTTTCATTTTAGAATCTTCTTCGCCCTCTTCATGCATCTTATCTCTATCTTCTCTTGGCACACCTTCTATTATATCATCTGATCCTAATTCGTCAACACTTATTTCACCTCTAAGAAGATCCATTAATCTTTGTTGTTGTGGAAGATTTATTACCATTTCTCCGTCATTCACTTTTGCGTCTACTCTATCGTCAGCATAAGACTCTTCTCCAGAATCAATTACTCCTCCCATTCCATCAGATGCGTACATACCACCATCTTTAAATTGAGGTACTTGTAGAGATCCTAAAGTATTTTTAATCTCAGGTTGAGAATATGCTGCAAGTTTTAAAGGAGTTCTTTCTTGTTTTCCATTACCCATCAAACTAGATAAAAATCCTAATCCTTTAGATAAACCTTCTCCACTAATTCCTTCTGATTTAGGATCGCTGTAAGCTTCTAGATCGTTAGTCTTATCATTAGTCATACCTGCAATATCAATACCTGCAACTTTTTCTGGGACTAATGATCCATCTGTAATTTGAGTAGATTTTGCAATATCAGCATTAGCTTTATTAAAATCGAACATTTCAGGCATAGGTTGACTTATATTACCTTGTAATTGATCTTGCATAAGAGCTTGTCTTGATATATCAGGTTGTCCGAAAAGAGCACCATCTTTTGCTGTTCTTGGATTTTGAAAATCTTTGAGAGGTTTATTATCTCCTCCAGTTACTTCATCTACACTTGCTAACACTTCATCATGTATTTGTTTCATGTATTTCTTTTTAAAAGCATCACGTTGTTTTGTTTGGTTATCAATATTTTGTTGAGCAATAGTATCTCTTTCTCTAGCTGCCACCATTCCACCATCTTCATAACTATTAACAACACCTCCGTCTTCAAAAGAAGATAAAAGACCTGCTCCTGCACCAATAGCTGCTCCGTAACCTGCTCCTACCGGACCACCTATAGAACCTCCAACACTAGCACCTGTAGCTGCTCCACCTAAAGCTGACTGTAATCCTCCCGGTTTTTGAGGAGCATTAGCTGCAATTTGGCTCATTGAATTTGTAACTGAACCCTGTGCTCCAGTTTTAGAATATTGATTTTGAAAATCTTGTTGAGCTATTTGATTAGCTACTTGTTTATTCATATTTGCAATATTTGCTCGTTGATTTTCAATTCCTTGTCTTGCAGCCAGATTTTGTCCAGAAACATTTTGACGATTCATAGCATTTGCTCTAGCTATAGCATCTTCAGCACTTTTAACTTGAGCTTGTTTATTAAAATCTTGTGCTGACATTTGACCTGATTGGGCACCTAGTTGTGATAGTGCATTCATTTTATTCTGTTGAGCTTGAGCCATCATTTGCATAGCATTATCTCTTGCTGTATTAGCTCCAGATTGCTTTGTCTGTAATTTAGACATAAGAGCTGCACCTGAAGAGTCCATGCCTTTACGAGCCATTTCCTGCTCTATAGCAGCCTGTGAAGCTTTTTCTTGACCTGCAACGTCGCCTAACATTTGCTCCATTGCATATTTATCTTCAGAAGTAATACCTTCGTCTGCACGTTGAGATAGTCCTTCTAAAGCTTTCATTTGATTAGCACGAAGACTTTGATCTTCTGTGATATCTCCCATCTTAGAAGGATCTATGTTTTGTGCCTCTAAAAGTCCTACTAATTCTGGATTTTCAAGAACATATTTTTCTAATTCTGGAACACTTAATTCATTAAGTCTTGCCATTTGATCTTTCTGTGCTCGCATTGCTGCTTTATTTGGATCTGAAGCCTTTCCGCCCATTTTATACTCCTATAGTATCATCATGTAATTATTATATTTATTATCTTCCGGATTTTTTCCTATTGAATTAAACCCTAGTTTTATCATTAATCTTTCACTATTTTCCCACCCTTCAGTTCTTTCATCGGTGAACCCAAAAACTCTTTTCTTTCCTGATTCTTTAAGCTCATTAAAAAAGTTTTGTATGAACTTTAGAGTTTCTTGTTTTCCTCTAACTTCTGGCTTTGAATATATATCAAAAACTGAAACATTATCATCATATATTTTATAAGTAACGAAGCAATTTTCAGTATATTTACATTCACGCCCCTCTCGTTCTTTTATATAATCAGCATATAATTTCATATTATACCGAATACTTTTTCAAAAGATTAGACATATCTGAAGTTTTACTATAATTAGCGTTTCTTTGCTCGTCAGTATATGCATCAGTTTTACCCATAAGGGCTTCGAGTCTTTTTAATTTATCTATATCAACTTGATTAGCAGTATCATATTTATCTAATCCTGCTCCTGCAATATAATCACCATAAGTTTGCCCTTTATTTTCTGCAGCAAATTTATCTTTTAAAAATTGTTGTGAATCTACACCTTCAATTGACGACTTTAAGTTTCTAAAAACATCTTGAATTGTACCTTTGTTAAAATATTGATCTGCGCTAGAGCTATTGCTTGATTTAGAATCTGCCCACATTTTTTTCCAAGCATCATTAGCTCCATATGTTCCTGCTAAGTTTTCATCTCCATATCCATACCCACCAATTAGATCTTTCATGGCTTTTTGAAATTTATCTTCTGATATTCTACTAGTTAATCCTGTACCTGAATCAGTACCCCCTGATGCTTGGTTTGAAAAGTAATCTGCCCCTCTCCGTCCTAAATCTCCTGAACCTGCTATTTGACCTGATATATTTTTCCAATCTTCAACGTCTCCTAATTGAGCTAATTTAGCTGTTTTCCAAGCTTCTAACCCTGCGGAACTTTTCTCAAAATCCGATGTTAATCCTTGCCTTGAAGCTAATTCATCTGCATATGCTTGTTCTAGTGTTTGATCTACACTACTTAGCCCTGCTTGTCCTAAGCCGCTTATTTGACCACCATATTCATCTAATTGTCTTTGTTGTTCAGTTAAGGCTTCTCTACTAGATTTAGAAGTACCTGATATTTTATCCTGTAAAGCTTTAGCTCTATCTTGAGTTCCACCTATAATAGATTCTCTAGCACCTTGATCTCCAGAAACTATTAATTGATCTAACCCCGACATACCTCTATTATACTGACCTCTATCTTGAAAAGTTTCTTGTAGTAAATTACGCCTTCCTTGTTCAGTTTCAGTACCTTGGGCTAATCTTTTTAAAGCATCAGCTTTCATTTGTTGTTGAGCTAAATTCAAGTCTTGAACTTGATTAACTCCTCCTATTTTACCTGCCATTAATTCTTGGTATTTTTTAGCATTATCTTCAGCAGTTGGAGCTGTAGCACCTTCTACTGGAGCAGGAGCTTGAGTAGTTCCCATTGCTTGATCTACCTGACCTTGTGCCCAATCTTTTTGTTTTGACATAGCCTGAGTATTAGCTTGTAAACTCTGAGCTTGTTGAGCTTCTTTTTTTTCAGTAGCTTCTCTAATAGCATTAGCCTGTTTACCAAAATCTTCTGTTGCAGCTCCTGCTATTTTCTGGGCTTGAGGTTGATTCTTTTCTACATATTTCTGAATGTTCTTAAACATACCAGATGATGCTTTTTGTTTAGGAGCTGTACTCCCCGAAGATTGGATCGTAGATGAGCCAGATGACTGTGAATAGGCGGAATCGCCTTGAGATTGGTCTGAAGACATAGGAGTTGCTTCACCTTGGCTTAAAGGTGCTGCCCCTGCTATTTGAGGTTGATCCTGATCATTAGTTGATGCATCGTAAGCCATTATATATTTTCCTTTTATATTCTCATTATATAGTTGTTAAAATAGCCGTCCTAAAACAGTACTATTTTCGATATATTAATAAAAACGGTTACTTAGTAAAATATTACATGTAGTCGATATTTCTGATTGGCAATTAATCCGCTAATATTTTTAACCTGTATAATATTTCCTGATAATTGTAAATAGCTGATAAAAGGCTTTGAGATAGGATATCCATTAATATCAACTAAGTTAAAAGCTGCTATAATCTCAGTTCCTCTTATACTAGTCTTTCCAGTATTAATTTTATCGTTTAGTACTGGAGTCCCATTAGCATCTACTGTCATTTCAATTTGTTTATAATTCTCTACTCTATTTTCAAAATCTATTCTTTTATCATTTATTTCAACAACTTGCTGCATAAATGGATTGAGAACATTCCCTAATTGTTCAGCCATTTGTTGCTGATCTTTAGGAAAATCTTCTGCCTGAATTTGGGTTATATTGTTTATTTTCATTATTACCTTTTATCTATAAGCTCTATCACTGATAGCTCTAACTACTGCACTAATTCCTACTATTTTAAAATATTCTCTAGCATTAGAATGTTCAAAAGTTAAAGATAAGTATCTACATTTTTGTTTTCCTCTTGGAACTGGATTTCTAAATGGTATATCGTTACCAACTCCACCCCAATATGCATTTTTATCTCCCCAAGGAAGATCTGCCCAATAACCGATACCTTTACCTTTAAAATTTACTTCTTTAACTGCTTGTGCAGCATCTGATGCAAACTTAGCAATAGCTTCATAAAAGTTATTTTGATCAAACATTATACTAACATATCTAATTTGTTTTAATGCTGAAGGATCTCCGAAATGTTGTGGATTCCATTCAATTACCTTTTTTATATTTTTATACACCTCAATATCCCCTTCAACCCAAGGTCTAACTGCATGAACCGTAACTTGATTTCTAAGAGTATCTATAGAGCTTATATAAGCCTCATAATAGACTGTTGTAGGCTTCTTATACGTTTTTATAGAGGTTACTGTAGCTGTAGTGTTAAGCTCATCTACAAGCAATTCTGTAAGTGTTCTAATGTTAGATAAAGTGAAAGCTTTAGCTGTAATATTAGCAGGATCTAAAGTTACTAAGTAATCATTCAATGTTTGCATTATGTTAGATAAATTATCTCCTATGGACGATTTAAATGAATCAAACATAGTACTTGAAACGGGAGGAATTATACCACTATCAAATAAATCCATTTTAGTTAATATTCTATTATTTATATAATTAATAGTAACATCTTGAGTCTGTACTAAAACATCATGAGCTTTTACATCAACTAAAGAAGATAATTCAATTAGTTCACCACTAACTCCATTAGTATTTATTGCAGTAGTAAAGTTTCTATCACTATGGTCTGTTCTATTATTATTTTTTCTTTCTTGAGATATGTAATTTCTATCTCCATTCCCTAGATATATTTTAGAGTCTCTTTTCATCACATGACCGCATGTAGCTTCATATTTCCATGTAGTCCAAGTATTCTCAAATATATTATATCTAAACGCTTGTGTGGCAGAAGAATCATTACTATTTTGTGGAGCAAACATTATATATGCTCTATCATTTTCTGAAGCTATTCCAAATGTGTTTACAGAAAAATCATAACCGTTAGTAGTTATATCTCCAATTAAATTATCAATTCCTAAAGATATTATTCCTGCACCAGAATCAACTATTCTAGTTATACCTTGTTCAGTTAAACAATAAATTTGATTATTCAAAACTACTGCTGAATCTGGGGCTATTATTCTAGTACTATCGATAAGACGAGTTGACCAGTTTGGAGCTGATGTACCGGATACAACATATATACCGTCATCTTTTAATACGAATAAATTATCTCGTAAAGCCAGTATTCTTTGTATCTCGCCATCTCTGGTTCCAATATCTATATAATTAGAAGTAGGAACTGCTTCTGGCTCACTTTTCTTTGAATAATATACTCTATTTTTTAATTCTTCATTATCAGATTCAACGTCTGGTTCATATATTGCAGAAAATGCAGGAACAAAACTTATTACAGTATTTGGAGTAGCGAATACGATCGAAAAATTATCAGGATCAATTACTGTGATAGTAAAAACTCCAGAAAAAGAGTCAGGATCTAGAGGAATAGTTGGATCTTTAAAGTACGCAACAAATATCTCATCTCCGGTAGTATATCCATGTCCGGTTAATTTTATTTCAGTAGTAGTATTAGTTCCTGTGAACTCTTCTATTTCTTTTGAATAAGGTAATTCTGGAGTAAACTCTTCTCCAATTACACTATTTCCTGCTTCCTCTATTCCTATATAAAAATTAATATCTTCTAAAGATCTTGCTTCAAGAAGTATATTTCCGGGCAAATCTTCACTAGATGAAAGATAATATGCATTAACTGGAGAGTCTGGATCTTTAGAAATAATTTTAACTAAACTTCTAGCAGTTTCATCGATAGATTGACCAACTGATATTAGTCCAGATAAAAGTACATCTCCACCTTCATCAGTACCTGATAATTCTCCTGTACCTGCGGTGCTTGGAGCTGAGATAGTTACATTAGATAATGCTCCACCTGCAACAATTCCGTCAGTATACCCATTATTAGTGTGAGTAAAAGTGACAACATTTGATAATAATGAAAGAGAAAAGTCTACGTTGTCAAGTAAAGCTGCTTCTGTTCTATTTGCCATATCGCTTGTAGATGGACTTCCTGTTATATCTACTCTATACCCTATTGCTCCTGCAATATTTGGATCATCTAAAGTTGTTCCATAATATATATAATACTCTCTTTCATTATTCGCTGATGATAACAGAACTGAATCACCTGCGGTTGGAGTTCCAATATAAGTTACATCAGTAACTTCAGCAGATCCGACAAAAGTATAATATCTACTTATATTACTATTTCCAATAATGAATCTTGTAGATCCTGATATATAATCGTCAATAGAAATCATGCTAAATTCTAATTTATGTTTTTGTTTTGTATTTGCAAAAAATGTATAGTTTCTAAAAAGCTCTATATCTAAAGCGATAGGAGGTACTTCATTAGCTTGAAGAATACCTTCACCAGTAACCTCATTTGTATAAAGAGGAACACCAGATGCTCTAAAAGATTCTGGAGTAGTGTCTATATGATCAAATTCACCTGCTGTTATTTCTGCTGAAGTTAATCCTGATTCATAAACAATGTTCATTTCATCACCCGGATCTAAATCTGAAATAGTTAATCCAGATGCAACTGATATGATAGATGTTCTATATATTTGATAAAAATAATCTGTTGTTGCTCCTTCTGGAACTACTCCTGTAATTTTAACAGTAGAGCTTGATCCAGTAGTTACTACACCCTCTTCAATTGTGTCTGTTGCTATTCTAGGAGTTGCAGGAATAGTAACTCCTGTACTATCTTTACCTTCTCCTATATTAGGTATATTTTCTTCTTCGGTACTTATTATTGTTACTACATTTGATACTAAAGTAACTTCAATATTTGGTATTTCAGATGCCATTGTATTAGCTAAAATAGCCGCACTATTATTATTGTTAGCAGTATTTCCGGTAACATCTACATTTACATACGTCGAACTGATAGTGTCTGATGTTTGAGGGATCGTTGCCGAAGCCCCTGTAGTATCAAAATATACAGTATACTTGTTGTTAAGAGTTGAAAAAACAAAATAATCTCCATCTGTTATTGCTCCATTAGTTGCAGGAGTCATTGTTACTGTTGAATTCTCAGCAATAGAAACATCAGAACTGTAATTAGTTATTACAAATCTCGAACTAGGAGAACCTAAAATTAAATTATTGTTATTATCCTTAGTACCGTAAAGTACTCTATAAGCTACTTTTGATTCTGGAGGTAAAAATCCTCCGACTGTAGGAATTATAATCCCAGATGAATAGCCTGCTTTTAAGCCACCTGCATCTGATATCATATTAGCATTTAAATCTGATTTAGATTTTACTGATATTTTTTTAATCCCCTCATCAGAAGTAAAATACATATTAGAATTAGCTTCTTGCCATTTAGTTCTGTAACCTTCTCTTATTTCAGTGTAACTTCCTGTTATAGCTTGAAAAACTCCGGAAATATCTTCATATTCTAATTTATCTTGATAGTGTCTAATTATGCTGTCTTTATATTCAAATATTTGTTTTGTTATATTAGAAACTGTTTCTGATCCACCAGTAGGTCCTGCATAGTCGTTAAAACCACGACGAGGAGTAGTTACACCATCTTCATCTACATTAACATTAATTGCTTGTTTAAAAGATCCCTCAGATCTTGTCAGCTCACTTCCGTGCGTTACTAAACCTTTACACTTAATAAGATTAGATCTTGTTCCACTCATTAATATCTGCCTCCATTCTTTCTAATACCTATAGCATTAGATAATGTTCCATGTCTAGGCTTGATCTTCTTTGGAGCTAGTTCTACTCTATCATCAATTAATGTTTGAATAGCTGAGGTCATTTTCATCATTCTTTTTTGTGCATTAGTTAGAGCTTCCGTATCAGATAAAGATTCTAATATATTAATAGCTGCAGCTTGAGCAATAATAGGATGCATTTCAGTTGGCATATTTGGAACTGGAGTTTGTTCTGCTAAAGTAACATAATCTCCTGTAGTAATGTCCGATAAAAATGGATCAATGTCTGTTTTATTAAATACTATATTTCCAGAAGTTCCAGTTGTTACTGAAATTGGAAGAAGGTCATATCCGTGTATTTTATTTGGAGATCTTTTGCCTATAATATCGTAATCTAAATTAGATGCAAAATTCTTTCCTACTTGAGATAAACTAAATGTTACAGTTCCTGCATTTTCGTCAACTACTATAGCAGATATAATTCCTGCTTCTTCTAGTTTAGTTAAAGTGTTTGGACGTAAATAAAAATACATTCTAATAGAATCATAAGATCTTGTATTTTTTATTAATTTAATTTTATTGTTTTGAACATAGAAATTATCAATAAATCCGGAGCCATCTGATATATAAGAATAGTCTGGTAATTCTCCTACACTAACTTGAGATAGTTCATAAACAGAATTATTTCTCACTAAAGAAACATCTCGTAATTTATTACCTACTGCTCGATACGGTATATCATATGATTCATCACTATTTTTAGGGAAATCTTTATGGATAGTAAGATTTTCTCCATGAAGCACTATTAATTTTTCTAATACTTCAGCATCAATTTCTTCATCAATAATATCTAGGATGTCTTGATCCGTGAATATACTAGTATCATCAGGTGTCATAGTCCTTTTACGAACGGATTCAACCATCTTATCTCCAGTTAAAATTCTAGACATAAGCCCTCCTTATTTATTTTAATTATTTTTCTTCTTTTTTTGATCCAAGACGCATTTTACGATATTCTTCAGCTTTGCCTAGAATCTCTGGTAGCTTTTTAGCTCCTTCCATTAACCCCTTTTCAGAATCAGCCATAATAGTAGCTTTCATCTTGCTTTCAGGATACATATGGTCACCCATTTCTCTTTCTTCTTCACCCATCATATCCATGAGTTTTTCTAATAGTTTCATTTTTTGTTGTTTTTTCTGCATGTTATGCTCCCTAGTATATAGTTGTTAAAATATTAGTCCTAAAATAGTAGTTTTATTAATTATTCATTTGATTTCGATAACTTAGCCAATGCTTCTAATCTAGCAGCTCTATCTCTAGCAGCTTGAGACTGTTCATAGTCTTTTCTGCCTTGGATCTCTGCCATCATCTGATTTTCGCCCTCTGGAGACATCCCAACACTCTCTGCATCACCAAGCAAGGGAACACCTGCTGAAGCCTCTCCAGACATCAATGCGGAGCCTACAGCACCTACTATAGGCAACATCTTTAGACCTGTCTTAGCACCTTTTCCTATCTTCTGAGCCACTTTCCTAAGTTGATCCATCATTCCTTCATCTCCTGCTTCTGCTGCAGCTTTAAACGAGCTTCTGAGTCTTCTATTTATATCAAGATCTTTCTGCTTTTGAGCAAAATCTTTTCCTGATATTAAAGGTTGAGGTACTTTAGTATCTATTATTTGTGTACTACCCTTAAGTCTTGTAACTGGTTCAGGTACAACTTCTGAAGCTCCCTTAGCTAGGAATACATCTTTATCCAAAGCTCCTTTTGCTAGATTCTGGGATTTAAGATCAGGAACTACGGAGCCAAAAGTACGAGGCTCTCTATTCTCTGCTAGACCGCTTAGTGCTTCTAGCATCTTTCTTTTTTTATATTCTTGCTCATCCATTATTTTATCCTAGTTCCTACTTGTTTCATTATATCTTCAATATCTCTTGGCGTTATCGTATCTGGGTCATATTTATGCTCCGGAAATAAGTTAGCTAGAACGTGTCTATATACCATCTCTGAGCAGTTTTCACCTTTTACAAATGGATTCTTAGTTTTTATCCCAATACCTC
>Ga0210003_1000405_pt1 | contig 39227 bp, 49 predicted proteins | sample LantaG_FD_182804 | JGI IMG/M metagenome (GOLD analysis project Ga0210003, IMG submission 182804) | Deep subsurface microbial communities from Baltic Sea to uncover new lineages of life (NeLLi) - Landsort_02402 metaG (SPAdes) (version 2) | ecosystem: Environmental > Aquatic > Marine > Oceanic >...
CTGGCTTCTGGCGTTGTGCCCTTTTTCTCCATTTCGCTTTGTAACGCTCTTCGGAAGTAGTCATACGTTGGTGTTTCAATTTCTAATACGTCAGGCCAGCTCATTAAGCGTTCACATTCTAGTGGTGTAAGGCGACGGATTCGTGATCCGTTGTAGATACCGTGCTTGTCTTGTGTGTTTAATGTAAATGATGGCTCACCGTCTTCTTTCATTCTGCGCCCATTCTGGCGTTTTGTTAACCGATCTGGTGTGAGGACTGGTATTGCATACAACCCAGTCTTTGCACCAAGACCTCCCCCCAGTGCTTTCTGGCTTTTTGCTAGTCCATCACTGGCGTATATTCTTTGGGCATCTGAAACTCCTTGAGTGATTTCTTTAAGATTGTTTCCGTGGCCAGTTGGCTCAAAAAATACTTCTCTGGGACTTCCTGTTCTAAAACCGACGACAAAGATGCGTTCTCTGTTTTGAGGCACACCGAAGTCTTTTGCGTTGAGTACCTGCCACCACAGCTCATACCCTGCTTCGACCATTTCAGCTTGCACTTGGGCAAAGTCCCATCCTTGATTGCTTGAGAGAGCTCCTTTAACATTTTCCCAGATAAAATATCTAGGTTTCTTTTCTTGCAAAGCTCTGACAAACTCGGCAAATAATCCACTCCGCTCGCCAGTGAGTCCTGCTTGCTTTCCAGCCACTGACAAATCTTGGCACGGGCTTCCACCGACAAGGAGGTCAAAATCGGGTACGTCTGCCCAGTTGATTTCTTTGATGTTGCCATAGTTTTTTGTGTTAGGGAATCTGTATTTAAGGACTGCTGATGCGTACTTGTCGATCTCGGAGAAACCAATACATATAGGTTGTCCAGAGCCACGCTCGTTAGGCTGTTCGCATAGTCTTGATTCATCACAATGCTCCAGTCCCTTATTTCCTTCATGCGAAGATTCGTTTCTCCAGCCTCGTATTTTTTTCTCATCTTCTTCCCCAGTGCATTTCGTTTCCTTTTTATTGGTTTCCATTGCATATTCTATTCCTAACTCGAAGCCACCGACTCCGCTGAATGTTGAAAAGTATTTCATATCATTCTCCCCTAAGTACATTATACATTGCCCCAGCGCAGATGTTCTCCATGTTGGCATACAGGATCGTTGGCATACCTAGTATCGTGAGCATTGCGCAGATGGCAATAGCTAGTTTAACGTATTGGTTCATATCATTACCTCCCCAGTCCCATTTCGCAGTGGTTGTAGCAGCCACACTTGTCGAGGCGCAGTGCCTGGGCCGTTTACAGCTCCACTAACGGAACAGGACAGGAGAGGTTAAGTTATTAGTCACTTGCCTTACAATAATGAACACGACAGATGGCTTGCTGAATATACTTCTGCCGATCTATTCCTGTGGGGATCATCTCTTTGAAGATGTCCTTAGCAGTCCACCACCGGTGATAGAACATGAAGTGAATGATCTCTTTGTTCATCCAATCTTCGAACAAGTCACTGTTTTGTTGCTTGAGGCACCAGTGGCCATCATGGTTATCAAACTGGTTGAGGATCTTTTCTGTGAACATATTACCCCTCAAAAGGAGGCTCTTCGTACTTAGCGTGAATAGCAGTAATCATCTCAGTGATGTTCGGGTTCTCAAGGATAACATCGAAGGCATCGTAACGATCCTTGGCCTTGTACTTAGTATCTGGTTGGACAAGCATCTCTCTTTGACCACCTTCTCCTACTCTGAGGTGTCCAACCACATCACACATATCCACAAGCTCGCTTGATAGTTTGGTTGCCATCTTAGGGGCACGGATAAGTGCATCCTCGTCAGGTGTTTCTTCCTCGTGGGCTACGAACACGGCATGCTTACCAGAGGACTTGATAGCCCAGATAAACTCACGCATGTTCTTCTTAGCAGTTCCCCACTTACCAATGTTCATTGATCCACCACCTGACACATCATCAATAATGAGGTTCATGAACACTCCTACTGGGTCAACAACGATTGTCTCGTACTCATCAGACTCTTGGATAAGCTTCCATGCTTCTCGCACATCTTTCCAAGAGCTGACTGCGATGTAAGGCACGTCGATACCACGGGCACGGAAGGCTTTGACTCCTTCCTCTGAGTCGATGATGATTGGCTTGGGTGCTGTGGCTGCAAGAGTTGTCTTACCAACCCCGCCCTGTCCGTACACACAGAGCACAAGGCTAGGTGCGGTCATAGTGCTGGTTCTCTTAATCTCTACTGGCATAATTTATTTGATTAGATCTTTATTTTCGTAAATGTTTCCGATGACTTCGCACTCTTTATTAAAACACCCAAGATTTCCAAACACCATCCAGTCATCGGCGCAAGCTCTGAACTCACCTTCCTTAAACTCAACTGGTAAATTATATATGTTGTATTCAAGTGTTCCTTTTAAGTCTTTTACTGTAGACAGCTCTATTTGCACTACATCCCCCTCATAGATCTCCTTACCGTTCTTATCCTTGAGTCCTGTATATTGCATTAGTTCGACACCATCTAAAAAGTAGCGTGGAGGAAGACCATCAGGAGTAACTGCATCGAGCATAACAAGACTGTAGTACAGGTCGATAGACTTTACATCAGCCATCATCTCAAAAGTTTTTTGCCAAGCTCTGAACTTTATTTCTCTCATAAGCTTTTCCATTTAGGTTTGACCAACTCAATGGCCTCAAGTAGCTGGCCCTCTGTTTTGATTGTCGATAGATCAATCGCATCTAGGTACTTCTGGTTCTCTATGAACTTATCGTGCAGACCACCAGTGGCTACAGCTTGTGCCGCTAGATCCCACAGGAGTACAAGAGCATCACCTTTGGTCATATGTTTACATGTTAGGGCAGGCCCACCCCTCGTGATCTTTATAACAATCTCCGCAGGGGGTTGGATTATCTGGCATGGAGTCGTCGCCAAGGTCAACTGCTTGCTGCCTCTCTACCATCTGGTCCACGTAGTCTTTGAGATGCGCGTGGCAGAGGATGTGGCCGATGGCCATCACCTCTCTATCACAGGACTTCACAGAGCATGGGATGTACTGGTAGTGAATCTTCTTCCACATGGGGGCAGCTGGGCCTAGCTTCTGTCCACGCTCCAGCTCCTCTTGTATCTCATCCTTCACATTGATGTGAGTGTGATACTTGTCTATCCGATTAAGGATCGGGGTGCAAGCAAAGTCACTCGCTGTACATTCTTTACGCATAGAAATGATTGGTTATTTGTCTGTGCTCTCATCGTAGAACAGGTGGCGCACCCTGTCAACAGACTCCTGTTGAGAACCTGTGGATAAATCTAGCCAATCGTTTATTGCTGCGGTTAAACAAAGTACATTTGGAAAACCTAGTCTATTTGACTGGTTTTCAACTCCTTTGCGAAAGTGCCGCAGAATACGCACTTTCCAGTAAAGTTTCTCGTCTTTATAAGGCATAGTTTTTTGTTATGTTGACATGGTGCCACACCCAAGGTACTATGTCAACACGATTCACTAAGCCAAACGCCAATGCGACTACGCCCTAAGCCCTACACTAAGAAGGAGAGAGAAAGCTATATGAACTTTATTAAGCCACTAAGCACTACACCTATGTCCATTTGGGATAACGAGCAGTTCCAGCAAGGAGAAGCTCAGTACGACGACTCAACTTCAATCTTCATGAGCCAACGCCTCAAGAAAGATGGAGCCTCTACCACTGTTAAGTTCACAGATCTCCAGTACCAGACTCAGCCAGAGGAGAAGCACGAAGCATTCAAAGATGACGATGGCAAAGCATACGTCTTCTACTTCGAAGACGGAGACAAGGAGATCACCTACGAAACAGCCAAGAAGAACAACATGTTCTACAAGGCCATGCTGGAAGCTAAGGTAGAGATTGGTGAGACTATCACTATCACACGAAACGGATTAGAGTTTGATACTAATTATGTCATCACGCGGCCAGAAGCAGGCTTTGTTCCTCCTACACCGAATGTCGAAGAGAAGAAGCCAGAAGAGCCAGCGACAGACGTGCCGTTCTAGTATGGAATCTACAGAAACGGTAATTCAAAGAGCACTCGGACAATGCGAGGAAGAGTATAGACGCTACACAACTGGCTACGTAAGCGAACTTCTTGATGATGTTAGCGCACTCAAAGCTCAGGTCGAGAAACTTACCGAAGTGGTTGAGCTTACACAGGGTGCTGAACTTGATGAAATCCTGTTCAACCAATGATCTATCCACAGGTCCCCTTCGGGGGACCTTTTGGTTTGTGCTACACTGTATAGGCGGAATACATACAACTGTTAAAGACTCTCACGGTTAGGGATTCGGGACTAAACCCCCGACGGCAAGTATGTAGCCGACGCAATCCCTAACCTTGAGAGTTTTTTTAACACACACTTTTTATGAGCGAGAACTTAACCTACCCTTGGGCCGTGGCATACCATCAAGCCGGTTGGTGTGTTCTCCCTGCAAAGAATAAGTACCCACTCAAAGCACTGGGAGGTTGGAAGCAGTACCAAGAGAAAAGACCTACACTAGATCAGGTCCAGGAATGGTTCTGTGAGGCTCCAAATGACGCTCAGATCGCTTTGGTAACAGGAAAGGTGTCAGGTGTCACGGTGATTGATATCGACACGCACAAGGAGGGGTGCAAAGGAAAGAAGGGAGGGGACTGCAAATGTAATCCAGAAGACCCAGCCAGTCTTGCTTTGGCCATAGGACTGTCTATGCAAAGCAACACAGGGTCTGGTGGATACCATGTATTTTGTACGTATGAGAATGTCGGGAACTCTGTAGGTCTGGCCCACCCACAACTAGACATCAGATCAGATGGCGGAATCATTATTTTGCCACCAAGTTTGCATGAGAATGGAAAAAACTATGTCTGGGATGAGCTTTTAACGTGGCATCCAGACAATATCAAGGCTTTACTTCCCTTCCCTACCGAATTAAAGACACTTTTATACAAAAAGAAGAAGACAAATTGGAATTTAGTTAGTGGGGGAGTGGGAGAAGGGAAGCGCAATGATGTTGCAACGAGCGTAGCTGGGAAACTTATCGGAGCCTTTGAGCGTGATGAGATACAGGCCGCATGGAACCTACTGTTCGCATGGAACAAACAGAACGAGCCACCACTACCAGAGGCAGAGCTACGCCGAACATTTAAGTCAGTGTTAGACAGTGAGTATGGCAAACAATAAGCCACCAGAAATCGACTGGAGCCAGTGGAAAAATGACAACCCACTGGTTGAGGTTGTAGATCGGCCACCACTTACATCTTTCATGGTGGATGAAAAGACTTTGGGAGAGAAGGATATCAAGCCAACACAATGGCTGTTCCCACTCCTACTGCCATCACCTGCTCTTGTTGGTCTTGTTGGTCGACCAGGGTGCTACAAAACATTCTTTGGCCACTGGATAGCTAAGAGGTTGTCAGAGGGCAAGGATTTGTTCGATCAGTATGACGAACTACCACAATGGGACATAGACCATGATAAAGAGCCAGTCAATACGCTAATCATTGAGGAGGAGATGGGAGAAGAGATTGTGCAAGAGCGCATTCACACCCTAAGCCCCCACGACGAGTCTCGCGTCCATTGGATGATTAACTCTGGCTTCAAACTACTCAAGGGGAGGCGTGAGATTGATGAGGAAAGGGTAGATGAGCTAGTCAAGATCATCGAGGAGAAGGAGATCAAGGTACTCATACTCGACCCGTTTATCTCTATTGCTGGTATGGAGGATGAGAATGACAACGCCGAGGCAAACTATGTAATGAAGATTCTCTTAGATAAGTTTGTTAATAATGGGCCAAAGATCACAGTTATCTTCATCCACCATCCTTCAAAGAGCTCAGATGGCGACGTAATGCGAGGAGCAGGGGATATCCTTGGGAAGAGCTATGTTGGCCTAGCCCTGGATAAAGTGAGCAATGACGGAACATTGGTAAAGGTGAAGTGCATCAAGACCCGTTGGTACTGGCCCAAGACATTCACAATGGATTTCAGAAAGAACCAAGACAAAGGAGAGAAGGATGGTCAGCTAGAGTTCGTGTACATAGGTAGAGAGGACAAACCCAAGACAAAGAAGGATGAGCTAGGCCAAGAGATTGTCTATTTCCTAAAACGTGAACCCGAAGGATTAACTAAGGTTCAACTGTCTCGCCTGTTGGATAGGAAAGGAGACCCAAAGAAGGATCACACACTAGGAAAAGCAATGAAAGATTTGCAGTCAGAGGGTGAGGTAGTCATGGACCCCAAAACGTACGTTTATTCGCTAAAATAAGCGAAGAAAAGCAAAGTGCGGTACCCCTAAAAACAATATTTGGCTAAAATTAGCAAAGAAATACATGTAGGGGGTACCGCAAACCCCTATAGATATATCTATAGTGCGGTACCCCCCCCTGCTAACCCATCCTTGAGGGGGGTAAACCTTAAGGGTTTACACCCCCTCGTCAGGGTCTTGGGCCGAGAAGTGTATAATGGATGGGGTACCGCAGTTGATAGTTTAAGTAATGAAATATTTTTTATGGAGGCAGATAAATTAAAGAAGGTTCGAGCTAAGCGAGGTAAGAGTGTGCGTGCACGTGGTCTGCAGTTTGAGAGGGATGTGGCCAATGCTTTGAAGCGTGTTGGTTTTTCTGATGCGAAAAGGCATTTGGAGTTCCAGGCTTCTGAATGTAGGGGGGTGGATTTGTCTAATACTGGGCAATTTGCTATTCAGTGCAAAGCTAAGAATGGTACGCCTAATATCCCCGCTGTGTTTGGGGAGATCAAGTGTTCAGATGAGGAGATCCCCGTGGTAGCTTTCAAAGTTGTGGGGAAAGGGGAGTATGCTTGTTTTAAGTTATCTGATGCAGTGATTTTGATGGGATGGATTGAAAGATTTAGCAAGGAAGGGGGAGTTTGTGGAGAATGATTTGACTGGCGTGGAGCATGGTTTGGGTGAGGAGATTGATTCTTGTGTGTGTTGTAGGTGTGGGGATTTTGGATTGTGTTTTGATAATGATGATGGATTCTGGTTTTGTGGAGGTTGCTTCTGGTATGTTGAAGTGTTCGAGGGGTACAAACACCGCCCCAAGCCGTGGATGTAGTGTTAGAACGTAAAAACAGAGCTGTGAGGCTCTGTTTTGTGTTATGGGTTGGGTTGCGTGGAGTATGATTTAGTCCATGCCGCAGAAAGTGTGCGGTTTTAGTTTGTGCTTTGTCATTAGGGCAGTTATGTTGCCGAAAAGAATATCATCTTTGAGCGTTTCAGTGGTTGCAAGGTGTTTTATGAAGTCAACTATTTTGTGTATGCCCCGGGTGTTACGTGTAAAGCCTTGAAAGTCATTATATTTGTCTTTGAGATCATACCATTGGATATAGGGTTTTTGTGTATCATGGAAGACAACGCGCACGGAGTCATTTTGGAAGATGGTCATATTTGATTCGGTTTTAGCGGTTAAGCCCGCAAGCGGTGAAAAACTAACGGCGCAGGGGTCGCTAGTTTTCGCACGTTTGAGGGGTTAGAATGAGCCCTTAACGGTGTTATCTTCGACGTTGAGCCATTGACCGTCAACGTAGTATTCAATGGTTACGGCGTTGTCCTCGGTCGCTCCGTCTTCGGTTGTCATACGTGAGAGCCAGAGGCGAAACTGAGGGGTTTCAAGTTTGAGATCGTCTGCTTGACCTTGTGCAAGCGTTGGGAGTTGAGAGAGTAGAGCTTTTAGTGCTTCGTGGGTTGCGTTTGTCATAAAATTGATACGGTTTTAGCGGTTAAGTCCGCTATATTCCAGGCGCAAATGGTTGACTTGCGCCTGGTGTATAGTTGACTATGCTTTAGCAAAATTGCACTTTACTTGTGAATCGTCTAACCCGTGACGCTTAAGCATTGATGCTTTAGCTTGCCTACACGTTGGATAAGCATTGGTTGAACACTCATAAGCATAAAACCCTTTTAAGTTTTTAAGATAGATATCTATCTTTTTATAGTTGCGGTTCATATAGTTGACTAGTCTTTGACTATTTAGTTAGTTGTAATCCAGTTCCAGCACTTAACAAAGCCTTTTTGAGTCAAGCGATCCAGCATGCCTTGTGCAAGGTATGATGAACCGTAGTGTTCAAGCGCATTAAATGCTTTGAAATCACCAGTTGATACAACGTGCTTGTTATGGTTCCAGTAGTTCATCACAAGCGATCGGAAGTGCTCCGTGTCATTTTTCATTGTTTGAAAAGATACGGAGTTTATGATTTCTGAGTATTTCATAAGTTTGATACGGTTATAGCTTTGTTATAGTTCGCTATATTGCGCGCGCTATGGTTTAGAATAACGCGCGTGGTATAGTTGACTAGTCTTTGACTATTTAGAGTTACTTTTTATCGCTTGTTTATGGGGTAAAAATGATTCCATTGACTATTCTTTGACTATTCTTTAGCTATTTAGCTAGTAGCATTTTGCTAGGATTTGTCGGATGTTGTTTTAGCTTAACTCCACGGCGTGCAAGTTCGTAGCACTCATCGTCCCAATTCTTCTTATTGTTTCCACGTTGTAGAACTTGTGAGTTTGACAAGTGAGAAAAACGGGCCTTTGATTCTCTGTCTAGTTCTGTTTCAACAATTGAGTTGTGGTCTAGTGTTAAGTCTAGCCTTAATTGGCGCAAGTTGTCCGTGGTCCATTCTTTGAGTTCTTCTTCCCATTCTTCTTTTTTCCATGATGTACTTGTATATTCCACTTCTTTTTTCCCGTTGTTGAGTTGTGGGTGGTAAAGTGTGAAAAATAGTTTTTTTGTATACATAGTGTTTACGCTATAGGCTGGAAGCCGGTTAATAGTAGAGCAATGATTATGATTGTTAAGTAGTAGTGCATATTGGTTGTTTATGGTATATTTATGTAGTAAAGAGCGGTTGTTTGTTTGATGGTGGTATTATTACATAATTACATAAATATGTCAATAGGAGGTGTGGACAAGTTATCATATAGTGATAAAAAGAAGCGTAAACATGGGAAAAGCGAGCCTATTGTTTTAGATGGTGATAAAATGCTTGAGAACGTAGCAAAAGCAAGAGAACGGAGTGCGAACGGAAAAAAAGGAGCAGAAAAAAGAAAGAACAACCCAAAGGTGACACCAAAGCAGAAGCGCGTAGCAAAATTAATGATTGAGAACGCGGCATCCGAGAAACCCAAGAACAAAGCAGAATTGTTAAGACAAGCCGGTTATTCTGAAACTTATGCCGCAAGTCATACCGGGCGCGTAATGGCGAGCCCGGGAGTCAAAAAGGCCTTAGCGGAGTATGGTTTTAAGGTGGAGCAGGTTAATGAAGTTATAGAACGTGCGTTAAATGCAAAGGATTCTAGCTGGTTCAAAGGAGAACGTATAGAATCGGACGCGCCAGACCATAAAGTACAATTGGCGGCTATATCAACGCTCGGAGACTTTACGGGACTTAAGAAATACCAGGTGGAGCAAAAGTCAATCAATGTAAACATTGACGGGAGTGAGCTTGCGGACTTGCTTGATTTGTAATAAAAGCCCATAAATAAAGGGCTTTTTTACTGTATCAAGTTATGCGTCGCCTAACATATATTGTACGACACTTAAAACATGGGGATTATCACACGCGCGCAAGGAAAAAAGAAAAGAAAAAGGAAACAAAAAGGAAAAGGAAACAAGCGAACAAGCAGAAGAAAAAAGGAACGCGCAAGGCAAGGAGTGAAGGAGGGGCACGCCCCCCCAGGCCCCCAGTAAAATAAAATATACCCTCACTTAATTTTCTAAACTTTTTTTCAAAAACCACTTTGGGACTAACATCCCCTCAGACCTCTTAAATGCCCCTCTAACGCGTTTTATGCTCCCACAGCCCTTCGTACTCACACAAGCACAAAAGGATAAACTCAAGGCCAAATTGACCTCTGGGGAGTTATCGCAGGATGACCCTGCCGTACGTGTATTAGCTGCTAAATTGGTAGCCCATGATCCCCTAGAGTTTGCACGTAAGTTCCTCTCCCACCACATGAAGGATCAAGGGACACAAGAATTGGTACCAAGCCCAGCATTCCACAGTGAACTTATCCACATGGCGTTTACCCACCCCAAGGTGGCGATTGCGGCCCCACGAAACCATGCCAAATCAACTGTGATGAACTTCTTCGTACCAATGTTCAACGCGCTTTACGGACTTAAGAAGAATATCGTGATTATCTCTGCTAACGAGGATTTGGCGAAGAAGTTTCTTAAAAGGATTAGGAACGAGCTGGAGTTTAATAGCAAAATTAAACTTGCCTTTGGTGAGCAGAAAACACAGAAGTGGAGTGAAACAGAGATTCAATTGCCTAATGGTACGAGTATGTCGGCTAAGGGTAGGGGGGCGCATATTCGTGGTGTTATTGATGGAAGTACACGGCCGGACCTGATTATCCTGGATGATATTGAGGATGATGAATTGGTGAGAAGTCAGTTAAGACGTTTAGATCTTGAGGATTGGTTTAACTCTAGCGTGATGCAGACACTGGACTCATCCACTGGTCAGGTGATTTTCATTGGTACGGTTTTGCATGAAGACAGCCTTCTTAATCGACTGCTAGACAAGAAGCTCTACCCTGATTTTCACCAGAAGAGATTTAGTGCGGTGATTGACGATGATGAGAAGACTACGCTTTGGCCTGAGAAGTGGCCGTATGAGAAGCTGATGGCGATTAAGACTGCGATGATTGCCAGAGATAAGCTGGCGAGTTTCTACATGGAGTATCTCAATGATCCTATTCCACAGGAGAGTGCCACGTTCAAGCCAGAGTTCTTTCAATACTTTGATGACTTGCCTCCGAGGAATGAACTTTTAACGGAAGTGTTCATTGACCTTGGTGGTGGAAGTACGAAGAAGACAGCCGACCCTACCGCAATGGTGGTTCTCTGCTTAGATAAGCACAATACGCTCTTTATAAATGACTATATTAATGGTAAAATGGGGGTAGACACTAAGAAGATTGCGGATGCAATGTTTGAACTCTATGGCAAGTACAAGCCTAGTAAGTTCACCATCGAGAAAACGGTGGCGACGAACATGATTATGCAATCTCTTAACGCGGAGATGATTAGGCGTGGGGTGCACCTCAACCTTGAGTACGTGAGTCCAACACGAGGATCATCAGATAGGCGTGGCCTCATGTCAGATGGTAAGTTCCAGCGTATTGCGGCGATGCAGTCTGCGTTCAAACTTGGCGTGATTAAGATGCGGCCATGGATGACGGAGCTTAAAGAACAACTACAAGCTTTCCCAAGGGCGACACATGATGATCTGACTGATGCCCTTGCCTATGGCTACCTATACATGAAACGGAGGATTGATGACATGGAGGATGAAGATGATGAACTAACCTACGAACCCTTATACCCAGAACTGGGATTATAAATACAACCTATGGCCCTAAGCAGCAAAAAGCGTGAGGAGCTCGTATTGCAGTGTATTACTGAATACGATCACGCGCTGAAGTATAGGCAGAAGCGTGAGACCATGTGGTCGCAGGTGGATGATCTTTACTTTGGTAAAAAGAAAACTAGCCTCGTCACGAGAGCTAATATCCATATTCCGAAAGTGTACGGAACAGTGGAAACATTTGTATCTAAAATTGATGACCCGCCGTACATTTATTTTGAGGCGATGGAGGAAGGTGATCGGCCTAAAGCTCCTAAGCTTAACGCGCTCCTAGAACATTTCAGGACCAACAACGACTGGGATTTGAAGGATGTGCTTGCCAAGAAGCAGGCGGCTCTTTATGGGCGCACACAATATAAGAAGTACTCAACTAGTGAGAATGGCTTTACAGATTATCTGGATGTTATTGACGTGCTGGACTTCCTTATCGACCCAATGGCTGGTGGTGTTACGCCGATTGAGAGTGCGATGTATTTGGGGCAGGACAATATCATCCGTTCTAAGTACGAACTCAAGGACGATGTATACGACTCAGCAGCAGTTAAGCGATTGTCAAGGAAGCTCTCAAGCGATTCAGATGCTGACTCATCTCGATCTCCACATCAAGCACGACGAAGTTCACTGAACCTCTCACAAGCAGTACTCACGAGTCAGGATTCAGTACGGCTCACAGAGTGGTACACACACTACGAAGGACAAAAGTATTACGTGCTCTTCTCAAGAGATTACTCAGAGGCTGTGCGTGTAGAGATTCTTGAAGATATCATTGGTGCTGATGAGTTCCCGTTTGCGACTTGGGCACTCTTCCCAACACTATCTGAATACTGGACTCCTGGTGTTGGTGAGCTCGTGATGGAAACAAACAAAGTTCAGAACATCATCGTCTCACAGATCTTGGACAACAATGCGTACCGCAACTACGGAATGAAAGCGTACGATGCAACGAAGGTACCAAAGAAATCACAGCTTGTTCCGCGACCTGGTGGAACGATTGCGGTGAATGGAAATCCAAACGAGATCATTAAAGACCTCACCTTCCCTGATCTATCAAACGCACTAGCTACGTATCGAATGCTTGATGGTATCTCTGGTACCGAGGTGGGTGTTACGGATCAGGCCAAGGGTACGCCGAACACGAAGCGCATGAGTGCTACGGAGTTTGCTGGACTACTGGATCAGACTGCGGATCGACTCTTTACTGCGAACAAAACTTACGCTCATTGTCTAAGACGAATTGCATACTTGTTCCTACTGGGAGTTGAACAGAACTTGAAGAAGACGCAGCGTGTACGAATCCTTGGTGCGAGTGGGTACGACTGGAAGGAAATCTCTGCGAAGGATGCCAAGGGTAACTTCGACATCTTGATCTCATCTGGTACTACGCAGGAGCAGAACAAGAACATGGAGCGAGATCGTTTCCTTGAGTACATGAAGGGGGCACGAGCTAACGAGCGACTGAACCAGAAGTTCTTGGATGAGAAGGAAGCACAGGTAATGGGATTTGAACCAGGTGATGTGCAGAGGCTACTTAACCCAGAGATGGAAGGTGATTGGGAAATCTTGGCAGAGGCTGCGGCAGAGAATGAAGAGCTACTTAGCAAGGATGTTAAACCAAATAAAGGAGCGAGCTCTGGTCACGTGCAAAAGCATCTTGACTACATCATGGCGACTGATCTCCCAGATAAGATTCGAACAAGAATCCTTACACACGCTCAGGAAGAAGTGGAGTACGTGCTAAAGAACATGGAGTTCAACGCAAATAAAATTATTACGCAAAGAACAAAAGTGCAGGCAGAGCAGGTACCACAAGAGCCAGTACAGCAGCCACAGGCACAGATCATGGGACGACCACGGCAGACAGCACAATTCCCACCACCAACATCAATGCCTGAACAAGTACGTCAAGAAGCTATTATCAACGCTCCGGTTCCACCTACTGGTTAGTAAAAACATAAACTATGTCATTACGAGATAAGATCAAGTCAGCAATGCAAACACTTAATCCATACGATGGGTCCGTGCAGATGGCTGAGGAGTGGGAGCGAGTGATTGCAGATGAAGAGCAGATGCGAGTGCTGTTAAACAACGAAGCATTCAAAGGATTGATTGACCAAATGGCGGCAGAGTTTAAGGCGAGACTGGAAGACGTAATTGCAGAAGATCATGAACTGGTAGCAATGAAGAAGATGTTCGATAGAACACTTGGTCTCACCGGTGCTAAAAAAGAAATCAACAAGATTGTTGATACGCTCATCGAGCGACAAGATTAGAGGGTGCACTTGGCTGAGAAGGAACTGACATACTTCCTTCCCAGCACGGACTCACTGTCCAATCTAAATAGACATAACACGCAGTCGAGCCTGCGATATCAAACGAATCTATGTCTGAACAAACACTCGGCGACACTATGGAGAATGAGACTCCTACCGCTTCGCCAACGGAAGATCAAACACTCGTTAACTCATCAGCCGACTCAAGTGTAGGAGATACTACACCTGGTGAACTAGACGAAGGGTCCGATCATATGATCCCGAAGCATCGCTTCGACGAGGTAAACAATCAGCTCAAAGATCTGAAACGTGAACTCGGAGAATCGAAGCAATCGAGTCAGAAGACGGAACAAACCATCGACGCATTGCGAAACGCCCTTGATGGGGGTTCAAATGCACAAGTCGATGACGCTGTTAAGGAACTCATGACCAAGCATAACCTCAAAGGTAATGACTTGACTCTTGTTGAGGACATCCTGGCAGCTGCTGAGAGAAAAGTTTCAACTAAGCTAGAAGCTCAGATGAAACCTCTCAAGGCTCAACAGGTCGTTGCACAATATGAAAAAGACCTGCGTACTCTTGAGTCAAAGTTCCCTGACGTATCTGATCTTACATCGGAGGAGAAGGAGGAGTTTAAGAAGATGGCATTTAGTAAAGAGTGGGGCAATGCACCGCTAGAAGGCGTGTGGAAGTCCTTCGCTTATGACCGTCCTCGTGGCAATGCCAAAACTTTAGAATCTTCATCTGGTGGTCGTGCAAGAAGCATGAGCGGAGAGAAGGATGTTAAGGACATGACCCTCGACGAGTTTGAGGCTTACTCAAACTCACAAGCAGCCAATTAGTATTGAGCTCGGCCAGTTGCTTATTAAAAATAATCAAGCATTATGGCTAACTCATTCGATGCTACAAACCCAGAATACTGGAGCAAGCGAATGCAGATCGTCCGACGTGACGTTCCTGTATACCCTAAGCTCGCAAGTTTTGAGGAGAAGAATGGTCTCAAAAACGGAGACACCGTGAACCGACCATACCACTCACTCATCCGCGTACGTGACTACGCTAAAAGCACATCAACAACTCTTACAGACGTAACTGCTACTAACGAGCAGCTACTCGTGAACCAGTACAAAATTGCTGGTTTCTACATCGACGATGTTGAAGAGCTACAATCAAACTACGCTCTCCTCAACAAGTTTGTTGACGAGACTGGTAAAGAGCTCGAGCTCTTCTTGGACGGAGACTTCCTTGGAGAAGTTGCGCAGGCAACAAGTGACGTGGACGACGGTGATATCAACAGTGGTACTGACGGAATCCCTCACGCTGCAACAGTAGCAACAGTTAAGAAGCTCTTCTCTGTAGCTGCTAAGAAACTCAACATCCAGCACGTAGACATGGCTGGACGTTACGCTGTTATCTCACCTACCATCCACCAACTTCTTATCGAAGCTATGGACGGAAAGGACACAGCACTAGGAGACAGCACTGGAAAGAACGGACACATTGGTAAGTACATGGGATTCGATCTTTACATGTCAAACAACTTGCCACTATCAGGACGATGGACACCAGCTAACAACCCAACAGACGGAGACACCGTTGTTGTTTCTGGAGTTACATGGATATTTAAGGCCGCAGCTGTTTCAGCAGGACACGTCAAGATTGGTGGTTCTACTGCTCTTACACTCGACAACCTTGTTCTCGCAGTTAATGGAACAGGTGTAGGTGATGGAACAGACTACTTCGAGATTTCAGATGCTAACCGAAAGATCCTCGAAGGTTGTCTCGCTACTGACGGAGCAACTTACATGGACATCTTCCACGAAGGTGCTGGTGAGGCTACTCTCTCAGCTTCTGAGGTTGCAGACCCATGGTCACTCACTACTATTCACCAAATGATTGGTAAGCAGGGTGCTGTTGACATGGTTGTACAGAAAGCTCCTGGAGTTAAGTTCACAGAACCAGAGCTTAAGCTCGGTACTACAGTTCTTCCTTGGACTGTTTATGGACTTAAGACTTTCGACGAAGGTGCTAAAGCACTCGTTGACGTGAAGGTAGACTCAAGCTCACTCTAATACATAGTTTTTGTGGGGGCTTCGGCCCCCTATAGAACGTAACCAAAAAAACTATGGCTAAAATTATCGTGCAAGATGAGTACTTGACTGGTGGAGCTGAGATCAAAGCAGCTGACGGGACAACTCTTCTTAGTGAAGATGGAGTAGAGACTATTGCTACTGGTGCAGTTGATACAGATGCTCTCGCAACAGATGCAGTTGAGTCAGCTGATATCAAAGATGGTGAAGTGGGAGCTGCAGACCTTGCAGCAACACTTAATCTATCAGCAAAGACAGTTACACTCGGAGCTGTTTCAACAGGAGCTATCTCAGCTTCTGACGACGCAACCCTCACAAAGACAGATGATGGTGCAGTTGGACTAAACCTCACACTTGCTCAGGAAAGTACATCTCCAGCAGCCAATGACGCTGTTGGACAGCTAGTCTTCCAAGGAAATGACGATGCTGCAAACGCAACTAACTACGCTGTAATTCAGGGAACTATCACTGATCCTACAGACGGAGCAGAGTTTGGTGGCCTTGTATTCAACGTTCAAGATGGAACAGGATCATTCAACCCAGCAGTTAACGTGACTCACGATGGAACAGCTGGAACACTTACAACCGGTACTGTTTACAACCAAGCAGGAGTTGGAACAGCAAACGGAACAGTCCTTGCAACAGAGTATGGTGATGGACGAAATCACATCACAGTTCTTACTCTTAGTAACGAGACACTTGATGCGCCTACAGCAGCAGCAGCAGAAGGTCACGGACAGCTTCTCTACACTTTCCCAGCAGGAGTACATGTACATGAGGTAACAACCATGAACGTTGCTTTGCAGGGTGGTGGAACAGTAGACGCTGACACACCAGATATCGGAATCGGATCTGTAATCGCAACTGGAGCAGTCTCCGTACTTGGTGGAACTGCAACATTCGAAGATTACGTTGATGGTTCAGCAGCAGCAGACTGTAGCGGAACACCTACAGCAGTTGGTCCAGTCGGAGCAACAGCAGGAGTTCTCACAGGTATCTCTCTCAACGGAGCAGCAGATGTAAAAGCTGTTCACCTCAACTACGCAGATACTTGGGCAGGAGCAGATACACTCACAGGTTCAGGTACTGTTATTCTCAAGTGGTCAGTAATGTAATAGTTCACTGATTATGTTAGAGGAGCAATCCTCTAACTAGATGAGTCAATTATCAAACTATGGCAGGACTTGCAACTAACATATCTAACCAAGCCCAGACAGATGGGTTACTAGTCTAAAATATGACACTAAGTGAACGAAAAAAAGCCTTTGAAGAAGGCATCGTAAAGCTCGAAGAGGAACTAGAGCTCAAGATGGTTCCAGTATTAAGTGCAACACCTCAAGGTATCTGGCCAGCGATCTCGCTCCTAGAACCAGAGGCCACTGAACAAATAACTAAAGAATAAAATAATATGACCCTAATCACTAACATTCCGAAACCATTTCACGATGCTTCTGTTACTGGAGTGGCAGAGCTAATGAAAGCAGGACAGATTGTTTTGACAAAAGTAGTTATCGAAAACACAGATGTAACAAAAGCTTATCTTCAGATTTTCGATGCCGCTGCTTTAACTGACATTACTCTTGGAACAACTACTCCAACCTTTGTTCTTCCACTACCAGCATCAAGCTTGGTAATTGATGACCATGAGAATGGACTTATGTTCAAGAAGGGAGTTTGCTATGCAGTTACAACAACACCTGGAGGGAACACTTCTCCTGGTGCAATCTCAGTTCTATCGACAACATACTCAGTAGAATAGTATGAGCATGGTTTGGACAATTCCTTCATTTGACATGATAACAACCCTGGATCCTTCCACGGCTGATGTTGTTCATTTTGAAGATGAGGTTTATTGCGATGGCAATAACCTGTACTTAAAGAACTTGGGTTTTGGACGAGCTCGTTTTATCATGGCAACGACAGGAATGGCAGGAGCAAACGGGTACATCTACATGGATGGAGGTAATGCTCAATGGCTATTTGCGATGGACACAGGAATTAACAACGCAATCGTATTCACTACAGCAGCTAACCGCGAGAAAGCTCACGACCACGCTGCAACTACAGACCCTTACGTCTACTTCCACAGTGCAACAAACCCAGACACAGACAACACAGAGTGGTGGGGAGCAACTTACGACAGCACATATAAGTATGGTTTGATTGAGTGTGGTAAGGGGCCTGTGGCAATCAACACATCACTTCTTCGTAAAGTAGCAGCGATTGATAACACTGATTCTCCTTACACTATTGATGAAGCAGGACAGCCTTATCAGATCAACGTCGATACTTCTGCTGGAGCAGTCACTTGTGTTTTAGCAACCGACCTTATTCCATCAGACACAACCAAAGCAGCAGAGATTATCATCATGGATGAGGGTGGAAATGCTGGGGCTAACAACATCACTATCAACACAGAAGGCGCAGAAACCATTAACGGTCAGGCTAGTGTTGCCATCCAGGCAAACAATGGTACAGCCTGCTTAAAAATTCGTGGCGGTCAGACCGACTGGCGACTAACAGACTAACTATGCCTTTATTTTATGACCCAACAGTTGGTGTTACTAGGACGCAGGTTAAGCCTTCACCAGTAACATACTCAACTGGACTTAAAGAACAAAACAAGTCTGTTCAGACCTCAGACGCAACTCCGACAGCTATCTGGTCCTTAACTGGTGTTCTTGAAGAGACCACTGTTTATGTTGAAGTCATGGTAGCAGCACAGGAAACCAGCGACGCAGAACGTGCAGTATACAAACTAGGCGCATGCTTCTACAGAGCTTCTGGTGGAGCCTTGCTTCAGCAGGGATCAACAGTTTCAATGATGACCATTGAGTCAGATGCAACTTATGCTTGCGACTTTGATATCAGTAGTCCAGACCTAGCACTCAAGGTTACAGGAGCAGCAGGAGACACAGTGAACTGGGTTGCAACAGTTACTTACTTCATCGTAACCGACAGCTAATATGGCAATAGGAATAATTAACGGAAAAATCAACGAGGTTACATTAGTAAATAATGTGACAGACCTAGCATCCGCTGTAACAACAGCAAAAGCTGGAGATACAATTAGAATTGCCCCAGGAACTTATACACTTACAAGTTCTTTGGTCATTCCTTCTGGAGTTACTCTGCAAGGTTCGGGGGTAGGTCAAACAACTCTCTACGGTGCTTTTGCTGATGCACTCATCAAGATGGAAAACGCCTCTGTTGGCCCCTATGGTGTTGCAGCTTTGACTGCATGGGCAAACTCTGGAACAACAGATACTGCAGGTGATGCAACAAATATAAACGATGGAGATATCCTCTTCCTTCAAGATGGCGGTGGCTCTGAAAAGTTTACTAGCACTGCTTTTGGAAATGGCAATCCTGGAACTGGAGCTTATAAATTACGTCATGAAGTTCCTATTGCTTTCAACGTATCCTCAACACTGACTGTTTATAATGTTTATTCTTCGGACATTGTTATTGAAAAATTGACACTTCTTGGAGATAGTTCAAACACAACAAATGGGATCAGTATTACTGGAGGTAAGAACATTTGTGTTAGAGATGTAAAAATCAAGAATTGTGTTCATGCCCCTCTACTTCTTCAAAGTGTTGTTGAAAGCAATTTTGAATATAAAGGTTTTGATAGTACAAACAACTGTCTACGTGTTGTAGCTGGTGGTATTACAGATTGCAAAGTTAGTTTGTCGTCTTATAATTGCGCCACAGCTGCAAACAGTGTGGTGGTTATGTATAGTTACTATTCAGACTTGTCTGTTGTCACATTTGGTTCAACACCAAGCGACACTACATTCAACTTCAATCTATGCCAGAGGAATATTATTAGAGTAATTTCTTCAACAACAGCAGGAGTTAGAACTCTGCAATTAAACTCATCAGACGACAATATAGTACATTGTTCAAGCCAGATGGCTGTTCTTGATAGTGGTACTGGTAACCAAATAACTTCAACATAATATGAAGATTCTAAGAAACATCAAGACTGATACAACATTGACTATCCAAGATGAGTCTGACAAAGAAATCACCCTAGAGTTTGCAGATAATGTTGTAATTGTTGAGAGAGATAACGACCCTGGATTTGGAGATATCATCACGAATGAAGTCAAGATCTATAATCTTAAAGTAGACGAATACGAACTAATCGACGCTTAATATGGAACTACAAGAACTAAAAACAATGCTTGAGGAGGGGGTTCCAAAGGAGATTGAGGTTACTGAGGAAGAGCTTGTACAGATGTACAGGCACTTTGACAATCTCTTTGAAGAGGAGCTTGACAAGCAGATCGCAAGTGTCAACAAGCACGAGGTGGAATACAAAGGCAAGACCATTGAACTCAAGATCACAGATAAGAAGTAACGTTATGTCGGAGGAGATGTTAAAAAGCAGGATTGATGGTCTCGAAAAAGGTCAGAAGGAAGTACAAGACGACGTGAAGCTCATCAAAGAAAACCACTTGGTTCACATCCAAGATGATATCACTGAACTCAAAATCTGTAGCAAGGAACACGGTACAGATCTCAAGTGGCTTAAAAGGTTCTTTTTCTATATCGCGGGTGCAACAGTAGCAGGACTTATTGCAGCAGTTTTGAACCTCATGATATCTATCTAAGTCTTAACCAAGACTATATGGCTCTATTTAGAAAAGAGAACTTCGGATATGTAGAGGACAACTTTGATCCTCGTGATGTATGGCTGGATGAGGTTTTCGCAGGAGATGAGGAGAGGGAGCTTCCAACGAAGTTCCACATAGATGGACTCAAGTTTGATTGGCAGGGTCTGTATCCTTACTGTGTGTCGTTCGCTGCTACATCAGTAGTCGAATATCACCATGAGAAAGAGACAGGCAAGACAATCAGACTATCACCAGCACATCTATTCTACGCAGCAGAGGGTGGACTACATGGTAGCAACGTAAGAAAGAACTTGAACGTAGCAGTAGATAAGGCAAAAGGCTTGATCCCAGATCAGGCGTTCCCAATGCCACCGGACCCAAGAATCAAACCAAAAGATTGGTATGACAGATACAGTAAGAAGGCCAAAGCGATCCCCTTCAAAGATGCAACTAACATCAAAGCATACGCAAAAGTCACACCGACTAAAAGTGCTATTAAGAAAGCTCTCATCGACCACGGACCACTTCTTATCGGGGTATACGCATCTTCCAAAGACGGGTACTACACAGGGCATGGAGAGCGAGAAAGAGATAATGATAATCACGTCATTGCACTCACTGGATGGGATGACGATCTGGATGTCTGGTACATCCATGACTCGCAAAGCTGGGTCAGACCAAACAACGGGGTCGGAACATTAAGCCAGAACTACACATTCAACTTCGCTTATGCCGTCACGGAGCTACCTACGGACTGGAAGCAGTTGCGAGATGAAGCTCGAAAGAAAGACTTTATCCCAGAACCAACCAGCCCATACCCATCAGTGCTTGACCACTATGGCAAGCAGAGGAATCTGGAGCTTGAGATTGCGACCGCAAACGAAATGCTCCAGCGATTCAAAGTGTTCAATAACAAATCAGTAACAGATGCAGCAGGACGATTCTGGACCGTCTATATCAACGCTATTGCTTACGGAGGCTACAGTTATACAGACATTATCAATGACTGTTATCACTGGAGGCGCACTGGAACTCACATCTTTGACCTTAATCACAAGACAAGAGAGATGTGGCTTAAAGAAAAACTAGGTAAATAACTGTAAAGTTAGCCTAAAAAATGGTAAAATAGAGGAGAGAAGTTATAACTCTATGACTGTACAATCTATGGCAGCTCGAAAAAAAGAATGGTACTACTCCACAACTATCTGGGGTAATGGACTACTCAGCCTAGCAGGTGGTTCAACACTACTAGGTAATTTCCTTATTACAGGGAACTTTAGTGTTGAAGCTACAGTAGCCCTTGTATTTGGGGCACTTAACGTAATTAACCGTTTCAGAACTACTACTGAAATTAAATAAGAACTATGTTACTTGACGATAAGAAATCAGAGCTATTTGTCCGACGCTCTTCAAAAGACGGACGAACTGGAGAGATTGTAGCAGTGGTGCAAGCCATTGGTGCAGACCCAGTTGTTGGAATGAACATCAAGAAAATGGGGTATTTCCCAATGGATGAGGTTGAATTTCACAAGATGATGACTGGCGAGATTCTCAAAGAAAAGATGGTGGAGGAGAAGCCAGAACCTAAAAAGGAAGAAAAGAAGGAGGTAAAGAAAGTCAAGAAAGCAAAGAAAGCTGAATAACTTTCATTCAATTCTCCGCATAACTAGCTTGTGCGGAGTGATGATATGACAGGACAACAACTTATTGACAAGCTTAACTACCTTGTCGACGATACCACGCTCGATTCAACTCGAGCCTTGGAGCTTATCAACGCAGCTTATCAGGGCATCTGCTCTCGTAGGGTGTGGAACTTTTTAGTTACGTCCGACACCTCTAATACAATCTCATCATCCACGACTGCTTACGCCCTCCCGTCAGATTTCTTACTACCTGTAGCTGCTCGTACTTACGATGCCACACAGGACAGTTATGACGAGATGGCATTTGTGCCATTTAGCGCAAGACGTAAGTACCATAATTCTAGTGGGTATGTAACGATTGATAAGGTGAACGACAACCTCGAGCTTACTTCAAGTCCATCAGATGATCTGATTGGCGATACGATTGAGCTTGATTATACGTACTTACCGACTGACGTTGCATTGGGTACTTCACCTATTCTTCCGACAGCCTATCACTCCATCTTGGCGTATGAGGCTGCAAAGAACTTCTACTATGCTGAGCAATCAGATCTAGTAACAGAAGGTGGCTTTGATGCTCGAATGGCTGGTGAATACAATAGACTTTACTCAGGACTCATTGACTACGACATGCAGCTTGGAGATGCGCTTGATGATAACTACGTGCCGCAGACAGATTGGTCAGGACTAAGCGATAGTTAATATGGCTTATAAAGAGAAAGAGGTTTCACTCTTCAAGTACGGAACAATCAACAAGCTCAACGCAGAGACCCTTCCAGATGGGTCTGCTTCTGAGTCAAACAACTTCCTTTCTCTGGGGGATAGGCTTGAGTTAGTACGTGGACAGATTCGTTTAGGAGATGCAGAAGCAGGTACAGGACATGTAGATGGCCTTGGTCTAGGTACTGATGTTGAAGGAAACGAATACGTCTACAAGTACTTTGGAGGAGATATCAAACGATACAATTCTAGTACAGGATCATGGGATACCATTGTTACCTATGGTAAGCCAGTGGCGGAAGATATGCTCTTTAGTATGACACGTACCCCTGCTGGTGCGTTTCTTTGGGCATCCTCACCAAACACAGGACTGGCACGGTTTAACCTGGCGGCAAACGACGTGGTAGCAGATGCCTACTCAGACTTCTATGGTGTTGATCCAGATGTACAGAGGGGGTATGTCAAAGCAGCAGACAATGGCTTATGGCTATGGCAAGTAAACGAATACGGTTCGGTTTTTTGGAGGTCTCACAAAGGTGATGATTTTCCATATACAGCAGTAGTGGGTGCAGCTTTTGGAACAGGAGCTCCACCACAGGTAATCTTCACTAAGACAGTAGCTCATACACTACTTGTTGGTCGCAGCATCGCTATTACAGATGGTGTAGAGATATTTACAGACGATGGAAACGGTGTTCTTACAGGAGATAAAGGTGGTACAGGTACCGTGATTTACACCACAGGGACTTTCAGCGTCACGTTTGCAGTGGCTCCTGGAGCTGGAACGCCTATCACAATCAATTATAAATACGAAGTTCCTTATACAGATGGACTTGCAGACTTTGGTTATTCAACTCCACGTGTAGCACTTGAGGGGTTCTTCATCACACAATACGACGACAACTCTGATATTCAAAACATGCACATCTATGATGGTACTACCTATGTAGGTCATCAAAACTCATGGTGGAATGTGCAGCTTTCAGCAGATGATTCAGATCTTAGTGAGAACAAAATCTTCCGAGAGGGTACGGGAATGCCTAGCATCCGTGCATCAGTGGCAACTGGTGAGGGTATCTACTATATCGATGATACAGACCAGAGTGAGAAGGTTATTAGGCGCATTCAGGTTGACCGATCAGGACAGAAAGTAAGGCCAGTGATTGTTTCAGAGCAGCTTGATCTATCAGACTTTGACTTTTCAGACGCAGCAGCAGTTCAGTATGGGGAGTATGTCATCTTCGCTTGTAAGTCTTCATCTGACATCTCGCATAACGATACGATGCTTCTTTACAACTCACAGTTTGAACTGTGGGATAAGATGGAAGGATTCTTCCGAGACTTCGTGGTTTACCAGGATGGCCTCTACGGTGGTTCATCAATCAACGGTGATGTCTACCAGATCTTCAGTGGCTTTGATGACGACGGTACTGCGATCCTTGGATCATGGACTACCAACGACTCAGACTTAGGGCTTGAAGAGATCAAGAAAACAAAGAAGCTCGTAGTTGAGGGAGACATGGGAACAGCACAGGAACTCATTGTAGAAGTATCGTATGACTTTGGAGCCTTTGAAGAAGTAGGAAGGATTGCAGGTGATAGTGAGTTTGTAGACAAGTCTGCTGGCACTTCATACGGAAGTCTTCTCTATGGCGGAGGCCCTTACGGATCAGGAACCTCAGTAACAGCATACCGATACATGCGGCAGTTCGCACTCAACTCAGATAAGTTTCAAACGATTCGTCTTCGCTTTAGAACTGAAGACTATGGCTACCTCAATATCCGTCAGTACGTACTGAAGGACATCAGAGAATGTGGCCGTCGTATTCCACATAAATTTAGAGGATAAAACATTATGTCTTTCAAAGTACCACGACCAGCGTACGAGACTACCATCTCCGACACGTTCGATGCAGGGGCCACAAGCTTCAGTGTCGATACAACTCTTGACGGGTATGGTGATGATCTCGATACATTGGTTCTCCAGTTTACGCTGGACAAAGGACTGTCTACCGAAGAGCACATCATCGGAACAGTCGATACCGCAACAAGTAAGATCACGAGTGTATCTTATCTCAATGTTGCAACAGGTGAGATCGCAGGAGCCGGGACTCAGTACGGTCACCGTAAGGGTTCAGGAACCATCGAGATCACAAGTTTCCCGTATCTTACACACGCAATACGAGCACTCACTGGTGCAAAGCAGCTAGATAGTACACTTACACCAATGGCTTACGACGGAGACCCTGGATTAACTCCTGGATCTGATGAGCTGTGTACAGTTGATTACGCTGATAACTTAGCTATCGCTGGTTCACCAAACGCAACAGAGTCTCAGAAAGGTATTGTTGAGCAGGCTACAGCAGCAGAAGGTCAAGCAGGAACAGACACAGGGGCTACAGGAGCTTCCTTGTTTGCAGTACCTAGTGAGATTGCAGCAAATACTCAGAACCAGCAGCACATGTTTGCAGCAGACTCAGGAGCAGCTGATGCGTATGCAATCACTCTAGCCCCTGCACCAGGAGCCTACGCCTCTGGGCAGAAGTTCTGCTTCCTTGCAACAAACCTAAACACTGGAGCATCAACACTTGATGTGAATGGACTGGGTGCAAAGAACATTCTAAAAGCAAATGACCAAGCACTAGAAGCTGGGGACATTGAGGCAGGACAAATTGTAGAAGTGGTTTACAACGGAACAGAGTTTGAAATGCAGACACCAGTTGGATCTCATCTCACAACAGCAATTGCAACAGAGACTACAAACTTCTTCTCAGCAACAGACATCAGTGGATCAGAAGCAGAAACCCTAACGGATGGCAGTGTTGCAGATACACTTCACAGTCACTCCACTCCAGCGTTCATGATGACCGCTAATGATGGAGCGGGTGGTGCAGCAAATGGGGCTAGGCAGGTTTCAATGGCAAAGGATGGACGTGATTTCTACGTTTCAACACCAGACGGTGCATCTCATATCAACATTGAGCAGTTTAAGAAAGATACTGAAACTGGTCTCTTCTACTTCTTCAACTCAGCTCAGATGACCTTCTCAAATAACGTTAACAGTGCAGGTCTTGCTGTAGGGGATACTTACATTTATGGGGCTGACCTGAAAGCAGGTGGAGCTGATATCGAGATTCAACGAATGGATAGAGACCTTACAGGTGAAATCACGATGACTATTGCAGGAACTGCAAATACAAACATTGGAGCAAGAGTTGCAGGTGATGATACCAACATTTACTACTGGACTGATACCTCCACTAACATGGACACCTATACTGTGTCCGGAACAACTGCAACACGTGGGGCTTCATTCGCTATGCCTATGGCAGAGAATACAATCTGGGCATTTGATTTTGATGGAACTGATCTTCTTACTGTAAAAGATGATGACTTCGGTGCTGGAACACCTCCAGGGCAAGAGATTGAGAGGATTGATACTGCAGGAGTTTCGCAGGGAACAGTTGAGAGGGGCTTCTACAACCCAGATGGAAGCACTACAGCAGATGAAGAAGGTATTTCAGTTGGGTTTGCTTATAGGAATGACACTACGATTTACCTTGTTGGTGAGTTTGATGTAGTTGATCCAGCTGCAATAACTGGATCTGAGTTCCGACTTTTCGCAGTAACTAAACCTTAATAAATATATGGCCACACGAAACTTAGCGGCTGAACAGGACGCACTCAAACAAATCCTGGAGTCCCCAGATAGACAGGGCTCATATATCGGGACACCGGGTGCGAGTATCCCTGACGCAAGTGCCGCAACACAACAGCTTCTTAGAGAAGCAGTAAACACCAACGTCTATGGCTCAGGTCTAGGACCACGGGACGTAGCAACTGGAGTTGCTCAGAACCAAGCAGCAGCTACTACAGAAGATCTACTCAGTAGACCTCAAGCAGGTACAACTGGTACTACTCCTGCTGCTACAGCCACTGATACTAGTTATGGACTCACTGATGCAACAGAAGACATCTATTCACGATATGGCCTCGATGAGTTCAAGACAAAAGAGCAGCTTGAAGAGGAAGCTATTGCCGCTATTCAAGAACAGCTCGCAGGAATAGAAGGAACATACGCTTCACGCTTTGCAGCAGCTGATACAGAAGGTGCTCAACGTCAGGCACGTGGAGAAGGTCTCTCATTCGCTTCTGGTGCACAGTACACACCATTTGCTGAAGCACGTACCATCGAAGTGGAGGAATATAACAGAGCTATTACTGACGCATTGGAGGCTGATAAGGCTGCTGAGATCGCTACTCTAAATGCACAGGCACGAGGAGAAGCGCGAGAGGACTACCAAGCACAAGCTGACCGAGCTATAACAATGGCTGATCGTTACATCGACAGCTTGACGGAAGAGTATAAACTTGGTCAGACAGATAGGCAGTACCTACTCAATGAAGCTCAGACTATTGCAGACATGACTGGAGAGTTTGGTGGAAGCCCTACACTTGAAATGCTCAAGTGGATTGAGACAGTAAATACAACTGCAGCAGACAGCGCACGATCAGATGCTTACCTAACTATTGCACAGGAAGAAGCGGCTAAGAAGGGATATGCAACAATGACTGATGACCAGGGTAACGTTTACGAGTACGACCCATCACGGCCATTCAATGAAACAGCAACAATCATTATCCCTGCAACGCCTAGAAGCACAGGACCAGCTCCTTATATCGCTGGAGCTGGACAAAGTGTTTGGGATAGTGTGATCGATGCGAATGGCGGAGATATCACAGCTATCTCAAATAAACGAGATGCAGAAGGAAATCTTCTCTACTCAGATGCACAGATTAAAGAGGTTGCTGATAGAATTGATGAGCGATTTAGATATCAAATTGCTAGTGCAGATGCAGGAGTAGACTCAAGGTACGAAGAAGTACCAACACCAACGGGTGATTCAACTTCTGGAAGGACAACTACAGAGGACGTACCTGCATTCGGAGACATTAGTGGAACATTCGATTACTTGAGCCCACAACTCAATAGTGCAAACAACTGGCTATCAAGGCTACTTAATCCGTACAACTAAACTTTTATGCCGTACTATAAGGATAAGGTTACTGGAGAGGTTTTCTTCAGTGATACCGATCCAAACGAACAGGCGGCCACTAGCACTTCATCTCTATTTGGTTCAACAGCAGCACAGGCTACACAGGCAGAGGCACCAACACCAGCTGAACAACCAAGTAGATTAGGTTCAATCCTAAGAGGAGCCGGCTCACTCGCAAAAGAGGTAATAACTGCACCAGCGCGAGCTGTTGCGGCTCCTTTTGCTATCGTATCTGAGGAGTTTCCAGCACTTCTTAAAGGCAAAAAGACAGAGAGCAATGCTCTATCTCAGTTTGCTTTCAGAGGTACTGAGCCAGGGACACGTGAACGTGGAGGTGCTGCACTTGAAGGAGCACTTGATATTGGTACAGCCGCACTAGGTGGAACCATTGCTAAAGCTGGTCTTAAAGAAGCCACTAAGAGTGGTGTTAAAGCTGGAACAAAAAGCCTGCTACGATCAGCAGCAAGAACAGCTCCTATTGATGCAGCACTTGGTGCTGGATTCGGTGCTGCTAGTTCAATCAGAAGTGGTGGTGAAGGGGAAGATATTCTCAAGAGTTCACTCATTGGTGCTGGTATTGGAGCAGCCGCTCCATTTGTTCTTGGTGGTGCTATCAAAGGTACACAAGGAGTACTGGGTGGTGCTATTAAAGCTGCTGATACTGGACTCTCAAAGAAGCTCACCAACTATGCTGAGGAGCTTGCACAATTACAGAAGGAAGTACCTGTTATAAGGATCGATCAGAAGGCAGCTAATCTAGCAAAGCAAGAGAAGATCAAGGCTGCAATGCAGAAAACACAATGGCTTAAAGATACCCCTGAACGCTTTATAACTGACTGGGTTGATAGCTTCCATCCAGTTGAGAAGGTGGTTGGAGCCATTGAGAAAGCAACTGGACGAGAGTTTAAGACTGGTCGCAGTGTTATTGAGAACTTACGTAAAGCTCCTATCGTTGCTGGTGCTGAGGCAGAGGCAAGACTAGGGAAGTTTGTAGGACTCATTGAAGACTTTGGCGATGACTGGGTGTACGTCAGTGAGTTTAGAGACTTGATGGATGCACAAGATCTTGTGAGACTGGGTAAGGTTGTTGAAGGCGGTGCAAGTGCAGCAAGTATAAGAAAAGGTTTCGCAAAACTTAGAAAAGAAGTTGCAGACAAGGGGCTTGATTTTAATAAAGTTGTTGAAGGACAGAAGCAGCTCCGTCAGTTTCTTAATGAAGAACTACAGAACGCAGTTGATGCTGGTGTTGTTTCAAAGGAAGCAGCAGCTGCATATGCTAAGGCACGTCCAAACTACTCACCTCACGAGGTATTGGACTTCCTTGAGAATCCTGTTGGGTTCTCAGTAAGTAGACGGGGAGCACAAGGAGCTGGCTTCAAAGCTGCGACGGGTTCAAAGAAAGCACTTGCTAATCGGGACGCTACTATTATCAAGCGAATGATTGACCAGCGTGTTCGCAGTACTGTGAACAAAGCTAGGGTGAATGCAGTTGATGCACTAATTCCTTATGCAGAGACAAGTGGGTTCAAAAAACTAACTCCTAGTACAAAGGGGAAAGCAGTTGATGTTGCTAAAGAAGGCAATGCTATCATGAAGGTGTATCGCAATGGAGTAGAGGAAATCTACGAAGCACCGAAGGCAGTTGTGGAGGCTATCGAGAACATGGGAGATGACGCGTCAAAGCGCATGGCTCAGTGGTTTGAAGAGAGCTTTGGTGGTAAGTATCTTAAGGGTACAGCTAGTGCACTTCGAGTTCTTGCAACACAACGTAACCCACTCTTCCTTATTACCAACCCTATTCGTGACGTACAGCAGGCACTGTTTACAAGTGATATGCGACTCACTGATTGGGGTACAGTATTTGCCAGAGGTCTGATGAGTGTTATTGCACCGAACTCAAACCAAGGTAGGATGTTTAGGGAGCTGCGAGAGCAGATGAGTAAAGCAGGTGGTTTCACACAAGGATTCTTCCTTTCACGTGAAGGAGCACAAGAAGCCGCAGAGATGGCTGCTAACAGACTCTCAGCAAACTCACGCACGTACTCTCCAAAGGATCTCGCTACTGGTAAGTGGATTGAAGACGCTGGTGGTTTCATGGAAGAAGTTACTCGTATGGGTGTGTTCTATAGAACATTGAAGAACACAAATAACCTAGAGACAGCAGCTAAGGTAGCACGTGAAGCAACGATTGACTTCTCTCGTGGTGGAAACAAAGCAAAGGTAGTGAACAAGATGATTCCGTTTTTTAATGCCAGGATTGGCGGTGCTCTAACAAACCTTCAGGCCATCAAGAAGAATCCTGTTCAGGCCATGCACAAGCTTATGTGGCAGGCGGCTTACCCAGCTACGTTCCTATACGCCAATAACACGAGGTACGAGTCATACGACAGCATCCCTGAATGGGAGAAGCGACAGTACTGGATCATCATGTTTGATGAGCAAGATGGTGTGGATATGGGAGGTCAGCCTACAAAGGTTCCTTTCTATATCAAGGTGCCAAAGGGTGAAATGCAGCAGGCAGCAGCAGCTATTACAGATAGGGTTCTGGATGTTGGACGAAAAGAAAACCCACAAGGTACAGGTGAGTTCTTACTAGATCTGGTTAAGGGAGTTTCCCCTGTTACCGAGGCAAACATTCTACCAACTGGTCTTCTCAAACCAGTGGAGCTCATGACTGACTACAACTTCTTTACGAAGGAGTCAATCACACCAGAGTGGGTGTACATCGATGGTAAGGGTTATGCTGCTGATGAACTTCCAGCCAGACTTAGAACTAAGTACAATACCTCTGAGGTAGCGAAGCTGCTCGGTAGTGTATTCAACTGGTCTCCTACCAAGATTGACCATGTACTCAAAACTGGTGTATTAAACGACATTCTACGGGGCTTAGATATTCCCCTTAGAGATTTAACAGGTAGTGAGGACCCTTTCAAAGCAGTAGAGGGCAGCCTATTCTACGATGTGGCACAGCAATCTGGAGCACGAAAGTTCTTGGGTACAAGTTCCTATGGTGCAATTCAGAAAGAACAGGAGGCAGAGTTGAAATCAAAGATTGATGAGAACCTACAGAAGATCAAGGGTATTAGTGGAGCTGAGTCACGAGGTGGAACAAGAACGAGAAGGACATTGAAAAGTTCAAGATAAAAAAACAGGGGCCGTTTGGCCCTTGTTTTATTTTTTGCTATAGAATCCGAATATGATAAAGAACCATATCAGGAAGAATAACCCCCATGCTATCGCTGCTCCGTCTACTGGCATATTATTTCTTTTGAATCTTATTATCCATGAGCACATTCACTTCATCCCAGTCGATCTTACGAGCACGCAGCTCGTCGATTGCATCAACAAGTTCGTTGAACAATGGGCCAATCACAGGCTTGATTAGCCATAGGATTAACCTTTGGTAATACTGCATGGCCTTCCATTTAATTTGTGTAATCATATTATTGGCTATTGGCGAAATCAATGTGTTGTTCGATGTACTCTTCCATCTTGAACCTGACCCAAGCGGCCAATGTTTTGTTTACAGGATCGAAGAGGAGGCACTTCTTGAAGTCACGCCAAAGTTCTTCTTCAAGATGTACACTAATTTGTTTTGTGTTTTCCATATATCTTGAGACTAACATAATTACATAATTATGTCAAGACCCTTCTATTAGAAAAGGGATAACCTGTGGATATCCCTAGTATCGATCCCCGTCTTTGTAGTTGATGTGAGGTTCGTCGTCGTCATCCTCCTCCTCAGGGAAGAGTTCAAGCTGCTTGCTCTCAGGCTCGCAGGTGATGACGGTGGTGCTGGTGAACTCGTGTTGGCACGTGATGCACTCGTAGGCGTACACGGCGGCTCCACGTTGGGAAACCACCTGGCACAGATACTTGCGCACTCTCATGCAGTTGGGGCAGAAGATAGTGACGATGGCTTTCATTAGTCCCTCCTATGGATCTCTCCAGGTCGTATCAAGATAGAAAGTGGGGCTTTTAAGGCAAGCCCCTGGCCTAGATAGATCACCTCCAATCCAAGAAGGTTAACTGCGTTGTGTAGAAGGTCATTTTTTCCTCCCTGCGAAATACTCTATCCACAAGATAAGGCAGGCCAAGACCAACAACCAACACCACCAGTACACGAATGCCCACAATAGCCATTCTGTTCTCTCCACCATAGCAGATCCTTATTACTTCCCCTTCTTGCACTTGATCTGCGTCCGACCACTCGGACTGTGGCGCATGTCAGGGTAGTAGCTCACCTCCAGTTCTCCCTCGAACCAATGGCCGTGGAGCTGGTAATGCTCTTGGCGAAAGAACATCACAGCGTCTTCCTTGTTCCCCATGCCCTCGGACAGTTGGAACTTGGAACACTTATCGCAGACGCCTTTGACTCTAACGAGGTCCATCGTCGTCCCCTTTGTTGTGGTGGATGGGTGAAGCGATCCAGAAGACCGCCAGTATAATGACGATGAACAGTGCTGTCACAGCCAGGGTGGTCATGAGCGCACCGCCTTTGCAACGAGCACGATCAGGAAGATCAGGATGATGAAGCCGATGCCGGCGCAGGTCCCCATTTGCATGAGGAGCATGAGCACAGTGATGAAATCAATCATTCGTCCTCCCTGTTTCCAAAGCCAATCTTGCGTTTAGATGGCTTCTCTTCGTCCTCTTCACCAGGTGGCTTGATGAGCTGTTGCATGACAGGCACACCAGACTCAGCCAGCATGTTGAAGTCATGGACAGTGATCTCTTCGGTGTCCTCATCGAAGCGAGACTCACCATCCTCGTACATCTCGTGGCAATACTCACACTTTGCGATGTGGGTAAGCAGAGTCTTGAACGGGATGAGTTGGTCAGCAACCTTGATGAGTTGCAGGATGAGCAGAGGCAGCATGGGGGAAACCATACGGCCACACTGCTTGCAGACGAACAGTTTCAGTTTACCCATTGTGTCCTCCTTATGTCCTCAAACATCATTTGTATTGGCAAGGATTTGCACCTTGCATGTGATCGGGTTCAGTCACTAGAATCCGCTATCAGTTCCCTTACGGGTATCTATACGTCTACCTATTCCGCCACAATACAAATGAAATTAAAGAACACAATCACTCTTTAGAGAGACGTTTGATGAGGTCACCGTACATCTTGAGGAAGATCTTAACCTCTTTTCTTAGTCTTTTCTTTTGTTCTTTTGTCATAAACACAATTAGGGGAGTGTGTAGATCACTAATCATCTTAACAAGTATCTTACAACCACACCCAGGTTGTCGCACACAGCGTGCAAGCCAGAATACTCCCCCTTGTATACACCCTATGAGGGCATGTGCTCAATTCTCCAAGCCGTGTGCTGGCGTATATCTGACTTGTACCAGCGATACCCTCCTCTTGGATCAGGCCACGTGTCTCCACATGAACTGATGGTGGGGATGGTAAGACTAAACTTTAACTATAGATTCTTACAGTTAAGGTTTAGCATTTAATCTTTATTATAGAAATGGTCTGGGGTTTTTGAACAGAACCCCAGGGAAAACTGTACGCGTCTAGATGGTGACTCGAATCTCGTGCCTGTCTCCGTAGATGGTCACGACGGCGCACCCCATGCTGACGGGGGGCAGGTTCTTCTGCTCCGCGTACGAGCCAGGGTAGCGCAGGTAGCTTCCAGTCAGGATCGCGTGACGCTTGGCGTGGCCGACCTTGCGGTTCTTCTTGTCCACGTGCTGGTAGAGCTGGGTCATGTGATCCAGTCCGTGCGTGTGGGCGTAGAGGACCGTCTCAGCGTCCGTGAAACGGAAGCAGTCGATGGCAGCCTTGATCTTCGTCCAGGGAAGGCGCGAACCGCTGGAGCCGTGGGTGGAGTACACCGTGTAGCTCTGCTTGCCAACCTTCCAGTTGTGCGTGGCTGCGTGGTTGAGGTAGCGACACCCCAGGAGCGAGCACAGCCACTGCGTGATGGTGATACCAGCCACGTTGTTGAGACGGTTTTCATGGTTGCCCGAATGAAGACCGATCAACAGACCAGCGTCGTTGATGGGCTTGAGCATCTCCAGGACACGCTCCATCTGCTCGTTGGGGCCTTCCTGCTCGAAGACACCAGAGCCAGGCGAAACACGTGTGGCCATCTCCAGCATGTCTCCCATGCCGAGAACGTACCACCCGTTGTCCAGGGCGCGCTTGAGGTCGGTACGGATCATGTCTTCGTCACAGGTCTTGGCACCGAGATGCCAGTCACCCGTACACATGATGCGTACACGGTTCTTCTCATCCGGCTTGAGCCGGATATCGACGTACGACGTTCTGCGAGTACGCATTGGTCTATCCTCCATGTGGTTTGCGTAGTTGGTTTCTGAGCTTGCGAAGATCGGTGTAGGTCCACCTCTCTCCTGGGATCATCACCTGACGGATCATCTCGATTGCCTCATCGACCGTGAGGTTCTCCATGAGATAATGCCAGCATCGATGCCACTCATCGTCTAGCTCGACGATGTTGTCATGGTCTTTGTCTTGACCGTCTGGGATTCGACTACGAGGCTGTATGTGATGCCTCGTCTGTCTTCGACGTTTTTGAGACATCTTACCTCCTACAAAAAGAAGCCCTGTTTTTTAGGTAGGACTTCCCATCGTCCTCCTACTCCCATTTAAGCACGACAAAAAAACCGTGTCAATACGGCTTTGCAAGATGCAGTGTATAACATGTGGAAAAAGGTGTCAACAGGTAAGAAAAGACCCCGTTTATAGGGTTTATCTACACTCAATTTTTACCTCTATTAACACACAGTCGCTTTGCCTAGTGCGCCTCTAAAGGTAAAAATTGAGTGTACTAATACAGTCTCACTATAGTGTGCTTCACTGGATCAATAGAAGGCAATAAGGAGCTGTCAAAAATGTTATCGGTAACACCATGAAATAAGAACAACACATCTGGTCTTTTACCGTGCAGTGATATTCCACACACTGACGATGCATGTCCAACACATCTAACATTATTAAAATTGTGTAATGGAAAATCTGGTGGGACGACCGCGAGTATAAGGTGATAATGCTTAGACGCATGGTCTAAAAATCTCAGTATCTCATCGTTAGTCAACATATCACTCAATCAGTTTCTTAAGGTTTTGTTTGTAGTCTGAGATGGCATTGTTGTAATCATCGTTCTTACATCCACAAGTTTCGGGACCACACCAACACTCACCCGTCCTCCACTCTGGCTCACCCTCCTCAATAGCCCATGCGAGGTACGTTTTAAGAGAGTTCTGAATAGCATTCACATCAACATCCCAGGTACCGTCAGCGTACTGTGTTACTAGCCTTGTTTTTGATACTTCAATAACAAAGTCTAGAGCTTTGAACGTGTCATCTTTTTCAATTCTTGGTTCGGTCATATCACTCAATCAGTTTCTTTAGGTTTTGTGAAAACTCACAATAGTCACACTCGTATCCTCTCGCTTCATTACACTCACACATGTAAGAAAGATTTGCCTCCTCAATAGCCCATGCGAGGTAGGATTTGAGAGCTGGAATAAGTTTATCTTTCCCACACATCCATGCTTCTCCTTTTTTATCTGATCCATAAGACAGTTTGGTGAGAACAAAATGCTCCTCAACAATCTCCTCAAGGCTCTTTGGTTGTATAGTCATAGTTTTTTTACACATCTTCCCCTCCAGAGAGGGGTATGTTCAATTCTCGCTTCTGCTATTTCTAAATATTCCTCGTCTAGTTCAATGCCTATAAAGTCGAAACCTTCTAGCTTTGCTGCTTTACCTGTACTCCCTGATCCCATGAAAGGGTCTAGGATTACTCCGCCTGGTTGTGTTACTAGACGGCAGAGGTAACGCATGAGCTTTGTTGGTTTGACTGTTGGGTGGTGGTTTGCTCGTGGTTCACCTAAAGCATTTTTCCTACCCTCAGCAGGTTTACTTCTTGCACTTGCTGGAGCCTCTTTTTCTTCCATCCCCTCACACCCCTCATTTCTATCCTTCTTACTAGCCTTAGCACAGTAGAAGAAGCGAGCTGCGGAGCCTGAGTCTGCAAAATGAACACCACTCTTTATATTTGTTACATTCCTTGAAGGATTATCTTGATTTCCTTTCTCGAAATTATAACCACTTGCACTTCCTTTTTTAGTCTCAGGAAACAACCTCATCACCTCTTGGCTACCGTCGTGGATTAAATTACTAGGAAATCTTCCCTGTTTTGCGTTTGTACTTACCTCTTTTTTTGCCAGCATGAGTAAATCTCCTGTGAGCTGACACACTGACACACTGGAGATTTTCCAGTCGGTTATCATCTTTGACACCGTTGATGTGATGTATTTCAAATCCTTTAGGGATCGCTCCATGTTCTGATTCCCAGATAAAGACATGCTCAAACTTGTGCTGATACTTTCCAGCAACATTTCTTCGGAGCATGACGTATCCAGCTTGTAGATACTTTCCAGCATCTTCCCAAGTGCTTTTTCTGAAATACTCATATCGACATTCTCGACAGCAGAAAACAACATCTTTATCACGTTGTTCGTGTCGTCTAGAAGTCTTTTCTTTTCCGCACTGTTTGCAGGTAATTGTAAATGGTTTAACTGGCATAACTGAATAATACCATTTAGGTCGCTTCCCTGCAAGTTGTACTCTGGCTTGATTCTAGTCCCATCAACATTGATTCCACCTGTTCCGTGTTTGAGTACGTTCTCTGCAACAGTTCCCTTAAAAGGCTTTCTTGCTACTGTAATAGGCTCTAGGTTAGGGCGTAAGTCCTTTAGTCTTTCCGAGAACATAGCACTCTCTTCCGCAGAATGTTCTAGGGTGTAGTCCAACTTCATTTTTAAGGCGGTCAAAATGCTTTCCACATTGTAAACATCTGCACTCAACCCATTTATCTGGTTGTCGTCGACAGGCGTGATATTTTCCAATATGTTCTCCCACCCCAGCGATTGCAAGATTTTCAATTCGGTTGTCATGTTTAACTTCGTTGAGATGGTGGACGTGTTCTGTGCTATCCAAATCTCTACCAAGACACTTAGCCATGACAAGACGGTGTTCAAGCTCGTATTTCCCATTGTTCCAGACCGCAACATATCCATCGCTTCTAACAAATCTTCCGCCTTTATGTTTTCGTCTGCACTTAATAGAGCAATACTTTGCTGTGTCTTTTCGTTTAGGTTTAACTCTGAACTCTTTTTGGCAATTTCTACAAGTAATGTTTGGCATATACCTACAGTATACTCCAAATCGGAACGAGTTTCAAGTGGCTTTTGAGCCACAGTGATGTCTTCATGGCTCGGCTTAAGTGCTGTTCCCCAACCTTCCCATGGTGAAGTGCCTTTGGTAATACTTCGCTCGTCTTTCAGATTATATCCACCTTGTTGACCGCCGTTACTCGCCCCTGCCGTTGGTGAGTTTCCGTCGCGTCCACCGAACTTTCTTTCCTCCAAAACACTCCTCTCATTCCCCTGCAACTTATCAACCGCCTTACCGATGTTATGAGATTTCGGGAAGCCCGACGCATAAATCCATGCAATCATATCTCTGATCTCAAACCCTGCGTCCTCGATGTTCACTGCCATGCGGTGTTGTGTTCTTGTACCTGCAAAGCTCAGCAAGAATCCACCTGGTTTCAATACTCTTAGACACTCTTGCCATATCTCTACTGATGGAACGTCATAGTCCCACTTCTTCCCCATGAACGATAATCCGTATGGTGGATCAGTAACTACTGAGTCAACTGAGTTCTCAGGTAAGTCTTTCATTTTTTCTAAGCAATCTCCGAGTAATAGTTTCATATTGTTTTTTTACACATCTTCCCCTCCAGAGAGGGGTGGTTGCAACACCTCCAGTGTTACATGCCAGCAAATTGTTTCTCCTGGTCAGGAGGGGGAGAGGTGCAATTCCTACCCCCTGCTCCCCAGTAAACTGAGGGCAAGGATTAGTTGGGTAATCAATCCAACTAAGACCGAATCAATCCTGCTGCGGTGCAATAACCTTTCTAAATTAGTTATGTTGAGATCCGCAGGCAGAGGGAAGGAGGGGAGTTATTCCCCGATAACTTCTTTCATTAAATGTTTAACCACCTCACTCACAACACCATTCCCACACATCTTGTACCTTTGCGTGTCGCTTATCTCTTTCACTTCTCCATCAAAATCTCCGTACTGAGTCCAACCACTTATCCGTGCCAACGTCTGTTCGCCGAACGGAGACTCGATTCCGCTAGACATTCTGGTTTCCCACAGAGCTTTGATCTCCTTCGACGCTTCGGTTGAAAGACCAAACCACAGATTACACATTCCGCCTTCGGTGCTCCCCTGTGTATTTTTAGATGACATGAGCCACACACCACCTGTATTTTCTCTGGGTCGTTCAATATGTCTGGATGGTGTCTGACAAGACTCTCTGTTCGCCCGCAAATCTCGCAAGATTCTACTGGCTTCTGGCGTTGTGCCCTTTTTCTCCATTTCGCTTTGTAACGCTCTTCGGAAGTAGTCATACGTTGGTGTTTCAATTTCTAATACGTCAGGCCAGCTCATTAAGCGTTCTGCCTCTAAGGGTGTCAATCGTCTAATTCTTGAACCTCGCAAAATTGATTGTGTTTTATCTTGTGAGGGCTCCCCCACTTCTTGAACCTCTGACTGTGTTTGTCGCAGTACCCGTTTCGCCTGTGTAGCTTCTCGCAGGTCTGGACTTTGCACCTTGGTCGTTTGCTGTGTTCCTTCATGTGGCAACTCCGACAAACCTCCTCCAGATTCTCCTTTCGATTGTCGTGCCAGTCCTCGTTCTTGTGATGTATCTCTGTCTTCTTTTCTATCTTGCAAACACAACAAACATTCGTCTTCTGTCCGAAGTTTCGTCTGGCTCTCCAGTGTTCTGTCATCCAATTTGCTTTCTTTTCCATGAGTGCATGATACCATTCTCGATGAGTTTTTACAAGCCACAAACGGTTGTCTGTTACCTCCCTGCATAGTGTTAAGCGTTGGGCTTATACCCTCATCTGAGTACACTTGGTCGTTGCTGTGGCGTGGTTTGTTTATTTGGACAATATCTTGGTTATCTGCTTCTCGCTCAAAAAATACTTCTCGTCCACCTCCGTTTCTAGTACCGACGACAAAGATGCGTTCTCTGTTTTGAGGTACACCGAAGTCTTTGGCGTTGAGAACTTGCCACCAGAGAGAATACCCTGCTTCGGAAAGCGCAATTTGGATGTTGGCAAAGTCCCATCCACCTCTGCTAGACATAACCCCCTTAACGTTTTCCCAGATGAAATACTTAGGTTTTTTCCTTTGCAAGCAGAGTAGGTAGCTACTAAATAATCCACTTCGTTCTCCATCAAGTCCTGCTCGCTTTCCAGCAATGCTAAAGTCTTGGCAAGGGCTTCCACCGACGAGCAGATCAAAGTCGGGTACGTCTGCCCAGTTGATTTCTTTGATGTTGCCATAGTTTTTTGTGTTAGGGAATCT
>Ga0210003_1000406_pt1 | contig 39222 bp, 32 predicted proteins | sample LantaG_FD_182804 | JGI IMG/M metagenome (GOLD analysis project Ga0210003, IMG submission 182804) | Deep subsurface microbial communities from Baltic Sea to uncover new lineages of life (NeLLi) - Landsort_02402 metaG (SPAdes) (version 2) | ecosystem: Environmental > Aquatic > Marine > Oceanic >...
GATTCTTTATCGAGGGCCGGCTTTTGAACGTCTTCGGCGGTTATATCAAAAATAATACCATGCTGCCTTTCTATCTCGGCGTCAAATTCTAAGCATAAAAAAACCGGAGCCTCTGCCCCGGTTTATATCAAGGTATTTATCTAAATTCTTAATTTTTTTGCATTTTCTTCAATTAATAATTTTATTTCATTAACTAAAGAATTACACTCTTCTAAGTTAACTCTTGTTTGAATAAAATTTCCACAATTTATGACTTTTTCAATTGTATTTATTGTGTCATTAAACAGGGGTATAAAATAAAGCTTTTCAATTGACCATAATAGAGGTTTATAATGTTCAAAAGTGTTCCTAAAAATAGATCTTAATTCTTCAACATTATTCTTTTCACTATCAGTAAGATTTACATCACGAGAGATAGTGTAGAATTTATGTTTCCCCAATATTATTCTATGTAACGCCTCCTTAAAACTTATCAATATAGCATTTTTGGAATGTAGAAATTTATCTTTAATTTTTAATGACTTAAAATAATCCTTAGTTCCATTTGTACTTAGTAATTGTTTATATTCCTTTTTGTCTTTTTTGGGCATTCTACTAAAATCAATAACGCGTGCATAATCACCTGGGTTTAATGCACAGATCATGAAGCCATATAACGCGTTAGTCAATGCAATTGTACACCATTTCCATCTTAAAGGGTCATCAAATTTATGTAAAAACTCCTTTGTTTTACTTAAATAATCTAGTGCGTTCGTATACTCATTAATATCTAAATAGCAATTATCAATATCTTTTTTCACTCTTCAATTTCAAGCTCGATAATCGGCGTCTCGGTATCCACCTGGTCGCCAACCGCGAAATTAACCGCCTTGACCTTCCCCTTGGCTTTAGCGTTAACCTGGTTCTCCATCTTCATGGCCTCGACAATGACCATCGGCTGCTTGATCTCGACCTCGTCCCCCACCGCGACCATGATTTTGACAATCTTGCCCGGCATGGGGGCGAATATTTTATCCTTCACGGCCGCCTGGTCGCCGGCTCCCCCTGCAAAACCCTCGGCCGAGGGCTCCCGGGCCTCCAGCAAAACCGAATCGACATCGATATAATAAACGTCCCTGTTCTTGACCACCGCCACCACGCTTTTTTTGCCGTTGAGATAGGTGGCGTAGAGATTATTCCCCATCGGCTGCAGGACGAACTCCTTCTCGCCGACCAGGACCTTAAAATTCTCGCCGTTTTTCTCCAGGGTGGATTCGACCGCTTCGTCGTTAATGATAAATTCCTGTTTATTCATGGATCGAATCTCCTATCTGCCAGCTGCCCAGTAGCTCCCACGGTGAGGGCATTTTCCTTTCCGTCCCCCCGCCGTTAAAATTATTCGCGGGGGTCGCGACCGAGGCCACCGAGGCCAGGGCGGCGGCGATGCCGGCGTAACCCGTAAGGTCAACCTCCCGCTCGGCCAGATGCTTCTCGATGAAATCGGTGAACGTCCGCCCGGCCGCGAATTCCGGGTGGCTCAAAACATCGACCATAAACTTCTTCGAGGTCTTCACTCCCAGGATTTTATAATTATGCAGGGCGTCAATCATTTTCACGATAGCCATCTCACGGTTGGGGGCGTGCACTATCAGCTTGGCCATTATCGGGTCATAGTCGATGCCCACTTCCATCCCGGCCGTTATCCCGGAATCGACCCGCACTCCCGGCCCGCAGGGCTCGGAGTAATGCAGGATTTTCCCGGTCGAGGGCATGAAATTATTCTCCCCGTCCTCGGCGTATATCCGGCATTCGATAGCGTGCCCGCGCTGGGTCAGGTTGCCAAGGTGCTCGTTCAGCGGTAGCCCGGCGGCGATGCGTATCTGCTCCACCACCAAATCCGTGCCGGTCACCATCTCCGTCACCGGGTGCTCCACCTGGATACGAGTGTTCATTTCCAGGAAATAGTAGTTGCCGCTTTCATCGTAGAGGAACTCTACCGTCCCGGCGTTGACGTAATCGGCCGCTTTAGCGACCTTGACGGCTTCGGCCCCCATCGCCGCCCGCCTGGCGTCGTCGAGCGCCACCGAGGGCGTCTCCTCGATAATTTTCTGGTGCCGCCGCTGGATGGAGCACTCCCGCTCGAAAACATGGATGCAGTTGCCGTGCGTGTCGGCCAGCACCTGGAACTCGATATGCCTCGGGTTGGCAATATATTTTTCAAGATAAACGGTATCGTCGTCAAAAGCGTTCCTGGCCTCTCGCTGGGCGGCCTCGTAAGCCTCTTTCAGCTCGCCCGGCTCGCGGACAATCCGCATCCCCTTCCCCCCGCCGCCGGCGGCGGCCTTTATCATCACCGGGTAGCCGGTCTCCTCGGCGGCCTTTTTCACAACTTCAAAATCCGTACCGCTGCTTTTCATGCCGGGAATGAGCGGTATTCCGGCCTCGGCCATCTTGATACGGGATTCGATCTTGTTCCCCAGAAGCTTCATCGCCCCGGCCGGCGGCCCGATAAAAACGATGCCCTCCTCCTCGCAGCGCTGCGGGAGGAGCGGGTTTTCGGCCAGAAAGCCGTACCCCGGATGAATCGCGTCACAGCCCGTGCTTTTGGCGGCCTCGATTATTTTCTCGATATCGAGATAAGACTCCCGCGGCGGCGGCGGCCCGATAAAGACCGCCTCGTCGGCGTACCAACGATGTTTGCTACGGGCGTCGGCCTCGGAATATACCGCCACCGACGGTATCCCCAGCACCTTGCAGGCATTCATCACCCGCACCGCGATTTCGGAACGGTTGGCAACCAGTATTTTTTTAAACAGCTTTTCCATCGTTGCTATAAATCCAGACTCGTGTTTTCTTTTTTCGTTCTGGCCCAGGACGGCTTGCGTTTATTCAAATAGGCGTCCATTCCCTCCTGGCCTTCTTCGGAAATACGCAGTCGCGCGATCATCTCCGCCGTGAACGCCTTGTACTCCACCGGCTTCATCGTCGGCACCGAGCTGACCAGCTTCTTGGCCATCGCCACCGCCTCCGGCCCTGAAGTCAGAATGGAATGTATCAAATTCTCGACCTCATCGTCGAGCTGGTCGTCATCGACCACCTTGTTCACCAAACCGACCTCATAGGCCCGGTCGGCGTACATCCGCTCCCCGGTTATAAACAGTTCGCGGGCTTTTCCCTCACCCATTTTCTTGATTACGTACGGGCCGATACAGGCCGGGACCACGCCGATTTTCACCTCCGAAAACGAAAACTTGGCGCTCTTTGCGGCAATAGCGATATCGCACACCGCCACAAACCCCGTTCCCCCGCCGATCGCCGCGCCGTTAATCTTGCCGATTACCGGCCGCCTGAACGTGTGGATCTGGTAGAACAGGTCGGCCAGGGCGTTGGACTCGATCAAATTCTCCTCGAACGTCTGGTCGACAATCGACCGCATCCAGTTCAGGTCGGCCCCGGCGCAGAACGATTTCCCCGCCCCCGTCAGCACCACCACCCGGATATCGTCGTCCTTCTCGATTTCATAAAAGACGTCGCTCATCTCGGAAATGACCGTACCGTTGAAGGCGTTGTGAATTTCCGGTCGGCAGAACGTCACCCGGGCGATCTTGCCGCCCTTCTCGTATTTTATCGTTGTATAATCCATTTTTTTTTGAAAATCCTTTACATCCTGAAAATACCGTACCGCTGGTCGGGGATCGGCGCGTTGAGCGACATCGATATCCCCAGCGCCAGCGCCTGGCGGGTTTCCGTGAAGCCCAGCATGCCGTCGTCCCAGAGCCGCGCCCCGGAATAATACGGCGTCGATTCACTCTCGTACTTTTCGATAATCGGCTGACGGATAGCCTTGATTTCTTCCTCGGTCAGCTTCTTGCCCTCTTTTTCAAACTGCTTGATTTTAACCGACGCCAAAACGTCGGCCGCCTGCTCGCCCCCCATGACGCAGATGCGGGCGTTGGGCCACATCCACATCAGCCGCGGGAAATACCCCCGGCCGCACATGGCGTAGTTGCCGGCCCCGAAAGAGCCGCCCACCACCACCGTGAATTTCGGCACGTCGGCGTTGGCCACAGCGTGCACCAGCTTGGCCCCATCGCGGGCGATCCCCCCCGCCTCGTACTGCCGCCCGACGATAAAGCCGGAGATATTCTGCAGGAACAAAAGCGGGATTTTTCGCTGGGTACACAGCTCGATAAAATGCGCCCCCTTAAGCGACGACTCCGAGAACAGTATCCCGTTGTTGCCCACGATCCCCACCGGGTAGCCCATTATACGGGCGAAGCCGCAGACCAAAGTGATGCCGTACAGCTCCTTGAACTCATGGAACCGGGAGCCGTCCACAATCCGCGCGATTACCTCGCGGATATCAAACGGTGTGCTCAGTTTGGTCGGCATAACGCCGTACAGCTCCTCCGGGTCGTAATAGGGGTCCTCGGGGGCGGTGCGCTCGATTTCCGTTTTGGGCGGTCTGTTGAGATTTTCTATGATATTGCGCGTTATATGGATAGCGTGCTCGTCGTTCTGGGCGTAATGGTCGGCGACGCCCGAGGTGCGGCAATGGACATCGGCCCCGCCCAAATCCTCGGCCGAGACCACCTCGCCGGTGGCGGCTTTGACCAGCGGCGGGCCGCCGATAAAAATCGTCCCCTGTTTGCGGACAATGACCGTCTCGTCGGACATGGCCGGCAAATACGCCCCCCCGGCCGTGCAGGAGCCCATCACCACCGAAATCTGCGGGATGCCTTTAGCCGACATCCGGGCCTGGTTGTAGAATATCCGCCCGAAATGGTCCTTGTCGGGGAAGGTCCCGGATTGTAACGGCAGGAAAATCCCCCCCGAATCGACCAAATACACGCAGGGCAGCCGGTTTTCCTCGGCGACATACTGCGCCCGGGCGTGTTTGAGGATGGTCATCGGGTAATAGGTGCCCCCTTTGACGGTGGCGTCGTTGACGACAAACATAACTTCCTTGCCGTGAACCGTCCCGATACCGGTAATCATCCCGGCGGCCGGGGCGTCGTTGTCGTACATATCGCAGGCGGCCAGCGGGCTGAGTTCCAGGAAGGGGGTGTTTTTGTCGAGGGTTTTGGCCAGCCGGTCGCGGGGCAGGATTTTCTGGCGGTCAAGGTGCCGCTGGCGGGATTTTTCCGGCCCGCCCAGTTTTACTTTTTCCAGCCGTTCTTTGAATTCCAGGTGTAATTCCCGGTTTTTGGCTTCATTTTCCTTAAAGGCGGCTGATTTGGGGTCGATTTTGGATTCAATCCGAAACATACGCGCTTATTTCCATTTATGTCAAAAGTCAGTAGATTTTTTCCTTAAACAGACTGGCAATATAATTGAATTTTAGGGATTTGTAAAGGGTGTTGGTAGGGATTAATAACAGAAGAATTAATATCTTCTATTCGGTTTTGGGCTAGGTGAGAATTGATAACCCACACCAAAACCAAGCTCAAAAAGATTATTAATTGATGAAATACCAAATGTAAAAAAACATATAAGCCCAGATTTCTTTGGAGTATATTCTAGTTCTAAATAATAAAATTGCTCGTATTTATCAGTCAAATCAATGAATAAAATACTTGTATATAATTCTAAGAAATGCAACTTATCTACATTTCGCTTATGAATTGGAAATACATATCCTACTCCCAGTAAATAACCAGTAACATTTATTGAATATCTACTATTGCTTTCATAATCTGCATAACTACCATCCCATGCAATATCACTAGTATAATCTGACCACCAATCATATGATGATTTCTCTATTCCTTTAAAACCCCGCATACCGCTAAAAACTTTAAACTTATCAAAAGTTATTCCGAGATTGAATAAATATTCAAATAAAGAAGATTTTGTTGAACGTCCATTGCTTGATAAGTCATCTTTACTAGAAGCACTATATCTCATTGTCGAACCCAACCAAAAATATGTCCATAAATTAATATTCCTATTTAAGGGAAAAATCGTTTTAAAACCACTTTTCAAGCCTATATAACCACCAATTGATACATCATCCCCAAAAATATATGCTGACATATTCCATTGTATAGGAATTTGCAAAGTAGGCTTTTCATAATGAACTTTATTGTTTATTTTATCTTCCATATCTTCTTTATCTATCTTATCTTCATTTCTACTTTTATTACTTAAGTTTTTTAATTTGCGGTTCAAATCCTCAAATTCATCTACTTGATATGAATAGGCAAGTGGGATATAATTTATAGGTATAAGTTCATTAGCAAATAATTTATTGATAAAAATAAAACTTATAAGAATGAGGAAAATACTTTTATAAGATATCTGAAACATTCTTCAAATCCAATTACTTTCTATTTAACTATTATGTATTCTTTTTAGCTTCGTAACGCAGAACCCTTTAGCAGTTCTGCCTATTTATTTTTTCTTGAAATCTATTCGCTGATATATCCTGTTGTGTCTTATAAGATAATATACTCCGCTATTTCTGTCAAGAATCTTGGCTAATATTTACCACAAATACCGTACCAAATCGATACTGATTACCACCACCCCCCTATTACCGGATAAATATGCTTGGGAGTTATAGTCCTCGTAGGTCAAGCCTACTCGGGGCTTGACCTTTTTCTCCTTATCATTCTCCATATTCCCCCTTCCCCTCGTTCCCACGCTCCGCGTTGGAACGCAATCCGGAACGCTCTGCGTTCACACTTTTAATGTCGAAACCGCAAGGGTTTCGACCTACTTGCCCTTATAAATGACGGTGTCCCACACTTTGATGTTGAGAACCCGGCATAAAAATACCAATATCTAAATTCGTATTTATACTGTTTAATATATTTCTTATCTCTATATCACTTGGATAAGTCCCCACCAGTTCTCGTAGGTCGGGTTCTGAATTCGTCCGTGGCGGATGAAAAACCCGACATCTTTATTGCACATTTATTCGTCGGGTTTCTCACTACGCTTCGCTTTGTTCGGAACCTGACATAATTTTTCTTTATCTAACATCCTCAGAATAGAATATATGCAACCTCGAATTCCTCACCATCAGTAAATTCTAAGTATTCAAATCCTAAAGACATAAAAACATCATCTTCAAGAAGTGTTAAATATAACATCCGTGCATAATTTTTATCCATCACCATTGTTTCATATTTTAGGGTCTTGTAATCATCGCCCCTTATAGTAATTTTTGCCTCTGGATATAAAGCATCATTTAAATCTTTTGCAAATTGTATTCTTTTATTTATTTTTATTCTTTCAGAATCAAAAGCAATATTTTTTTTTGTTGGTTTATTCTCAAAAACAATATTATCGTTCTCCTTGTTTTTGTATAGATTATCGAATAAAAGTTTCTCATATACATAACCTTGTCTTATTCCGTATTTATATACAACGACCCAATTATCTTTTAAACTATCAATTTTTACTAAATCGCCTTTGTACAACTTACCAATAACCTCATATTTTGTTCCTCTACCTCTTCTAATATTAATAGTACCGTGAGCATATCTAGTTTGAAGTTTATTAATATCATATTCAACATTTTTCTTGTTTTGTTCTACTTCTTTTATATCAATGTTATCAGTTTTTACCAAGTTACTTACTTCTGACTTTAATTTGGAAATTAAAACAGATTTTTCAGAAATCCTATTAAGCTCGTATTCTATTGTAACTTTTTTGTTAATATTTCCCCAAGAATATATTTCTATGTTTTTATTCCTTTGAAAACCAGAGCCATAGACCCTTTCTAGAAGTTCCTTGAATTTATCAAAATTTTCTCGTCCTTGTAGATATATTAACACTTCATTAAGGTAACCATCAATAAAGGATAGATTAAATCTTTCTAATTCCACATCTGATATTTGATTAATATTTATTTCATAGACAATTGATTTATTATTTCTATATATTTCTAATATATTATATGCTTTCTTCACTTCTTGGATTGGGTCGCCTAACTTAATATCAATTTTATATATTTCAAATAATTCATTAATTCCTAGACATGAAGAACAAAACATTATAATAGAAATGCATGTAGTTATTAAGATATTTTTCATTTGATTTCTCCTTCCTTTTGTTCCATGCTTAAGTTCTCGTAGTTCTCGTAGTTCTCGAAGGTCGGATTCAGTTCTTGTAGGTCGGGTTCTGAATCCGTCATGGACGGATGAAAAACCCGACATCTTTATTGACCTCACTTACTTATAATTTTATTCTCCTATGTCGGGTTTCTCATTCGCATTGCTTCATGTGATACCCGTTCTACATTTTTCAATTTTTCTTGTTGTTTCCCTCAGATATATAATCACTAATTACTTTATAATATAAATTGGATCCCTTAAGATATATTGACATTTTCAATGTTGGTTCATCAACAGTACCACCCATAGTGATTATTGTTGAAGTATTCGGATTTTCAATATATAGTTCTAAGGTATTATCTTCATCAGTAACAATTATACGGCTGGCTTCAATATTATGTATATATCTTACCTTTATTACATTATTATTAGATCTGCCAACATACATAAATTTTTGCTCAACATGAATATAATTTAATTCTTCATATATTACTAAATGGTTTATTCGAGCAATTTCCTCACCAGGTACAATGGAATACAAAGAATTAAAGACGTAACTTCTTTGAATTACTACACTATCTGAAGATGCGGTTCCAATTATATTCTTATATGGTGCATCACTTCTTTTTTCAATTAGATTATATTTCGTTTCGTTATTTAGATTGTTACATATTACAATTTCTTCGAATCCCATATCTATCAAAGACTTCTTGGGCTCATCCGTAAAAAGACTTGTAATTATAACATTATTATCATATGGCCAATTTATGTAAAATATTTTTCCTTCGGTACCCTTAGTTTGAATATTGACTTCAAAACCTTGTTTTATCAGCTCTTCTTTAAATATTGAAACAAACTCCTTGCGAACAGACTCAGAAATAGTTATTTCATCATCAATTGTTGTATTATAATTTGTTGTTTTCCTCACATCATGAACTATTTTATTTTCACCATATTCATCAGTATTCTTTCCTTTTACGCTAGCAGAAAACACTGCCTGTTCACTTATTCTGTTATATTCATATTCTTTAAAAATGTTATCTCCTATTTTACTCCAAGAATATTCCTCAATGTTTTTATTACTTTGGTAGCCGGCGCCATATATAGATTCTATCAATTTCTTAAATCTTTTGAAATTCTCATTCCCGTCCAAATATATAGAAACAGAATTAAGGTTATTTCTATAGAAGGATAATGTTAATTTATTTATTTCTATATTAGCAATTTGATTTATATCAACTGAATAAACAGCTACTTCATCTTTTCTATGAATTTCATTTAAAGTATATGTTTTCTGTATGTCCTCTTTCGAATCACCCCACTTAATATCAATATTATTTTTTTCAAATAGTTCGTTAGTTCCTAGACTATTCGAAAAAAACAAAATAATAAAAATGCCTGTAATTATTACGTTCTTTTTCATAATCTCTCCATCTCGTTCCCACGCTCCGCGTTGGAACGCAATTCGGAACGCTCTGCGTTCACTCTTTTATTGTCGAAAGTCTCCGAGATTTCGACCTACAAAAACCTACTTTTTTTCGATAAATTCCGCTGCTCTACTCAATGCTGTATTCCCTGTAATAAAAGGCAATAATAACCCGGTCGGCGGGGTTTGTCAAGAGGGGCGAATAAAAATAACGGGAAAAAAACCGGCAAAAAAACGCCGGCCTCTGCGAAAGACCGGCGTTTATTTTCGCTCTTATGCTCGTAGAGCGATTTTGTTACCCTCGATAATCGGGCAGGCTCTAAGGCAATGGCGGCGGGGGCATCGGGGGTAGTTCGGCGCACTGTTCCCAGCAGACAATCGGCGGTTGGTAGGTGCAATACATCACCCAGGTGCAAATCATAGCCTCCGATTTCTGGGCGGTGAAAATCGTAAAGGCGCCGGCAAAAATGGCCACGAACACGAAAATCGCCACCAGAACTCTAAGTTTTCTCATAAAGTTCATCCGTTATCACCTCCTTCCATGGTTTGTGTGTTCATTCCGTTGATACTTGAGGTCACAAATCGTGACCTCAAGTTTACAAATCTGACAGTCATCGCCTGTGTCGAAACTTTACGAGATTTCCGCGGGGTACCCCACCTCTTTAGAGGTGGGATTCTTCCCCCCCCACCGCCCGCCGAGGCGGGTGGGCCACCCGCCAACGTTAAAGGTGTGGGCCACCCGGTCGTTAAGGATCGGCAACAAGGTCTTCGGCCTATTTATTTGTTGAAATACTCTGTGCTGTGTTCTCTGAATTGAAGGAAAATAATAACCCGGTCGGCGGGGTTTGTCAAGGGGGGTTGGGCAAAAAAAACGCCGGTCTCAGTGAAAAACCGGCGTTTATTTTTCCCTCGTTCCCACGCTCCGCGTTGGAACGCAATTCGGAACGCTCTGCTATACTTCTCCCCATTAGTGACACGGGCTTGTTAAGCTAGTTCTCGTAGGTCGGGCGCCCTGTGCTCCTGACTATTTCACCCTCGCGCTGCTCGTCCCTGTTGTCGAATTACAAGATAATCTACTCCGGCTTGGCTGTCAAGCATACTAGGGTATGAATTACCGCATATACTACACCAAATCAATACTGTATCCGAAAGTTGACGGATAAACGAATACGTGCGTCCGAGAGCAAACAGGAAAGGGTAAAAGACAGGGTACCCTTAAAAAATAACAAAACGAACCCATTTCGCCGCAACCAAAACCGGCCGAACAAGTTACAGGGATTTTTTCAAAACGTGATGCGGATAACTCGACACCTTTACTACTCATCCGATAACGATTCGCCCCTCGCCACCAACCTACCCCCGAATCCGGGTGCGTTTCGAAACTGTCCCGACGGCACAAAAAAACCCGCCTCGTTAAAGGCAGGTTTTGTATTCGAAGGGTGTCAGGCTGTTCACCCGACACCACAGCAATATCTCAATACCATTTCGGGACGAACTTGTAGCCGTAACTCAGGACACCGTGATGGCTTTCGGTCTGGACCCGCCGGAACTCAATCCGGACTTCCATCCCGATTTTTACCTCGTTGACGTCACAGTCAACTACCTGCGCCATCAAGCGGGTGCCGTCGGTAAGCTCGGCAATCACCAGGGCGTACGGAGCGATATCGGTCCATTGGCTTGGGGCGGTACGGATGACGGTATAGGTGATAACCTTACCGGTATCCGGCAGGATAACCTTTTCCTGCTCGGTGTCGCCGGTTTCCGGGTCCACCGCGCGAGGCGGGAAATAGGTCTTGCCGCTCTTTTTGAATTTCGAAGCCTCCAGCCGGTAACGCTGGGGGTATTCGCGCCAGTTACGAGAGCTGAACATCGTCATCACGCCACCTCCATGATATGCACAACCGAAGACGCGCCGGAGCCGCCCATATTCTGGGTCATCCCGATTTTGGGCGAGCCGGGCATCTGGCGGCCGTTTTCCGCCTGTCCGGTCAGTTGTTTGTAAACCTCGATCACCTGGGCCACGCCGGTTGCTCCGACCGGGTGCCCCTTGGACTTGAGACCGCCGGAAGTGTTAACCGGGAACTTGCCGTCGAGAGCCGTCTCCCCGGCCAATATAGCCGGCCCGGCCTTGCCCTTCTCGTAGAGGCCGATCGACTCGAGAACCATCAGTTCGGCAATCGTGAAGCAGTCGTGAACCTCGGCGAACCGGACATCCTTGATGGTCTTGCCGGCCATCTTGAAAGCCCTTTCAGCCGCGATTGTGGACGCCTTGATAGTGGTCATATCCGCCCGCTGGGCGAGCTGCATGGAGTCGGTACCGACTCCGGAGCCGAGCACTTTGATATACGGCTTGCCGAGTTTTTTAGCGATTTCCTCGGTGGTGACAATCACCGCCGCGGCGCCGTCGGTAATCGGCGAGCAGTCGAGAATATGCAGCGGGTCGGCAACCATCACCGACTTCTCCACGCCCTCGACCGTAATTTCAAAAGGATACTGCGCCACGGGATTCTTGGCGCCGTTCTTATGGTTCTTCACCGCGATAGTTGAGAGCATCTCGCGGGTGGTTCCGTATTTGGCCATGTGGGCGGTTGCCATAAGGGCATACAGGCCCGGGAACGTGGCCCCATTGAAAACTTCGTATTCCTGGTCGGCGGCCATTGCCAGCCCGGCAGTGGCGTCATCGCCGGAACAGTCGGTCATTTTCTCCACCCCGGAGGCCATGACGATATCGGAGATACCGCCGGCGACCTCGATGAAGGCCGCGCGGAACGCCATCCCGCCGGAGGCACAGGCCGATTCCACGCGCATGGCCGGAAGACCCGGTATGCCCAGGTAATCGGCCATCAGGGCACCAAGGTGCTCCTGGCTGACAAACGGCCCGCTGGCCATACAGCCGACATATAACGAATCGAGGCGGTCAACACCCGAGTTTTTAATAGCTTCCATCGCGGCATCAACAAACAGGCCGCGAAGTGACTTGCGCCAGACCTCGCCCCATTTGCTCATACCTACACCAACTACACAAACATTTCTCATGTTGCCTCACCTCCTCAATCATTCATTTTGATTTTATGGCGGAATTTGGCGTAGGTGCCGTAATCGACATAAATCAAGTTTTCGTCTAAGAGTTTATGGGTCTTAACGGCCAGGTCGCGGGCCTCGTCGATACGCTCGGTGACTTTCCAGATGAAACTATCCGAGCCCGCGCCGGAACCGTAGGAGCACATGAAAATCAAATCGCCCGGTTTGGCGACATCGAGCGTGGCGGTCAAACCTATCGGCGACGCCCCGGAATAAGTGTTGCCCAGTCTCGGCGCCAGCCAGCCCGGGTCAATCTGTTCCTGGGTAAAACCGAGTTCCCTCGATACCCGCTGGGGGAACTTACCGTTGGGCTGGTGGAATACGGCGTAGGCGAAATCCGAGGGCTTCATGCCGGATTTTTTCAAAATGGCGTTCGAAGCACCCTTGGTGGTAGCGAAATATGCTTCCTCGCCGGTGAACCGGCCGCCGTGCTGCGGGTAGAACTGGTGTTCCCGCCGCCAGAAGTCCGGCATATCGGTCATGTATGAATGAGTGAACAAACATTCCGCGATAAGATTATCCTTGCCCATAATAAAGGCGCTGGCCCCGGCCGCGGCGGAGAATTCCAGGGCGTCCGAAGGCGCGCCCTGCGAAGTATCGGCGGCGATAGCAAGCGCGTATTTCATATAGCCGGAGTCAACATGGCTCATCGCCACAAACATGGCCTCCGACCCGGCTTTACAGGCAAATTCAAAATCGGCGCAGTGTATATCGGGAGTCGCCCCGATTGCTTCCGCGACGGTTGTACCCGATGGTTTCACGGCGTAGGGATGGGATTCCGAACCGATATATATAGCGCCGATATCGACCGGGTTAACCCCGCCCGAACGCTTCAGAGCGTTTTTAGCGGCTTCTACCGCTAGTGTAATCGTATCCATATCTGGCGGGGGAACCGATTTCTCTCGAAGCATCAGGCCTTTTTTGTAACTGGGAGCGTCCGCCCCCCATACCTTGGCAATCTCTTCAACCTTGATTCGATGCCTGGGTAGGTGGGCTCCGTAGCCAACAATTCCTGCCATAGGTAGTTCCTCGATGTTAAAAAGTTTATAATTAAGATTTTATTTCCCAGGTTGAATTATAACCTTAAAACAGCCCTTATTATAACGCCCCAAACGTCTTAACACAAGTCCCAACGAAGATTTTTTAGTTTATACGCCCAAAATCAAGCCCACGGTTAAAAAAAGACAGCATAGTTGCCGATAATCATTATAATATGAAAAATACTATAATTATCATCGTTTTAGGGCTGATTCTCCGGGTCTTCCCGGCGGTCGCCGAACCCGGGGTTGAGCTGGACAGCAACACCGCCTTTTACGAGGGGGAACTTTATAACTATGTTATCCCCGCCCCCAACAATTTTAAAATGTCAACCGTCGAGGCCCAGCGGGACGGTTACTCTTTCGCCTTCCTCCCCCGTACCGACAGCTACGACAGCGCCTCCGTGCTTATCGGGGTGCATATATACAAAATCCGGGGTATGACCTTTCTGGAAGCCCTCGAGGCCGACACCGCCAGTATCCGGGGCTATTTCGGGGCCAACCTGATTATCTACCCGGTGGACTCAATCTTCAACGCCACCGCCGACCGGCTCACTGGTTTTTACTTGAACAAGAAAAAAGAGTTTATACCCAATGTCATGCTGTCTTATTATGACGGCCAGACGGAGTTGATTATTTTTGAGCTGGTGATTTCCGAAAAAGTCACCCGGGTCACCGCCGAAAACATATATATGAACTGCATAGGCAATTTCAAATCCCTTCGCAAAGGTGAACTGGGGTCGAGGTAGGTTTGTTAAATCGGCAGATGAGGACATCTGCCGGGCACGTAATCCGTATGTAACAACCTGCCGATAGATTAACAAAAGAAGAGTACATATGGATAGTTGCAGTGCCCGGACAGCGTTTTGTACAGGACCAAAGTGAAAGGGGTTGTACCGATGAACAACTTATTGCAAAGACTGAAGCCGAATCAAAGAACCGGTAGCAAACCACGTTGCCACCTATTAACGCACGGCGCTCCCGAGCAGGTCGCCGAGCGGTTGACCAAGTTGATCGCCCCGTGGGGTTTGGTTGCGGCGACCGACTACTGGATGCCGCAAGGCTTCGATTATGTTGAAGAAGCCCAGTTGCACAACGCGCCGCGTTTACTTGATTCCGATACGCACAGTCAGGCGCTCAAGTCGTGGTGGCTTGCCGTTGCCCGTTCCAATTCGGTGACACCAAACTGGGACATCGCCAGCACCTGCACTATTGATGGCAAACGTGGCTTACTTCTGGTTGAGGCTAAAGCACATTATAAGGAGCTGAAGCCAGACGATCGTTGTGGTGCCGGCAATAAGAGGAATTTCGAACGAATCGGAGAGGCCGTTCGGGCGGCCAATGACGGCCTCAACAAGGTCCAGGATGGCTGGAACTTATCTCACGAAAGCCATTACCAGCTCTGTAACCGCTTCGCGTGGAGTTGGAAGCTCGCGACTCTCGACATCCCGGTTATACTTGTGTATCTTGGGTTTCTGAATGCAGATGAAATGCGAGATCCCTTTTCGGATGATCAATCCTGGGATAAAGCGGTCCGCAATTACGCAAGAGACTTGGTGCCTGAAAGCGTATGGGGTGGCAAGTTGATGCTCGATGATACTCCTGTTTACCCGCTCATCCGATCGATGAAAATTCGATTGAATTCGATTGGTGACCCGATTGACGCAGAGGATGTAAAAGGCGGAATAAAAGTTCACTAAGGGTGACCATAATTGCAGACCCTATCTGTAGCAGGACGGACTTGACTTAACTGCGGCCTTTTTATAGACGACCTACGATTTCGTATTTATGTCGGGTTTCTCGTTCCGCTTCGCTTCACTCGGAACTCGACCTACTTTTACTTTCCGGTTGTCGAAAGTCTTCGACATTTCGACCTACGCTAATATGCTCATGCTTCGACTACGCTCAGCATGACTTTTTATGTGCCGTCAGGGCTCCGTTCCTGACGGCCTTCAACGCAACCTCGTTTTTCTCCTTAACAAGTCATCCTGAGCGGAGCCGAAAGGTAACTACTCCCCCCACTCGTCGAGCAGCTTCTTCTGCTTTTCGGTCAGTTTGTCCGGGACGCGGACTTTAATCTCGACATACTGGTCGCCCTGGGCGCTGCCCACCGCCAGCCCCTGCCCCTTCAGACGCAGTCTCGTCCCCGGCTGGGTGCCGGGTGGGATAGTCAGCATTATCATTTTGGACAGGGTTCGTACTTTTTTCTTGCAGCCCAGCGCCGCTTCCTTGAACGAAATCTCCACTGAACTGAAAATGTCGTTGCCTTTGCGTTCAAAATTTTGATCGGGCATAACTCTCACCGTTATAATTAAATCACCTTTTTGTCTATTCAACGGGTCCTGCTGACCCTGGCCGCGCAATCTTATTTTGCCGCCGTCGTTAATACCGACCGGAATTTTCACCGCCAGCTTTTTGTCGGTGCCCTGCAGCTGGATAGTCCGCCGCGCCCCGTGCACGGCCTCCATGAACGTTATGCTTAACGTGGTGTGGATATCCGCCACTTTGGCACGCCTGCGGTGCGGTTTGCGGCCAGGACTGAACGAGGTCGCGCCGCCAAACGACGACCCGCCGCCTAATATCGACGAGAAGAGGTCGTCCAGCCCACCGATATTGTCGAAACCCTCGCCGCCACGCGCTCCCCGCTGGCTGAAATTGGTAAAGAAACTGAACGCCCCGGGGCCGAATCCGCCCTGACCGGCAAACCCGCCCGGCTGCGGCCCGCCGGCGAATGCGCCGTACTTGCGCAGGGTGTCGTATTCCGATTTCTTCTTGGGGTCGGACAGCGTTTCATAGGCCTCGGAAATCTCCTTGAATTTCGCCTCGGCCGTCTTATCCCCCTGGTTGCGGTCGGGGTGATATTTCTTGGCCAGGGTACGAAAACTCTTTTTAATTTCGTCGGCCGTAGCGTTTTCGCTCACGCCCAGTATTTCATAAAAATCCTTGGCCACTGAATATCACCTCCTCTCGAACTCAACCGAGTCCGGCCGCTATCAACGGCCGGACTCACTTAGGACACATATATTATACTAGTTTCACTCTTCGTAAAAAGAGTTTATTTCATTTCCTCAAAATCCGCGTCAATCGGCTCTTCCTTGCTGTCCGCGGTTTGGCCGCCGTTATCGCCGGGGTTGGCCTGCCGGTGCATCCTCTCCCCCGCCGAGAAACCGGCCCCACTGCCTGTCTGTTGCTGATTGACGTTCTGGTACATTTCGGACGAAGCCGCGTGCCAGAGCTGATTTAAGGCTTCCACCGAGGCCGTCATTTCCTCGACATTTTCGGTCTTGAGGGCTTCCCTGACACGGTTGACACCGGCTTCGATTTTCGCTTTGGTGTCGTCGCTCAGCTTGTCGCCGGTATCCTTGAGCTGTTTTTCAGCCTGGAAGACGGCGGCGTCGGCCTGGTTGCGGGCCTCGACCCGGCGCTTCTTGTCTTTATCTTCGGTCTCGTGTTTCTTGGCGTCATCGACCATGCGGTTGATTTCCGCCTCGGACAGGCCGGTCGAGGCCTCGATACGGACGTTCTGCGACTTGCCGGTGGCCATATCTTTGGCCGCCACGTTGAGAATACCGTTGGCGTCGATATCGAACGTCACCTCGATTTGCGGGATACCCCGCGGCGAAGGCGGGATACCGTCGAGAACGAACCGTCCGATGGTCTTGTTGTCAACGGCCATCTCACGCTCGCCCTGCAGGACATGGATATCCACCTGCGGTTGATTGTCGGCGGCGGTCGAAAATATCTGCGACTTTTTGGTCGGAATGGTCGTATTACGTTCGATTAATTTGGTCAACACGCCGCCCAGGGTCTCGATACCCAGCGACAGCGGAGTAACGTCCAGGAGCAGGACCTCATTGACGTCGCCGGAAAGTACCCCGCCCTGGATAGCGGCGCCCTGCGCCACCACCTCGTCGGGGTTGACCGAACGGTTGGGTTCGCGGCCGAAGAATTTCTTGACCAGTTCGACCACTTTGGGCATGCGGGTCATCCCGCCGACCATAATGACATCGTCAATCTGGTTGATTTTCAAACCGGCGTCGTCCAGCGCCTTCTGCACCGGTTCCATCGAGCGTTTCAACAGGTCGTCCACCAGCTGTTCATATTTGGCGCGCGTCAGGGCCAGGTTCAGGTGTTTCGGGCCGTTGCTGTCGGCCGTAACAAACGGCAGGTTGATATCGGTCTGCATGGTCGAGCTCAGTTCGATTTTAGCCTTCTCGGCGGCTTCTTTCAACCGCTGAAGAGCCATCGGGTCTTTGGACAGGTCGATACCGTCGGATTTCTTGAACTCTGATACCAGCCAGTCGATAATACGCTTGTCGAAATCATCGCCACCCAAATGGGTGTCGCCGTTGGTCGAGAGCACTTCAAACACGCCCTCGGACAGCTCCAGGATGGAGATATCGAACGTGCCGCCGCCCAGGTCGTACACGGCCACCTTGCCGGTTTTCTTCTTGTCCAGACCGTATGCCAGCGAGGCCGCGGTCGGCTCGTTGATTATCCGCTTGACCTCAAGACCGGCGATTTTACCGGCGTCTTTGGTCGCCTGGCGCTGGCGGTCGTTGAAATAAGCCGGCACCGTAATAACCGCTTCCCTGACGGCATGGCCGAGATACTCCTCGGCGGTCTTTTTCATCTTGGCCAGAACCATGGCGGAAATTTCCTGCGGCGTGTACTTCTTGCCCTGCATTTCCACCACCGGCTCGCCGTTCTCATTGGCCGTAACCTTGTAGGGGAAATTCTTGATTTCCTCTTTTACTTCATCAAACTTGCGCCCCATCAGGCGCTTGATGGAAAAGATCGTGTTCATCGGGTTGGTGACCGCCTGGCGCTTGGCCACCGTTCCGGCCAGCCGTTCGCCGCTCTTGTTGGTCGCCACCACCGAGGGGGTCGTCCGGGAACCTTCGGAGTTGGTAATAACCACCGGCTCCTTGCCCTCGAAAACCGCCACCACGCTGTTGGTGGTGCCTAAATCTATGCCAATAATTTTGCTCATATTCTTACCTCGTGTTCTTTCTCGGGTTAAAAAAGGCCGGCCTTACCGGCCAGCCTTCCTCTTTATTACCCGGTTTTGTAATCGCGTTACGAAATCCTGACGTCAATTTCTTTAGGCTTCACTTCTTCAAGCTTGGCCAGCTTGACCGTCAGCATCCCGTCTTTGTAGTCAGCCGAAATCTTTTCGCTGTTGACGGTGTCCGGCAAGGTGAACGAACGGCAGAAACTGCCGGTACCGATCTCGGTACGGATGTAGTTCTCATCCTTTTCTTCCTCGGCGAACCCTCGCTTGCCGCTGATGCTGAGGACGTTGTCCTTAACTGTAACCTTGATATCTTCCTTTTTCATACCGGGCAGTTCGAAAGTCAGGGCGAGATCGTCCTTGCTGTCGGAAATATTTACCCGGGGTACGAAATCGGAATCCCGTTCGGCCCAGACGGTCGGGGAAGATAAGAAGTCGTTGAACATCCGGTCGATTTGCCGGGTCAGGTTATCTTTTTTCGGTCTTAAGGTTAAGTACGTCATTTTAGTTTCCTCCTTTTATTTCTTGTTTTTTCTTTCTTTTCGACATTCGTTTAATATAACATCAAATTTCGTGCCAAAAATTATAAGTCATTGTATTACAACAATATAAGATTAAAAAATAAAACTGGCTGTAAGAACGACAGTCAAAATGGCATGCATGATGGCAGAATGGCAGTAATAAATATGCCTTAATGACTGATGTCTGTCATTAAGGCATTTGCTATTGTTTGAAAAGTCTATTTACGCGTTAAAATATCAGCGATAGCTTTCTGGACCGGTGAATTTTTGAAAAATATTTTTTGCGTGGTGGACATGCTTTCCTGGTAGTTCTTTATGATTGACATAGACTTATCATCGCCAAGCTTACCCAGTGCTTTAATTATAGCCAAGCGAAGCTCATCTTTGGAAATCCGGCCACCGGTGATATTGGACAGCTCTTCCGGGTCTTCCAGAAGCCGGGTCAAAAAAGCGCCGGCGTCCTGGCCACCCAGCTTACCGAGAACGGTGACAATACGCGGAGCGTCGGTAGGATTGCGTTTGGCGACGTCTATTAATAACGGTGTCGTTTCCTGGTTGCCGACAATACCGATGGCGTTGATAGCGCTGGTGCGAATTTCCTGCACCGTGTCCTCGGCCATTAAAATCAGCAAGTCAATCGCTTCTTCGCCGGCGATTTTTTCAAGGGCGGCGACTATCTCACGCCGGACCCGGACATCGTTATCGGCGATTCGCAGCCGCAGCGGCACCAGGCCTCCTTCGTCGCGCAACGACCCCAGCACAAAGATGGAATTGCGCACCACGTACCACTTGTTGTCGGGCAGCTCATGGCGGTCAATATCCCGCTCGAACCAGGTGTCATCCATTATAATGCGCGAGAAGACCCGTAGCGAGGCCTTGCCCAGTTCCGCCAGGATACGCAACGATTGCTGGCGAATCTGGCGAATGGGATGAGAGATAATCTGCGACAGGGCGAAAGCGATCTCCTCCGAACCGATGGCTATCAAAACATCCCTGATATAATTGGCGGTCTCGTGGTTGACCTTGATCATCGTGTTTATCAGGTAGTCGATTATATTTTTCTGGTTGATGCTTTCAAAGGCTTTCTTGACGGTCATGGAATCGTAAATAGTAACGCCCTCGCTGACCTGGCGCCGCATGGCCATATTGGCGGTCAGCTTGGCCATCAGGTCGAAACGTTCCTCACGGCGGCACTTCTCGAAAAGCTGCCAGATAAATTCCGAGTATTCATACGTCTCGCGTTTGGTCGCCAGCCGGGTGACGACATCATTGACGATGCTGTCAAAGAGACTGCGGTCAATATCGGATTTGAGCTGTTCGGTGATATTCAGCAGAATGCCCAGGGCTTTCTGGCGATACTGGGGGTCGGCGTTGCTCATGTAATCCATCAGGTGGCAGACCACCTCACTGGCCTTACCCTGCTGGCCGGTTTTTAAGAGCCGATGAAAAGCGTCGGTAAATTCCTCGGTATCGTAACCTTCGAAGTCAGGCTCGAAATATTCCTCCAGCAAACCGTCGATACGATTTCGCGAACTGATCCTGATTTTGCCCGTTTCGGTCTGGTGTTCGTCGAGCCCGCCGTGGTCGATGATTCTCTGCTTGATATCGCTGTCAAAATGTTCGACAATCTTCTCGCGGTCGGGGTGACCGGCGATCAATTTGAAAATGGAGGTTATCAAACCGAAGGCAACGGCTTTTTTCTCCTCGTCAGCTTGAGAGTTAACCTGGCCGGCCAGTTCGGAGAGGACGGTCCGGATTTTGTCGGAATTTATGGCAGTTACCTTTTCCGGCAGGAGATAATTGATTATGGCCGGGTGGAAATCGACATATTTTTCCACGAGGTAGTCCGGGTCGGCTTCGACAAAACTCACCAGGGTTTTGATATCCTCGCCCAACTGGTCCAGGCAGTACTTTTTAACGGAGAAATCTCCCTCGACATCACCCCGGTACAATTTCCAGTTTTCAAACAGCTGAAAGGCCAGGTGGGAATTAACCTGGATGGTTTTGATATCCTTTTCTTCGAGAAAATGACTCAATTGATAATTGGGGTCGCGGGGGCTGACCCGACGGACGAACTGTTCAACGAAGGTTGTCAAATTCTCACGGGACAAATCCCGGTCGAACAACAGGGCGTTGATATCGCGCAATTGCATAAACTGGATAATGTGCCCGTTGAAGACGGTATCCTTAAGGCGGATATTGAGCAGGAATAGATTCCCCTGCTGGATATTGAAATTAATGTATTTTTTGAAATAGAAAATCTTGCCGAAATGGAAATACGGTTTGTCGAGTGCCTTGTCCGACACCGGGTGTCCGGGGCCGTAGATGGACACTTTTTTGCAGGCCATGGCCAGTTCCCGCACCAGGGAGTGGGCCATATCGCTGAGATTGGTTTTCAGGATTGATTCATTGATCGGTTTGGATAGGTTTGTCATTTTTCTCTCCGAAACATATTATTTTTCCCTTCTGGGTGACTACGAACACCCGCCGCCCATCGGTAACCGGCGAAAAAACGACCGCCCCGGTTAATTGCCTTTCGTCCACCGGGGAGCCGTCCGAGGCTTTCAGCACGAGAAGTTTCCCCGTCATGGTGCCGGCGATGACAAACTCACCGACGGCGATGGGGGAAGCTTTGATTACCTCGCCGGTCTCAAATCGCCACAACTCACGTCCGGAGGAGGCCTCCAGGGCCACCAGACCGCCGCCGCTGTGCCCGATAAACAGCCTCTCCCCCGCCAGTACCGGGGAAGTCCAGATCGGTCCCGAGAGTTTAACCTGCCAGACGGATCGGCCATCAACGGGGTCATAAGCGCCTACATAGCCTAAAATATCTGCGGCGTAAACCAGCTTGTCCGCAACGACCGAACTCACCATCGGTCCGAGAGCTTCAATACGATAAAGCTCACGACCGTCGGTTGCCGAAAGGACATACAGCTTACCGTCGACCCCGGGCTGAAAAAGCTTCCCGTCCCGGTAAGAAACCGGGGCGACAATTCTACCTTCAGTTTCAGCCTGCCAGACCTGCCGGCCGTCGACGATATCATAGGCGGTAATTAAACCGTCCCCGGAACTGATAACTAAGCTGTTTTCTAATAATATCGACCCGGCAGCGGCATCCTTTACATGCCGTTTCCAGAGCATATCATTATTTAACAGGTTGATACAGCGAAGGTAATTCTTCCGGGGGGCCAGGGAAAAATATGCCAGAGAGTCTTTTATAACTAAACCGGTTTGAGGTATCCCTTTGCATTTAAGTTTGCCGAGATACCCACCGGTAAATATATCATAATATTTGAATTTTTTCTTGGAATCCGGATAAACCAGGATATTGTAATAAATTGTCACCGGCCCGACCGGTTTCCCGCTGGTCGAAGTTTCCCAGAGAATATCCAGTTTTCCATTGAAGGAACCATTTTCTACCGTTCCTGAAGCCGTCCGGTCGCCGTGATAGAAAGGCCAGGCCACGGGCTGTTCCAGGACCTCGCGTTTCAGTCGGTAGCTATTGCCGCAGCCGAGAGCCAAAACAACCGCCAGGAGAAGTGTCAATGCTATGATACGTTGAACCATTAAAAATTCCATCCAAAGAAGAAGTCAAAATCGGTGCGTGAGCTGATGGTTTCAAAATCGGTGATCCGGCTGAAATCGAAACGCAAAAGGACCACGTAACCCAGGCTGACCCGAAAACCGGCCCCGAACGAGCCGTAGAACTGGTCGAACTCGTCGTCCCAGGCCGAGCCGGCGTCGAAGAAAAGCGCCCCACGAATGCCCCGGAAACCGAGCCCGCCGACAGGGAAATCAATCAGCAAATCGTCGATGAGAGGGAACCGGAGTTCGTTGGAGACGAACAGGATATTGCGGTTATAAAAAGCCCGGCGGTTATACCCGCGAAAAGACCAACTGCCCCCGAGATATATTCGCTGGGGTTCGATTCCCGCCGAGGTATAGCCGAACAGGCGGTTGGCGAATGCCGAGTATTGTCCCAGCCGCAGGTAATGGCGGACATCGACCATGGCCAGCCGGTTGTAATTGCGGGTATCGCTTATGGAACTGGTCAAACCCACCGACAGGTTGTACCGGCGGCCCTCGATCGGTCCGGAAATATCCCAGATGGAGTTGTCATAAACCCAACGGATATAATTGGTCATCAAAAAACCTTCCCGGTCAACCTGGCCATAACGCCGGTCCTTATTATAATAGCGGGCGAAAGTGTTGAACTCGAACCGCTGGAATTTCGACAGGGGGTAACTTACCAGCGTCAGCAGCCCGGCCTGCCGTTCATCGTAATACTGGTCGAAATCGTTATAATACTCGTCGAACAGGTGAAAAGCCCCCAGTCCCCAGTTGACTCTCTTTTCCTTGTTGATATAAGTCAAACCGAAATTCGTCGAGGAAATGAAATCATCTTTGGTGTCGGCGTTATTGGCCAGAAGGAAATAAAAAGCGTGGTTGCCAAGCATATCCGACACGGCCGCCTGGAAACCGCCGATAGAGCCGTAGACCGGGTCGTAGGCTATCGACGACTGGGCGATATCGAAGGAAAATTCAGGGCTGTATTCAATCGTCGTTTCGTAATATTTCATATCGATTAGCTGAGGTTCCCAGCTTTCGGCTGTCGCCAGTTGCGGCTGCTCGACCGCTGCCGGCCGGTCCTCCAATTCCATCTGAAAAATCTGAAACGACATGTCCTGGTAACCGGTATAGGTAAGGTGCCGGCCGTCGGAAGTCAGGCGCGGGTCGAAGACGCCGGTGACATAAGTGGACTGCCGCGTCATGACCTCGTTACTGTCAAGGTGATAAAGGTTAAAAGTCCCTTCGCGGTCGGAACTGAAATAAAAGCCATTTTCGACCGGCTCCGGCGTCTGGTCCATGTAATTACCGTAAGTGAGCTGAGTGATGGTGCGGGTGGCGATATCCAGTTTGAAAATGTTCATGGCTCCCTCGAAGCCGTTGACGCCCCTGTCCGAGGAGAAATAAATCTCCCGGCCATCGCGGGAAAAGGCCGGATCAGCCTCGTAGTAAATGTCGTCGGTAACGGCCTGGAAGGTACCCCTCGCCATATCGAGAATATAAAGGTCGGCCAGCCCGACTTTCTTCACCCCGATAAAGACCAACAGAGCACCATCGGGCGAGAAGCGCGGGGAACGAATCGCCGCCAGGTCATCGAAATCATATTGCTTCGTAATTTTACTCGCGTTCAAATCATATATATAAATGACATCGTTTTCTTTCGACTTGGAAACGAAAACTATCTTCCCGGAATCGTTGGCGTCGATGCCGGACCGGGTAAGGTAGAGCGATTCAAATTTAGCGGAGCGTTCGCCCTTGAGCAATGTCTTCATACCGTCATCATTCTTGTGACGCGGTTTCATATAGAGCCCGGAATAACCCCGGCGGTTGGCCTTGTAAACCAGCCAGTCGGTCATGCCATGCCCGTCATCCCATTGTATAGGCACCCCCTTGATGGCAAAACCGCCCTTGGTCAACTGCAGCGATTCCATCTTGGGCAGGCCCAGTTCCCCCAGTTCGGGGAAATATTTCTTCTTCAGGTAATATTGCCATTTGCGGGACAGTTCATTGATATCATCACCGAGGGTGATTTCGATAATATTTTCGAAGTTTTTTCCTTTATGCCAGTTTTCAAACAAAAGGGTCAGCTTATCGGGTCCGTAATAATCATCGATAAAGGCGCAGACCGACTGTCCCAGTTTGTATAAGAAATACGAACCGTTGTAAATATAAAGATGCGAAACGGGCGCCAGGCGGCCGTTGAGAACCATGTCCTTGATAAACATGTCGGCGTCGGTATCCCAGCCTTCCGACCAGTATTCAGCCAGGCCCTCGATAAACCACAGCGGCGGGTAGGGAAAGCGAAGGCGCGCCTGGCGGTTTATGGCGGCCTCGAGTTTGGAAAAGGTAAAGACGTGCACCAGTTCGTGCTTGATGACATGGTAAAATTCGAAATAGGAGCCGTGGAACGGAACCGCCACCCGGCCTTTCATGAATTCGGTAAAACCGCCCACCGATTCGGGAATCAGGCTGGGCAGGATATTGGTCTGGGAAAAATAGCTCGAGGCGGAATAAATGATAAGCGGTATGCTCTTGTTGACTTCGTGGTTGAATTTCACCGAGAGCGAGTCGTACATATTCTCGGCGATGCGGGCGGCGATACGGGCGACCTCGGCTTCTTCCTCGTAAAAATATATCTTGAAATGCTCGCTCTCCATCACCTGCCAGTCGAAATCGGTATACTGGACCTTGTTGCGGCCGAAATAATACTGCCCGGAAGCCGTTTCAACACTCACCAAAAGGAACAAAAGGCCGACAAGCAGCCAGAGCGGGCGAGCCGATAAATATTTTACTCTAATACGATTCATCCTCAAAACCAGGTAACATAAACCCCTATTTATTATTATAAACGAACAACGGTAAGGTATATCCATAAATTTAAGATTTAAAAAACCAATATTTTATAGTTCGGTCATTTTCATACAAAGTTAAGTTACTGGACAATGCCGGTTTCATAGCCGCATTTTTGACATTGTCCCCCCTGAACTCCTTCTATCGAAGTGTGATATCCGCTTCTTCGCACCAACAAATGCCCGCATTCGGGACAGTAGGAGTTGGAGCCGTCCGACAGAGCGACATTACCGAGAAAGACATACTTAAGTTTCCTTCGGGCGATATCACGCGCTTTAAGCAGGGTATCCGAAGGCGTGGCTTGGGTATTCATCTGGTAGTTGGGAAAATAAGCGGAAAAATGCAGCGGAATCATATCCGATACCGACGCTATGAAATCGACCAGTTCGGTCAGTTCTTCCTCGGAATCGTTTTTGCCGGGAATTACCAGGTTGGTAATCTCAATATGCATATTGCTCTCGGCCATTCGCCTGATATTGTCAAGTACCGGCTGCAGCTTGCCCTTGCAAATCTTCCGGTAAAATTCCGGACGCATCGATTTCAAATCGATATTGGCGGCGTCGAGTACCGGCAGGAGTTCTTCCAGCGGCTCGGGGTTGATAAAACCGTTGGAGACCAGCACCGTCTTGAGGCCCTCCTGGCGCAAAAGCGGAGCGGTATCCATGATATATTCATACCACATCAACGGCTCGGTATAGGTATAGGCGACTCCGATTGAATCGTGGCTTAAGGCGGTTTCGACCAGTTTCTCCGGCGCGACGTAAAAAGTAGAGGTTTTTCTCTGGGAGATGGTCCAGTTCTGGCAGTGCAGGCATTGAAAATTACAGCTGTTCGGCCCGGTCGAGAGAATATCCGTCCCCGGGTAAAAATGGTAGAGGGGTTTTTTCTCGATCGGGTCAACCGCCAGAGTGACCAGCTCGCCGTAGTTGTCCGTCACCAGTTCGCCGCCTCGATTGAAACGACTTTTGCAGATACCCTTTTGTTCATCCCGCAAGCGGCAGTTGAAAGGACACAGGTGACAGACCACCCGGTTTTCCGGACGTTTTTCACAATATGCTGCCGTTTTAATCATGAATTCTCTCCTTAACTATATATTTTACGGCCTCAAGGAGATTATCAAAAGCGATATTTTTATCATTAATGAGAGAAATTTTTATTTTCTGCTCGGTCTGCCGGCCGTAACCGGTTCTCACCAGAAAGGAGTCCACCCCCAGCACCCGCCCCAGGTTGAAATCCTTGAAGGTATCCCCGATAACCACCGAGCGTCTTAAATCGATTCCGAAGGTTTTAGCGGCTTCCTCCGGCATGCCCGCGGCCGGCTTGCGGCAGCGGCATTCATAAGCTAACTCGCTGACCTTACCGTAGGGATAATGCGGGCAATAATAGAGACCGTCGATTTCGACACCCTCGGCGCTGAGCATCTCCAGCAGGTGGGCGTTCATTTGTTCGACACTTTCCAGGCTGAAAAATCCCCGGGCCACCCCCGACTGGTTGGACACGATGATAATTTTGAAACCGTTTTCACGGGCCAGTCTCAACGCTTCCACGGCCCCGTTTTCAAACTCGATTTTGTCCGGGTCGGACAGGTAATCCTTATCGACCATGATGGTGCCGTCACGGTCGATAAAAAGAGCCGGGTATTTATTAATGCCCGATTGCAGTATCTCCGCGGCCTGCTCTAACATCGTTTCCGGTTCGATACGGGTAAAACAGAACCGTTTCTCCCTGTAACAGGGTTTTTTACCGTGCAGTGAGCAGGGGCGGCAGGGTTCGTCAACCTCGACCACCCGGTCAAACAGCCCGCGGGGCGCGAAACCCAGTGCGGGATGGGTCGGCCCGAACACGACCAGGGTGGGGGTGCCCACCGCCGATGAAAGGTGGGCCAGCCCGGAGTCGTTGGCTATTGTCAGTTCCGATTGAGCGATTATTTCTTTTAACTCTTCCACCGGGTAATCCACCAACTCATAGAAATCCTTGGCGGGTATTCGCTCTTTGAGGTTGGTTTGGCCCATATCAGGGTTCAATACCGACCAGATAATTTTACAACCGAATTTCTCATGAAGTTGAAAAGCCACCTCGGCGAAATTGTCAAGCCCCCACTGTTTGTTGGCGTGGGTCGCGCCGGGTGCGAAAAAGACGTATTTATTACCCGAAGCAAACGATATCGAATTAATCTCCTTCTTCCGACCGCTTTTTATAACCGGACGGCGGGCATAGACCTTTCCCCCCAGCTGTTTGACGATATCGTTATAGAGGTCAATCGTATGCGGCCAGGACAGCGGGATCTGTTTGGTGCGGACGATATTGACCCGCTCCAGGCGTCGCTTGGGATAAACCACCAGGCGGTTGGAGGTGATCATTCTCCCGGCCAGCCAGGAGCGGAAATTGCCGTGTAAATCGACTACCGTGTCGAAATTGTAATTATCCAGCCGGTTCAGGAGCCGGTAGTAGTCGAGCGTACCGGCGTCCTCCGGCAGGCAGACGATTTCATCGACCCCATCGAACGTCGCCGCCAGGTTCTTAAACCGCTCCTTGGTGAGAAAAACAATATGACTTTCGGGGAAATTTATTTTCAGATTCAAAATACAGGCCGAAGCCAGAATGATATCCCCCAGAGAGCTGAACCGAACAATTAGGAATTTCCTTTTCATCAGAGAAAAAGATATAGTCCTACCAGGCCGATAGCAAAACAATAATAGCTGAAATACTCAAATTTTCCTTTTTTAATGGTTGTCAGCACGCCGTAAACGGCCAATAATCCCATTATAAAGGCCAAAACCGCGCCGACGAAATACTGACCGTAGAGAGCGCTGTCAAGGGCCAGCAGGTCCTTGAATTTCAAAACGGCCGCCCCGCCTATAGCCGGCACAGCCAGTAGGAAAGAAAATTCCGCCGCCGTCGAGGGTTTCACTCCGGCGTAAAGGCCGAATGCGATGGTTGTCCCGGAACGGGAAATACCCGGAAAGATAGCCAGCGCCTGCCCGATACCCATGAACAGCGCCGACGACAACTTCAGCGATTTCTCATCCTGCTTGATAAAGCGGGTCAGGAGCAAAATAACGCCGGTGACCAGGAGCATGACCGAGGTCATGGCCGGGTTGGAAAACGCTCTCTCGAAAAAATCCTCCAGCAGAAAACCGACCAGGCCGGCCGGGACGCTGCCGAGAATCAACAGCCCGATTATTTTACGCTCCTCTTTCATTTGTCCGACAAAAAGCGATTGCACCAGGCGATAAATTCTTTGACGGAAATAAACCAGCACCGACAGCAGCGTTCCCAGGTGCACGACCACCTCGAACGACACCCCCGGGTCGGAGACGCGCAGTATTTCCTGGGCGAGAACCAAATGTCCCGAGGAAGAAACCGGCAGGAACTCGGTCAGGCCCTGTAAAATACCCAGTATGACAGCATCAAGATAAGACATAAATGAAAAGCCCCGCCGGGCGGGGCTTGATAAAACTTAAATAAATATTTACAGAACGTTATAATCGATTCCAAAAAAGATACCGTCGTTACCGTCGAACTGGAACTCGCCATACAACTTCACCAGGTCCGAAACCTCGAAACATACGCCGCCGTTAAGACCGAATTTCAATTCCGAATCCGAACCGCCGCCATCGGAGCTATAATGTTCCAGGCGTAAATTGAACCGGGCGTAGGGCGCCAGTATTTTGCCGTTGGAGGTTTCAAACGGATAGGAACCGATAGCCATCGCTCCTATCTCGAATATCGAACCGCCTTTAAAATCGATATATTCAAAAAAGCCGCCGGGCGCCAGGTCGAACGGGTTGTCAGGATTTTCCGCGATACTGAGCATCTGATATCTGAAATCGCCGCCGATAGCAAAACCGGCGTCGCCTCCGTCGGGGTCGTAAAGACCGAGTCTCAATCGGCCGTTGGTATATGCAGACAAACCATAATCGAAACTCCCGAAAAAGCTGGTGGCGTTGTCACCCAGACCGATTCCACCGCCCAGGTTACCCTTGCCCTGCCCCAGCGCCTTAGCTGTCGTCAGGCATCCAAACGCAGAACCGGCGGCATCGATAGCCAGGATATTTCCACCTGCAAAGATTGCCAGTACAAACGCGATAATAATAACTTTTCTCATATCTTTTCCCTTCTAAATATTCCTTTTCATTTTAACTCAAAAACATATTCCTACCGTTATACCGTGTCAACTAAAAAGCATTAATAAAATCTTTATTTTGTTGACAACCGTCGCCTATAAATATTTCTTCAATCAACATGTTGATACTAAGAACCTTTACTTATAACTATCTGCTTGAAAAAATCAGCCTGACAGGAGAATAATAAATGGCGAATGAGATCAGCTCCAATTTTGAAACTGTTCCCAGTCGCGGACAATGGGCCAGTCACCTTGGTTTTATCCTGGCCGCGGCCGGCTCGGCCATCGGCCTGGGTAATATCTGGAAATTCCCCTATATCACCGGCGAGTACGGCGGCGGCGCTTTTGTCCTGGTTTATCTGATATGTGTCGTTATCGTCGGCCTGCCGCTGATGATTGCCGAAATCATGATTGGCCGCCGGGCGCAGAAAAATCCTGTCGGGGCTTTTCAGGAACTGCACCATAAAAGCAGCCCCTGGCAATTGACCGGCTGGCTGGGAGTGGCTTCGGGGTTCCTCATACTCTCTTTCTACAGCGTCGTGGCCGGCTGGGCAATCGCCTACATTTTTAAATCAATCGTCGGTTTTACCGGCAGCCCGGAACAGATTCAAAACCAGTTCGTCGAACTGGTGGTCAGCCCCTATGATTCCATTCTCTGGCACAGCATATTCATGTTTCTATGTATCGCTATCGTCATCGGCGGCGTTCAGCGCGGGATTGAGCGCTGGTCGAAAATTCTCATGCCGGCGCTGTTCGTTATATTGGTCGGACTGATGTTTTACGGCTTGTTCTTTACTCACGGCGGCATGCAAGCCCTGGAGTTTCTTTTCAAACCCGATTTCTCGAAACTTTCCGCCGAGGCCGCCCTGTCCGCCCTGGGGCACGCCTTCTTTACCCTGTCGCTGGGGATGGGGGCCATGATTACCTACGGCAGTTACATGAAAAAATCCGACAACATCCTTAAAAACGCCGTAATCGTGTCGTTTCTCGATACTATTATCGCCCTCATGGCCGGGACGGCTATCTTCTCGCTGGTCTTTCACTACGGCATGGAACCGGGGCAGTCGGTGGGACTTATCTTCAAGACCCTGCCGGTGCTCTTCAAAGAAACCGGGCCCGGCATTTCGGTGCCGTTTTTTATCCTGCTGTCTTTCGCCGCGCTAACCTCCGGCATAAGCCTGCTCGAGGTGGTGGTTTCCTATTTTATCGACATCCGCGGCTGGAGCCGTACCAAAGCCACCATCCTTCTCGGCAGCGCCATTTATCTGTTCGGTCTGCTGTCGGCCATCTCGTCCATCACCCTGCCTTTTCGGGGGAAGGACCAGGGGATTTTCGATATCCTCGATTTCGTAACCACCAACTACATGCTGCCGGTCGGCGGCCTGCTGACCTGTCTGTTCACCGCCTGGGTTTTCAAGAGGAAGGCCAAAATCGACGAGTTCGGTTCCGAGGGTTTTTTATATCGGGTATTCGATATAATCATTAAAGTCGTAACACCTATAGCGGTGATAATGATTTTACTGCACGGCCTGGAGCTGCTGCCGTTTATGGATTACGGGAAGTAAAAAAATTATGCCCGAATACCGTCAGAATAAAGCGACCAAAGAGTGGGTCATCCTCGCTCCTGAGCGCGGCAAAAGACCATCGGATTTTATAAAAGAAGTCCCGACCCGCGCGCCGGTTCCGCCTTATAGAGAAGATTGCCCCTTTTGTCCCGGCAATGAACATCTGACTTACGTACCGATTTATGCCCGTCCTTCCGGTAATGACTGGCAGGTGCGGGTGGTTCCCAACAAATATGCCGCCCTGCAGTCCGACCTGACCGTTACCCGCAACCGGGTCGGTTCTTTTTTGACCGCCGGAGGGTTCGGTATCGCCGAGGTTGTTATCGAACACCCCCGGCACAACCAGACTCTGGCAACAATGGAGATTACCGAAGTCGCCGAGGTACTGCGGGCTTACCGCGAGCGCCAGGTGGAAATCAGCAAAAACGAAAGAATAAATCTCGTTACGATTTTTCGCAACCACGGCGCCAGGGCGGGCACTTCGCTGGAACATCCCCACTCGCAAATAATCGCTACCCCGATTGTCCCGCCCCATGTTCGCTATCCCATGGAGCAGGCCGTTTTGCACTACGATGAATACGGCTGTTGTGTCTATTGTGAGATGATTGCCGAAGAAATTCGGCAGGGAGAGAGGATAATTGTCGAATCCCCCAATTTCGTCGCTTTCTGCCCCTTCGCGGCCCGTTCACCTTTCGAATGCCGGATATACCCGAAAAGACACAAAGCCAGCTACATCCTTATTGACGATGAAGAGATTATGGAACTGGCGTCGGTTCTACGCGAAACCCTGGCACGGTTATATTTTGGTTTGAACAATCCCGACTATAATTATATCATCCGTTCGGCGCCTATCGGCGACCATGACACCCGGCACCTGCACTGGTATATGGTCATAATCCCAAAAATATCCACCCCGGCGGGGTTTGAAATCGGCTCGGGGATATACATCAACACCACTTCCCCGGAAGAAGCCGCCCGGTTTTTGAGAGAGGTAGATATTAAATATTAATTTCTTCTATATCAAGGCCAAATTCATCTTTCTTTTTAACTGCTTGGTATAAAGTAACCTTAGTATTCATTTCTTTAATAATCTTTTTTATCTCGTTTTTATGTTCTTCAGGCATTTCGCAGCCCAAAATGACCTTGTTAATAATACCCCTATCTATTTTAAGAGGACAGTCCGATTTATTAAAGATAATATATCTATATTCTTTTTCGTAACTCCAATGTGCAGCTTTATATTTTAATAATGATTTAAAATATTCTTCATCATCAAGTTCCAAGGGATTCAATATTGGGTAAGGTACTGAATATATAATTTTTATCAAATCAATCAAAATATTATAAGCACTAAACATCATTCTCAGATATTCTTCAAACTTTTCAGTATCTATACCGACACAAAAACCTTTATGAGAATTTGCATAATGAGACCACATTAAAATATCATCATCTATTTCTGTTAAAGAAAATAATCCATAATCTGTGAATTTCATTTCTTCTGTTCGTTTAACATTTTCAGGGTCTAACCATAACTTTTTATCATAAAAGTGGTTTACATTATTTTCAATTTCGTTTTCTAACATATTGGGATTATCATTCTTAAGTCTATCTCTCATACGGGATTTCATTTGTTCTTCTGGACACAAATCATATCTCATGGGAATTCTACAATCGAACGGATCATTAAATTTTCTCGCAGATGTAAAGTAAATTTCTGAATCTGTAAGAATTCTATGATCATATCCTTTTTCTTTATCTTTTTCTTTTTCTTTTTCTTTGTCCCATTTTCTATACTTATACAAATACTTGGGTAATTTTATTTCCATGATACCCTCCCAATCCTTTATTCCGCTAAATTCAGATATTTCAGCGCCTCTTTGGTCAGGCGGTCCTTGTCGAAACCCTTTAATTCGACCGTGTCAAGATACGCCACAAAGCTTTCGTCCAGCCTTCCTATCGCCGAGCGGCCGAACTGCGTCGAGTTCTCCTCGGTCTTCTCCTTCTCAAAGCGAACATCGAGCGAAAAACTTTTCTGCTTCAACTCCGCCATGGCGTCGGCCGGGATGGTTTTCATGATTTCCTCGGTCATCCCCTCGACCTTTACCCGGACAATTTTATCCGAGCTGTCGACTTTTTCCAACTCCTGCCGGATAAGTTCGGCCAGCTGGTCACCGCGTTTGCCGCGGGCGTCGATAGGCTGAAGGTCCAGCATCGGCCGGCTCTTGATTTCGTGAAAGACAACTTTGAACGGCTCCAGCTCGACCTCCACCAGTCCCTTGGCGGCCTCCCGCTCGGACTGCGACAGCCGCTCGGTGGAACCGGCGTAATAAGCCCGGTCGGCCACCCGGCAGTAATTGTGAAAATGCCCCAGGGCGGTGTAGTCGAAACGGTTCATGACCTCGACCGGCAGTTCCTGCTCGCCCAGGTCAGCCATGGAAAACTCGGGCATGCCCGAGGCCACCCCGTGCAGAATCAAAATATTATGGTGGGCATTCTTATCCGGAATACATTGGGCCAGTTCGGTTTTCTGGATTTCTGTGGTTAAACAGTGCGGCAGGGCGAAAAATTTGACGCCGTCTATCTCAAATATCTTGAGTTTGGATTCGGCGGCGATATACAGATTGTCAATTTGCTTGTAAACTTCCAGCGCCGCCCCGATATGGGGCTGTTTGGGGGCATCGTGATTGCCGGTTATTATAATGGTCGGGATGCCGTTTTGTTCGGCCAGCCGGTAGAGCTGCTCCCCCGCGAGAGCCATGATACGATTGAGGGGTCGGACGGTGTGAAAGATATCCCCGGCGTGGATGCAGACGTCGGGTTTGAGAGCGATTATCTTATCCACGGCCTCGACAAATCCGTTGATGATATCTTCCTGGCGCATAGTCAGGCCGCTCTTGCCCCGCCGGTAATGGTTCTCCCCGGCGCCCAGGTGACTATCGGTGAAATGACAAATCCTCATAAGCTCAAATATAAAAACAAAAGTTTGCGGTTCAAATCACAAAGATAATTTAAAAAGAAATATATTCCGCGGGAATAATTTTGTTATCACGAAGCAAATCGGCGCTCAACTGGTACAGGGCGTCGGCTTTCATTCGGATACTGTCAGCCAGGACGGTCTCCCGAAGAGCCAGGTTATCCGAAAAATCACGGTTGATAAAGTCATAGACCATCGGCCGCTTGTTATCCAGCCCCATAAAGGCGATATAATCGTTCTCCGCCCAGCCTATCCCCTGCCCGGATATCCAGAGCGCGAAACCGTCGTTTTCCCCGAGGCTCAACAAATCCCGCCCCAGCGCGGCCCGATACGGCAGGTTTAAAAGTTCAGCCACCGTCGGGAGGATATCCACCTGAGAGCCGACGGTTGCTTTTATCCCCGGTTCGACAATCCCCGGGGCGTAAAGCAATAGCGGCAGGTGCTGGTTCTCGAACATATTGAGCTTGCCGCCGTGATGGGTATGGTCGCCGGTTATGATAAAAATCGTGTTTTTAAAATAGTCGGCCTTCTCAGCCCGCTTGAAAAATTCCCCCAGTGCCCAGTCGGAATAATGGTAAGCGTTGAGAAAAGCGTATTCGGGATGGTCCCGTTCGTCAAAAACGGCAAAGCGCTCATCGGGCAGTTTATACGGGGCGTGGTTGGTGACGGTAAAAATCATCCCGAAAAACGGCTTTCCACCAAGGCGGTCAAACTCCTCGTGAGCGCGGATAAAAGCGTACTCGTCGTCGTACCCCCAGGTCCGTTCCGGCCCGCCGCAGCCTTTCAGTTCATTCTTGCCGATAACATGGTCGAATTTTTCATGCACCAGCATATTTTCCAGGTTATCGAAATCCAGTAGCCCGCCATGGACGAAAATATTCCGGTAATTATATTGTTTTAAAAGATTACTCAAAGAACCGAAATTGTCCAAAAGCTCCGCCCGGCGCATAACCGGCACACCCACCTGGTCGGGAATACCGGTGAGTGTGGAAAACAATCCCGAGGTGGACCGAAACCCGGTCGCGAAAAAGCGGTTGAAAAACAAGCCCGTTTCGGCCAGCCGATTGAACACCGGCGTGACGCCCAGGCGATCGCCGTTGGGGCCGACAAATTTCCCCGTCCAGCTCTCCATCAGGATTAGCACTACGTTATAAGGGACGATTGTATCGGTCTGCCGAGTAGTTTTAACGAAGATAGGATAGGCCGGGTCAACGACGTTCTCATCTTTTATATCGAGCAACTCAAGGCTTATCCGGCGGGCTTTTTCGGAGTCCATCAGGTTTACCCGGTGGCTTTTGCCGAGGGAGCGAAAAGCCAGGTGGGGGCTGTTGATAGTCAGGATATTGACGGCGTTGTAGGAACTGATGAAGGAATCCGCCGTTCGCAAAGGCACCCGCTGCAGCCCGCCCCGCCCCAGGACGACCAACAACGGCACCAGGACCAGGTAAGCGAGAAGGTACGTTTTCAGCGGCGCCGGTTCATAGCGGGTCAGTTTCAATCTTTTTATTACCAGTCGGGCGAGCCCTATGAAAGCCGCGATAAACAGCAGGGTTAAAATGATATAATGAGGTTTCTCGATAACGGCGGTTTTTATGACCGGCAGGAAAGTGCTGTCAAGATAAGCGAACGCCTCGTAGCCCAGCCGTTTGCGGGCGTGTTGGAAATACTGCAGGTCGGCCAACAGCAGCAAAAAGAAAACTATGATAACGATATGAGCGGCGGCGATCCAGAGCCAGCGGAACAGCTTAAAACGGTTGACAAAGGGCAGGCATGACAAAATAAGAACGGCGGCCAGGCCCATGGCGCTGATGGCGGCGTCAAAACGCAGCCCGTGAATAAAACCCGAGAAAATCTCACCGGCGGGGACGCTGTCAAAATCGGCGTTATAAACGAAAAAAAACAGCAACCGAAAGAAAGAAAACATCGCCATCGAGAGCGCGAAAACAAGACCGAAAAATTTCAACTCCCGGATGAAAATACTCCTGTTACCTGCCACGGGCATCCTCTCATCGTTCAGCGATAGATTTGACGTAAAACTAATACCGTTCCAATATAACAAAAAGGAACGAGGCAGACAAAATGAATGTCACGAAAAGAAAGGAATAAATTATAGGGAAGGACAGCTATTAATAGATGCCGTATTTGGCGATTCGGTCGCGGAGCGTGTTTCGGGAAATGCCCAGCGTTTCCGAGGTTTTTACCTGGTTGCCGTCGAAATGTTTCAGGCAGGAGGCGATCACGGCCCGCTCGAGGGCTGATTCCAGCAGGTGATAAATCTGCCCCTGGGAGTTGTTAATAAGCCTGGGCATGATGGGGTCGACGATTTTCTTGAAAGTCTCGGCGTAGTCGTCCTGGAGCGTGGTAAGGTCGATTTCCACCTTGGGGTTGCTCTCGGTCAGGCTGGGGAAATCCTCTATCTGCAACGTTTCGTTCTTGGACATGACCATGGCCGTATGGATATTGTTTTCCAGCTCCCGGACATTGCCCGGCCAGTGGAATCGGCTCAACTGCTGGACGGCTTTTTTGGAGATTTTTTTATCGACGACGTTCTGCTGCTCGGAGAATTTGTTAACGAAGTAATCGATAAGAAGCGAGATATCCGTCCGACGCTCCCTGAGAGGGGGCATGTAAATCGAGACTACTTTGAGACGGTAAAAGAGGTCGACGCGGAAGGAACCTTCCTTCATGCAGTTGACCAGGGACTTGTTGGTGGCGGCGATTATCCTGACGTTGACATTGACGGTCTCGTTGCCGCCGACCCGTTCGAAACATTTCTCCTGAAGGACGCGGAGGAGTTTCGACTGCGTCAACATCGACATGTCGCCGATTTCATCGAGGAACAGGGTGCCGTTGTTGGCCTGTTCGAATTTACCGATTCGTTTATAATAAGCCCCGGTGAAAGCGCCTTTCTCGTGCCCGAACAATTCCGATTCCAGCAGGGTTTCGGGAAGGGCCGCGCAATTGACGGACAGGAAAGCGTTGTTTTTCCGGGGAGAGTTGCGGTGAATAGCCCGGGCGACCAGTTCCTTGCCGGTGCCGGATTCACCGAAAATAAGCACCGCCGCATCGGTCTTGGAAACCTGACCGATCAGCTTGGCTATTTCGACAATCTCCGGCGACTGGCCGATGATCTCGTTGATTTTTTCTACCCGCGGTTCATTTATCTCCGGCTTGAGCGGTTTCCTGGCGGTCGGATGAAAACCGCAGGCCTTGTTGACGGTGTCAATCAGCTTCTCGATTTCGAACGGCTTGGTCAGATACTCGTATGCCCCTTCGCGCATCGCCTCGATGGCGTTCTCTGTCGAGACAAATCCCGATATCATAATCACCGGCATCTCTGTCTTGAGCTGCTTGATTTGTTTAAGCACGTCAAGACCGGACAAAGTAGGCAGGTTAACGTCCAGCATCACCAGGTCGACATCTCTATTCTCTTCGAGAAATTCCGTGACCTGGTTACCGTCTTCCAGGAAATTAAATTTGTACTTGTCCGAATCAAAAAGATTCGCCAGTGATTGCGAGATTTCTTTATCGTCGTCAACAAGAAGTATCTTTTTCATAGTCTCTCTTTTTAATTCAGATATATATAAATAATATCGACGGGAATTGATTTTATTAAAGCGAAAAAATGTAAACTTACCCCTGAAATATTGCAGTTTTACAGCCAATTTCGGTCGCCAGCGAAAAGCTTACGCTTTTTTATGCGCAATTGTTTCTAAATGAACCAATCAGCCGCCTACCGATAATGGATTCAAAATTCTATTATGGGGAATAAAAAAATACCGGCGAAAAAGAGACCCCGCCGGTTATAAATTCTAATATATATATGAGGAGGCTTACTCCCCTTCTTCCTCGATTAAAAATCGGACGGCCGTACCCATCCAAAAATAGTTGGCCAAAAGTTCGACCGCCAGACCAACCAGGATGACCCAGTACACAAGTTCCGGTTTGAACTTGACTATCAGGACATCGGTGGGAAGAGCGGAGATAAAATAGGGCACGAACATGATGATCGCCGCCAGGAAGAAGCAGGTTACCGGTCGGCGGAAAAACAGTTTCAACGACCGGCCCAGGGCCTTGAGGAAATTGTCCCGGAAGACGGCCACCGCGGGAATGGCGAAGTAAAACAGGGCCAGGATAACGGTCAGGATAAAAGGCAGGATAACGAACCTAATCGCCATCAGCCGTCGGGGCGAGTCCTGGTGGAAAGCCTGCAGCAGGTCCGGCAAAAAGAAATTGACCACCACCGTGAGACCGTTGATAACTACCCAGACCAGCACCAGGTGCAGCCACAGCGATAGTACGGATTTAAACGGAGTTCGGTCGGGCCTGGCGATTTTCCTGAAACTGTCCGCGAACATGGCCGCCACCCCGCCCAGCACTAGGCCTTCCACAAGCAGGCCCAGGAGCAATTTCCCCCAGCCGAAGAAATAAGGCAGATACAGAAAATGTCCGGGGTAATGACTGAACGCCGTAAAACTGTCCTCCCCGAACAGGGACACCCAGGTACTGATAAGGGGATAAAATATCGGCGAGAGAAAATTATAATGAGCGTATAAAAGCAGCCAGATTACCAAAAAATAGCCCAGGAGTAAAAGCCAGATACCCAGCCGCCCGGCTTGTTTGAGAGTATCGAGAAAAAGTATGATAATCTGGTTTATACTCTTAATCAGACCCATAACCTACACCCTTTCAACTCTGCTCACAGGGGAACGGCAACTTCATTGGAGCCGGTCGCGGCACCGCCGCGGTCATAGACATAAACCACATAATGGTACGTTCCCGAGGCGACGGCGTAGTCGTCGAAAAAGGTGATGTTCCGGTCATTGATATAGGCAATCATCAGCGATTCCGGCGGCGGGTCCGCCAGGGCACTGTTGTCCCTGAATATGCGGTAGGATTCGAAATCTACATCATCGTTTCGTGACCAGCTCAAATGGATGGTCTCGGCGTCGCTCGGAGCGCCAGCCAGCACCACCGCTTCGGGAGGAGTATTTATGAACGTTATAACACTATCGG
>Ga0210003_1000407_pt1 | contig 39069 bp, 30 predicted proteins | sample LantaG_FD_182804 | JGI IMG/M metagenome (GOLD analysis project Ga0210003, IMG submission 182804) | Deep subsurface microbial communities from Baltic Sea to uncover new lineages of life (NeLLi) - Landsort_02402 metaG (SPAdes) (version 2) | ecosystem: Environmental > Aquatic > Marine > Oceanic >...
TGTTTTTTTTTTCCTCCCCCTCTCTCTCCTTCTCCTTCTCTCTTCCCTTCTCTTCCTTTCTTCTTACCTTTGCCCTCGCGTCCAGGCCCACGGTGGCATCCGTCCCGTCCCCCAAGGCGTCCACCCTGACCCCCAAGGAGCACTTGGCAGCCAGCAGCCTCGAGATCTTCCCCTTGAGTTTTGGAGGGGCCTGCCCGATCAGCGACGCGTGGTAGATGAGGCCGTACTTGGGCGTGTCGTGCTTGGTCTTCAGGGCGCGGAACAGTGCCTTCTCCGCGCCCAGGATCTGGACCGTGGATGCGGGCGCCTTGGCCAGGGACAGCAGCGAACCCGCGTGCGCGACGAGGCGCGCGCCGACCAGCTCTCCAACTAAAGCGGTCAGGTTCGGAGCGATCGCGGCCATGCGAGCCCTGAGGTAGTCGAAGAGCTGCGCGCGGTACTCGGAGAGCGCGACGACCTGGTCGCAGAGCGCCGCGACGTTGGCGAGGTCGGTCTCGGAGATCTCTGTCCCCATCGAGACGGCCGCGGCCTCGCGGAGTTTGAGCTCGACGTCCTCGTCGAGAGGGACTCCCGAAAAGTCTGTGTCCGCCGCTGAGTCGCGGCTGCCCATGAGGCGCACGCACTTGGCGTACGCGACGTTGTCGGAGATGACCTTGGCCATCTCCGGGAAGTGCCAGCCGTACCTGGGGAAAGGGAAGGGAAAGGGTGTTATTTGGAATTGGAAAAAGTTCGAGTGAGTTTTTTTTCTCTTTTTGACCTTTTGCGAGCGCTCGCGAAAAAGAAAAAAAAGAGCTCTTCCCCCGAAACAAAAAAAACCACTCACCACTCCCTCGCCCTCATCGCGTAGGTGTTGAGCTCCTTGTCGAGGTCGTCCAGCAGGCCGATGGCCTGGACGACCATCGTGTCGACTTTATCGGGCGAGAACTTGAGCTTGTAGCGAGAGAGCGAGTGCGCGAGGCCCAGCGCCATCGGCGCCAACGCGTCGTCGCTCGAAACCGCAGCCCCGCCGTTCTCGCCGGCAAGTCCAGAAACCAGCCCCCCGAGCTGCGCCCTGATCCCTCGAGAGAGCTCCGACACGGCCCCGCTGGCGACGCACGCGATCCCGAGCTTCTCCTTGATCACCGCCCCGAGCTTGGCGTCGACGACGCCGAGCGAGTCGCCGTCGGCGTGCTTCTTCAGAAACTTCTTGAGCGACTTCGACATCTTCGAGTCGACCAGGGCGGTGGCCGCGGCGAGGGCGTCGGTGGTGGTGTCGAACTTGCAGAAGGACTTGAGCTTGACGACCTGTTTGATTGATGGTGGGGTGTTTTGATGAAGAGAGAGGAGGAGGAGAGAAGGGGTTGAGCGAAAAGAGAGTCGAAAGAAGAAGAAGAAGAAGAAGCGCTGCCAGCTCTCCTAGCCGCCGCCGTTGCTCGTCCAATGCTCTCTTGAGTTTTCTCTACTCTCTTTTCTCCTTCTCTTTCCAACGTTTCTTACCTTTTGCGCGGCATCGAGGGACTCGAAATCCTTGTAGAGGTCCTGTAGGATGGTGTTTAAAAGGTTCCGATCGAGAGAAAAGAGCGTGAGCGATGGGGAGAGCGCTGAGGGCATTCGTCGACGTTTTCGGCGACGGCAACAGCAGCGGCGGCTGCTGCTGCTGCTTTTTTTTTTCCCGTCGCGCCGCTTTTGACGACAGATGCGGCCGTCTCGTGCTGCACTTTGCTTCCCCTTGATCGCCTTCATCTCCGCATAGAAAGTCGCATGCTATCGTTCTAGGACCGCTAGTCGACGAGAGAGAGAGCCAAACGCATCAGAAGAGCCACCGGCGGCTCGAAGAGAGAGAGGTTCTTTCTCTCTATGCCGTCGCCGCTGGCATCTCTCTTTCTTTTTCTCTTTCTTTCGCTCAATGCTTCTTTCTTCCTTGTTCCAGAACTTCTCCCATACCTCGGGCTTGTCCAGCCTCCCGTCCTTCAGGAGCTTGAAGAGCGCAAAGCCCGCCGACGTCTCGAAGAGGACGAGCATCGTGAAAAGTTGCGAGTTAAGAGAAAGAGAAGGAAAAAGAACAAAGGCGTTCGAACCGAAGAAATCGTCGAACGGCGAAAGAAAGAAAGGGAGTGAAAATATCGGAGTCGAGCTCAGCGCTCGATTCGGCCATTTTTTTTCCTCGTTTTTTTCCCTCGTTTTTTTCCCTCTCGCCTTCGAATTTTCGAGAGCAAAAAACGTTTCTCTGTCTCTCTTTCCATACATACACACGCACGCATCCTCGCACCCTCCTGCACGATGTCCCCGACAGACGCCCTCCAGGTTGTCGACGCAGACGCCAACTTCGACGAGCGCGCCGCGACGCGCGCGGCGGAGGCTGCCGGCTTGCCCCGGGCGTCCGATGGCCGATACGGCGTCGTCGCGGTGATGGGCCCGCAGTCGAGCGGGAAGAGCACGCTGCTGAACGCGATGGTGAGTGATCGAGACGGTAGATCTCGATGCGACTCTTGATCCTGGGATTGGAATGCGTGCGAGACAAGGAAAAGAGGGGGACGAAAAACGAATGAGAAGGTGATGACGATCCCATCGATTCGATCGCGTTCTCAACCTCTTCTTCCTCCTTTTTCTCAACAAAAAAACACCCCAAAACCTTCACCCCTCTCCTCGTCAGTTCGGAACCACCTTCGAGGAGATGGACGCCCTCGGCGGCCGCAAGCAGACCACCCGCGGCGTCTGGCTCGCCCCCGCCGCTTCTTCCTCCGGGCGAGGGGCCTCCACGCTCTCCCTGTCCCCGCCGCCGGCCCTGCCGCTGCTGGTGCTCGACCTCGAGGGGTCCGACGGCCGCGAGCGGGGCGAGGACGATGCCGCGTTCGAGCGCCGCGCCGCGCTGTTCGCGCTGGCGGTCGCCGACGCCGTCGTCGTCAACATGTGGGCCAAGGACGTCGGGAGGGAGGCCGGGGCGGGGAAGCCCTTGCTCAAAACGATCCTCCACGTCAACCTGAAGCTCTTTGCCAACGGGATCGAAGGAAATAATTCTTTTTCTTCCTCTTCTTCGGCTCCGAAACTTTCTTCTCGCAACCGCCGAAAGACCACGCTGCTCTTCGTCTTCCGCGACAGGACCCGCACCCCGCTGAGCCTGCTCTCCGCCACCTGGCAGGCCGACCTCGAGGCGCTCTGGGCCTCTTTGACAAAACCGCCGGCGCTGCGCGACTCGGCCCTGTCGGATTTCTTCGACGTCCGGTACGCGGCGCTGTCAAACTTCGAGGAGCGCGAGGCGGAGTTTTGCGCCGAGGCGGGCGCGCTCGCTTCGCTCTTCGGGGTTGCGGCTGCGGCGGCGGCCGCCTCTACGAAAGGGTCTCTTCCCGCTTCTTTGTCCGAGTTCGTCGACTCGGAGAGGCCGATGCTGGGCAACATCGAAGCGAACGGAAACAGCGGAAGCAGTGGAAACAATGACAGCTCTCGCCTCCCAGGCGAAGCCTGGGTCCTCTCGGCGAAAAAGGCGTGGGAGACGATCTGCTCGGCTAAAGACCTCGACCTCCCGGCGCACAGGGTGATGGTCGCTTCGATCCGGTGCGGGGAGCTGGCCGCGGAGAGCCTGGAGAGCCTGAGGGCCTCGGAGGCCTTTGGCGAGCTGATGAGGGACGCGGCCAAGGCGGCGGCGCCGCCGAAAAAGGAAGACGACGGAGAAGACGAAAGCGAGAGCGCGAGCAAAAAGAAAACCACTTTTTCGTCTCCTCCTCCTCAGATCCCGATCCCGAACTTTGCTCCGCGCGCCGCCTCTCTCCTCGAGACCTGCCTCCGCTCCTACGACGCCGAGGCGGCTTACTACGAGGAAGGGACACGCGCCGCCAAACGAGAGGAGCTGGTCACGGAAGCGGCGGCGCTGCTTTCCGAGGCGCACGCGGCGCAAGTCTCGGCGCTCGCCGCCGAGGCGCTCGCCCGCTACCGCGCGCAGCTCCTTTCGTCTGCTGCTTCTTCCCCCGAATTCACCTTCGTCGAACGTGCTGCCGCGGCCAAGGCTCAGGCCGTCGAAGAGTTTACACAAAAGGCGAAAGAAGCGGACTCGGTTCCGGGGACGGGGTGGAATTCTTCAAAGTCGGCGGTTTCTCTCTCGGCCGCCTGCGACGCGCACGCCCGCCGCGAGCGCGCCGCGGCCGTCGCCGAGGCCGAGGCGGTGGCTTGCGCCTCGCTGCGGGACGCCCTGGCCAAGCCCGCCGCGGCGCTGTTCGACGCGGCCCCTCCGCCGGCGAGCTCGCTCTGGAGGCGCGCGCGCTCTTTGTTATTTCGCTCGGCCTCCGCCGCCGCCGACCGGGCAGAGGCCGCGGTCGTCGCCTCTTACGGCTTGTCGGAAGACGACGCCGCGGCCCTCCGGTCCCGGATTGGCGCCTTCGGCAGCCGCGTCGTGGCCTCAAAGGCCAGGGAGGCGGCGGCCAGCGCGCTGCCCCGGGCCAAGCAGCGCTTCTCCGAGGTTTTCTCGAGGGACGAAAACGGCCTGCCGCGGCACTGGGCTAGCGTCGGAAGTGGCACCGGCGACGGAGCTTCCTCTTCGTCGTCTTCGTCTCCCGCCTCGGTGGCAGAGGACATCCGCCACGCCGCCGTGGGCGCTCGAAGGGCCGCGGCGTCGCTGCTGGCGTCGCTGGCCGTGCTGCGGCTCGACGAGGACGACTGGGGGAGCAGCGGAGAAGGAGGGAGCGGCGAAGGAGGAGGAGCAGGTGAAGGGCAAGGAGAAGATGAGATAGAAAGCGCGGTGCTCCTCTACGCCGCCGGCGACGACGGCGCCGCGCTCGCCGCGGCGGCAAGCAAGCAGGCAGCAGCAGCAGCTCCAGCGACCTCCCCCTCTCAACCTCCCTTCGACCTCGACGCTGCCTCTGCGTGGCCCTTCCCCGCGACAGAGGAGGGCACCTTACTCACGCCCGCTGAGCTGCGCTCGCACTGGCGCGCCGTCGTCGCCGACTCGGCCGTCGCCGTAGCGGGGGCCCTGGCCGCGGCCGACGCGGCGGCGCAGGCCGGGGCGGCCAGGCGCGCCGGCGGGGCCCCGCTCTGGTCGCTCGTCGCCATGGCGATCCTGGGTGCCAACGAGGCCGCGGGTCTGCTGCGGTCGCCCCTGAGGCTCATCATCGTGCTCTCGCTGCTGCTGTTTGTGCGAACTGTTTATAACGAGCTCGATGTTGATGGAGAGCTCGCCGCGAGGGGGTTGCTCCCGGCCGCCATCGCGATCGCGGCCAAGCTGTGGCCGACGACGGTGCGCGTGGCGACGAGGACGCTGGACGCGGTGCTGGGGGCGCTGGCGGGGGCGGCGGCGGGAGGCGGAGGGGAGGTTGTGGAACGGCAGAGGAGGCGCGGCGACTACGGCGACGACGGTGGCGAAGGAGAGGACGAGCGAGCTCCCGCTCCGTCTTTCGCGCGCAACAGCAGCAGCAGCTTCTCCGAGGGACAGGGATCCGGGTCGATGCGCCAGAGGAGGCCTGTGGGCTCCGTAGAGATGACGACGACGAGCGCCGTGAACGGGCAGTGAAGAAAAAAGTGGAGAAAGAGATATGGTTTTTGCGTTTTTTATCTAAAAAAAGTAAACAAGTAAAAACAAAACGCTCACTTTTTCCATTTTTATCCGATAGTCACCAAGGCCTTTTTTTCCGATTACAAAGAAACAATGATTCAAAATTGCGGGGGGCTTCTGCGCGCGGGTGGAGACGAAGAAAGAGCACGGGCTTGGCAGGCGAGGAAAGAAGAGAGAGAGAAAGAGGGTCTTTTTTCTTTTTCTTTCTTTTCTCTTTCTCTTTCCCTTCTTTTCTTCTTCTTCTCCTTCTTCAGTTCCCGTTCACCGCCGAGTAAGCAAACGCTCCCAACGCCGCGAGCAGCGCCAGGTAGTTGAGCCCCTCCGAGGCCCCCACGACACCCCCCGGACCCGCGGGCAGGCCCCCTCCCGTAGACACCTTCGTCTTGACGCTCAGGCCGACGAGCGCGAGCGTCAGCAGGTAGGAGACCCCCTCGAGCCCTCCAAGCACATCGCCTTGGAGCCCCGCGCCGGTGGTCGCCTTCGTGTAGGCAGACCAGATGACGATGAGCGAGGCCGGGAGGCCGGCGGCCGCGACGGCGAGGACCGGCGTGGAGACCTCGTCGTCGGAGGAGGAGGCGCGGACGAGGACGACGGAGGACGAGGAGGTCGATCTGCGGTGACGACGACGGAGGGGAGGAAGAGAGGCGATCACCTTCGCGTTGGCGGTCGCGGGGCGGAGGAGGGGCGTGATTGCCCTGTTCGCGCTCGCGACCGGGCAAGACGCGCGCGCCAGCATCGACGCGCGGGTGAGGGCGATCGTGGCGGACATGTCTGCTGAGGGAGCGGGGACGCGAAAAGGAAGATAGAGAGATGGAGAAAGAAGGAGAGAAGGCGATCGAAAAAGTGGTTTGAGTTTTGGTCGTCTTTTTGTTTTCTGATTTTACATCCCCCCCCCGCACCCCCCTCTGCCTTCCGCCTCCTCCTCCTCCATTCATTTTTCACCCGGCCTTTTTCCCCGCAGCAAAGCTCGGATCCCGCGCCACGTACGGCTTCAGCTCCGTGCCCTCGAGCCCGCTCGGCATCCGGTACCTCGGCCTCTTGTGCTCCAAGACCTCGAAGGCTCCCTTGCGCGTCAGCCTGCCCGTCGCGGGGACCTGTCTCCCTTTATAGAAGCCCACCGGCCCCAGCTTGGAGGTCAGCGCGCTCCAGCCGCTCCGGGGGACCCGGCGTCCGCGCGCCAGGGAGAGGCCCAGGAGGGCGAGGACGGAGGACATTCTGGGGAGAGGAGAAGCAGAGAGGTCGGGGGTTGAAAAGTTTTTCCGACGAAAAACGGACGAACAAACGACGACGGCTGCGAGAGAGAGAGAGAGAGAGAGAGAGAGAGAGAGAGAGGAGAGATCGAAACGGATTCTCTATCGCTCCTGCTTCCGTCTCGCCTTGCTCTTTGCCGCAAGCGGTCGGGCGAATCAGAGACTCACAATAGACGCTGTGACAAGATGCAAATAAACGCGCGCGGGAGAGCGAGCGAGAGCGCGAGCGAGAGCGAGAGAGAGAGAAGCGATGATGCGATCGAAGAAAAAAATGAGCTTTTTCCTCCTTTTTTTCTTCTAGTTTTTCCGTCTATTTTTTTTACACACCTCTCTTTCACCGCGCCGCCCTCTCCGCCCTCGCCACCGCCAGCAGGTATGCCTCCTCCTCCGGTCCCCCCGCCGCGGAAGACGAGGGGGCAAAGTTCCCCCGCGCGGCCACGCCCACGGCCCTCTCTATCGACAGCGGGGTCACGGAGATCCCGAGCGAGCAGAGGGCCCGCAGCGCCGCCGAGGCGACCGCGACGGCGCGCCGGCCGTCGAGGAGCTTCTTGTTGAGAGCCGCCGCCGAAGATTCCCCGCCGCCGGATCCAGCCTCCTGCTTCTTGGGAACATCCAAGGGGCTCACCCACACCCACCCATTGACGCCCAGGATCACTGCAACGCCGCAGTTCCTCAGCTCGTTGAACTGCTGCCGCTGCCGGCCGACGCTCGAGGCCCGCAGCTTCACGAGCTGCCCCCCCGGCGTCGCTCCGAGCCTCCCGTATTTCGCCGAGCGCGCGTGCAGGAGCAGGGAGCCGTCGGAGGAGTGCACGGCCTGGACCTCGGCGGAGAGCAGGTCGCCCTCGGTGAGGATCTCTCGCATCGAGGCCTCGTCCTCGGCGCCCCTACGGCGCGCGACGACGGCGGCAGCAGAGGCGGCGGCGGCCGAGAAAGCAGCGGTCGCGTCCCCTCCTTCCTCTTCTTCTTCTCCTCCTCCTTCCTCTCCTGCACCTCCTCCAGCAGCAACAGGAAGGGAAACCGCGGACAGGGCCAGCGCCGCGTCGTGCTTGCCACCCAAGTCGACCCTCCACCTCTTCCCGGAGACCTCCGTCACTCTTCCGACGACGACGTCCCCGACGTCTGCAGCGTACCTGGCCCCGGGCAAGGCGGGGGTCACGCGGACCAGGCGGTCGACGCGGGAGACGGGGCCTGCGACGGTGGCGAACAGGCCCCTGCTGCCGGAGGAAGCGGGGGTGGTCGGAGCTGCTGCGGCGGCGTCGCCTGCCGTCGTTCCTGTTGTTGTTGCCGCCGCTGCTGCCGTCGCCGCTGCAACAAGGTCGACGCCGCCGGCCCTCGTGCCGTGCCCTCGCAGCAGCCCGCCGCCGCCGCCGCCGTCTTCATTGTCGCCGCCGCCGTACTCAGCCCCCGGGATGGTGTCTCCCGGGGCTGCGAGCCCTTCGTGCGACAGGGACATAATGATGGTGGCGTTTTTGTTGTTGCCACCACCGCCCTCGCCCTTTCGACCTCCTCCATCGTGTTCCATCTCTTCTGCTCCTTCTCCTTCTTCCTCCTCGCCGCAGAAGACCAGCGCGGCCACGGAAGGTCCGGGGCCCGCGGCGGTGGGGTCGCGGAGGAGGGAGACTGTCATTTTGGCGGGGGTCGGGGTTGAAGAAGAACTTGGAAACGTTTTTCGGCGGCTTGATGGATGGCTCTCGTCTTTTTTTCCCTCTCTTTTTCAGCTCTTGTCCCCTGGCTTGGCAGAGCTTTGAGGTGGCTTTTCAACACCAGTTCTATAAAGAAACAGGTCTCTTGCGCCCTTGGTCGAAGCGGGCGAGCGAATCAAAGAAGAATCGAAGCAAGCTGTGCTCGACGAGAGAGAACCATTCGGTTTTTTGATTGTTTTTTTCCCTTTCGAAAAGAGTGTTTCATTTTCTCTCGCTTTGCCGCCTTTGAGTTTTTTCCCTGCGAGAAAAGCTCTCCCTCCCTTTTCGCGCTCGCGCTCCACCCCTTAAAGAGCCCCTTCTCTCCTCCTTCCAACACCTCAGCAGGAACACTCGCGGCTTCCCCCAATCCCCTGCGTCTTCCGAATCGTCGCTGGACGTTTCCGGGAGCGAGGGAGAAAAGGCGAAGAAGAAGAAAGGGAAAGCAAAACATCGGCGGCCACCGAGCTGAGACAAGGCATCGACTTCTGCACGCCCCCTTTTCCGCTCGCCGTCTCCGTCTTTTCCGCCATGTTTCTCCAGCTGCTCGACGTGATCATGGACGCGGCCAGCCGCGCCTAAGTCACCCGTCTTGTTTAGCGAGAAAAAACTGAGCAGCAAGTAGAGCTCTGAAAAAGAAAGAGAGAAAGAGAAGAGCATCGACCGTTTTTTCCCCTTCTTCTTCATCCGTCGACTAGATGCCTCCTTCCCCGCCGCCCCAGCCCCCGCCTCCGCCGCCTCCGCCGCGCGCGCCAGAGCGCGAAGAAGAACAGGAGCCCGAGCAGGAAGAGCAGAAGGTGGTCGAGACCGACCCCACGGGGCGCTACAGCAGGGTGAGAGGAAGAGTTTTTTTTCGACATCGTTTTTCGTTTTTTTTTTTCGATTTCGCTCGCCAACTTCTTCGAAACACTCACAAACACGCCTTCTCTTCTCTCTCCCCACTTCCACTTCCACACACCACCATTATCACCAGTTCGACGAGGTCCTGGGCCGAGGCGCCTTCAAGACGGTCTACAAGGCCTTCGACGAGGAGGAAGGCACCGAGGTCGCCTGGAACCAGGTCCGCGTCGCCGAGCTCGTGCGCGAGTCGTCGTCGTGCCCGGCTGAGCGCGACCGGCTCTTCGCCGAGATCCGCGTGCTCAAGCAGCTCAAGCACCGCAACATCATGACCTTCCACGACAGCTGGCTCGACGACAGGGCCGCGACCGTCAACTTCATCACCGAGCTCTTCACGAGCGGGACGCTGCGGCAGTACCGGAAGAAGCACAAGCGGTCGATCGACGTCGAGGTGCTCAAGCGCTGGGCCTGGCAGATTCTCTGTGGTTTGGTTTACCTGCACGGCCATAGCCCACCGATCATCCACAGGGACCTGAAGTGCGACAACATCTTCATCAACGGGTCGGAAGGAGTGGTCAAGATCGGCGATTTGGGGCTCGCGACGCTGCTTCGGGCTAGGACAGCCCCTCAGTCCGTGCTGGGCACCCCCGAGTTTATGGCTCCCGAGCTCTACGACGAGGACTACGACGACCGCGTGGACGTGTACTCTTTCGGGATGTGCCTGCTGGTAAGAGATGGGGGCTTTGGAGAAGGAGGAAGGAGCGGAAAGAAGAAGAAAAAAAGAGAAAGAAAGAAAAAACCCGACTCTAGAAACGAAAAAAGAAAAAAAAACGAAACGAGGAAGAAAAAAAACTCACTTTTTTCTCCTTTCTCTCTCAACAAAACCCTCAGGAACTCGCCACGCTCGAGTACCCTTACTCCGAGTGCCGCAACGCCGCGCAGATCTACCGCAAGGTCACGCTGGGCGTCCGCCCGGCCGGGCTGGCCCGCGTCCCCTCGAGGGAGCTTGCCGAGTTCATCTCCGTCTGCATCTCGCCTCGCGCCTCGCGCCCCAGGGCCCGCGCCCTGCTGAAACACCCTTACTTCGAGACGATCCGAGCCGAGATGCGCGGGGAGCAGGGGCCCGGCGCCCGCGTCGAGGCCCTGGCCGGGGTGAGCGGCTCCACGGCCGATCTGTTGTTGGCGTCGTCGCAGAGTGGAGGGATGCTCTCCTCGATGGGCTCGATGACTTCTCTGGCCTCGATGCCATCCAACGCCTCCTCGGCGGCGGCAGGAGGGGGAGGAGATCAGCAGCAGCAGCTCCAACAGCAGCAGCAAGTCCCTGCGGTGCTGCATGCCGGAGCTTACGGCGTGGGGCCGCCGCTGCCGGCGCAGCTGACCACGGTGCCGGAAGAGGGGGGCAGCGACGAGAGCGACGAAGGAGGGGGAGGCAACGGAGGTGGAGTTCGACAGCAGCAACAGCTACCGCCGCGCCCTCCCTCTCGGGATAGCGCCGCGTCCCCTCCTCCTCCCGCTGCTCCTCCTTCTCTCGGAGCGCCGAGAGGCAGCGGCTCCCCTCCTCCTCCTCCTCCTCCGCCTTCCGCCGCTGTCGATGGCGGGCCCGGCGCTTATCCGGGAGAGAGCGCGCTCCACGGGGCCGCCGCGGGCGCCGCCGGCGGCCCTTACTCCTCGGGCCCGCGCCACCCTCCCCCGGCGGCCTCGGGCGCCGCGGGAGCCGCCGTCGCCGCCGCGGCCGCCGCGGCGTGGGGCCGGGCCGGAGCGGCGGCAGGGAGCGCCGCGGCCCAGGCCTTCGGCTCCGAGGGCGGGACCGTCGCCTCGGACGACGGGTCGAGCCTCCGCGGCTGCGCAGGCGGCGGCGGAGGAGGAGGGGCAGCAGGAGCCGCCGGAGGAAGCAACCTCAGCGCCGCGAGCTCCTCCGTCGGAGGAGGTAATACCAACGGCCTCTTCGCCGCCGCCTCTCAGCAAACGCAGCCCTCGTTCACCACCGTCGCCGGGTCCGGAGGCAGGGAGTTCCGCGTGAAGGGCAGGCTCGTTGGCGACGACGGGGACACGCTCGCGCTGCGGCTGCGCATGGCGCAGGGCGACGGCGGCGGCCCGGCCAGGACCGTCGAGTTCTCTTTCGACCTCGCCGCAGACACGCCGCTCTCCGTCGCGGGCGAGATGGTCCAGGACCTGGAGCTGTCGCAGGACGACGCCAGGGCGATCGCCGCGGCGATCAGGGCGGAGATCCACGCGCTGCTGGGCTCGGCGACGGCCGCCGGCGCGGCGGCGGGCGGGGCGGGCGGGGCGGCCGCGGCGGTCGCGGCCGCGGCGCTCGCGGCCGAGGAGGAGATCGCCGCGCAGGAGGCTGCTGCCCGCGGCGGGCTTTTGTCTTCTGCCTCGTCCGCGTCTTCCGCCGCTGCGCCGTTGCCCGTTCTTCCTCCTCCTCAGCAGCTCCCGGCCGTGACGCTGGGAGCGAGGTTCGAGCCCTTTTCGGCTCCGGCGGAGGCCGGCGGAGGAAGTGGAAACGGAAGCGCGACGACGGCAGCAGCAGCTGCTCCCTCGGAAGAGCACCAGCAGCGAACCGTTCCCCTCGCCGCCGTCGCGGGCATCACCCCTTCGGGAGGGGGCATCCTGCTTCCTCCCACTCCTACTGTCGCCGCTGCCGCTGCCGCTGCCGCTGCCACATCCTCTACATCTGCCACCTCCGCGGCGGCGAGAACGGCCCCTTCCTCCCCGGGGCGGATGGGCACATCGGAGGGCGGCGGCCTCGGAGGCGGCCCGAGTGCGAGCGCCTTGGCCGACGACCTCCGCGGCCTCGGCCTCAACGGCGGCCCTTCTTCCGCCGCCTCCGCCGTCGCCGTCCCTCCCACCCTGGCCCCGCTCGACCTCGCCCTTCCGGGAACGACCTCAGCAGCAGCAGCAGCAGCAGCAGCTGCAGCAGGAGCTGCAGCCGTCGTCGTGACCGCCCCTTCGCCCTCGTCTTCCGCGGCGGAGCAGCGCCGCGCCGCGGCCATCGCCGCCGCCGAGGCCGCGACGCTCGACTTCTCCGACCTCGCGTCGACCTCCTCGTCGTCGAGGCCCCAAGCCGCCAAGGCGATGCGGCCGATGGTGTCGCAGCCGATGGTGTCGCAGCCGCAGCCGATGGCGGCGTCGCGGAGCCTCGCGAGCAGCAGCGGGGCGATGAGCAGCAGCAGCAGCATCGGGGCCGTGGACGGGGGGAGCGGCCTCGGCGGGGTGGGCTCGCCCGTCGGAGGACTCGGAGGAGGGGGAATGAGTTTCGGAGGAGGGGGGGTGCCTCCGTCGTCGCTCGCTTCGGCGCTCGCGAGTGCCGCGCCGCCTCTCCAAGCCCCTCCTCCTCCTGCTGCTCCCGCTGCCCGCCCGTCGTTCGACGCTCTCTCCGCCGACGTCGCGCCGCGGTGCCGCCCGCGCCCTCCCGCGACGGCAAGCACGGGCCCCAGCAGCGGCGCGAGCAGCGGCGCTCCCACGCCGACGCCAGGAGGAGCTCCTCCTGCTGCTGCTGCTCCGCCTTCGTCGTCGTCGCTGCTCGCCGATGCCGCCGCTTCCGCCGCCGCGAGCGCGGAGGTCAAGGCCGCCGAGAAGGAGGCGCGGAGGAGGCAGGCAGCCGACGCCGCCTCGCAGATCGAGTCCCGGTCCCTGCGGGCCCTCGACTCCTTCGGGTCCGTGGGCTCGGCGACGAGCGGCGGGCGAGGCGGAGGCGGAGGAGGCAACAACAGCGACGGCGGGCGGAGCGACGGCGGCGGCGGAAACGGAGCGGCGACGACAACGGCAAACCTCCACAGGCCTCTGTCGCGGGCTGGGTCCGCGCGCGGGAGCGCCCCGCCGCCGGCAGCGGCGACCGTGATCGTCACCGGCGCTCCTGCGGAGATGACCCCTGTTCCTCCTCCTCCGCCGAGGCCCTCGTCTGCCGACAACGGCGACAACACCAACGGCGAAGACGAGAGCGAACGGCTCCTCGTTTGATGGAAATTTCATCAACATAAAAAAAAACTTGTACCAAACCATCCCCCCACGAACTTTTAAACACATTAAACCATTCATTCTCCGACTAGATACCAACCCCCATTCCCCCCCGTCGTCGTCTAACGATTCCGCGAGAGAGCCTTTGTCCTTTCTTTCAACAAGCAGAAACCACACCAACCTCAGCGAGCGAGAGAAACAAAAACAACGAGCGACACACATGAAAACTTTTTCCTTTTCTTTTTCGTCTGACAAATCAAAAAAACCAAAAAGAGCCTGTGCAAAAACAAGAAACTTAAAAAAAGGAAGTCGGAAAAAGAAAAAAAGAATTCGAATGAGAAAGGGCGCGCGGGCGAGGGAGGAAAGGAAGGGGCGCGGAGAGAGAAAGAGATAGCAGAAAAAAAACTCTTTCCTTTTCATTTCTCCTTCTTCTTAATATCCAACACCTCGACCCTCAGCTCGAACGACGCCCCTGGGGGGATCTCCCCGAGGCCCCTCTGCCCGTAGCCCTTCTCCGGAGGCACCAGCGCCGAGCGGATCCCTCCAACCTTCATCCCCAGCACCGCCGTCGAGAGAGCGGGCGGAGGCTCGGGCCCTCCGGCGCCAGAGTAGAGCCCGCCGCCACCGCTCTCTCCGGCCCTCTTCGGGCTCAGCGCCTTCACAGACCCGCCGGCCACGAAGCTGTACGGCTCGGCGATCGTGCGGTTGGCGCCCAGCAGCCGGGCGGAACGCGAGGAGGCCACGTCGAGCCCTCGGTACAGCACGTCGAAGTGTACCGTCACGGTGTCTCCCGAGGAGATCGAGGGGCCCGCAGAGGAGCTCGCCGCTTCGCCGCCTCTGACTTCGTAGATGCGGAGGTCGCACTCCTCGGAGTCGACGTAGTCGGACTCGGGGATCTTGCGCTTCTTCATCTCCTTTTTGAAGCTGTGGGAGGTGGTGGGTTGGGTTGGGTCGGGGTTGAGAGTTTTGATGCTTTTAAAAGTGAGAGGTTGAAAGAAGAGCGAAAGAAAAAAAGGAAAAAAAGTTCAATTTCGATCTCTAGCCAAAACGGCAAGTCCCTGGCTCAAAATCCCTCCACCAAAAGGCTCACCCCAACGCCTCTGCAGGACCAGCAGATAGAGTCGCGATCGCGAGGGTCGAAATCAGCGCCCCGGAGACGGCCAGCAGAGAACCACGGCGGGAGACGTCGGGGGTTTCGTTGTCGTCGTCGATGACGTGGACGATCTGGCGACGAGTCGGTTTCGCCGTGGCGGGGAGGGAGTTGGCTGCCTTAGGTGCCGCTGCTGTCCTTGCGGGGACGTTGGTGGCTTCGTATCGTGCCGCTGTGCGCACTGAAGAAGAAGATCGCATGCTTGCGATGCCCGTTTTCGGAGAACTCGGGTGTCGAAGTTTTTGTTTTTTTTGAACTTTTGTCCGAAGTTTTGAAGGCAAACGGAAAAAATGATCGAATTCTCTCTCGCTCTCTCACTTTCCCCCTTTTTTCTTTCTTCTCACGCGGCGGCGCTGGCGATGCTGCTGCTGGCGGCCTGCCGCGTCCACGTGGCGACAGCGAACACGGCTGGGGCTGCTGCTCGCCTGGGCGCGCGCTCCTCGTCGTCGTCGTCGTCGGCGGGAGCCGCAGGTCGAAATGCTGCTTCTTGCATCAATCACTTGACGTTGGCGAATCGGCATCATCGGCTCTTCGCCGCCGCTCCTGCCCCGATCCGGGCTTCTCCTCCCAAACTACCACTGCTGATGCTCGAGAGACGCCTTTCCCTGTCCACTGGAGTGGCCGTCGGAGCAGCTGCGGGCGTGAAAGCAGTTGGAGCGTCTCCGTTTTTATCGGCGTCGGCGTCGGCGTCGGCGTCGTCGCCCTCAGCGACCTCCACCTCCTCTCCACCTCCTCCTCTTCCGCGCCCCCCAAAGTCCCTCGCGGCCTACCTGAAGGTCTACCGCCAGCTCTCCAAGGCCCGCCTCTCGGCGCTGGTCGTCGCCACGGCCGCGGCGGGCTACGCCGCGGGCTCCCCGGAGGAGGTCGACTACGTCGGCATGGCCTGGGCGTCGCTCGGCACGGCGCTCTGCTCGGCGGCGGCCAACGCACTCAACCAGGCTTATGAAATCAAGACAGACGCCCTGATGACGAGGACGATGGCGCGCCCTTTACCGGCGGGGAGAATCACGCGATTTCATGCTGTCGTCTTTGCTGGTCTCTCTGCGGTCGCGGGGGTCTCCTGCCTGCGGTTTGGCGCGGGTTCTCCCGAGGCGGCCGCGCTGGGGCTTGGCAACGTCTTTCTTTATTCTGCCGTCTACACCCCTCTGAAGCAGTTCCACCCTTCTGCGACCTGGGTCGGGGCCGTGGTGGGCGCGATCCCTCCGCTGATAGGGTGGGCGGCGGCTTCGAGCAGGGCAGAAGCGAAGGAAGCGAAAGAATTGAAAGAAGAAGAAGAAAAGCGAGCTCAACCTCAACCTTCTCTTCCTCCGGCCGCCTTTGTTCTCGCGGCCGGGCTCTACTTCTGGCAGCTGCCTCACTTCATGTCGCTGGCATGGCTCTGCAGGGAGGACTACGCCCGCGGAGGCCACAAGATGCTCTCGCTTATGGATGCCACGGGAAAGAGGACGGCGGCCTGCGCTCTGCGCAATTGCCTCTACCTGATGCCCCTGGGCTTCCTGGCCGTCGCGGCAGGCACGGCCTCGGCCCCCTTTGCGACCGAGAGCGCCGTCGCCTCGGGCGTCCTGGCCGCGCTCGCTGCTGCCTTCTGGGCCCGGCCCTCCAACGGGACGGCGAGGGCTCTCTTTCGAGGGTCCTTGATCCACTTGCCGGTCTGGATGGGGTGCCTGCTGCTGCACAGGGTGCCGAACACGAGCGAGAACCGCGAGGAGCAGAGGCTGGAAAAAGTCGTCGAGAGGATCGAGCGTGGGTTCGCTCGTGGGTACCCGGATTTCAACTCTTCTTCTTCAAGTAGTCAAAAGCCTCCGATGCCCCTGCCCGGTCCTTTCCTGTTACCTCCGGTGATGCCCGGACTCGGAGGGGACAGGGTGAGCTGGGGGGGGCTCTCCGGCGTCGGGGGATGCCCCTCAAAGGCGGCGTGCGACGACGACGATGAAAGGGAGGAGAAAAAGAAGGAAGGAGAAGAAGAAGGAGGATCGGAAGGCGAGGCCAACTCTTTCACGAGCAGCAGCAGCAGCACAAGGCGCTGGTGGCAGGTTTGGCGTTGAGAAAGAGAGAGCGGGCGAGTGAGGGAGAGCGAAACAGCACTGTAAACAAGCAACGAAGAAACGAGAACTTGGAATTTTTACACTCGAAAGAAAACGAAAAGAAAAAAAAACCCGAATTATGAAAAGAAAAAAAAACTTCTTTTTTTCTTCAGAGCCTGCTCGCCATCATCCCCCCCGCGACCACCAGGCACTCCCCCGTCACGTAGCTCGCGTCGACGCTCGCCAGGTACGCCACGGCCGCGGCCATGTCCTCTGGCGTGCCCAGCCGCCCGAGCAGCGTCCTCGAGATCGCGATCTCGCGGGGAGAGATCGCGTTTCCGCTCCCGCTTCCGCTCCCTCCACTTTCCGCGCCCGTGTCGTCGGTCAGCGCCGCCGCGAACTTCGTCGGGACCGTGCCCGGAGCCACGCAGTTCACCCGCACCGTCGGGGCGAGCTCCTCTGCCAAGGCTTTGGACAAAGCGACCAGCGCCGTCTTCGACACTGCGTAAACGCCCAAAGGCGCCTCCGGCCTGAAAGCGGTAATAGACGAAATGAAGACGATCGACGCCGTGCCGTCCTGCGGCATTTTGGGCACGACCAAGCGGCAGAGCATGATCGCCGACTTCAGGTTGATCTCAAGGACCTTGTCGATGGCTTCCGGGGGCGTGTCCAGGATCGAGCCCGCAAAGGGGTTGACCGCCGCGTTGGAGACCAGGACGTCGATCTTGAATCCTTCCTTTTTGTTCCCACTCCCAACTCCTCCTCCGAAGGACCTCTCGGCCAGCTGCAGGAGCTTCTCGATGTCCCCCTCCTTGCCCACGTGCGCCGCCATCCCCACGGCGCGCGTTATCCCCTTGGTCTTCAAATACGACAGAGCGGCGTCGACGTTGCCCTGCCTCCGCGAGCAGAGCACGAGAGAGGCCCCCTCCGAGCCCAGGCGCTCTGCGATAGAGAGGCCGATTCCGGCCGTGGAGGCCGTGATGAGGGCTACTTTGTTTTCGAAACGGCGGCATGAGGTTGGTGAAGAGGAGGCCTGCGTGGGAACGAGGAGAGGAGGGGGAAGCGGAGGAGGAAGGTCGAAAGGTCGGCGTCGACCGAAGCGATCGAGCATTCGCTCTCTCTCTTTCTCTCTCTCTCTCTTTCGCTCTCTCTCCCTTCTCTCACCTGTCCCGCCGATGCCATGGTGACGCAGAGACTGTTTTCTCGGGTCTCCTGTAGAAAGGACAGGGGATAAAACCGCCGGGAAGATAAAACCGCCGTGTTTTCAGAGAGCTTTTATCTTTTTTTTTTTTTTCTTCGCCAAGTGAGATGGGCGCTTCTCAGAATTTTCAGTTTTTTTTTCTTCTTTGAGGAGGAGAGGAGCACCCTCTCAAGCAAACGACCCTCTCTTCTTCTTCTTCTTCTTCTTCTTCTTCTTCTTCTTCTTCTTCTTCTTCTTCTTCTTCTTGTTCTTCTTCTTCTTTCTGCTCCGATGTCCGCCCGAAGGGAGGGCCTCCGCCTCGCGCGCGCCCTCTGGGGAGGACGAGCGACGGTCGCAGAGGCCTTCTGCGGGCCCGCGCAGGGCTCGCTGGCCGCGGCGGAGGCGACGGCAGGGTGAGAATGAGTTGAAGCGATGAGGAAGGAAAAAGGGCGACGCAATGGCGAGAAGAGCAAGAAGAGCTCTCTCTTCTCTTCTCTTCTCTTCTCTTCTCTCTTCAAGCTCACCACTTCCACTCCTTCTCTCCACCCCCCTTTGACTCGCTCACAACTCGGTCTAAACAGATTCGCCGCCGAAGGGGTGCGCCACGCGTCGCAGCTTGCTGGTACGTTGAGAGAAAAAAGTAACCAAGAGAGAAAAAAATCCCCGGAGGCTCTCTCTCTCGCTTTTTTTTTCTTTTCTTCTTCGACCATCGATTCCACTCGATTCTCGACACCTTGCCGAGCTTTCCTGGTGCCCCACGCCAGCTGCGAGCGTAGAGCACGTCGCGGGCTCGAGCCTGGCGTGGAGAACAAGCGGAAAGAAGCAGAACAAGGCGCGATTCACGCCTGCGCAAAAGACAAGAAATTTCGACGCGCGCGGATCGAAAAGGAAGCCGGCGGCAGCAAGCGTCGGTCGGTCGTTCTTCTTCTTGTTCTTTTTCTCAACCCCGACCTCCCTCCTCCACCTCCTTCTCCTCTCTTCCACCGAAAACCACCACCACCATCACCACTACCACAGTCAAGCAGCGCATGCGCTCGGTCCAGAACATCCAGAAGATCACCAAGGCCATGAAGATGGTGGCGGCCTCCAAGATGCGCGTCGCGCAGGCCGCGACGCTCGAGTCGCGCGGGCTGGTCCGTCCCTTGGTCAGGCTGCTCGGGGACACGCCGGACGCAGACGTCGAGAAGAACCTGACCGTGGCCGTCACCACCGACAAGGGCCTCTGCGGCGGGATCAACACTGCCGTCGCCAAGTACAGCAGGGCCACCGTCAAGGCCGTGGCGACGGGCGAGGGCAAGATCGCCGAGTACGTCGTCTTTGGAGAGAAGGGGAGGTCGCAGCTGGTCCGCGACTCGCGAGACTCCATCGTCGCCACGGTCGCCGACGTCGGGAAAGTGCGCGTCACCTTCCCGCAGGCCGCCGCCGTCGCCGACATCCTTCTCAAGACGGAGTTCGACGCCGCCAGGCTCGTCTTCAACCGGTTCGTGTCGGCGATCTCGTTCAAGCCGACGATCGCGACCGTGCTTTCGCCGGCTGCCCTGGAACGCCAGGCAGAGGCCGGTGGCTCGCTCGACTCTTACGAGGTCGAGGGCCCCGACAGGGCCGAGATGCTCCAGGACTTGGCCGAGTTCACGCTGGCCGCGACCCTCTACAACGCCCTCCTCGAGAACGGCTGCTCGGAGAATGCAGCCCGCATGTCCGCAATGGAGAACTCGACGAAGAACGCCACCGAGATCCTGGCGCAGCTGACGCTGACCTACAACAGGAGCAGGCAGGCGTCGATCACGACGGAGCTGATCGAGATCATCTCCGGGGCTGCGGCGCTGGAAGGGTAGAAGAGAGGGTAGGGGAGATTGGAAATAGGTGGAGAGAAAGAGGAAAAGTCGGTTTTTTTTTGTCGAGTTTTGAGGTTGAAAAACAGAAGGGAAAAAAAGCTTCTTCTTCGTTTTCTCTTGGCCTTTCGCTGCTATTTTGTAATCAGGTTTCCGTTTTATCCTTTTCTTAGGTGATTTATCCAAGAGAACAGAGGGAGAAGAGAGTAGCGGAGGGGGCGTTTTTTTTGAATTCATCTTCTTCATCATCATTTTCCTTTTTTCTTAACATTTTCTCTTTCTCTCTTCTTCTCTCTCTCTTTCCCGCCGATCAGTAGATGACCTTGCTGAGGTCCGCCAGCAGCGTATTGACCACGAACAGCAACAGGGCGCTCCCCAGCACGATCCCCACCACCAGCACCGTGTCTCCTAGAGCCTGCTTCAGCGAAGGCCACTCGATCAGTTTGGCCTCAGCCAGGACGTCGCCGAAAAAGCCCGAGCCCATCCCCGCGCCGCCGCCGGAAGAAGAAGAAGAAGCTCCTGCCGCTCCTTCCTTCTCGGCTGCCCGCGCGGCCCTGAGCCTGGCCAGGTCGGCCGTGGAAAGACCCCCGCCGGGGGTGTCTGCGCCGGCGGAGGCTGCTCGGGCGGCGGCCTGCGAGTGGAAATTGAAATTGTTTTCAACGAGGAAGAGGTTGAGGTTGAGAGAGAGGAAAAAAAAAATTCGTCGAAAGAGCCGCCGACCGACGAATGGATATCTCCTTCCGCATTCCACCCCTTTGCCCCCCCAATTCGCCACTCTATAACGACATATAGCTTCTCACCTGTTGCTCCCGTGCAACTGCAGCCGATTCATCGCCCTCGCTGCTGCTGCTGCTGCTGCCTCCTTCCGCCTCTGCCGACGAGGACGACGCCGACGGCGGCGATTCCTTCTTCGCCGGCGCATCGACCGAAAACTCGGCCGCCGCTCGCAGGGCCTCCGCCTCGGAGCCTTCCTCTCCCGGCCCGCGCTTGCGTCCAGGCTGCGACGGCGCGCCCGCGGCGCAGGGAGGGCATCGCAGGGAGTGTTTGTTGGTGCAGGATTTTGGTCGGAGAAGAGGAAGAGAAAGGTGAGCAGCAGCGGCTAGACTTTTCGTCGTCGTCGTTGATGTTGCTGTTGCTGTTGATGTCGCTGCCGCCGTGTTCCTCCTGCTGATCGACACGCCGCTGCCGCGGGCAGCAGTAGAGAGCTGCGATGATGACGCTAGGGCGATCATCGCTCGAGTGGACTGGGAGAAGAACGAGCTCGAGAAGAAGGAGGAGGAAGAAGGAAAGTTTTTCGAAAAAATGTGAAAAAATGCCTGCTCGCTCGCTCTTCACTTTGAAATTTCACTTTCGATCGCATCAAAAATTTCCCAATGCCACCTCCCTCCCCCTCCCCCACCCCAACCACCCAGTCCCAGGCCGCGGCCCTCCGCGTCTCCGTCGCGGACGCAGCGGCCGACGCCGCGCGGGCTGCCTGCGCCGCCGTCGCCGCGGCCTCGAGGAAGGAGTCGGGCACCGCCTCCGTCGCCGCTGCGGCGAGCTCGACCGCGTCCGCGAAAGGCGACGCCGCGCTCGAGAGGGCCTGCCGCTGCTCCCGCGTGCGCGTCACGGAGCAGCTGGCTGCCAGCTCCGCGGCGGCTGCGGTGGTGCTGCACAACTTGGAGCCGCTGATGAATTTGATAGAGGGATGTGATTGATTGAGAGAAGGAGAGCTCTCTTGTAATTTTAAGTTCGAAACTTTCCTTGTTCTGTTTTTTTTTTGCACTCGTTTTTTTTTACGTTTTCTCACTCGTCTCTCTCTCGTTTTCGTTCTCTCGCTCGCTATTTTCGATGTGCAAAGACTCAAGGATGTTGAAGGGGGGAAGAGGGCAAAGGGAAAGGGGTTAGTGGTGTTAGTGTGTGTGTATATCTCTGTTTTATTTCTCTATCTCTCTCTAAAAAGTCATGTCTCTCTCTCTCGCTCTCTCTCTTTCTCGTTTCCGATCTTTCTCTCTCTCTTTCTCTTTCTCTCCCTTTCCTCTCTTGATGGCTGGCTCTGGGGTTATGATAATGATGATGGTGTAAAACTATACGCAAAAGGGGAAAGCAAAATTGTTTTCTTTTTTCAAAACTTTTCGATTTTCTTTTCAGTCGCCGCCGCCGCTCCCTCCGCGCGCGGGCCCCCGCCCGCGCTTGGCAGGAGGCGCCGAGTTCGCCCCGGCGGAAGCAGGCTGAGCCTGATGCTCGTCAGGGTAGTCGTCCGCGTCCTCCCCGAGCCCCTCGACGTCGGGCCTCGCGCCCAACCTCTCCAGCTGCGCGCGCAGCGCAGCGTTCTCTGTCCGGAGCGCCGCCGCGACCGCCGCCTCGGCCGCCGCCGCCTCCATCGCGGCCGCGACGCCCGCTGCCCCTTCGCCCGCGCTCGCGGCGGCCCGCAGCGTGGCGTTCTCGGCGCCCAGCCTCGCGAGCCTGTCCTCAAGCGTAGCCAGGTGCTCCTGCTTCCTCCTGCGCGACCGGCGGGCCGACTCGCGGTTGGACAGCATCCGCCGCGCGCGCCGGATCTCCGCTTTCGTCATCCCCTCGGTGTTGAGCAGCAGCTCGGGCTGCTCCGAGCCGTCAGAGGTGTTTCCCCCTCCCCCTCCGCCTCCGCCGGCGCCTCCGACGTCGGCGGAGGGCCTCCTGTCGTATTGCGGGAGGCGGGCGGCGTTTCCCGTCGCCGCTCCGGGGGTCGCTCGCCCGCCGCCGCCGCCGCCGCTCGCGGAGACGCCGCGGCTCGAGCCGCCGGCCCCGGCGCCCGAAGCGGAGCGGCCTCCATTCCCTCCAAAGTCCTGCTGCGTCACGGCGGGCGGGGGCATCGCGGCGCGCAGCGGGGGCTTCGAGGCGCCGATCCCTCCGCCGCCGTTGGAAGCCGGGGAGGCAGAGGCCGGGCCCTGCGGCGAGGTGGCGTCGCCGTTGGCATTGTTTCCGCCGCCGCCACCTGCTCCGCCGTTGACAGCAACGAGCTGCCGCAGCAGGTCGAGCGAGGGCACGCGGGGGATGCCCCCGACCTTGAGGCCTCCCGCGGCCTGGAGCCCGCGCGCGGAAGCGCCGGCAGAGGGCATGGGAGGCGGGGGCTGCTGCTGCTGCGCTTGCTGCTGCATCTGCGCTTGCTGCTGCTGCTGCTGCTGTTGCTGCTGCTGGCGCCTAAGGCCGCCGCGGCCGTGGCTTGCTCCGTCGTTCGCGCCTCCACCTCCTCCTCCCGCTCCCTCCTCCGCCCCTTCGTGAGACGCGAGGTTCCCGGCAGAGGGGATCCTCTTGATCCAGTCCTGGAACGCCATCTCCGAGTCGGTGCGCGAGAAGGCACCCCCTTGACCACGAGAAGAGGCAGCGGCGTTCGCTCCTCCTCCTCCTTGCTGCTGCTGTTGTTGCTGCTGCTGTTGCTGTTGCTGAGCCCTCCAGGTCCCAAACTCCTCGACGCTCAGAACAGTGTTCATCCCTCTACCTCCGCCGCCCGTGTTCGCCGGGACGGCCCCGGAGTCCTCCCGGTCCCCGAGCGCCAGGGTCCCCGAGGAGCCGAGGCCGAGCAGCGACCCGAAGGAGCCACGGGAGCCCGCGGCGGCCGCGCCGGCTCGCGGCTGGAGCGGCGGGGGGCCCCCCGTTGCTGTCGCGCCCGTTGCTGTGGCTCCCGTCATGTCGTTGGTTTCTGTGTTTCCTGTGTTCTCTCAGGAGTCGCCGTCCTCTCTATGGCCTGTGCGGAGGGGAGAATAAGAGAGAGAAGGTTCTGTTGTTTGTGGAGGAAAAGGTTGAGAGAGAAGAGAGGAGGCGACGTCGCCGTTTTGTTCGTCGTCGTTTGCGTTTTTTTCGGGCGACGTCGGAAAAAAGAAGGGGAAAAGCATCCTTGTCGCGCGAGCGCCTGAAGGCACGCATTCGGCACTCTCCCCAACCTGCAGCATAGAGATCACCCCCTCGTGTCCGAATCAAGGGATGGAGGGGAGCGAAAAGAGGGAGGGAAAGAGCGCGTGGCGAAAAGAGGAATCGATCAAGAGGGGAAGCTCTCTCTCTTCCTTCTTTTTCTTCTCTCGCGCGACTTCATCATCAGTTCTCCGTTGCGCTTCGCGTCAAGTTCACGCCTCATAGTTTAATGAAAACAGTTTCGCAAGCACGGATCCGATGCATGCAATACTCGAGACCTGGGGGCGAGTGCGACAGAGCTCTGTGCGCTCGGTCCGAGAGCGAATGGAAGCGAAGAAAAGAAAACGTCGCCGTCGTTTTTTTTTCTCTCTCTTTGCTTTCGCCGCCGTTTTTTGACTCTCTCTCAAGAAAAGCACCACTCGCGCGCGCGCAGCTGTGGCTTTCGCTGAGCACTCGCGACAGTCGCCGAAGTCAAGAGGCAGGCGTGGGGGGGACAGTGGTGGCGGGCACGTACCGTGGGGCGGGCGAGGGGCGGCGCGCGAGAGCGGGGAAGGGGGATGACGAGGACGATTTTTTTCTTTTCTTCTTTTTCGTCGTCGAGCTTCTTTTCCCGTTTTTCTTTTTTTTTTTTCGAAGGAGAGTGGGAAGAAAGCGTTGAGCACTTTTTTTCTTCACTTTCTTCTTCGGCTCGCTTCTCTCTCTCTCTCGCGTGGAGAGGAGGGGAAACAACACGATGTCCTCTTTTTCGCCGGCCTCGCGTCTGCTGATACTGGCCCGCCGCCTCGGGGCTTCAGCTCAACAAGGCGGGAGCTGCTGGCTCGCCGGCGTCGGAGGAGGAGCCGGGGAGTCGATCGCGAGCGGTGGCGGCGGCCTTTCGTCGTCCATCGCCTCGAGCTTTCTCCCGTCCGCAGCGTGCGCCGCGCTGGGCCAAGTGCGATGGTGAGGCTTGGTTGATATGTCATGCATCTCTGCGGATGCGAGTCGCGGCGAAAGAGATGCGCGAAGCTGCTGGAAACGGAGAGCAGATTCCTCTCTCTTGAGCGATCGACGAGAGATCGAACCTCGACCTCGAGACGTTTGACCTCCTCCGCTTCCCTCTTCTTTCTCTCCTTCCTTCCACCGCCGCGCTCACCCACCACCTCCTCCTCCTCCTCCTCCTCCCTGGATTCCGACCCCCCCTAAAAAACTCCCCCCCAGCGCCACCAAGAAGCAAGGGGGATCCACCAGCAACAGGGGCAACCAGCTCCCGAAAATGCTCGGGGTCAAGCTCGGCGGCGGCGCGCCCGCGAAGCCCGGAGCCATCGTCGTGAGGCAGCGCGGCACGCGCGTGCACGCCGGGCCCGGGGTCGGCATGGTAAGTAGTACGGTTTGGGTGCGGTTTGCTGCTGTTGTTCTGGGCGAGAGACGAGGAACGAAGGGGGAGAGAGAGAACCGGAAAACTCACGATGAAAAAACTTCAAAAAGCTTTGGAAAAAAAACTCAACTTCAGGGCCGGGATCACACTCTCTTCGCCCTCGTCCCCGGTCGCGTCTCGTTCGAGTGGGACCACCGGGCCAAGAGGCGGAGCGTGCGGATCGTCGAGGACGGGAGCTGATCGGGAAGGAGGGGTCCATGAGAACTTGTAAACTAGGTCGAAGTGAAAAAGAAAAAGAAAGAAAAAAAAGAGGTCGAAGAGTTCCCCTCCCCCCCCCCCGATAAGACACAAAAACGCGAAGAAGAAGCCTTAGCTCTTCAACGCTTTCCTCTCTTTTTCCAAGGCTTCGCGGGGCTCATTTCGCTCTCGCTCCTTGAGAAAGCCGGAAAGAACTATCTCAAGCTTTGTTCTTTGGAAGAGACAGGCCGGGAGAAGCGTCGGGTGACCTCGGTTTACGGCGAGCGAGAAAAAGAAGGAGAAAGAGAGAAGAGTAATTGAAGGGGACAACGACGACGACGACGACGCCGTTTTCGTCTTGGTCTTTCCTCTCTCTCTCTTTCTTCTTCTCTTTTCGCGTCTTCCGTGCTGACGTTTAGCCCTTCTCGACCCCCCTTCTTACAAAGAACGCGCCTTTCATCCGTTTGAAACCCTTTGCTAGGGAAGAGGGACTCCGAAAATGATGGGCCCGGACGGCAGCGGCGGCGGCGTTCATCAGCCGATGACGACTGCCGTCGCCGGCGCCGACGCCGTTTCAACTGCTGCTCTTTTGTCGTCGTCGCCTCCTTGTTCCTCCCTCCTCAGGAAGCTCAGCGTGGGCCACGAGCGGGCCCTCCTGGCCCAGTGGGACGCCGAGGAGCAGAGCACGCTCGACGCCGTGCTGGCCAAGCTCCCATTCGCCAAGCACTCGGCGCTGGAGCGGTGAGCGGGAATGGTTTTTTTTGGTTTGGAGTTTTTTCCCGATGAAACGATGCTCTTTTCCGCTTCGAAGAAAAAACTCAACAAAGCCTTATCCTTATCTCTTTCTCTCTCTTCTTCTTCCTCTTCCTCTTCCACCAAAACCCACCAAACCAACCAAACAGCTACGCCCGCGCCGCGGCGGTCCTCCCACAAAAGACCATCCGCGACGTCGCCTTACGAGTGCGCTTCTTGGCGAATGTCGGAGCGGCGGCGGCGCGGAAAAAGTCGAGCTGCGGAGGAGGTGAGGCGACAAAGAACAAGAAGCAGCAGCAGCAGCAGCAGCAGCAGACGAAGAAGAAAGTCTCAAAGGCAGCAGCCGCAGCCGCAGCTGCAGCCGCGGCGCAGGCTCAGCAGCACCAGCACCACGCCCTGCTCATCGCGCAGCACCAGCAGGCCCAGCACGCAGCGGCCATGGCCCTGTTCGGAGCGCCGCTCTCTGGCGTCGGAGGCGTTGGAGGAGTTGGAGCAGGGGCAGCAGCTCAAGTCGGAGGAGCGGCGGGGACGACGAGGGAGATCATCGCCGGTCTCGGCTTCGACTCGGCGCACGCGCTCGGCGGGATGATGAGCAGGCACGCGTTGCTGTTTGGAGCAGGCGTTGGCGGAGGAGGGGCGAGCGGCAACGGAGCAGGAAGCGACGCTGCTGCTGCCGCTGCCGCCGCCGCCGCCGCGGCTGCTTCCCGGCACGCGGCAGCCCTGGGCCTGCCCCCGCGCCTCCACAGCGACTCCTCCCTCTCCCCTCGCTCCGCAGCAGCAGCGGCCGCGGCAGCAGAGATCGCCGCAGCCTCAGCAGCAGCCGCCGCGGCGGCCGAGGAGAACGCAGCAGCAGCGGCAGCGGCCGCCGTCGCAGTCGCCGCCGCCGCCTCGACCGACGCGACACGCTCGCCCGAGGCCGCGGCCGCAGCGATCCCTGCCTTGCTCGAGGCCAATTATGCTATTTTGGGCCGCTTCAAGGCCAACATGGCCCAGCTGCGCGTGGCCGAGAACACCGCGCTGCTGGTGGCGTTTCGGGACAACATCCTGGCGATCCTGCGGGCGATGGGTGCGGCGGGAGGGGTGATGGCCGCGATGCCCCCTCTGCCCGTAAGGCTCAACGTCGAGCTCGCCGACAACTTCTTGCCGACGAGCAGCAGTGGCGGCGGAGGGAATAGGGCGAACGCGGCTGCTGCCGCTGCCGCTGCCGCTGCTGCTGCCGCTGCGGCTGCTGCTGCTGCTGCTGCGCAGGTGGCGCCGCTGGTGGCCCCTCCTGCGGCTCCCGTTCCTGTTCCGGTGCTCCAGCCAAAGCCTTCGCCTCCACCTCCGCTCCTGACGACGGCGAGGGCGCCGCCGGCGCTGCCCGTCGCCGCCCCCTCGCCGCTCAAGCCGGCGCCGTTGAAGGAAGCTGCTGTTGCCGCTGCTGCTCCGGCAGGGAACTCGACCGCGCCCAAGCTCCCCGTGGCGGCGGCGACGCCCAAGGCGGCCGAGGTCGAAGCGGGTGAAGCAGAAAAAGAAGGAGCGAAGAAGATGAAAGAGGAAGAGGAAGAGGAAGCAGCGGGAGCTAGTGGGCGGGCAGCAACAGCAACGAAACCAGTTCCTGCTGCTGCCCTGCGTCCTCTGGAGCCTTCCACGGAAGCCGCGGCGGCCCTGGCCTCGACAGCGGCGGTCTGCAGCGTCGGCGGAGGAGGGTGAAGGAAAAAAAAGAGAAAATTTGGAAATGAAGTTTCGGTGTTTTTGTTTTTCTGTTCTTTTCTTGCTTCTCTCTCTTTCGACACACCAATTTTTCCCCAAACAAACACGCAACCCCCCTGTTCCGAACTGTCACATAAAATCAACACCACCATCAACATCATCAATATCATCATCAACACCATTATCAAAAATCTTCAGTAGAGAGCGAGCGAGCGAGAAAGAAAGAGAATGAGAAAAAAGAGAGACCCCCAGAGAGTGCAAACAACAACAAAAAAATTTCGAGAAGAAAAAAAAGAAAACTCGCCTCTTTTTTCATTTTCCGATTCTCATCAAAAGAAAAGAAGCAAAGTTTCTCTTTTCCCCGTCCTCCTCCCCCGAACAACCATGTCCACCGCGGGCCTCCCTTACGGCCTCAGCGCCATGCTGAAGGAGGGCCACCGCCACTACTCGGGGCTGGAAGAGGCCGTCTACAAGAACATAGACGCCTGCAAGCAGCTCGCCGCGATCGTCAAGACGTCGATGGGCCCGAATGGTGAGGAAGAAGAGCAAGGAGAAGAAGAAGAAAGACATGGGAAGTCGAAGCGTTTTGCGTCGCTCTGCGGGCTGAATTTCACGTCTCTGGTTTATTTCTTTGCTTAACAGCACGGAGTAGATCGATACCGTTTCAGCTCATGCATTGGAACGACAAGGCAGCGGATAAGGCGAACGAGAAAGCGAGGCGGAGAGAGAGGAAGAAGTTTTTTCTTCCTCTCTCGATGCGATCGCCGCTTTCTCTTTTCGCACGTTGGCGCGCCTCTCCGTCTCCCCTCTCTCTTTCTTTCTCTTTCTCTCTTTCATGCTCGCCGCCCTTCTCCCCCCTCGTTCTCCCCCTCTCTCCCACCTCTCTCTCTCTCTCTCTCTCTCTCTCTCTCTCACGGTCGAAAATATCCCTCCACAAAATCGAATCAAACCAAACCCAAAAAACTTCATTTCACAGGGATGAAGAAGATCGTCATCAACCACCTCGACAAGCTCTTTGTGACCTCGGACGCCGCGACGATCATCCGCGAGCTCGAGGTCGAGCACCCTGCCGCCAACCTGCTCGTCGCCGCGGCCAAGGCGGCCCAGCAGGAGGTCGGCGACGGCGCTGGCTTCGTCGTCGCCTTGGCCGGGGAGCTGCTCTCGCAGGCAGAGGGCTTACTTAGGGAAGGGCTGACGACGGGCGAGGTCGCCGACGGCTACGCCCGCACCGCCGCTCGCTGTTTGGAGATCCTGGAGAAGAAGCTCATCATCCCGGGCACGGAGACCGTGGACGTGCGCGACGTCGCGGCGGTCTCGACGCGGCTGCGAGGCCCGATGGGGTCGAAGCAGCACGCGGACGAGGGGATCGTGGTGGCCGGGGGCGTCATCGACGGGAACGAGAAGTTCGTCCCTTCCTCGACGTCGACCTCGACTTCTTCCTCCTCAAACTCCGGAGAAGAGACCAAGAACGACGCGCTCTCCTCGATCTGCTCGCTCGTAGCCAGGGCCTGCATCGCCGTCTGCCCCCTGGACAACGCCGCCAACTTCAACGTCGACAACGTCCGCGTCCTCAAGGTGCCCGGCGCCACGCCGGCCGCCTCGTCCCTCGTCCGAGGGATCGCGCTCAAGCGCGGGGTCGAAGGAGCAGTCAAGGGGGTCTCCGACGCCAAGGTCGCCGTCTACGCCCAAGGGTTTGACACCTCTGGCCCTGAAACGAAGGGCACGGTGCTGCTGAGGTCCGGCGCCGAGCTCGAGGCCTACTCTCGCCAAGAAGAGAAGGCCGTCGAGGCGCTCGTCGCTGGCGTCGCCGCCTCGGGCGCGACCGCCGTCGTCTCGGGGGGTGCTTTCGGGGAGCTGGCGCTTCACTACCTCGACCGCGCTGGCATCCTGGCCCTGCGCGTCCCTTCCAAGTTCGACCTGCGCAGGGTCTGCCGGTCCACGGGGGCCACCGCGCTCGCGAAAGTGGGCGCACCCTCGAGCGCCGACCTGGGCTTTGCGAAAAGCTTGAGGCTGGAGGAGGTCGGCGGCACCCGGCTGGTGGTCCTGTCGCAGGAGGCGGACCTGAGCAGCAGCGATTCCAATTCCTCTTCTTCTTCTTCTTCTTCTGCTGCTGCTTCTGCTTCTGCCAACGGCAACGGCACTCCTTCTGCTGCCGCCAGCGTCGTCGGAGGCGCCGGGGTGACGACGATAGTGCTCCGCGGCGCGACCGACGCGGCGCTCGACGAGCTCGAGCGCGCGGCCGACGCCGGCGCCAACGCCTTCAAGGCCCTGTGCCGCGACGCGCGCGCCGTTCCGGCGGGCGGGGCCGTCGAGGCCTCGCTCGCCGCGGCCCTTAACGCCGACGCGGCGTCTGCCCCGGGGCTGGAAGGGTACGCGATCAGGGCGTTCGCCAACGCTCTCTCCGTGGTGCCGAGGACGCTGGCGGAGAACTCGGGCCTCGACGCCGCGTCGGCGCTCGCCGAGCTCAACGCAGCGCACGCGAAGTCGGTGCCTTACCTCACCGGGAAAGGAGGCAAGGGCGACGAAGAAGAAGTCTCTTCTTCGTCCTCTTCGTGGCGCCTGGGCCTCGACCTCAACGGGGGCAGCCCCCGCGACCTCTCCCTGGGAAAGACGACCGGAGTCTCCGACCTCTTCTCGGCCAAGTGGTGGGCCCTAAAGCTGGCTTCGGACGCAGCCACGACGGTGCTCCGGGTCGATCAGATCATCATGGCGAAGGCCGCGGGTGGCCCCCGGGCGCCCCGCGGGGGAGGCGACTGGGACGAGGACTAAGGAGAGAGAAAAGAGAGGAGGGGAAAATCCTGTGCGTGGCGGAAAAAAGAAAGTTTGGAGAGAGAGAGGAGAGAAGAAGAGAAAAGAGAGAGAGAGAGAAATAAACGCCCTTTTTTTTAGTTTTTGCTTTCCATTTAATTTGACCCCCCTGCTGCCGCTTCTTGATTGAGTTGTTGTTTTTGTTGTTGTTTTGCTGTTGTTGTTTTTGTTCATACATTTAGGAGAATCGGACGCGGAGCGGAAACGGGAAAACAGAAGGAAGGAGAAGACGAAAAAAGAACAGACCCTTTTTTTCTGCTGTTCTCTCTCTCTGCTTTTTTTGTTCAACTCTCAACTCTCTTTTCTTTTCTTCTCTCTCTCTTTTCTTCTTTCTCTCTCTTTCTATCGAACTGGCGGGGGAGCCCCCTCAGTTACTCATCTGATTGATCAAATCCGTTTGTTGTTTCTGCGCTATTCATATCAAAAGTCAATGTCTCTTTTTCTTGAGAGATAGATGGGAGAGTTCAAAAACGGATTTTTTTTTTTTTTTGCGTTTTTTTTTTCCGTTGTTGTTGTCTTCAAAATGCCCCGGCAGGAGAGCTCTCCTCCTTCACTGCGTTCTTTTTCGCGGCGGCGGGAGGCGTGAACGGAGAAGGCGCCCCGGGGGAGGCGGCGGAGGCAGGTGCGGAGGCGGAGGCGGGAGGCGCGGCGCTGCCGGGCTTCTGGGGCGTCGCTTCGGCGGTGGCGGCAGCGGCGGGAGAAGCAGCTGCGGCTTCTTCTTCTTCTTCTTCTTCTTCCTCTTCCTCCTCTCCGCTTCCGCCTCCTCTCTCGGAAGCGTCGTCGAAGACTTCTTCGTCCTCCTCGGCGCCAGAACTGGAGGCGGCGGCCTCTTTCTCTTCGGCGGAAGCAGGAGCAGCAGGGTCGGCAGGAGAAGCGGCAGCGACCGCCGCGGCGACGAGCGCCCTCACCTCGGGCGCCACCTCTTTCCCTCCTTCTCCTTCTTCCTCTTCCTCGACCACCGCGATCGTCGCGCCTCCTCCGATCCTGGTCTTCTCGCGGAGCTCCTCGACGCCGTGCGCGAACAGGCACGCGTCGCCCTTGGCGCATCCGTTACCGCCCTGCGTCCCTCCCCAGTAGCGGCAGAGGCGGGTCTTGCGGCGGAGCGTCGAGAGGGGCGTCGGAGTCGGAGCCGAGGCGGCAGCGGCGGCGGCAGCGGTAGCGGCAGCGGAAGAGGTCAAGGTCGAGGGCGTGCTTTCCTGCGGCTGCGGCGGCGCCGCGGCTGCGGCCCTGCTGCGCGGCTTGGACCCGACCTTCTTCCCCGAGGAAGAAGAAGAAGCGGGGGACTCCTTCCCTTCGAGTCCCAGGCCGGGCGGCGGCGGGAGCGAAGGAGGAGAAGAAGAAGGCGGCGACGACGACGACGTAGACGCAGCAGCAGCGCCGCCGCCGTCGCCGTCGCCGTCGCCGCCGCGGCTCTTCCTCAGCTCTGCCGCTCCGTGAGCGAAAGCGCACGCGTCCCCTAACGAGCACCCTCCCTTCTTCCCGAAGAAGCGGCACTTTTTGGTCTTGAAGGGAGCAGGAGGAGCGGCAGCAGCAGCACCAGCAGAAGAAGAGGGAGCTTCAGCGGCGGCGGCATCAGCGGCAGAAGAGGAGCTGGTTTTCCCCGCCGCGGCCGCGGCGACAGCGAGCTTCTCCTCCTCCGAGAGCTTCTCCGCGGACGCCGCCGCGGCCTCTCGCGCGGCCCTGGCTGCCCTCGCGGCCGCCTTGGCGGCGAGCTTGGCCTCCCGGGCGGCCTTGGCGGCCTCCAGGGCAGCGGCGTAGGACTTGTGCTGCGGCTGAGGAGGAGGAGAGGGCGCGGCGTTTTCTTGCTGCTGCTGCTGCTGCTGCGATTCTTCGTCGTTCTCGTTCTCGCCGTCGCCGTCGCCGTCGTCGCTGTTCTCGCTTTCGCTGTCGCTCGCGTTCACTCTCGTCGCCACCTTCACGAGGCGGGGCCTCCCGTCCCCGCGGTCGACGACGTGCGACGAGGTAGAGAGGAGAAGCGTTTTCTTGCGAGTTGACGGAGCAGAAGAAGGAGAAGGAGAAGGAGAAGCTTCTCCTACTTCTCCTCCTTCTTGAGGCGTCGGCGGCGGCGCTTGCGGAGGCGTCGGCAGCTCGCGCAGCTCCTCGCGGCCGTGAGCAAACTTGCAGCTGCTGCCCGACGCGCACTCTCTGCCTTCCTCGAAGAACTTGCACATCCTCGTCTTGAACGCGGGGAAGGCCGAGGAGGAGGAGGAAAAGGAGGAGGAGTTGCGTCGCGGCGGGCGCTGGTGTTGGAGAAGAGGAGGAGGAGGAGGAGCAGCAGCAGCGGCAGCGCTGATGTTTCCTTCGTCGTCGCCGCCCTCGACGCCTCCACCTCCGCTTCCTCCTCCTTCACCGCCTTCGTGGAGATAAGTGCACCTCTCCCCTCTCTTGCACTTGCCCTCGAGCCAGAACTTGCAGGTCACGGTCCTGTAGGAGGATGACGGAGGGGGGGCCTGGGGCTGGAGAGGCGTCGCGGCGGCGGCCTGGTTTGTCGAGGGGAGAGAGAGAGAATAGAGAAGAAGGTCGGAGGGTGAGAGAAGAATTTGTCGTCGTCCGAAAAAGAAGAAAACAAGGAAGAGGCGGGAGCGAGAGCAGCAGCGAGCGCTAGATCGAATGAACAAATCCCGATCCCGTCGACCTCCTCCGCGCTTTTTTCGATCGAATCCACAGGGTGCAAACGATCGAAGCAGTAAAATCACCTCGATGTGGAGGAGATCGGGATTGGAGGCGCGTAGGAGGTCGAGCGGGAGAGTGCACGCTGTCCCTCTCTCGCTCGAGGGCTCTCGATCTCACCACCCACCGCCGGCTCTCTCTCCTCGCTCTCTCCAAGGGCGAGGACGGATTGCTTTTGCCTTTTTCTTTTTTTCTTCTCTGCTTTTTCCCGAGCGCTCAAAATGAAGCCCCTCATCCCCCTCAATCGCCTCTCGTCCGAATCAAAACACGCCTGGCGCTTCATTCCGCGTCGATTGAGCGAGGTGGTGGAGGCTGAATCGACGCGGAAGATAGAGAGCTCGAGCACGCTTATTAAACCAAAAAAATAATTGCGGAGGCTTTTTTTGAGAGATCGATGGTGGTTCGGGTCGATGACAAAGGAGAAAGATCGATTACGCGAGCCCTCTTTTTTCTCCGCGTTCCCCGGCGCTCTGATCGATTTCTCACCTCGTAGCGCTCGGATCCTTCAGCGAGCGACATGCTTCCGCGGATGGATTGAATCAAAGGGGACGGAAAGGGGCAGAAAACGGCAGCCGTCTTTCCGTCTCTTTTTTCTCTTCTTCTCCTTTTCTCTCTCTCTCTCTTCCTCGCTCTTTGCTCTCTCCGAGCGAAAGTGCGAGCCAACATCCAATTTTGTCTTTCCTCGCCCTGCAACTCTCTCTCTCCCCTCCACTTCACCTCCCTCCTCCAACTCTTTCGACTCCCCCTCCTGGCGGCTCTCCTTCCCGCCGCTCCCTCCTCTCTCCTCGTCGTCGCGCGACCTCTCCTCCCACCCCCACGCGACAATGCAGGGCTCTCTCTCGGGCGTCCCGCTGGCGCGACGCGCGGCCTGTGCGCCCTCGCCCTCTGCGCGGGGTGAGTTTGGATCGGAGAAAAGGGGAATTGCTCTCTTGCTTTGCTAGTAAGAGAGAGAGAGAGAAAGGCGGAAGAGCTCGATCTCTGGAAGCAGTGGTTTCTGCTGCTTTCCAGGTCGAGCCTCGCCCTCTCTCTATCACGGCAAGATAGGGGATATCGCGATTGTGCTTACGCAAGTACAGAACTGGATCAATGCGCCCGTAACAACGCAATTGGAGGGCGCCATCTCCCCTCTCTCCCTTCGCTGCCGCCGTGGTTTTGTCGTCGTCGTCAAAGTGACGCAGCAAAGTTTTTCCATCTCCCCCTTTCATCTCGCTCGCTTTCTGCCCTCGCTCCTTGCCTGATCTCCTTCTATCCGCGCGCGTAGGACCGTCTCGATAGTTTCGACACAGTCCGCGGTGTGTGATTGGATAGGAGAAGCTCGGAAGTGGACGGAAAGAGAGCGCAAAAGATCGAGAATTGCGCAAAGGAAAACGACGAGCCGCCGCTCCTGCCGTCGTCGTCGTCGTCGTCGTCGTCGTCGTCGTCGTCGGAGGTCAAAACGTCGACCTCCTCCACCTCTTTACCTCTTTCTCTCTCTCTCTTTCTTGCTCGCGCCCTCTCGCGCTCTCCTCCTTCTCGCTCTTCTCTCTCCTGCCTCTTCGTCCTTCTCTCTAGAATCCAAAGAGCTCACCATTTCGAATCCCTTGTCCACTCAAAAAAAAAACCTTTATCACAGCCGCTCCCTCTGCCGCCGCCCCGTCCCCTTGCCGCTCCTCCCGCCTCTCGGTCGTCGCGCGCGCCGCGGTCCCCGCCGTCGGCATCATGGGCCGCAAGGCCGGCATGACCCAGATCTTCACCGCAGACGGCCTCGCCGTCCCCGCCACCGTCGTCTCTGTCACGGGCGGCAACATCGTGACGGCGGTGAGGACGATGGAGACCGACGGCTATTCCGCGGTGCAGGTCGGTTTTGGAGAATGCAAAGAAAAAGCCCTCAACAAGCCCGAGCTGGGCCACCTGAAGAAGTCCGGTGCCCCGCCGCTGCGTACCTTGGTGGAGTTCCGCCTGAAGGAGGACGCCCCGGAAGGGTTCGAGCCCGGACAGGCCATCGACTGCTCCACCGCCTTCGAGGTCGGAGAGATGGTCGATGTCGCCGGAACTTCGATCGGTAAAGGATTCCAAGGGACAATCAAGCGCTGGAACCACAAGCGCGGGCTGATGACCCACGGTTCTAAATCAAAACGCCAGCACGGCTCCATCGGTTCTTCGGCCACGCCCGCGCGCGTCCTGCCCGGTTTGAGGATGGCGGGGAGGATGGGCGGCGAGCGGGTCAAGATCCGCGGGCTCGAGGTTTTGGCGATCGAGGCCGAATTGGGTGCGCTGGTTCTGAAGGGTTCGATCCCCGGGAAAGTGGGCAACGTGGTGGAGATCACCAAGGCGAAAGTGGTGGGCAAGAACTGCTAAGTGGAGAGAGAGAGAGAACGGAGAGAAAGAGAGAGAGATGAACTTGAGAGTTTTTTGACGAGAGAGTTTTTGTTTTGTTTCTTTTTTGTCATCATCATTTACCCCCACCGCCGGTGCTGAAGAGTCCTGGTTTCTAAACAAGCAAGGATGAAGAGGGAGAAGAAGAAGAGAGAGGGAGAGAGACGGAGGAATTTCGTTGAGAAAGGTGTTTCTCTGTTTTTCTTTTCTTTGTTTGCACTCTCTCCCTCTCTTTTTTTTACCGAAAAAAACTATCTCTCTTTCTCTTTCTCTCCGTTCACACTCGTGTTTCTCTATTTTGTTCTCTCTCTCTTTCTCTCCCTCAACTGTCGAAAAGACAAAAGCAAACGAACTAGTCTCTCTCTGCGAAGAAAAGGCAAAAGGGAAATGGAATTGGAAAAAAACAATGAAAACTCTCTCGCATGCCGAAAAAGGAAAAAAACGAATTTGAACTCTCTCTCTCTTTTCTCTCTCTCTTTTCTCTCCTCTCGCTCTCGCCCCGTGCCTGCCACGGCACGAGCAGCTCGAATTGATGCTTTGTTTGTTGTAAGAATGGGATTGGAATGAATGGTCGGTGGTGTAATGGTATAAAGCTCTTTTTTTTATTTCCTCTCTTTTTGTTGTTGTTTTTTCTCTCTCTTTTTTCTCTCTTTGTCTCTCTCTCCAAGAAAATCTCTAAAGAAGAACCTCCTCCCTCTCTCTTCAAGCAGCGGCAGGCACCCCGGCCGTCGCGGCCACGTTGGCCCCGTCGGCGTCCGGGCTCGCCTCCGGCGTGTTCGCCTCCGAGGGCGGGACCAGCTGCCAGAACTTGGGCAGCGCTTCGTTCCAGTTGGCTAGCAGCTCGGCTCCCAGCTTGGAGCCCGTCCGCTCGACGTGGTCCGAGATCAGCTTGCGCAGCGCCGCCGCCCCCGCCGCCGAGCAGACCCTCTGCACCGTCACGATCTCGCCGTTGACCTTGTCCGGGAGGGTGCCGTCGGCGTCGTAGAAGTAGCCGAGCCCTCCGGTCATGCCGGCGGCGATGTTGCGTCCGGCGGGGCCGAGGCAGACGACGGCGCCACCTTTTGAAAGAAAAAGTGTTTTTTTTAAGTCGTTTTTTTAATGAGCGAAAAAGTGGTCGAAAAAACGAAAAAAAGGAAAAAACCTCTTTCATCTCCTTCTCTCCCGCACTCTCTCTCTTTTTCTCTCCACCTCTCTCTCCATCTCTCTCTCCTCCTCCTTACCAGTCATGTACTCGCAGCAGTGGTCCCCAACGCCCTCCACCACGGCCTCCGCCATCGAGTTTCGGACCGCAAACCTCTCCCCGCCTTTCCCGCACACGAACAGCCTCCCTCCGGTCGCGCCGTACAGGCAGGTGTTTCCGACGATCGACGCCTCGCGGGCCTCGAAGGGAGAGCCGGGAGGGGGCACGATCGAGATCTCCCCTCCTGCCATGCCCTTTCCAACATAGTCGTTGGCCTCTCCGACCAGCTTGACCTTCATGCCCGAAACCAAAAAGCAGCCGAAGGACTGGCCAGCCGAGCCCTGCAGGTTGAGCTCGATGTTCCCGGCGAAGCCCGAGTCGCCGTGGACGCGGGCGACGGCTCCGGCCAGGCGGCCGAGAGCGGCGCGGTCGATGTTGGTGATGGAGACGTCACGGGTGGCCGAGCCTTCCGAGGAAATCACTTTCTGGATCTCGGCGTCGTTCACGAAATCGTCGTCGAGCATGCTGCCGTTGGAGTGCGTCACCTGCGCGATCCTCGAGCTCGACGAGCCGCAGTCCCCGGCGTAGCGCGTCAGGAAGGAAAGGTCGAGGTTGGAGGTCTTGGCCAGGGGCGCAGCGGCGGCACTCTTCTGCTTCAGCAGGTCGGCGCGGCCCACGAGCTCGTCGAGCGACTTCAGCCCCAACGCGGCCAGGCCCGCGCGGACCTCCTCGGCGACGAACGCAAAGTAGTTGACGACGTCGTCGGGCGTGCCCGGGAAGCGCGCGCGGAGCTCCTCGCGCTGCGAGGCGACGCCGACGGGGCAGTTGTTGGTGTGGCAGACGCGGGCCATGATGCAGCTGGAAAGAGGTGGAGGTCGAGAGAGAAGAAGAAGAAGAAGAAGAAGAGGAAGAAGGAAAAAAATGTGTGAGATGAGAGGTTTCCGACCTCTCGCGCGCGTGCGATAGAAAAAAACTCGAACAGAACTTCAAAAAAACTCACCCCGTCGCGATCATCGCCACCGTCCCGAACCCGAACTCGTCCCCTCCCAGCGCCGCGGCGACCAGCACGTCCCGACCGGACCGCATCCCGCCGTCCACGCGAAGCACCACGCGCTCGCGGAGCTCGTTCGCCACGAGCTGCTGGTGCGTCTCGGCCAGGCCCATCTCGACGGGCCCTCCGCAGTGCTTGATCGAAGAGACCGGGGAGGCTCCGGTGCCTCCGTCGTGGCCCGAGATCTGGATGATGTCGGCGTTGGCCTTGGCGACGCCGGAGGCGACCGTGCCGATGCCTGGTGGAAAGGGGAGGGAAAGGGGAAAGGGGATTAGTTTTTTTGAGAAGAAGAAGAGAAGAGTTAGTTTTTTCCCCTTCTTTGTGCACCTCTTCTCTCTAAAAAAAATGAATAAAAAAATTTCGAACTCACCAGCCTGCGCCACCAGCTTGACCGACACCTTGGCCTTGGGCGCCACCTGGTGCAGGTCGTAAATCAGCTGCGCCAGGTCCTCGATCGAGTAGATGTCGTGGTGCGGCGGAGGGGAGATCAGCGGGACTCCCGGCTTCGAACGGCGGAGGCCGGCAATGTAAGGGCTGACTTTCTTGCCAGGGAGCTGGCCACCCTCCCCGGGTTTCGCGCCCTGCGCGATCTTGATCTCGAGCTGCTCGGCGTTGACCAGGAACTGCGGCGTGACGCCGAAGCGGCCGGAGGCGACCTGCTTGATGCGGGAGGTGGCGGTGTCTCCCGACTTGAGCCCGCGAAGGTGCGGTAAGGCGGAGGAGCGGCCCTCGGCGTCGACGTCGGTCATCGTCTCCCACCTCACGGGGTCCTCCCCTCCTTCACCCGAGTTCGACTTGCCCCCGATCCGGTTCATCGCCACCGCGATCGTCTCGTGCGTCTCCCTCGAGATCGCCCCCAGCGACATACCGCCGGTGCAGAAGCGAGCCATGATCGAAGCCGCGGGCTCGACCTCGTCGACCGAGATCGGTTTCTTGCCGGAAGCCGGCACGAGCTCGAGGCAGTCCCGGAGGACCGAGGGGGGCGAGTTGGCGAAGTGCTGCATGTAGGCGTCGTAGGCGGACTGAGGGGCCGCGCCCTTGCCTCCGAGGCCTGTTGTTGTTTGTTTTGGAAGGAGGAGAAGAGGAAAAGAAAAAGAAGAGTTAGTTTTTTCTCGCTCGTCGAAAAAAAAAAAACCGAAAAAAATATCAAAAAACTTCCAACTCCTCCACTCTCCTCTACTCTTACCGATCGCCTTGTGCAGCAGCTTGGCCATCGCCTGGTTGTTGACGTGGTGCTCCCCCTTGGGCCTCGACTGGATGAACCCATAGTCCTCGAGCTTGGTCGGCGGCGGCGCCCCGTCGGCGGCCGGGAACCCCTTGGCCCAGAACGCGGCCGCCTCGCGAGACAGGTCGGGCAGCGTCATGCCGCCGACGCGGGAGACCGACCCCTTGAACGCCGTGTCGACCACGTCGGCGCCCAGGCCGTAGGCCTCGAAGATCTGCGCGCCGTGGTAGCACGACAGCAGAGAGATCCCCATCTTGGAGAGAATCTTCAGCAACCCTTTCTCGATCGCCTTTTTGTAGTTGGCTTGGGCTTTCGCGACAGAGACGTCGGGGGCCTTGCCGGCTTTCACGAGCGCGATGGTGCGAGGGGAGACCCTCCACTGGCGGGCGGTCTCGAAGGCGAGGTAGGGGCAGACGGCGTGGGCACCTGGTGTGGGTTGGGGGAGGG
>Ga0210003_1000408_pt1 | contig 39017 bp, 40 predicted proteins | sample LantaG_FD_182804 | JGI IMG/M metagenome (GOLD analysis project Ga0210003, IMG submission 182804) | Deep subsurface microbial communities from Baltic Sea to uncover new lineages of life (NeLLi) - Landsort_02402 metaG (SPAdes) (version 2) | ecosystem: Environmental > Aquatic > Marine > Oceanic >...
AGTTACGTTCAAAGCAGCCTCAATACGCTCCAGAGATGGTCCCAGGATATACAGCTGCATAATACCACGTAAAAACGACTTGTACACTTCAGACGAAACGCTGAACCTATTTAAGAGGTCACCATAAACATAAAATAGGTTGAAGCGGTCAACAGTAACTTGTGGTACCCAAAATGCTACCTGCTTAACCTTACCCTCGGTGTACTCCTCGAGAGACCCACCTGTACCGAATACAACTTCGTGCAACCATGTATAGGTACATGTATGTATTAACAGAGGCTCTATAGGTCGAAGAGGTGTGAAACGACCGTTAAGGTAATCTACTTCATAGTCGACGCCCTCTACAACTCTGCCTGAGTAATACCGATGCGCATGAGCTACAAAGTTACTGATATGTCTCACGCCGGGAAATACTGTTTGAGGTGCTGTTTGTGCTATTGTCCAAGAGGTAGATGAAGTCGATGTTGTATCAGCGTCGGCCACTAAGTAATCAATGATAGCTATATTAGCAGCTACCCACTCCTTTATGACATAGACACCGGCGTTAGGGTTACCTTCAGGAATTATAAACCACTTATAGTCAGACAACGCTGTAGGGCCACCTAAGTCATCAGTCCCTATACCTAAATAAAAAGGTGACACTGTATTTGTTGTTACCTGTACATAGGTACCTGCAAACGACAAGGTCACAGCACTGGGGAATGTAGTCTCAGTCGCTATGGTAGGTAGAGTGTTAAGTGGTGTACCTATAGCTTCTAACCCAGGACGCTCTCTAACCACTGAATATATGACATCAGACGGCACAGACAAAGAGAAGGGGCTATCTACATCTCCTACTAGGTATGTATCATCGATATAGTCAATTCTAGAATCCCTAAACTCCTCAAAGTAAACACCCCGGCGCAACTTCCAACTCAATGGTCCTGGAGCTGTCACTAAAGGTGAATGCTGTGTGACATGTAACCGTACAGACGCAGGGCTCAGGATAGCACTAATGACATAAAGACCGTTATACTCAGGATTAGTTGCATCATAAATCTGGATAACATCTTGTAAGTTATTCGATGTGAATCCTGTGTAAGTAGCTGATACAAAAGTTATTGTTGATCCCGCTACAGTATATGTGCCATCAGAAGCTAACGGAAAAGTAGCAGTATCTAAATCAACGCCGGCGTAACCATCCAGTCGAAGCGTATCACCTCTTTGTACATCCGTATTCGAATACCATGACTCTGTACGACGGACGTCAGTCATGCGGTTACCCGTATTCAGTGTAATATATCTCCACGCTACGCCCTGCAGTGGTAACACATCACCTTCTACGGTGGTATGAACTCGAAAGATGTCATCCTTGAATCGAATATAGCCGTCATTATTCTCTACTTCAAAATCAACGTCTCTCTCTAAGAGAACATCAGGAGAAAATATAGTATTCTGTAGATAGTTGATACTGACACTATCTCCAGGCATGTCGTAATAGAACCTGTTATCCTCTGGGGCACTTCCCTCTATGAAGAGAAGTTCATCTTCTCGAATCGAGAATAATTTCCACTGTTCTTTGTTGAAGATAGGTGTGTCTACTATCCCGATATTTAAGATAGTACCCATCAAGTCTAGGTATGTTTGACCCAGATAAATTTCAGATGACTGGTAGTATGCCTCAAGATCTTCGGTGTCCCTCCAAAACCTTTGCCAGAAGGACGACAGCCCTTCAAGTAAAACGGATGATAGATCGCCTATGTTGGTAGCCATATGACTAACCCTTTATATAGAAGCTGATGTTACTAGACTTGGCACGGTAGTTAACCGTTCTATCCGTTATCCCTAAATACCCATACCAACTAACTAGCGCCCCAGGAGTATTTATAAACGTCAACGAGGACAACACTTGAGGCGCAACGATGCTATTACCATTGAGAAGTGTAGCTCCATTTGAGTTTAAATCAAAAATGGATACTACATCCTCTGTGGAGTAACTGGCTATTTGACCATCTGGAGAATGTAGATGGTAATAGATAGTAAATGGGAATACTACGCCTATACCCGCGTACTCATTCCGCAGCTGCGTAGCTAAGTCAGAAAAATCGAGATCATCATTAGGATCAAAATTATTGATGTAGGTAGCCAAGAACTCTGCCGCGGCGCTATGGTCTAATGTATCTCCTGATGTAGGTTTCATCCTATAAGGAATGGTCATCTCGAGCCATATAGGATTCCTGGCCCGCACAAGTTGATTTGCGGCAGATATACGCCGGTCTCTGTTAGTTACGTAATCCGCCACATTGGTGAAGTCACTTAAGGTCTTGTACACTACACGTAAATTCTGCCCATCGAAATGATCTAAGTAGGATACCGCAGGACTAACTGATGGATCGATATATCCTACTTGAATAAGTGTAACCGTATCTGCCGACTGGCCAGAAGTAGGGTTCAAAACCTGCACGCGGTACTGCGTTAATGACGGTTCTAGCATAGGCCCGACAGGATCAGAGTTAACCCTGTTGTTAAACACTATCGTCCCCGTAGACGGGTTGATTATTGCACCATCAGAAGCTAATGGCGACGTTATCTCTACCCAAGTAACATCTTGTATAGGTACCCCTGCTAATACAATTACACCAGGTTCTTGTATATGCCGTGATGTACCTACGGGTATTGTAGGATCTGACGTAGACTGTAAAGCGGTACGAACATAGTCACCGGGTAAGAGGGGAATATCATCGAAGCTGGGTGCGATATGCCCAATAGAATAAATTAAACCAGGGTCAGGATTAAGGGGTACTGACCAATCAACGGTCTTCTCGTCGTAAGCTTCGGAAAAAGGTACCCCCGCACTAATTAACAACTCAGTAGGGCGTACTTCCGTAACTGTATAACCGAGTGGCGCACCAGATATACCCTCCCTAATATATATTACGTCACCTACACTTACCGCCGGCGCGTCCGTAAACTTGCGTCCTCCAGGATACCCATCCGCCGTATGGTCATCATTAGTGAGCCACGGATCACGAAACACGACCGCCTTACTATCGGGACGAGGGAAGTATCCTCCGATGGTACCCGACTCCTCCGCATCAGTGTAAGGCATCTCTACATAGGTATCGAAGAATCCCCCTGTATGGATATCAATATGCGGGGCTATCTCGTATTTACGATCACGTACCATCTCAACCTCGCCCATACCAATGGTAAGGGTTTCAGTTATAGCAGGAAACTCTTCTTGAAGAACGGTGTCGCAAGAACGATTATTGATTAGATTACGAACAGTTATAGCTGTCTGCGCGCGATCAATCAAATCAGTTGTCGTCTCTACATTTTTACCTGTCTTTATATCGTAAAGATTCTCTGCGTAAGAGAAGTATGGAATACCGTTCTCAGAGTCGTATCCCACAAATTGTCCCGCCTCAATATTGTAGGATTCGCCTACAGCAGAAGCTACCAATGGTATGTCAACTACGTAGTCCACTAGTACACCACTGCTATTGTACACAGGCAGAAGTGTTGAAGCAGGGATCGTATAAGGATCAACTAATGCATCGATGTAAAAAGCAGTCTCATTAGTTCTCCAGAATTTTGTGTCCAACGCGATAGATAGTGCTGTCTTCTGTAAGAAGTGGAACCTAGCTGTTGTTCTAGCAGCAGTACCTGTCTTTCTACTCAAGAACCAGTTAGACAGGATCTCATCCGCCGCTTGTGTTATGTCGTCTGCGTCTAAATCAGCCGCTTCGGATATACGGTATAGCGATTGTCGATCTCCAACTAAGTCTATCTCTCCACGCAGATACGCGAATAAATAAGTAAAAGCTTTAACCGCTAGATCACGCATAGCGGTGCCTTTTTTGAATGAGGCGTCAGGCACCTGTTCAGTTAGAAACGCGACTAAGAAATTCTCAGCATCCGTTAAATCTTCTTGTGAAATTCTTATGTCAGCCATGATTTACCTATCCACTCCTTGCGGAGCTACTTGCACAGGTATACTAGTGCCCGCCTCGTTAGATATCCTTACCCAAATAACTAACCCGTCCTTACCATCCGATGATCTAATAGAGAGGAGGTACGCATTCTGTAAACGTTCCTCAGGGGGAGACATACTCTCAATGTCCTGCGTCTTAACTTGGTCATTAGCATCAGAAAGAGCTACATACACAGCGTCTTCCGCGCTACTAACATCACTCATATTACCGCCTACGAGAGTAGGGAAACTCGTACCGTAGTTAGGATCTAACGGGTCACTCCCCTTCTGGGTCATAAACGTTTTCAACCATCTATCTACTAGTGCCCATGCACCTGATATTTTAACAGATGCTTCATACCCAAAAGTAAACGTGCGAAATCCTCTCACCTCGTCTTCTGGTACCCCCCTAAAAAAGATGTCATACGCCATAATTAGCCCCACACTTCCTCTTCGTCCCATCCCCCCTGGTCTTCTTGTTCTAAGCCCTCTTCAACCCAGCTACTCGGAGTATTCTCTGACTGCTGGTAGAAAGTATACGCATTTGCGGTGGTTAGATCCATGTTACGTGACTCTTCTAGAGTTTCATTCGCTGACGAGTAATTACGTTCAGATCGCCCCGCGTTAGCAAATGAGATAGCCCGTGCCCGACCTATACCAGCGTAATAGATAGGAGACAACGCTTGTTCAGTAATACCTGATACCGACGATGCCGAGATAGGCTGCGTAATTATGTCCTTACTTGAATCTATATATTTAGAAGGAGCTACCCAGATATTCGATACATCAATAGTCGTATGTGAGGATACTAAAGCAAAAAATGAATCCCAAAGAGACTGATCTAAAAAGTGAGGAGATATATCAGGAAAAGATGACCCCTTAATGAAGTCATGCATCGTATACCCTGGCGCACTACCACTGTCCAATGAACGTCGAGAAATGCTAATAGTCTGCGGTATATTAAATGCGACCTCTAACTTCCTACATACAATACTTAATGTCAGTAATTGTGCGGACGTAAAAGCAAAATACTGAACATTACCTCCTGTATTCGGCGGTGTACCATCTGGACTCCACGTAGCACGCTCCTCGTTAGGGTGTTTCACCAAGTAAAACGCCTCTTCTAGCGTAATCGCTACCGCACTTTCGTTGGCAGCGTCAGATGAAAACATAATGTAATTAGCGTCTCCTACAACGGTTAAGTTGCCGGATCTATCAATCATATAATGCATGCATGTTCGAGATTTAGAACCTACAGCTGCTTGCAATGCGCCACTAACACGCTGGGGGTGTGACAATGTAGTACTATCAGAACCTTGCGCGATGTACACCGTCTTGCCTTCGTGCTCATAAGGTACAACACCCATACCCGCTGCAGCGTTATTTAACCATCCACCCCAGCCGCGGCTACCTGGTACATTAGTGGCGTGCCAGGCATGGCCGTATGAATGTAAAACAATGTGCTTTATCTCTCTGGGAGTTCCAGGCATCTCATACCCTAACTTAGGCGCTGGTACATGAGATACAGTCACTGTCGATGGAAACCCTTCTGCGCTCATTACCCGTTGTGGTATCGTACCACTCTGGCTAGGTCGTTCAGATCGAGCGCGAAGGTTATACTTTGCCGCGGCATTACCTTTAGTTTCCAATGCTAACTTATGCAACGAGTCAAGCCATGGACTAACTGCGTAAGCATCAGTAACGTCAGGTGCTTCATAACCAGAAACTAAGTCTTCTGGCATACGCGTCTCGAGTGCCGTCAAGGCATCTTGTTGTTCCTGCGTAAGCGCCATTAGTACTTACCACCCTGGATATCTTTAATGCTATCGACGAACTTACGTTTACGATAACTTAACTGTCCTTGTGTAAGATTGTGCTGGCGCATCAACTCTGTGTTATTCAAGGATCTTCCTCCCCCGTACCCAGTGATGTCCTCAAACAGCTTCTGGTCAGACTTAGGTAAACCGTGGTAATAAAAATCAACTAGTCCGTTATCGGATGTACTATCTTCGACGAATGCACCTTCCGACTCCACTAATTCCCGCCTACCAAAAGACCGCGTAAAATCTTCTACCTTCTTAGGGGTCCAACCTAATTCATCAGCCAACTCTTCAGTTGTAGCGTCTTGCCCCGTAGAGTCGTATATCTTATTCTTCGCTACAGCGAAGGTATTGAAGAGTACCTGCTTATTCTCAGGTAACCTGGCTACATTCTGATAGGGATAAACATGCCGAGACAGTTTACGTAGACGGCTGGCTACGTGTGTACCTATCGCAGCCCCCATATTAGGGTTATATGTGTCTAACGCCCCTACAGTGAGCATCCTAGCTTTAGACTCTAACGCGGGTCTGGGTACAGTACTTCCCCACTTCTGCACCTCACGTTGCATTAGAGGATTAAGTCTATCCAAGAGTAACTTGAGCGTTTGTGGATCTTTCGTCTTTCTCCACTCACCCCATAATTCTAGGTCTTCTTCTTGCCTACTCTGCATAACCTACTCCTGGAACGCGATATGTCCATCAGAAGAATATAGGATTTTCCTGTACAACTCCAATGTAGTATCCCAGTCATATCTGGTCTGAGGGATATCTCCATGGGTATCGTCCATAGGACGCCAACCGTCTGTACCTGTACCTGTGGGAGAACGTTCTTCATCGTCGCTAACGTTCGTAAACTTAGATCCCGGATCAATCCCCGTACCTTGTTTTAGCTTATAAATTCTAGACCAGAAAACAGCCCCCCCTGTTTCTTTGTCTGGTGTAGGATCACGTAACTTACTGTAGAAGGACGTATTTTTACCTTGTAAAACGTTATCTTTAATCAACGTATCAATAGGTTTATTGTGCCACAACTCAACATACTCTTCTAAAGTACAAACCGGCCTTGAGATTAGACGCATGGCATCATCGTAATTATCGAATGCTGCCTTATATTGCTCTGTAGGTGCCAGGATAAGCCTGTCAGTATCCTCGTACTGAAGAACATCGTCCTGATTATATACTACAGCTTTACCAGTCGTAGTAAGTATATCCGGGTCCTTACGGAAGAAGAGAGAGTCATAAAAGGTCGACGCCTTCTCAGGATCTTGTAATATATCTCGTACGGTACTTAGCGGCTCTTTCACCTGATCCCTGGAGTTCTCAACTAGTGTACGGGTGAAAGACATAATGATACTAGTCGACATAGTAGGTGTATCCCCACCTGCAACCCACCGGTGCTGTACAGAACCAATATACCCTATAAGATGTAGCCCAGACATTTTTGAGTCAAAGACTACTCCTGGGAATCCTGGAACAGCGTAAGGATTAAAATTTGATCCTGCACTGGATTGACGCGCCTCGTACCTAGCACGATAATACTCATACTTAGTGTACATAGCTAAAAGGGCTTTAGCACCCTTAGTAAATTTTACAGACTTATTCTTTGGTTTAACCGTGGTATCCGCCTGTGGCGTATTCTGTAATTCTGCAATAGCCTCATCTGGTATTTCGACACCATTATATGTACCAGCCTTAGGCCCACTAGACTTCTTAGTACCACTATAACTCTTCTGAATATTACGTATCCAAGGGGGTGTACTGAGTTCTCTAATTACAGGGCCCTTGTATGTCTCTTCTGATGAGATGATAAAGTTATCTTCATTTGACCCTGGAGCCTTAATGTACTGCTGCATACGCTTATATACAGCCCATGGAAAACCTGAAGATAGTTCTTGTTGTACTAGCTTACGAAATAGCGGTCCCGTACCCGATGATAACTTCCTAGCCATAGAAGATCCACGCCCACCACGCATCTTTACACGGGTAGGTTGCTCCATATAGTTCTCTGTAAAAGAGATCCGTTCTACCATAGAAGGAAAGAACACATTACACATCGGTGCTAACGATACAAAACATTGTGGTTTAACGAAGAAATTAGCTAACCCTCTGAAGTTGGAATCACCCTTAGCTTCCTTACCTACAATGTTACCTACTATCTTTTGTACACCAACAGCTGGGGGTGAAGGGATCATTGCTACTTCCATGTACATCTTAGTGTACACACGCATAAACATATCCCACGCATTTCCAGCTCTACTACCAGCATGTTTCTTTAAAGCACGTAAGGCTTTATAGCCACCTGTCTCCTTGATAAGAGGAAATATACCTCCCCCGGTGTAGTCATCCTCAAATAAGGGGAGAGCGACCCATCGTTTATGAAATCCTACCATCTTCATCCACCGAGCGAAAAAATTCTTCATAATTACGCCGGCTTGAGCTCGTGATAGCTTCTGTTGTGACTTGGCATAAGCGTCATTACTTACAGCTAATTCATTGAGACTCTCTACTTTTGCATTTAGCGCATCTCGTTCCGCGTCTGTAATACCTGGCTTATCCAATTCAGCATTGATCTTCTCTAGGTCATTCTTACTAGGAGACGCAACAGGGCGCAGGATAGATTTCAAAACGAAAAGGACTAGATCGATGGGTCGTGATATAGGGCTACTCTTCAAAATATCTACGGTATACGGCTTTACCGCAGCTGCTGAAACATTCTCCGCTGCGCCCGCGTCTACCGTAGTATCTAATTCTGACTCAAAATTATCAGTTACAGACCCAGTATATCCTGCGTCTACACCATCAAGGTTATTCTCACCTGTAAAAGGGTTGAGATACTCGCCGGCGTCTTTACGTTTAACTTTTTCATTATATGCTGACAACTTACTAAAGCGTATCTGCTTGAATATTTGTATCTGAGATACACAATGCAAAACTAAACTGCGCCCATTAGATGACGACGCATACGACCATCCTATTACCTCAAATTCACCCATGAGTCTGAATTGGGGGTTAGCGGGTTCAATAAACTCATCTAAAAAGAATAGTGCTATCTGCAAACGATCCTGTTCACCTATACGTTCGATTATAGGGTGCGGCGTCATAGTTATATTAGCTGTTGGCATCTGCCATACGCCGTATGAGATATCCACGCCATTGACGGGTATCTCTAAGCCATTGATGTAGCAGAGCCACGCCGCCTGATAGAACTTAGTGGGTGTAAAGGTCTTATTCGCCATCCTACACCCCTAGTTCTATTAGAGTAGCAATAACAATGATCGCGCAATAGCCTGACACACGTACAATCGGACTATGTGAACTTACTGCAGAGGAAACAACATCTGCTTGTGGTCCCTGTAATCCATGTACTTTTAACAACTGAGGGGCCGTTGTGTACTCAACCCCCTGGTATGCTATGTCCATATCTATGTTTATAGCTGTACGTTTTTCACAAATGAGTGTTTGTAATAGTGCTCGGTCATTGTACACGTTTGTGACAATAGGTCCGAGGTCGCTATTTACAGTACGTAAAACACACTCCCTAGTTCTAACGGCGGCTAATTGTGTATCTACAATATATGCCAACAGTGTTTTACGTTGTAATTCAATGTCAGCCATAATAGTGAATGGTTGAGCCATGCGCACTTCCAGATCCGTCATGGGACCCCTATGGCAATCCCGTATCGACGGTTCTGCCGGGTATCCAGAAGTATAAAAGTCCCACTCAAAGCTCATAGTTTAATCCCAGTACACCGGAAGTGTTTTAGTGGCCTCTTGATCATGCTCATCTAAACCCATGAAACGAACTACTACTCTACCAGCCTGTACCCACAAAAGAGTCTTATCTATTATGACAGTAATTCGCTGACTATCGGAGCGAAAAATCTTAGAGTTAGTTCCGTCGTAGGGCGCGTGAAATACTTGACCTAAAGTCATAACAGGTAAGAAAGTGACACCCGAGTCCTCACTGATCTCTACTGAGACATCATCTAACTCTGTCCAGTCAGAAAAGTAGTATGTAGTGAACTCTAAGAACTGGTCACGCGGAACATTGACCTGATGATCTGCCGGGTTGGAATAACTGTAGCGGGGCTCTACGGCGCTAGCTGCGTTACCGTACTCTGAACGGCCAAAGGACGCTAGTCCATACCCCCCTTTACGGGAATTAGATGATGCCATTCAGAAATACTCCTCACCGCCACAGTCTACTCCTCGTCTACCGTAGCAACTACCTCTAACGGTTTGGGGGAATCGTCATCATCGATATCCCACTGTAAAATGCCGCACTCTAAGAGAACTGTCATGTCATTTCCATTGAGGATACCCTCAGGACAGACAGACATCTTTAACTGGTAGGGCTCGAATTCTACTTCTTCATCTAGTAGAGCTACGAAATCTTTACGTCTAGCTTCTTCATCTTTGATTACTGACGGGTACTCTTCACGCAACTTTTCAATAGCAGCGTCGAATTCTTCCTTGCGTTCTACAATCTGGAATGTCTCGCCCTCGCCAGGGCGCGCTCCTGGTGTAGCACGTTTAATTGTCTGTCCGTCCTCACCCTTGTCCGCGTACTCCTCGCATAGTGCGATACGATCACGCGTAAAAGCTTGGAACTCAGGTAGGGGTGTTTGTCCCTTCTCCAGAGCTTCCAAGATGTTCTTTATCCGTGATTGATTACGCGCTATAGCGTACGCAAAACGCGGGAGGGTCTCATCGCCTAATCGCCGTAGGACTTGATTCAATGCAGGAAACGTCTTGTGGGGCACCTTAACTTTCATTGTGGTTACTCCTTGTTACGTAAAAGGTGTTAACCGATATTAACCACATGAAAGTTTCCTGTCTAGTCTATTGTAGGGATAATGCCTTACAGCCATAGTTAACTAGCCCAGGGCCAAAGCATTACCGGGCTTGAAAACTCGACGATTTTACCACAATCGTCACACTGCAGCTTCCACTCGTCTTCAACTTTGGACCAGGAAGTATGTCCACAAGTTTGCTCCTGGGATCGCGCTTCCGCAGCGATCACGCCAATCTGAGCATTCTTAGTTGCTATATCACTATCTGCACTATCCCGGAGAGCCTCAATTTCTTGCTCAAGAGCCCTGATAGCTGCCAAATTTTCTTCATACGTTGCCATACTGACTCCTAGTAGTTTGCCCCTGAAGCCTCATTGACGTTACTAGTACCATACTGATTGGTGGTATTCGTACCTGAAGTTGCGGCGTCAAGCGTTGACGAACTAGACGAATTACCCAGGATAGTACTTCTACTAAACTGATCTACGTATATCCCTACAGTACCTGATGCCATGTAGCAAACATTGCCGACAATAACCCAGCTATAACAAGCATTGGTCGCACTTGCTGCTACACATCTGCCTAGTGTATCGCCATCATGTCTAAGGAAATTGCCTACAATTATGCCATAATGAGCACCAGCCACACCCCAAATTGCCGAACTTACTTGGTAAGAACCATTATTTGAAACAGCCGATCCAATATAACATCCATTAACTCTAGTATAATCAGCACCTGAATTAAGAAATAAGTTACATTTGCTGTTAGTACCAATTATTCGGCAATTAGAAAATCCATTGTAATAACCATTTACATGCACCATTCCATCTGTTGGATTACCTGCTAAAGTATAATCCATCATTCGCTGATACCAATAACAATTAGAAAACTGGTTCTGCTGACCCGTAATATAAGTATTTCTTGAAGAACAGTTTGTTGAAGTGTTCCAACCAGTATTAAAAGTGCAATTGTCAAAATGACAATTGTCTGCTTCTACAGTTAAACATTGTGGATTATGCCCAGTTTGATCTGATTCTCCAGCATAAACTTCAACATTGGAAAATCTAGAGTCATTTCCCTGGCAGTAAAGAACGGTAGCGTAGCTCGAACCGTAGGCACAATTATAATAACAATCTGACATTTTTGTACTTACAGCATTAGATGTCATCCATACAGAACCACCAGTACAAGTTGAATTTACACTACTGACCTTAGAAATATGGGCACCTGTACCTGTGACATATATTAACCAATCAGATGGGAAGAGCGTATTAAAAGAAACGTTGTCGAGTGTACAATAGTCTCCCGCAACACTAATCGCGTAACCATAAGACCCAGGTCCTTGAGGATTTATCTGGAAGATGCAGTCTCGTATACTCGAATAATCTGCGCCTAACTGTACCCCGTACACCTGATTCGTCATGGTTGTAGAGCGAGTGAACGCGACACTCTGAATCTCTACATGGTTGGTAAAGTTCAAGCAACAGTCTGCATCCCCCGAAGTAAAGCGTATAAACGTATTACCTGCGCCCGAACCTACAATCTTCAACTCATATGCAAAGGTCTGTACAGTAGTCCAAGATATGTCATGCGTTCCCGCTCCAAGAATGATCTGCGCATCTCCCGTAAGATTTTGAAGCAGTGTTGCAAACGCCGTCGAATTCGAACCATTTACGTAGTAAACTCCGTCAATCAGCGAATACCCTGTACCTATAGTCTCCGTACTGAAAACCTGACCGCTAAGTGGCGTAAACGCAATTCCGCCAGCAGTTGTTATCTCAGCTCTCAGATTAGCTGCGGCTGTACCGTCTTGGTACCACTGAAACTGTGTGTCCGCGCGATACCGATGACCCCCTGTGGAGTCAATAAAAACGTCACCTCCGGCAGTTACACTCAAATCGTCTGTAGGTGTAAGATTTACATCCGCACCCGCTGACAAAAGAATATCTCCCGTTACCCCAATAGTTGAAATAGTAAAATCTTGCCCTGAAGCAGGCGTCATGGTCATGGCACCTGAGGTATTAATCCACAGCCTACTCTCACTATTTTGTGTGATATAGACATTTGATAGTGTGGACGTACCTAATGAGAGCTGTCCTGCTGTAGAGAACAGCCCAGTATCCCCGGAAATAAACTGAATATCTCCGTTCCCTGTAGTCGTAACTGTAAAGTTAGCCGACGCTCCAGGAGTCCACGCCACTACGCCAGTAGAATCAATATCCAGAATCAAATGATCATCTTCATAGACCTGGTACCTACCCGCACCATTCAGATTGTTATAAATGGTAGTGACGTCGAAGTCCCCGTCCAGGTCAATCGCTGCCCCTGCTCCGGCTGCCCGTAACAAGATGTGGGGCTCCGTAACCAGTGAGTCCGTAACGGTGAGCGTGATATTCGCATCCGTTAGTGCGTCCAGAGAGATGCCGCTACTGAAGGTCGCTACCGCAGTAGCATTATTCTTTATGTAAAAAGAACTACCTGCTGCGTCCTTGTCGTAAACGAGATTAACAACTCCGTCAGATTCAACATTAACAGTCGCAGAACTCCCCCCGCTCGCAGTAGCCCGAAGACTTGCACTGCTGGCACCCCCTCCAGTAGCGGTAGCCGTCCAATCCACAATACTGCCACCAGTGCCTGAGTTAGTAACGGTACCTCCAAGCCCTACATTCGCAGAGGTACTGAGTATGGCCGACGCTGCGATACCTTCCATGCCTGCGGGAAGATCCCCTAGAAGAATGCCTATATTAGTCGTATCCGCAGCCAACGCCAAATTGTCAGACGCAGACACCGTAATGTCCCCACTCGTAGTGGTCTGTACAGTCAGGTTCGCGCCTGCAACTGTGAAGTTCGATGTTCCTGCTGCATCCAGAGAAATCGACGCACTGTCTATCGTGGTCGCACCTGTAGTATTGATATCAACAATACTCGAAGTAAGGTCGATCTCTCTATCCGCCGAGATATTTACATCCGCAAGAGTAGTAGCAGAGGTGGCCCCTACATTCAGAGCAACGGTTCCGGTTCCAGTAACTGTTAGGTTTGAAGTACCGGTAGCGTCTATAGAAAACGTAGCGCTATCCATGGTTAGCGCTGTAACCGAATTGAGATCAATGACGTTAGCAGTTAAGTCAAACTCTCCACTTACGCAATCTACAAAAATATCACTAATGGACGTCAGCAGAATATCTCCCGAAACAACTGTTTCAAGAGAAAGGTTACCGTTCTGTACCGCAAAATTAGATGCGCCTCCCGCATCAATTGTTACCGCACCAGAGGCATTGATGTCTACTGTAGCTGCAGTTAAATCAATTTGAGAACTTGCTGAAACTAAAACATTAGCATCCCCACTACTACTAGTAGCGGCTAATGTGAGCGCGACCGCTGCAGTTCCAGTAACTGTAAAGTTAGAGGACGTCACAGCATCAATTGAAATAGAAGCCCCACTATCCACCGTTACAGTAGATGTCGCGTTAATATCGACATGTAGCGCTGTAAGGTCTACTTCATAATCTGCGTCTAATCTAATGTCCGCAGTACTCGAAGTAAGAATGATGTCGTTAACCGCATCAACCGTAACACCTGTAACCGAATTGAGATCAATGACATTAGCGGTTAAATCAAATTCCCCGCTAGAGCAATCCACGAAAATATCGCTAATAGACGTCAGCAGAATATCTCCCGAAACAACTGTTTCGAGAGAAAGGTTACCGTTCTGTACGGCAAAATTGGATGCGCCTCCTGCATCCAACGAAATCGCATTAGTAGCGTCTACAAGGAAAGAACCTGTAATATTCGTATCAACATCCCCCGCATTGGCAGTAATATCTACGCCACGCGCAGAAGTCAGAGCTATGTTTCCACTCCCCGTAGTCTGTAATGTCAAATCCGCGGCGACAGTGAAATCAGAAGCAGCCCCTGCCCCGAGAGAGATCGCTCCAGTAGCATCAATATACACCGGTCCAGCAGTAGCATCGATATCTACATAGTCCCCGCCAGAAAGAGTCAGACGATCTACAGACGTTACTGAAATATGTCCCGACGTGACTGTCTCTAGAGTGATACCTGCGGTGCCGTCTACTGTTACGGCGGAAGTATCTCCTCCTTGTAAGTACACTTGTGTCTCAGAGAAAGAGGCTTTCTGTGATCCTCCAACCGCGACACCTATCGTATTAGAGGATACATTGTAAAAACCAGTATCTACATCCTCTTCGAAAGCATATCCGGGGGCACCTACTGTACCCGCTCCAGCAGCTACAGTATCCCCAGCGGTATCAGGGTGAAGTACAGTTCCAGTTCTATCCCAATAAGCTATACCAGAAACAGCATTATCTACATAGGTCTTTACAGCTAACTGTGTAGGAACAGCGGCATTAACAGCACCAACACCACCGAGATCCGTAGCCGTATTGAAGTTGGTTATAGTGGTCCCCGTCTTTAAGGTGAATCCACCAGCCGTAATACTAGCCTGAAGAACATCATTAATCTCAAAATTGAAGTCTCCAGTGGTATCCCATTCGTAGCTCATACTAGTCCTCGCTGTGAGACTGCAGGTTCATGACGGGAAGAGAAGAAGAGGAGGCATTTTTTACGACGTAAATAACCTCCTCCTCTTTCACCTCACCTCAGGACTAGGCCGACGCTACTAGAGCCTCCGACGTAATTAGCGTCCCGGTCCACTCGATATTCTCATCCGCGGTCCCGTTACACGTAATCCTTAATTCTCCACCTGTACCAGCTTCGGTAGCAGCAGTTACAGTTACATCCCAATCATCTGCATTCCCCTGCTCACCAAACTTATTCACATTAGTCGATCCCGACACCAGTGTGGGGGCACCACCCGTGGTAGCTCCACCTAGTACTAGGAAAGTAACATCCCAACCCGCTACAGCGGTTCCACCACTCTGCTTGGCAACGACTGTGCACTTACAAGAGTAAGCCTTATTTACCGCGAGGCTCAGAGTTCCTGCAGCATCAGGGGTTAGGTAATCAGTAGTGGTACCCGTAGTAGTGTGTGCACGGAGGTGTGCAACCGCTCCCTGAGAATCTCCATCCGCAGCTAGTGCTCCACTCGAGATAACCAGCGCATCATTCCAAGTAGCAAGAGCATCAGCACCGAATACATATCCATCAGCATTAAAGAAGATATCATCTGCTGAAGTTAGGTATATATCTCCGGAAGTAGTAGTACTGAGCGTAAGGTCTGCGCCAGCAACCGTGAAGTTCGAAGCTGCGGCTGCGTCAAGCTGGATGGTAGTACCTGTGTTAAACGAAATTGCCTGCGCTACATCCACGGAAAATCCGCCAGTACCAACATTCGCAAAGTAAACCCCTGCGTTCCCGATACGAAGTTTATCAGAATTTCCTACAGAGAATGTCAACTCAGATGCTGCATTATCCCAATACATACCTGACGTAACTGCATTGAGGAAGCTATACGTCGGTGTGAGGGCTACGCCGTCTACCGCATTGATATGCCCAGAAGAATCAAACCTGAATATCTGCGCCGGGGTACCTGCGCCGTTGTAAACATCGATGTTCTTAGCGCCAGATCCCGGAACATTATTTATCTCAAAATTACCGCTGTCCAGCCACATCGAGATATTACCAGCAGAAGTACTCTTATCCGCCATCGTAAGAGAGTACGCAGCCGCTGATGTGGATGTCGGATCCCCGATCATCACCGTTCCGGGGCCTACTCCAGGACCGCCAGTCGGGTCAAACCCAAAGCCCACCGCGCCCTCAGTCGAGATGGTAACAGCGGCATTACCGTTATTCGTGAAGATGGTCTTAGCTGCCGAGGTGACGTTAACATTCCCGGAAGTCGTAGTAGACAGTGTAAGATCTCCAGTATCAGACACGATGGACCGTGTCCCAGCACCCTCGAGAGAGATCGTCGCCGCGGAACTAGCCGTTGAAAGTATTAAACCCTTTGTATCAGTGTCACTTTGCGTGAGGGTTAATACCGCTATGTTCTGACCGTCAGCTACCGAAAATGCCAGGGCCCCTTCTGCAGAAGTTGCAGCAATCGTATTCCCAGCCTCGTACGCACCCTGGAGAGTCTCTACGGAGATGTGGTTATCTACATAAGCTTTGATGGACTCACTCGTAGCCAAAGTTACAGCTGAAGCAGTAGCCATCGTATCGTCATCGATGATCCCGCTCACCCCCGTAGTACCGTTGATGTCGAAGCCCCCACTTGGAACATCAATACTAACTGTTGTCGAACCAGTGGTATTACCAATGATAACTTCCGAAGTAAAAGCACCAGTCGCTATACTAACAGTACGCTCTCCCTGAGTACCGATGTTAATGTTCTGATCGACATCATCAGTACCGATTCCTATGGCACCCGCCGAAGAATTCAACTCTAAAACACCAGCAGAATCGATGTTCACCGAAGTTGTCCCGTCGATGTCCAGGGTATCTACATTGATCACACCATCAATATTGCCAGATCCGTCTCCCGTGAAGCTTACAACATCGTTGGTAGAGGTAACTTTGAAAGCGTAAGACGTTCCAGCAAGCTGGAAGTCCACGTCGTAGGAATCAACACCCACATTAGCATTGGCTCCACTTGTATACGCATCATCCAACGTCCAGGTCTTGATGACTACCTGGTTACTAGAAATCTCGAGAGTTGTGTTGTCAACTGCAACAGCGAGATCATTCGCCTGGAAATCAATACCTCCTCGAGACTCAATAGTCCCACTGCCTACATTGATAGTATTACCAGTCTTGGTGAGACCAGTACCCGCGGTCACCATACCAGCGCCAGAGAACTGCGAAAACGCTAATGGTGTAGTATCTACGGTTATAGTACCGTTCGTTATTAGTACCCAGCCACTATCCGCATTAGCAGTACCTTCCTGTACGAACATAAAGTCGCCGCCCTGAACCTCGCTAACAGGAGAACCATCGAAGTCAGTCGTACGGGTAATTTTCCAGGGGGTTCCTGCGTCACCGACAACTGTTACTTCGTAAACACCGTTATCGGCATCTGCTGTTTCCGCACCTGCAGCCGCGTTCTTGAAAAGAATTCGGTCGCCTACTGTGAGATCAGTTACACCATCGATCCCGCCAGTATTGATCGACCCATTAGCGTCGGCTTCAAGGTACGCTCCAACACCCGTGCCTGTTTTAGTATACGCAGGTAGGTCAGCAGCAGTAGCAACCCTAACAGCCGCTTTGGGATGAAGACCTTCAGCGACGGTATCAACATACCCCTTGGTAGCCAGGTGACTATCGAGAGTAGGAGTTACACCAACCACAACACCAGAAAAGTCACGAGAACCCGTAGCTAACATGTATTGAGTATGGTCATCGTCACCTAGACCTGATATGGATCCGTGATCAATGCTAGCCTCTACTACATCTAAACTAATAATGTCAGATGCTGGTGACGAGATGGAAAGCTTAGAACTTCCTGCACCGAGAGTATAAAACTCGAGATCTAACACGTTCTTAGTCTTGTAAAGTCCCTGCCCTGTACCTTGGTTACTGGCAGTATTAGCCTCACCACCTGCAGAAACCAGGTTCTCAATCTTATTGATATTCTCAACCAGAAGACCTGCTAGAGAATAATCCGACCCTACAAAATAACTAGCCCCCGTGATGGCCGTGTCCAGGTTACCAAAGCTGGATGCTTCTGACAAACCAAAGGCCGCACCTAAGTTGGTGTACCCACCAGCATAGTTAGCGTCAACAAAGGTAATGTCGCCAGTCGTTTTGAAATTGTAAGCCATGATACGTGTCCTCCTCAGGGGGTGTTTGTAAGTTCCTACAAGGAACCTTTTGTACTATGTCATCGTCTTTGTAATTATAGGAAATTGGCGGGAGACACTAAAAGAAAAATTACGCGCCTTCAGAGACCATGGCTCCATAAAGTGCGCCACACCAATGGACGTCTGCTACGTCAGAATAAGGCCAGATCTCTATTGTTGAATCTGACGTATTCACATTCACTGTAACATCCCATGAGGAAGCACCTGCGTCTGCCGCAAACTTGTTGTAATTCACGGTACCTACGATACGTGGCACCCCACCATTAGCCACACAAAACTCTACTACCCACGCAGCTGCGGTATTATTGAAGAATCCCATGAGGTTAAGCCTGAAGATATACCCCATACTGCGCCCGATAGATAAGGGACTTGCTGACGCAGGGGCTATCGTTCCTTCTGGACCAATTTTTGTCGAATAACCTGCGCCAGAAACATCAACAGTCTCTCCGTAGACCGGTACTTCTGTTACTTGACTCGATCCTGCAATACCCGCGGATACCATACCCCCCGCTAGAGCTCGCTGTGCAGGCCAAGTAGCATTCGCACCATACCCGAAAGCAGAAGCGTAATTATGTGCCGCGGTAGAAAGGTTACCGTAAGACAGCGCATGGATCCCGCCTGACGCTAAACAAGTGTTACCCTCTGCTCGGGAGTAATCTGTTAATGCTCTACAAGCATTACCAAAAGCGTGTGCGTAATCACCCTGTGCTAAGTTGCTTTGCCCGTCTGCAAAACTGTAATTGCCTGTAGCCAAATCACCGTAGAGAGGCAACAGCGCAGCGCCTGTGCCGGAGCCTGCTCCAAATACGCCACTTCCACCCCCTCCAATGTTGGCGTCTACCCATTTAATAAACGCCGTGAGCTTGGGCTCAAAACCACGCTCTCCTGTATGGGGAGCAAGTGAATTATCCTGATTGGTCTCAAAAGCCGCAGGGATAGCCAAGCCGCTAACCCCGAGAGGGATACCTCCTAATAATGTTGACACATCTTTAGTAGGAAGCCCGTCATCGACAGTCAACTTTATGAGATAACTACCTACTTCTGTAATCGTTGCTGCTGTAGTAGCTAATGTAGGTGTAGCGATAGTAGCTGCGGTGGATCCCAGAGGTTCAGAAAAGAATTCCCAAAGATACGTCGTGTGTGCTGAAGGGCAACTAAGTGTTATTCCCCCAGAACTTAGATCTGCCCTTGAAATGCCCAACACCCCTGCGGGCTTAGCAGTTTGATCTATTGTGAACAGTGCTGACATTCTAAACCTCTATTGTTGTCTCAGGAAGTTGTTGGATCCCGCCCCCTGTTGGACCTTCTCCTCCACCAGTGTCTGTGACATCACCACCAGTGTCATAATCCGGAACGCCCTCCGGTCCCGGTGCACCAGGAGGAGTACCTACGTAAGTTTTTCCCGCGCCGCTATACGTACTCAACGCTTGCGCCTCTACATCATACGGTAAAAACACGCTGTCATCCGGCGATATGGTAGCTACCATCTTGAGGTCAGTCGGGTAACCCGTAGCTCCTAGTGCTATATTGATACTCTTAACCAGGTACTGAAAAGAAAACTGCGTGGCACCCTCGCGTCCAGCGTTCAACTGCCAAGTCAGGTTCATCATAGCACCGGATACGATCATAGAATCATACCTGAGATGCATCACGAATCCTCGTCGAGCCAGCATTGTCCCCCTACCTAAATAGGTAAATAGCCGGAACATGTTCATCGTCCAATCATCTTGGTACGTATTCATTAATGTACCGGAGTAATTGAACACCGGGGGGGATGTACCGTAAAAAAATGCTACATAGTTATCTGCTAGATTCTCTGACAACTGGACTTTCTCATTGAAAGAGTGTGTTGCCGACTCCAACAAGAAATCTAAATAGCCCAGCCCCCCAGTTGAAGTGGTTAAGTCAGACGCGACAACTCGCGCTATCTGCTCCATCGTGAAGTCACTCATCTCTTCTACGAGTGCCTCTAGTCCACCCTCTGGAATCTGAATGAGCATGCGCGCCATGCTGCCCTCAAATTCATGATGTCGACCCTCACGATGCCGCATGTACTTAGGTGTTGCGAGAGGAGTGTCCGCGAAAACCCCTTGTGCAAACATCTCTCTACCTACGAGATAATTGCCCTCCTCATTAGCAACATTCAGAGGCACTAAAACGTTATCATCTAAAAAACTACCTTGTAGAGGTACAATTGCCATTATTGCCGCGCTTTCAGTGCAGTACTCTCGAGGTAATCCCTATAAGGAACAGCCCCAGTCTCATTTACCATGATATATGCACGCTCAATCAGAGGAGGAAATACCACATGAGCTTCATGCTTATTCCGTAGATTACCTACGATGTTACGATTAGCTACCCTGAGAAAATTCTCAGGTTTTGGGAGCATATACTTTACACGTTTATCCATCTACTTCGTCTCCTCTAACTTAGCCGTGATTTTCTCTGTTGCTACGCCGAAAGCTTTCACGCTTTTATTAAATATAACAGCGGAGTCATTGAATGACTTGCCACTTCCTGGAGCTGCACCACCACCTAATAAACCAGTGAGAGTATCTGCAATATTACCTAACGCGCTCTTAGCCTTACTCTCTTTTTCTGTAGGTGCCGCAGTTAAAGCGATATCTTCCTCTATAGCTACAGACTCCGCACCCGCTAAACCTGAAATTCGTCTGTAAGCAGCTTCTTTAGTCTGCAAACCTGCTTTAACAAGATTAGCTTGAAGTCCTATAATCTTACCTGCTCCACCAGAAGCAATCATTTTATCAATATCTTCTTTACTCTTACCCTCTAAACCTAAGTCATCCCATTGTGCTATATTCCCCTTCTTAGCAGATTCTGAAATCCCCGAGACGGGCCTGAGTAATGACTCGAACCCCGCTTGCGTTTTTGTATATTGCCCTGTAACTGCCAGATTAGCGAATAGTTGATCTCTTTGGGTGTCACTCTTTGTCGCACCTCTATTCATAAGAGAAAAAACCTCACGCTGTTCTTCCGTAAGACCCCTACCCTGTTCACGTACACTCTCCCAAAACTCTCCAAACCCCGCGTCAGACTTCTTATCCTTAATCCACCTAGCACGAGTATCGTCAAAACCCGATCCCCCCCGCATGTATGCACTTAAAGCTCTCGCCTTTTCCTCCGTTATTCCTTCCGTAATACCACCTAGTGTCTTCTGTTGCGCCTTTGTTAACCCTCCCCCACGCTCTCGTATACCAAAGAGAGATCCGCGCTGACCTGCTAAAGTCTTTTTACGCTCCTCCAAACTCAAATCACCGAAGGCATCTTCCTCCGCCTTCAGAAACCCACTAGCATCCTTAAATTGTTTCGTCATTTGCCCCCGCATCTGCTTTTCGGCTTCTCCCGATCCTTGCGCGCCTATCTCACCTATCATCCCATAAAGTTTAGCTTTATTCTCTTCACTTAACCCTTCGAATTTACCAATACTAGTACCGGCACCCTGCATACCCTGCATAGCATAATTTCTAAAATCTTCAGTTAACCACGCTCCCCCATCACCAGTACCACCTCTCTTTACCGTATAATCTGCACCAAGAGCCGCGGCACCTTTTTCAACAATGCTTTCTACGTCTGTTTCGCTAACCCCTAGAGCTTTAGCTAATTCACTCTTACCTCGAGCACGTCCTTCTTTACTTTTGTATCTCTCCATACCCCCAAAAACTTTAGACATGGTGCGAGACTCACTACGAGCAAAATCAATCATCTTATCTTTACCAAAAAGTTTTTCTACCTTATCACCATATATGAATTTATTTAAACCTGAGTCCATACCGAACTCCAAACTATTACCTGCCATAGTCTCTACGATACCTTGGTCAGCACCAAAATAAGATGCTAACCCTCCCGCCATAGACATAGCATCACTCACCATATTACCTGCGTAACGCCAGTCGACGCCCCCTTTACCAGCAGCAGTTCTTTCGTATGCTGCACCGGTCTTATTGGCCATAAGACCATAAGCGTACATCATATCTTTTCCGCGGTAATTAACGTCAGATGCTGCAAAATCTGTTTTTTCTGAACCAGTCAGCTGTGCCCCACGCTTCATAATTTTGCCAGCATTACGTTGTAAAAAAGCCCGCTCTGACGCAGAATGCGTTACTTGTATATCATCACGCCGGCGAATATACCTTCCTTCTTCAGCGGCGGCACGATCCTCAAAGAAATTAGACACGCCCGAACCTATACCGGAAAAGAACCCACCTAATGTATCTATATCCTGCCCAAAAGCCTGAGACGTAGTAGTTCCTACTTCACTAAGTCTCCTACCCCCTGCCGAACGTGAAACCATCCCTCCTAATCTTCCCCAATAACCAGGAGCAGCGTCCTGTGTTTTCTTATAATCTTCCATCGACCTTTCTTGAATACTCTGATTCAAAGACTTCTTCTGCATATCCCAGAACTCAGTGGATCCCCCTAACTCCATCATCTGTATAGCTGCGTCATCCCCGAACAACCTACGTGCTCCAAAACCTAGCGCTGCTTTACCCTGAAGGCCCTCTTCTCTACCTGTATCAATAGCCATTCGGTACTGCATGGCCATCATCTCTTGTGGAGATAGTTGATCAACCGCCTGAGACATGAGTTCTCTTTGCCGGAGAGGGTACATCGCCATCTCACTCATAGATGCACCCTTGAACTGCTTCTTGGCGCGCTTCCTCAAACTCTTGAGCCCCATAGCCCCAGGGCTAGATAGATCCCCAAGAGCCTCCTTATCCAGGGCCCAGTCCCCTCCAGTGCGCATACTAACAGCCAACCCTAAAGCCTCATTGGACATCATAGAGGCACCTATCTGCATATTACGTCCCGCTACACCCTCAACACCCCCGAGCATCTGAAGTTGTCGTGGAGTCATAGACCCAGCCGCAACACCCTGTCGGGCAGACGCCAATGAGTACATACCGTAGTTATACCCAGTGCCTGCGCCTAATCCCGCGCCAGCAAAAGTAGCTGCACCAGCCATACCACCACTAGATTGAATAGCCTCTATAGACGCACCCGCTGCTCTCGAGTAAGTCCTCATGCCCGATGCTGCTTCACGCATCTGCATTTGATCCATACCAAGTTGTGTACCCATCTGCGACATTGTTCGAATGACGTTGCTCACATCAGGGTCTTGCGTAAGCTGCATGAATTCTTTGATCGTACGCGCGGTAGTTCGAAGATTCTGTTTAATAGCCTGCACATCCTGGCTTTGATCCATCAAACCAGACTGCCCACCCTGCTTGAGGATATTCATCAAGTCCATCTGGTTGAACATCCCGCCCGTCTCAGACTTAAATGAACTACTACCTGCTAACCCCCTAACTTCCCCTGCAAGGTCTATCGAGTGAGATTTGCTGAGCCCAGGACCTAACGGACCTACATTACTACCGCCCAAAACCCAACTTCTAGACATATTCTGAATGGACGCGCCCATCTCTCTATCTTGACGTCCTCCTGCAAATGGGAACATAGCGGCGTTACCCATAGCCGGAGCTGCGCCACTAAAGTGAGCAGCCGCTGCACCTCCTAGAGCACCTACTACAGCACCTACCCCCCCAAATCTAGACCCTATACTTGCGCCTAAACCTGCGCCTATACCGTACCCCACTGTCTGACCAGCTATACGCGGTGTTTGTGCCGCAGCAGAATACAACATATCTGCACGTTGCTCTCTATTACGGATCTCTTGCTCCCATGCAGATTGAAACATTGGGGCAGAAGGAGGCTGAGGAGTAAACGGAGTAGATATGACAGGCATAGGTGGCATTCTAGGAACAGGTGCTTGAGACAGAGGAGACGTGGCATAACCGTACCCGCCCATCTGAGGAGGAGACACCAACAAGGGTGAGGGCGATGCATAACCTCCCATACCACCAAAGCCACCACCCATACTACCGTAACCACCACCTACACCACCCATATCAATACCGGGTAATCCTGCGTATTGTTGAGAATATTGCCCTGTGGATAGGTGACCACCGATCTGCTGTGCTATGGATGCAGTAGAAGGTGAGGCACCTATAAACTGCGAAGCTGTCTGTATCTGCTGAGAGGCCATCGACTGTGCGGTTAATGCTTGCTCTGAAAGAGCCATAGCTGCTTGCGCAGGGCTAGGCGTAACTGACTGTGCAGGAGCCCCTTGCCCTTGCATCAACCCCAGATTAGCTTGCATTGTGTTCATTGCTTAGTCTTCTCACCATGTAAAAGAGGTGAATTTGCAGTAATACGATCAAGCTTACTCATGATTCTCATGCGCCCTTCGACCTTAGCCACAAATTCAGCCAACCGGCGCTCACTCGCCGGGGTATATCCTGAATTATACCGCACTTGGTACAGCTCTTCACTGTAGTCTTCTAAAAGACCTTCAGTATATTCTACTGATGCTCCACTTATGGGACTCAAAACTTTCACTAAAAGTGCAGCAAAAGCGAACTTCTCATTACGCTCTCGCATAAGTAATTCAGATAATACGCGTTCTTGAAAAGACCCAAGAGGTGGTAGCGGGGCACCTCGGAGTAGTGCTTGGGACCGGGCTTGACCCGCTACCGAACTTAAAAATCCTCGGGGGATCCATCAGCAAAAACAGCCGCTATTTTACTGTCGAAAGTATGCAAAAGCCGCATCATTTTAAACGCAATGGGACCAGGTCTACCCATAACGAATCGCAACTTTTTAGTGAACAGCTCTTCCGCCGCTTCCTCATCCGTGTCGTAACTCAGGAATTCAAACTTACGCTCCCCGAGTGCTCCAAGAGATGCTGCTAAATTATACCTCGCAGACAACTCGGAAACAGTCATGTTATATGTGGGGTTCTGTTCCTCAATAAGTTGCTGTGTACGTACAACATCTCGGTACAAACGCGTACGCAACTTTAATGACAAAGAGCCTATGTGATACGTCTCTTCGTAGTAATCATGCGTCGCCAAATGCTCCATAATTTGGCGTGCTTCCAATAAATCAATGCCCGCCTCTTTTAAACCCTCCTCGTACGTAGGGGGTTTAGATGTGACAGGGCCGTCCGTATTCTCCTCTTTTTTCTTCTGAATATCTTCAGGTCTCTTCTCCTCTGTTTTACGTGGTACAGCGTCCACTGGCTGCGCATCAGAAGAGTCTATAATGTCTAAGAGAGGTAATCCTTCATTCTTGTCCGTCATGAGTTACTCCTACAGTAATGGGTTATTGAAGACTATACAAAAAAGAGTGGTATAAGGAAAGGCGAAATACACACCAAAGGGGCTTAATACGATGATATGTAAGAAATGTTTTTACACGGTCAACTACGCACAGGACCCCACCGCCACGAAATGCACCATGTGCGGTGAAAAACTACTAGATGAAAGCAATGACATATTACTTCACAAAAAATACGAAATAACCAAGGAAATTCGTCCTACTCAAGCCCTATTAGCCGCAGATATAGAAGAGATGTTTTTTAAGTACCCCAAAGGTACATTCTTAGCCGAAGGTGGAACAGGGATCGGCAAGAGTTTCGCGTACTTGATACCCGCGCTGATCCACGGTAAACGCGTTGTTATCTCTACCGCCAAGAAGGGACTCCAGCACCAATTAGTGGAAAAAGATCTCCCCTACTTAATATCCAAAATGGGCCTAAACGTTAGATTTGGAATCTACAAAGGAACGGCCAATTACGCTTGTTGCAAACTATCTCCCTCAATCAAACACAGTAAAGATCGTAAAAAATTCATAGCCTGGACTGCAGATAAGATGTTAAATAAAAAACCTGCGGATGTGGCAGACTGGCCAGGACCAAAACCTGCATGGTGGAATGATATCAGTGCAGAGAACTGTACCCTCAAAAAGAAATGTGAGCACTACGCTTACTGCAGGCCTTCTGCCAAAGACAAACAGATCCTAGTCGTAAATCATAGCTTACTAGCTATTGATTTATTACTCGGAGAAACACCCTTTATTATTTTTGGGCCATACGACGCGGTTATCGTTGATGAGGCTCACCAGGCACCAGGAATGTTTAGAGATCAACTAACAAAATACGCCGATGCCGCGAGTATCTCGAGAATAGAAAAAGCGTTGAGCACCACTTCAGGAATGAACTACGTGATAGACGCTCTATGCGGTACAGGCGCTACGGTAGAAGCTACCGATTTATTAAAGAGGGCACACAAATCTTTCGCTGCAGCTAAAGCAGTCTTCAATGAAACTATCCCCAGTAGTGCACACAAAAATGCCGCTACTACATTAACGTATCTTTCTCCAACAGCGATGAGAGAATTAGACAACGTGTATGAGGATATCGTAGCAGCGTATGGCACCATAAACATCGCCTCTACTAAGTTAGGTACGCTCTTTGAAAGAGTGGGTACAAACGCAGTAGACCACTTCGGTGGTATCACAGAACATGGCGAATTGATGCACCTGAGTAATGTACTCAATCGGAATAAACGTACATGTGAACGTATTATGTACGTGTCAAAGATGTTCCGGAATGCCGACAAAGATCCCGAGCTGAAAGAGGCTCTACTGTTAACACAAACAAAAGAAAATATAGGCATACAACCTATAGACTTGGGATCTAAATTAGGCCCTCGCTTTCAAAGTGTGCCTTACTCTGTACTCTTATCCGCGACACTCAAACTCGATAATGGCTTCGACTATATTCGAAATATGTTTGGATTTCCTAGTCCTGGAGAAGAAACGCCTGACCGCCGCATACGTGAAGAAACCTACGAGAGTCCTTTCGATTTAGACAAGCAAGCTCGGATCTATATGCCTAAGCGGCTAGATAATGGTGAACTCTTTCCTGTCCCCGCATACACTAGTCCTGAGAGAGAAAAGTGGGTAGAGGCACAAACAAGAGAGATAGAGCGACTTACTATCGGCTCTAAAGGAGATGCATTAGTACTATTTACATCAAAGAAAGATATGGACGATGTTCTGGATGAACTTAATACACAAGAGATGCTACATAACGGCGTAAATATCTTACGTCATGAAGGGGACGCAGGGTACGTATTAGATCAATACAAGAAGACACCCCACAGTGTATTGTTCGGCTTAAAGAGTTTCTGGGAAGGTGTTGATCTCCCTGGTAATCAACTTAGGTTAGTAATCATATCAAAGTTACCCTTCCCACATAGGGATGATCCCCTGATAAAGGCACTCTCCGCTAAAAGCAAGAACGCTTTTTACGACGTATTCATACCTAAAATGTTATTCGACCTTAAGCAAGCAGTAGGTCGGCTTATCCGAACTACGACAGACCACGGTGTAGTTGCAATTCTAGACTCCCGAATTTGGAGTGGCCAAAGCGATACAGTTAAACACAAGGGCGCTATAGAGTTTATAGATAAAGCAACTACACCGAAAGACCGCATGCCTAGAGGTTATGGCGGGCGCATAATTCGTGCACTGGGTTACCACAAACGAGCTAAGACCTTTACAGAAGCAATAACGTTTGTTAATAAAGGTATTAATAGTAACCCTAACGAGGAGTAATACCATGGCCCGCCCTAAAGGAAGTAAAGTGATACCTTGCCAAAGCCCCGTCACTAACAAGAAAAAGTGTAAGGGCAGAATGATCGGCCTAATCGGAGATAAGGCACGTTGTGCCACGTGTGGATTTGAAATAAAATTCACGAAAAAACTTCTCCGTGAGAACGGCAAAGACGTCTAGGAACAAGCGTGCACCGCATTCTTATAGGCATAGACGTAGCAACCGAGGAAACGGAATACGTAGTTTCTGCTGCTGCGGGACAAGAGCAAGAGGCTCTGTCTCGCGGTAGCAGAGACCGCGTATACTCTAAACGAGATCCAATTCTTTTAACTTATGCGAATGTGTCTGGGGAAGATGTGAAAAAAGCGATACGCGCAGTAACACAAAGAATCGTAGAAAAACTCTATATACTGAACGTGTTACCAGATACGGAAAGGGATAACAAAAACATCCTAGTCATAATGAAACCGATGTTTAAAAAATTCTCTTTCCCCTTTCCGCACATTATAGAACGTAAAGATCATCTCATTACGATAGCACGTGCTATAGCTAAACAACGTAAGCAAGGTAACAATGCCCGAGAACTTTACAAAAGATGACCTCCGGCCACATGTCGGTACGTGGGAATGTGGTAGATGTAGAAAACCTATAACGGAGGGGCATCGTTGTGTACAGGCTAGGATCTCTCACGGTAAAGGTAGAGACCCTATGAACATCCACAACGAAGGACTCATGATAAGTGACGAATGGGAGTTTGTTCACGTAGATTGTCGAGATCCATATCTAAAAAAAGGACTAAGCGATGGCTAAGGGTATTAGAAATCCTTTTTACACGCCTGAACCTAAAAAGGATCTTCCATCTATTTACGACGAGCAACCCTATGACACTGAGTCAGAAATGCGCCCATTGAAGACCGCTATACGACTGGATGGAGATACTCACGTAATAGAGTTTGAAGGAAAAACTTACGACGATCTACGTCAATCATTGTTACTATTCATGCACGATCTTTGCAAAGAACACAAAGCCTACCTGTTACGTGAGGGAGTGCGTGTTCTACCTCCGGACATTGCACCTAACACGGAAGAAGGGGAACTTACACTACGTACGCCGTTCGGATCTTTGACTGTATACGTAGGGGAAGACAACTCTGAAATAGGAGTATTCAGACGCCTAGGCCATGTCCTAGCAGGTTTACCAGACAACAAGATCCTGACTAAGCACAACGTCAGGCTAATACTAAGAGGTTAACAATGAGCGATAAAGAATGTGGTAAGTGTAAGTATTTCTATCCCCTCAAAAAGGTAGATCGTAAAGGCGGCTTACGTGATCTAACGCGTGGATACTGCTTAGCAAAGAGTGTCTTCGCTAAAAACAAACCAGGGAAACCAGTGTTCCCTCCAGGTGCGGTCACAAAAGAGTTACCTTATGGCAGGTCTAAACCCGAGATAGTAATGACTACACAGGTCGTTAAAGACTGCCCCTCATTTAAGGAGTAACCATGAGTAACCCAGATGAACATGGAAAAGTTTCTATCCCAGACGGTAAGGGTGGATGGCGAGACGCTCCATTACGTAAACCTCGTACCAAAGTAACAAGTGACGAAAACAAGCGGCAACAGGTTATGCAAGAAGTTCAAGAGAAAGACTTCTTTGAACGCGTCGGCGCATGCACTGAGTCCTTGAATCAGTACTTAGAAATTTATTCTAAAGATCATGGGCTAGACAAAGAAGAAGTTATCGCTGCTATCTATCTTGAGATTCTCAATAACCTCGAATTCTATCCTGAAGAATTAGGTGGTAAGAAACGAGTAGAAGCTATCTGCAAAGATGTTAACTCTTACTTCCAGCGCCACAAGAATGACGTTCCTCGTCAGTAAAAACACTGATTATTAGGTAAAAGATAAAGTACCCCACAGAGGGTTACAACTTTATTTTCGCTCCTCCGTAGCGTATACTTAAGTATTCCAAAACAGACTGAGCTGGGGGGTGAGCTAATACTCGGTCGAGGAGGTTTCATGCAAGTATTCAAATTACTAACCGTCCTAGCACTACTGACAATAACGACTGCTGCGCTAGGACAAGGAGGACAACTCTATACCCTTACGGACATTCCGCCGGATGTAATAACCCAATCTATCCCACAACTAGAAGAGGACACCAGATTCAGGGATACAGACATCACAATAGCGGTAAACAAGGATGATTTATGGAAGGATGATACTGCGGATACACCACTATGGGTAAGACTCGTTCGAGGAATATTGCGATCCAGAACCATGAAGAAAGTAAACGGTGATACATACATTCGATGGGAACGCTGCGGCGAAGTTGTCCCAGAGGATGAATTGTATGACCGTGCTACAGAGTGGTCAGTCTCCATTTTGGCTTCTTTAAAAGCCGTAAAGAGAGAAACCGGCGTCTCTATTAACCCATGGGGAGCCTTCGCTACTACAGCTAACGAAGGAGGGTTCAACGAATGCACCCTAGATTTTCAAAGTAGAAAATGGGCCGCAAAGAATGACGTAGTAGAGAAATTCAGGCTAACGTACGACAAAGAAACTATCTGGGACATCCTTCAATCTGACGAATGGAAAAAAGCTAACCGTAAGAAGGCCGACTTAGGCCCTTACCAACAGCGCTTCGCGATCAAAAAGGTGTCCAGACAACAATTTGATGAGCTTCTCTCTGTCCACCCTGGAGTCTACTTAGGAGTCAGAGAAATGGCTCAACGAGCTAAAGACTACATGAAGAGACACAAGCTAGACTCATTCCACAAACGACCATGGAAAGAATGGCCTGGATGTGGCGCTAGTGAGTTACGCAAGATTCAATACGACCGGAAGATAACCTCCGTTGCTCGTTGGTTAGGTGCTCGTAAGGACGAGATCTAACAATCTATTCTAAGAACACATTACGTGTGTAGCTCGAGTTACTCGAGTATCGACTACCGCGGTAGAAGACTACCGCCCGCCTGCAGCTCCGGCTATGCCGATCCTTACAGTAGATCCCGGATCGCGAGCTCGAGACCAGGTAGTGAAACAAGTTAGAATAGTCGGAGGGTTAATCCCTCCTTCCACTGGGAACCTCTTTTTATGAGAATTCGGAGATACTCCGAAATGTTCTTCTCTGGCTCTCGCCAGACAGAATGAGGCCGAGCTCGCTAGGCCTCCGGAAACCTGAAACAAGCCAGTGGACTAACCCTCACGGGGAACAACTTTTTGCTAAAGTTAACCTGATGTTACATCAGGATCGGTACTTCCCGACCTTCGGTCGGGCAGCCGGCGTGGCCCCGAGGAGGCCGCCGGCGCCGCGGGTACCCAGTCCCGCAGAAACTAGCCCGTGATTCATCTTGAGAAGACTGTTAACGTCTGTTAAGGTTTACGGTAACTACAAGGAGTAACCATGTTAAACCCTGACGATTCTGGGAACATCTTCCCAGAGAATAATCCTAAAATAATAGGCTATGTAGATACTGACTCTGGTGGTTTATTAATCACCGATAGTCTGTGGGTTAGTAATCTACCAGAAGTAAGTCAAAAACGTTTTGAGCGTGATCTGGACATACCTGAACAGCGCATCCCTATCAAAGCGTTCCGTAAAGGTACAAAGCGCTATCTACTAATTGAAATTGACGAAGGCGTTACACTAACAACGAAGTCAGACCTAGTCGATGTTGAAGACCCAGAGGTGACACAATGATAGTTGTAGGCATATGTGGAGAAATAAGCACCGGTAAAGGGATCGCTGCTAAAATACTCGAATCCGACTATAACTTTACGCCTATGGGATTTACTGACCCACTCAAATGTATATGCCGCGACTACCTAAAGATACCTTCCACTTCCCTGTGGGGCCCTAGTGAAGGGCGTACCCCACATGTACGTCGAGCGCTTCAAGGTCTAGGTAAATGGGGTAGAAAGCACGATGCGGAAGCATGGGTAAACATTCTCTGCGATAGGATAGACGAGTGGCATGAAATGCACCGTGATAGTTCCAATATACTTACCAGTCTCGCCCCATACTCCAAAGACAGAATCGTAGTTACTGACTTACGCCTGCCTATAGAGGCAGAAACATTAGTAGAACGTTACAATGCCAAACTAATAAAACTCACACGAGATGTGGCACCTCTACCTGAAGACATTGCATCTGATGAAACAGAAGAGGCCGTTAAAACTATACCCGAGGATCTATTCTTGCGTGTTATAGACAACTCAGGGCCTATAGAAGACCTTGAGAAGATCATTCACAGATTAGCTAAGGGGCTCATCCATGCTACCAACAGCTGAACGCCACGCATTAGTAGGGGGTCCTCTGCCCTCTAACCCTAAAGATGGTGAGGTGTACATAGCTCCCGAAGGTCAGGAAGCTGGTGCGTCCTATGTGCTCTCCCTACATGCAAAGGGGGAGCCCATAGGGCACTCATCTCAGATATCTAAGGTGCCTAATGTCAGTGGACGGACCCACCTAAACAGAACAGTTACTACATCACCTGTCACTAAGGGTGACAAACTACACGTGAAATTCACACGCTTTTCTTTTGGCTCTGTGATATTCATTGACTCCTTCGGTTGGATTGGAAAGGACCTACGCGGCGATCCCGTAGAACTTATAAACGAACATTACAAGGTAATAGCGACACTACCTGTAGTGCAGAATGAAACCCACACAGTCTATGATAAAATTTGTCTAGTGGCCATTGAGGAGTAACCATGAATGATTCTAAACTAAACGCATTTCGACAAATGGCATCCCAAATTCCCACAATAGGAAGTGCCCAAAAGAAGTCATTCGCGAATATCAACCCTATCCGTAACGATGGAATCAAGACTATACAGCTAATACGCCACCTAATGGAGTGTTCCATTCCCAGAGAGGCGTCAGCGCTCAACGAACTCATCGAAAAAATACTGAATATGGATGACAACTCCGACCTGATTCTAGAGATGCTCGGGGATGCATTAGTAACTGGACTTAGAGCAGACACTATCTGTAAACAACATACAACTACTCGAGTAGCTGGAAACTTCGCGGATGACACTGTACTACAACACAAGCATGAACAAATACGAACGTTGGATACAGAGATAAAAAATCTTACCGATTCTATAAACGAAAAAGTAGCGAGTATCCGAGAACTTATGTCAGAACGATGGGAGCTAGCCACTACTACGTTTGGTCTAGCTGTAGACAGTAGGCTATATAAAATAAACGAAGAAGACGGTACAGTAGAGCAGATCACAGTAGAATGTAATGACTGTGAGGGTGTTAAGAAAACTGCAGAGGCCAGAATGGAACTTGCCAAGATGGTCGTTAAGTACGAGGAGAAGAAAGATGACTGAAGAAGAGAAAGTAACTAAAGAACTGGACCACCGTCAAAAGACTCTGAAGAAGTCAGAGAAGCCTGCTTACCAGAGCAAGAAGTTCCTGGCGTGGCTTATCCAGCAACTCATCATGGGTGCGATGGCAATAACAGCTCTAGTGAAACAGCCTGAGCTAGGATGGCCACTGGCCGCCTTCATGTGCGGTATTGTCTTCATGATGGGCGTCAGCACGATGTGGTACCTAGGTAAGCAAGCTGCTGCAGACATCGCTATCCGTGGTTACGCTATGATCGGTAATGTTGCGGGACTGGCAGGTACAAAAGTTGGGAAAGTACTCCCCTCGGACCCAAAAGAAGAGGGGTAACCCTCTCCTTCCTTTCTCATTTCATCTGAAGCACCTCTACTTCGCGCTTGAGCGTCTCTATTTCCTTCTTTAGCTCCGAAATGTGTGTCATGTACATCACACTACAAGCTTCTTCTATCCCTATAACAAATCGTACCAATGCCGACTCAATAACTTTCTCAGACTTAATTTCTGCCCTATTTAGAATAGTATTCATAGCATCTATCAGGGACGTATATGTCATAGACGCTAAGTCGTTAGGATTCCGCACAAAATCCTGCAATGTATGCCCTATAAAAGTAGAACTGAGTTCCGGAGCAATACTCTCTGCTACATTAGTCAATGACGTATTTAGAGGGTGTAACAAACAAGCAGGGGTATTCTCATCTATGTCAGGCATACGATCATCGATACAATAAGTATGCGCAGATTTGGGGAGGTTAGTAACGTCACTAGTCCCAATAGTAGTACGAAAATTAGCGCAGCTACCACAACGCAAGTTATTCATTTAAACAGCTCCTCTGCGATTATCTTTGACCATCCCTCCAAATTCAACTCAACTACCCGGCTTTTATCTGCCCAACCTATACTGGCGACCTCCCGACTATTAGGAAAGACATCACCACGATACTCTAGCTCCTGAATCACACCGAAGTGTACTTTACTAACAGCAGTATCCTCCAGATACAGAAACCCCAACGTCTTAAGTTTCCTATCATAATGCTCAATACGCGGAGAAAACTTCAACTCCTCATCTAGCTCTCGCCAGCTACAAACAGATACAGCGTTCTCTCTCTTGTCTCGGTCATCATGAGGATTGATGTGCCCACCTACCCCTATGGAGTAAAGACCCTGAAGGCGTGGATCACCGCCTTTCTGGGCCCTCTCGTACACCAAGACGTCATTGCCAGACGTAATGATGGTGTATGGAATGATCTGTTTAAAAGTCGTGTCGTTTTCCACCGACTCACGCAGCCTAAACTTAGAGTACATCAGTACCTCTTCGAAATACGCATGCGCGCACGTCTTGGTAACGATACCAGGGAGATCTCTAAAACCAACCATGTAAGTTTCTTCGAACCCAAGGACACGCTCTCTTTTTTTGCTCTTAGTCATGACCCTCCTCACAGTGTGTTGTTACTTACCGTATACCAAAAAACTATGCTGTCCTATAATTGAAATGGAGGTACCAAATGTCAGTTAAAGGTACATTTGTATTCATTAAGAAAGAAGCAGCGAAGAAGGGTATTACGGTAACTACAAAACAGCAATACCGTAAGTTTTGGAAAGTGCTTGATGTTATCCTTAGGGTAGTGACCTTTGGTAAAAACAAGTCCTTCATGACTACCTTCACCACTACGATGGGAAATATAATCGCGTTCCCTGAGGGATGGTCTGAAAATAAGGTCACAGAGTATGACGTTATAACCCTCGAGCACGAACTAAAACATGTACAACAATACAAAAAATTAGGGCTAGGATCTGTATGGCTTGGTTTCGTTATATTTTGTATTCTTTATGTATTCGTTCCTCTTCCTATCGGGCTAGCCTGGTTTAGATACAAATTTGAACGGGATGCATACGCTACTAGCGGCAAAACAATCCTCCTGTACGGACTATCTTGTAAGCCTAATATAGAATACTATGTTGATGCTCTAACAGGGTCTTCCTATGCTTGGGCATGGCCATTCAAGAAACGAGTTAGGCGATGGTTTCTAGAAAACATATAGAAGCGTTTGAACAAGGAAGGCGGGACACTTACGCACTGCTCAAGGTGGCTATAGATATACCAGACTGGACAGAAGTTCGAGAGTCTGTGTATGACAAGTTACCTGACACATTTAAATCAGTACTAAAAAGTGCGGACTCTCCAGAATTCGATTGGTTGTGGCATAGACGCCGACCTACACTATTAAATGTGATCGCCGGTAAATCTAGGCACACAATAGAAAGCTTATTCGGGACAGAAGAGCGCGCCGAGGATGGCAACGCTCTGGAGGGAATACCGGGGCGACAAGTGCGACAGCCTCCGAGAGTAGGGGGAACTCCTTCAGCTTTGTCACCCACACAAAATGGGGTAGTTCCTTATCCCACATTGTCACGAAGAACTCAATAGTTTTTTACGTGGTGAAACCATCGTAGAACTAAGTAATGACCTTAGTGTGGAGAACCTACGCCAGGGTGCCCACTTAGGATCGTCTATACTAAGTTTAGCTGCTACCTCAGGCGATACTCTTGGGAAGTAACCACTAACCGGCCATTCAGCTCGTTCCACACATTGTGTAAAATATATGAGGTCTGCCTCGTTAGTAATAACTCCAGCGTCATACTGTACAAATAAATAAATCGCCCACGCCCTGACTCTCTCGGAGCCGCGCAGTTTTCTTATCCATACAGGAGATCGTCGAATCTTGTGTGTCATCTGTGGTACAAGAATATAAGATAAAGAAGGAGGATACAAATGGTATGGGTAATTATTGAGAGTGCAATTGGCATAATACTGATCATGATGCTCGTGGGCATCATGAGCAAACCTTAGAGGTAGTAGGAAAGAGCTGCCTCGGGTCCCGGAGAAGAATTGGCTAGCAAATGCTGGCCTTTTCTTTTGATCGCAGTAGCGGCCTCTTCTCTTATCTTACCCAAATTCGCTACTAATGAATCAGGATCATACGTCTGCATATCCAGCATCTCGTCCCAGTTTTTCCACCCTATTTTTTTGGCTTTCTGATCCATGATATCTCGCAAGATATGCTTAGACTCAGGAATGCGCAATGCCCTCTTCATGGGACTACCTGCTACACTAATACCTAGGTATGCTGCGTGAGCAGGGCTTAGCAGACTAGTAGGATCGGGGTATGGTGTGGCCAACCCGATATTAGTAGGGGAGTCCACCATAGCCTCAGTCAACCACTTTCTAGGCTTAGCCGGTACACCTACTACACGGGCTATACCCTCAGTAGGAGCAGCAATAGCGCGCCCTAGAGTACCCTTAGTTACCCTCCTGGCTTTGCGAGCGTTACTCTTAAAATACTCAGGAAGAGTGAGAGGTAATTCCTTCTTGAAAAGAGGATCTATTGGCCCAGTACGACCCTTACCTGCGAGGATCTTTCCTAGATCAACTGCACCCCTACCTGCGGTTCTCAATCCAGAATAGACAGAAGCTAAGAGCGCTGTTTTCTCTCGTTGTGGTTGCTGTTGTGATAAATACTGTCTAAACAGATACACCTGAAAAGGTGTTAACTGTACGGCTGGTAGCGGTGGTGGTGGCTCCTCATTATTAGCTACTGCATCCGGTATATACTTACGCGTCTTTTTAACAGCAAAACGACCCATAGTAGCTGTAGTAGGACTAGCTATAGATCTGCGTAGTATGGGACTTAGTGACGGCATACGCTCCTCTCAAACCCAAAAAGACACGGTGTTTCCACCGTGCCAATTATAGGGTTTTCTAATGCTCTACGCTACCGTCTGTATCTTTCAAATACTGCGCCATCTTTATAGCGGTCTCCTCATCGGGCGCTGGCACAAAATCTCCACACCAATCATCCGGAGTAGTTTTAGGCCAAATGGCGATCATATCATCATCCACCAATACGGGCGCATTCGCATGACATGTGCCGCTCTCTTCATCCCAAACAGAGCAGTTTCTGCATCTTACATCCACCATCATCGTGTCGTTACTATCACAATCAAACATAATATCACCCCAAGGTTATCGGTCTTTTACCTGTCCCGCCGCAATGCGGACACTCTTGTAAGACGCGTACACGTGTTTGTACTTGTGTGGTGTCTTTCTGTTTGGCGAACGTCCATCCTATTACGCCTCTAGTACGTTCAGTCGTAAGACTGATACACTTACCATACTCTCTTTCCAGTCCTGTGAATAGAGACCTAACTGGAATATCCCCCTTACCAATATCATCTTCCCATTGCTTTACCTGGTAACGAACTTCAGTGCCCTCCTGCTCTAGGATATTCATAACGGTATATTCAATTATCACACTGGCTCCTTTGACTCGAGTGCTTTTAAGCGTTGATCAAACTCAGTAAATGCCTCATCTACAGTTTTCAAGAGGTTCTCATTCATCGTTTTCAATTGCATGATCGTCTCAAGTAACTCTCCGACAGTGAACTGGCGAACCTCGCCTGTAGTCTTATCCACAACACTTACAGGATAAGATGAATCAACTACAGGAAGACGTTTCTTACTCTTAATAACCTTCTTGCTCATAGTTACTCCTTTTTCACACCATCACGAAATTTCTGCATCAAACTATCCTTACAAGACAATAGGTAACGAGCAGCATCTTCGTGACCTTCTACTAGTAACTGATGTACTGATGTCACAACTCCTGCATCAAAAGCACGTTCTGATAATTCATTGATATCTTTGATAGCTCCCGCTATAAGCGGATTATCCGTAGGCATAAAATCCTCCTAAACGACGTTGTTATTGTAAAGTCTTTTACCAGCTAAAGGTAGGTATTACTGATTAGATAAGAGCTTTTGTTGCAGCCTATCATTTTTCGTTAGTATTTTCTGCTGTATCTTATCCTGTTTAACTTCTTGCTTTGTTTTACGCAAAATATCCTTCGCTAATGCAAGGGGCCTTCTATTTTGAGCATTACGGATATTATTATCAATTAAATGACCGCCCAACATACCAAAAGCTAAACCTACCGGCGCAGCTCTTAAACCCTTACCTAATATACCACTATGGAATCTCATAGGCTTTTTAGCTACAGCTTTAATACCGCCTTTCAAAACACCTGGTACCGTACCTAAACCTTTAAATTTACCTATCTCACCTTTTAACTGCATGTTTCTAAGGTGTTTCCAAAATTCTCTGCCCATCGCGACACCCCCCGTATTCGCCATTAGCGCCCCTCCCATAGTAGTTGCAAAATGGTTAGGCGTTAAACCGGTAGTTTCGTGGGCATCTAACGCAGCTACTTTCTGTAATACATATGTAGCTATCTTTTTTGCAAACATTTTACGCTCAAGAGGTCCCTCGCCATTTCCTCTAGCAAGCCCGCGCCCCATCCCCTTAGATTTGATCTTTTTACCGGGAGTAGCACACGCAGCAGCCTTCTTCTCTTTCTGCGCCTTTAACTTATTTTCCATCTCATCAAGAGCAGAGTAATAATTACTGAACTCTTCAAGATGATCTTTCGCGATCTCTTTCGCTATCGCGGGATTTGGGGTATGTTCCTTCTCGACCTTGATACCCTTATGAAGCTGATCCGCCGGGAAGTCACTCGTAGGCTTACCTTCTGCCTTGCCCCCCGGTATAAGATCTTTAGCTTCTTTCTCTTCCCCCTCTTCAGGACCACCCTCTACGTTGTCTTCGGGAGATTTCCCTGTCACCTGTTGCGCTGCAAGTTGATAGATGAGTTCTTCAGCAGCGTGCGGGCTCACACCCTTACTCTCTGCCCACTGATGAAGCTCGGTATCTTCAGGCGCTGTGTTCTTACGCAAGAACCCACGAACCTCCTCGAGTGTTACAGGATTGCCCTCGGCCTCTTC
>Ga0210003_1000409_pt1 | contig 39004 bp, 27 predicted proteins | sample LantaG_FD_182804 | JGI IMG/M metagenome (GOLD analysis project Ga0210003, IMG submission 182804) | Deep subsurface microbial communities from Baltic Sea to uncover new lineages of life (NeLLi) - Landsort_02402 metaG (SPAdes) (version 2) | ecosystem: Environmental > Aquatic > Marine > Oceanic >...
ACCGGTATCAGATGAACTCCATGTTACTGATGTGGTGATATCCTGTGTAGTACTGTCACTATAGGTGCCTGTCGCTGTAAACTGCTGGTTATATCCCAAAGGTATCTCAGGATTTGTAGGCGTTACCCCTATGGACTCAAGTACAGCTGCTGTAACCGTAAGGCCTGTTGTTCCACTGATCCCCGTCCCAGGATCAGTTGCTGTAATGGTAGTGGAGCCCATATAAACACTGGTCGCAAGACCTTTACTGTCATTAACATTACTTATGGTCGCCACACCGGTATCAGATGAACTCCATGTTACTGATGTGGTGATATCCTGTGTAGTACTGTCACTATAGGTGCCTGTCGCTGTAAACTGCTGGTTATATCCCAAAGGTATCTCAGGATTTGTAGGCGTTACCTCTATGGACTCCAGTACAGCTGCTGTGATTGTAAGCCCTGTTGTGCCGCTTATCCCCGTCCCAGGATCAGTTGCTGTAATGGTAGTGGAGCCCATATAAACGCTGGTCGCAAGACCTTTACTGCCACTTGCGTTACTTATTTCTGCTACACCGGTATCAGATGAACTCCAGGTAACCAATGTCGTGATATCCTGTGTAGTACTGTCACTATAGGTACCTGTCGCTGTAAACTGCTGGTTATATCCCAAAGGTATCTCAGGATTTGTTGGCATTACTGATATGGACTCCAGCACCGCTGGTGTGATTGCCAGGTTCGTATCACCACCGATCCCCGTCCCAGGATCAATTGCTGTAATGGTAGCCGACCCCATATTAACACTGGTGGCAAGACCTTTACTGCCGCTAGCATTACTTATGGTCGCCACACCGGTATCAGATGAACTCCAGGTCACTGATGTGGTGATATCCTGTGTAGTGCTGTCACTATAGGTGCCTGTTGCTGTAAACTGCTGGTTATACCCCAAAGGTATCTCAGGATTTGTAGGCGCTACTGATATGGACTCCAGCACCGCTGGTGTGATTGCCAGGTTCGTATCACCACCGATCCCCGTCCCAGAATCAGTTGCGGTAATAGTTGTCGAACCAACACTAACGCTTGTGGCAAGACCTTTACTGCCACTAGCATTACTTATGGTCGCCACACCGGTATCAGATGAACTCCAGGTAACCAATGTCGTGATATCCTGTGTAGTACTGTCACTATAGGTGCCTGTTGCTGTAAACTGCTGGTTATACCCCAAAGGTATCTCAGGATTTGTAGGCGCTACTACTATGGACTCCACCACCGCTGCTGTGATTGTAAGGCCCGTTGCACTGCTTATGCCCGTATTTAGATCTAGTGCTGTAATGGTAGCCGAACCTGTACTAACACTTGTGGCAAGACCTTTACTGCCGCTAGCATTACTTATGGTCGCCACTAATGTAGCAGACGAACTCCAGGTCACCAATGTCGTGATATCCTGTGTAGTACTGTCACTATAGGTGCCTGTTGCTGTAAACTGCTGGATATGCCCTAAGGGTATCTCCGGATTTGTTGGCGTTACTGTGATCGATTCCAACACTGCTATTGTGACCGTAAGGCCTGTTGCGCCGCTTATGCCTGTATTGGGATCTATTGCAGTAATGGTAGCCGAACCCATTCCAATACCGGTCGCAAGACCTTTACTTCCACTTGTATTACTTATAGTCGCCACCGATGGAGCAGACGAACTCCAGGTCACCAATGCCGTGATGTCCAGTGTGGTGTTATCACTATAGGTGCCTGTTGCTGTAAACTGCTGAGTATTACCTGATGGTACCACTGGATTCGTTGGGGTTACCTCTATGGATTTAAGCACTTCTGCTGTGACTGCAAGATCTGTTGCACCGCTTATGCCCGTTCCCAGATCTGTTGCAGTAATGATAGTGGAACCCATACCGGCACTGCCCGCATATCCTTCACTGCCGCTAGCATTACTTATGGTCGCCACCAATGTATCAGACGATCTCCAGGTCACTGATGACGTGATATCCTGTGTACTACTGTCACTATAGGTACCTGTTGCTGTAAACTGCTGGTTATATCCTAAGGGTACCTCAGGATTTGTAGGCATTACTGCTATTGATTCCAGCGATACTGCTGTGACTGTAAGACCAGTTGTGCCGCTTATGCTCGTATTGGGATCTATTGCAGTAATGGTAGCCGAACCCATTCCAATACCGGTCGCAAGACCTTTACTTCCACTTGTATTACTTATAGTCGCCACCAATGGAGCAGATGAACTCCAGGTCACCAATGTCGTGATATCCTGTGTCGTACTGTCACTATAGGTGCCTGTTGCTGTAAACTGCTGATTATTACCCAAAGGTATCCCGGGATTTGTAGGCGTTACTGCTATTGACACCAGCACCGCTTGTGTGACTGTAAGACCAGTTGCTCCGCTTATCCCTGTATCAGGATCAATTGCAGTAATGGTAGTCGAACCCGTACTAACACTTGTGGCAAGACCTTGAGACCCACTTGCATTACTTATGGTTGCCACTAATGTAGCAGACGAACTCCAGGTAACCAATGTCGTGATATCCTGTGTCGTACTGCCACTATAGGTGCCTATTGCTGTAAACTGCTGGTTATTACCTGATGACACCACTGGATTCGTCGGGGTTACCTCTATGGACTCAAGCACTTCTGCTGTGACTGTAAGACCAGTTGCTCCGATTATCCCTGTATCAGGATCAGTTGTGGTAATGGTTGTTGAACCAATACCAAGACTACTCGCATACCCTTGAGAGCCACTTGCGTTACTTATGATCGCCACTAATGTATTAGATGAACTCCATGTCACTGATGTGGTGATGTCCTGTGTAGTACTGTCACTATAGGTGCCTGTCGCTGTAAACTGTTGGTTATACCCCAAAGGTATCCCCGGACTTGTAGGCGTTATTGCTATTGACTCCAGCACCGCTGCTGTAACAGCAAGGCCCGTTGTTCCACTTATCCCCGTCCCAGGATCAGTTGTGGTAATGGTTGTTGAACCAATACCAAGACTACTCGCATACCCTTGAGAGCCACTTGCGTTACTTATGATCGCCACTAATGTATCAGATGAACTCCATGTTACTGATGTGGTGATATTCTGTGTAGTACTGTCACTATAGGTGCCTGTCGCTGTAAACTGCTGGTTATACCCCAAAGGTATCCCCGGACTTGCAGGCGTTACTGCGATGGACTCCAGTACCGCTGCTGTAACAGTAAGGCCTGTTGTCCCACTGATCCCCGTCCCGGAATCAATTGCTGTAATGGTTGTGAAACCCATATAAACACTGGTCGCAAGACCTTTACTTCCACTTGTATTACTTATAGTCGCCACCGATGGAGCAGACGAACTCCAGGTCACCAATGTGGTGATATTCTGTGTAGTACTGTTACTATAGGTGCCTGTCGCTGTAAACTGCTGGTTATATCCTAAGGGTATCTCCGGATTTGTAGGCGTTACTGCTATGGACTCCAGTGCCGCTGCTGTGATTGTAAGAACCGTTGCACCACTGATCCCTGTCCCAGGATCGATTGCAGTAATGGTAGTAAAACCTGTACCAACACTTGTCGCAAGACCTTTACTGCCGCCAGCATTACTTATGGTTGCCACCGATTGAGCAGATGAACTCCAGGTAACCAATGTCGTGATATCCTGTGTAGTACTATCACTATAGGTGCCTGTTGCTGTAAACTGCTGGTTATACCCCAAAGGTATCCCGGGATTTGTAGGCATTACTGCTATGGACTCCAGTACAGCTGCCGTAACCATCAAAACCGTTGTGCCGCTAACACCCGTTTCAGAATCAGTTGCGGTAATGATAGTGGAACCAATACCGATACTACTCGCATACCCTTGAGAGCCGCTCGCATTACTTATGGTTGCTACACCTGAAGAAGATGAACTCCAGGTAACCAATGTGGTTATGTCTTGTGTAGTGTTATCACTATAGGTGCCTGTTGCTGTAAACTGCTGGGTATTTCCTAAGGGTATCTCGGGATTTGTAGGCATTACTGCTATGGACTCCAGCACCGCTGCTGTGATTGCCAGGTTTGTAGCACCACTGATACCAGTCCCAGAATCAGTTGCAGTAATGGTTGTCGAACCCATACTAACACTGGTCGCATACCCTTGAGAGCCAATTGCATTACTTATAGTTGCCACAGATTGAGCAGACGAACTCCAGGTAACTGATGTCGTAATATCTTGTGTAGTGTTATCACTATAGACGCCTATTGCAGTAAACTGCTGGTTATATCCAAAGGGTATTACTGAATTTGTTGGGGTTACTGCTATCGATTCAAGTACTTCTGCTGTAACCGTAAGGCCTGTTAAACCGCTTATCCCCGTATTTGGATCAATTGCTATAATAGTTGTAGAACCCATAGCGACACTGCTCGCATACCCTTGAGAGCCAATTGCATTACTTATAGTAGCCACCGATGGAGCAGACGAACTCCAGGTAACCAATGTTGTGATATTTTGTGTAGTACTGTCACTATAGGTACCTGTTGCAGTAAACTGCCGGATATGCCCTAAGGGTATCTCCGGATTTGTAGGCGTTACTGTGATCGATTCCAACACTGCAATTGTGACCGTAAGGCCTGTTGTGCCACTTATGCCCGTATTGGGATCTATAGCGGTAATGGTAGTCGAACCAATATCAACACCACTTGCAAGACCTTCACTGCCACTCACGTTGCTTACAACTGCGACCGATGTATTAGCCGAACTCCAGGTCACCAATGTTGTAATATCCAATGTAGTATTATTACTGTAGGTGCCTGTTGCAGTAAACTGCTGAGTATTTCCAATGGGTATCACTGGATTAGTCGGGGTTACTGCTATGGATTCCAACACTTCTGGTGTGACTGTCAGATCTGTTGCGCCGCTCATACCCGTACCAGGATCAATTGCGGTAATGGTAGCCGAACCAATACCTACACTGCCCGCATACCCTTCAGAGCCGCTTGCGTTACTTATGATGGCTACACCGGCATCAGACGAGTTCCAGGCCACTGATGTGGTAATATCTTGTGTAGTGTTATCACTATAGATGCCTGTAGCAGCAAACTGTTGGGTATAACCCAAGGGAATCTTCGGATTTGTTGGGGTTACTGCGATCGATTCAAGCACTGCTTCAGTGACCGTAAGGTTCGTTGTACCACTGATCCCTGTCTCGGAATCAGTCGCGGTAATGGTTATCGAACCCATACTCACACTTGTTGCATACCCTTCACTACCACTAGCATTACTTATGATCGCCACCAACGTATCAGATGAACTCCAGGTCACTGATGTGGTGATGTCTTGTGTCGTACTGTCACTATAGGTGCCTGTCGCTGTAAACTGCTGGTTATACCCTAAGGGTATCTCCGGATTTGTTGGGGTTACTGCGATCGATTCCAGCACTGCTTCAGTGACTGTTAGGTCCGTTGTGCCGGTTATACCGGTACCTGGATCAATTACAGTAATGGTAGTGAGACCAATACCAATACTGGTCGCAAGACCTTTAGATCCGCTCGCGTTGCTTATGGCTGCCACATCAGTATCAGATGAACTCCATGTCACTGACGTGGTGATATCCTTTGTCGTACTGTCACTATAGATGCCTGTTGCTGTAAATTGCTGGTTATAGCCTAAGGGAACCTCTGGATTTGTTGGGGTTGCAGCTATGGATACCAGCGCTGCTGGTGTGACCGTAAGGCTCGTTGTCCCGCTGATCCCCGTACCAGAATCAGTTGCGGTAATGGTAGTGGCCCCCAAACCAATACTTATCGCAAGCCCTTGGCTGCCACTTGCGTTACTTATGGTTGCTACCGATGGAGCAGACGAACTCCAGGTCACCAATGTGGTTATATCCTGTGTAGTATTGTTATTATATATACCTGTAGCAGTAAACTGCTGAGAAAGCCCCAAGGGTATCTTTGGATTTGAAGGTGTAACTTCTATGGATACCAGGGCTACTTCAATAACCATCATGTTTGTTGTGCCACTCATGCCAGTACCAGGTTCAATTGCGGTAATGGTGGTGGAACCCAAACCAATGCTTGCCGCAAGCCCTTCACTGCCACTTGCGTTACTTATGGTTGCTACCGATGGAGCAGACGAACTCCATGTCACCAATGTAGTCATATCCTGTGTAGAACTGTCACTATATACCCCGGTAGCAGTAAACTGCCGGGTATTCCCTAAGGGGACCTCCGGATTTGTCGGGGTTACTTCTATTGACTCCAGCAATGCTGCTGTAACCGTCAGGCCCGCTGTACCCTTTATGTTTGTATTGATATCTATTGCAGAAATGGTAGCAGTACCCATACCAACACCGGTCGCAAGCCCTGTACGGCCAGGAGCAGAACGTATAGTTGCCACACTTGTATCGGATGAAATCCAGGTCACTGACGTGGTGATATCCCGTGTAGTGTTATCACTATAGATGCCTGTAGCTGTAAACTTCAGGGTATATCCTGCTGGTATCTCCTGATTTGTCGGGGTTACTTCTACTGATTTCAGCAATGCATCTGTGACCATAAGTCCAGTTGTTCCTCTTATCCCCGTACCAGAATCAGTTGCAGTAATGGTAGTGGAACCCGTACTAACACTGCTCGCAAGCCCTTCATCTCCGCTTGCATTACTTATGGTTGCCACACCGGTATCAGACGAACTCCAGGTTACCAATGTAGTCATATCCTGTGTCGTACTGTCACTATATATACCTGTAGCAGTAAACTGCTGGGTATAGCCCAAAGGTATCCCCGGATTTGACGGGGTTATTTCAATGGATATTAGTTTAGCCTCAACTACATTTATAGACCATGTATGTGTATATTCCAGACCTGCCCCCATGGAGTCGACTACTTTGAGTTCATGGTTACCTATATCTTCGGTAGTGGGTGAATACTCAAAGATCATTGCTGTAGCATCTTCAATAAGTTCCTCATCTAAATACCATTCAATAACATCTGAAGATGGATATACCAGAACCTGAAACCTCTGTGTTTCGCCTGGATACATAGTTACCAAATCTTCGCTGGGAATGGCTGAGAAAATACACCCGCTCAATACAACAGATATGATAAATAACACAAACAACGATAACGATCTTCTCATGGTGGCCAACCTCCAAAAACTAATCTAAATGAATCAAGGTAGCGATTCTAAAATCCACGCATCTAATTTTGTATGCAAGAAATATGCGAAATTTGCAGGTTTATAACTATTTGAATTGTTTCAGATTTTATTTTGTTAGAAAATAATAATGAAATTAAATACCCTTAAAGGGAAAATATTTTCATAGTTTATCTTAATGTGTTTAGTTCATAATACGAATATCATAAATAAGTACCATATTCATTATACGGTGATTGGCTGTATCCTGTTACCTTTCTCTTGAAGTTGAAATCTGAATCTCTATATGAGATTTGTGTTTCTCCTAATTTATTTCCTTGAATCTACCGAGATTTCCTATATACACTTTGTGTAATAAACAAACATAAGGAGAACCGTACATTTAATATGGACCTTCCAAAAGTTGCCGAGCCAATAAAATTGAGTGTTATAATCCCTATGTATAATGAAGAGGCAAATGTATCCACCACCATCTCCAGGGTCAAAGAGACACTCAAGGTGTTGGGAAATAATTATGAAATCATTCCTGTAAATGATGGAAGTACGGATAATACACTTAAGAGGCTAGATGAAATCGCTGAAAATGACCCGCATGTGCAGGTGACATCCTACTGGAAAAATGGCGGCAGAGGCAAGGCCTTAAGGTACGGTTTCAAGGCGGCAAGGGGAGAGTACATAGCCACAATAGATGCTGACCTCTCTTATGACCCTAAATACATACTGGATATGGTAAGGGTCCTCTATGATGAAAGCGATATAGACGTAGTACTTATTAGCCCCTATATGAAGGGAGGAAAAACCAAAGGCGTTCCAAAATCAAGACTCTTTGTAAGCCGCCTGGGTAACCAAATTTTGAGGCTTGCCATGCCAGAGAAGATACATACTATCACATGCATCACAAGATGCTATAGAAGGAATGTCATATCTGCACTGGATTTAGAATCAAATGGGAAAGAGATACACCTGGAGATTCTATCCAAAGTGCTCGCCATGGGCTTTAAGATAAAAGAGATCCCGGCCACGCTAACCGCACGAGAAAAGGGAGAATCTAAATTTACCCTTCGTTCCACCGCATTATCCCATATGCTATTTACCATCTTTGAGCGCCCTATCCTCTTGTTTGGCTTATTAGGCATTATCCTTACCATCATTGGCCTGGGCATAGGCGCATACATAATAGCGCTATATTATACCGGATCCCTAAACCCCACCCGACCATTGATCACCTTTATGATCCTGTTTATCTTAGGAGGTATTCAGATACTCTCTTTTGGTTTTATTGCCTCTCAGGTAAACTACCTTAGAAAAGAGGTGCTTCGTATCAGAAAGGCCATTTCAAAAGCAGAAGATAGGATATCAAGGTCTGTACCAGAACACTCAGGTGTCACAGATAGAAGCGATAATTGATTTATATGAAAACAGGGGTCAGTAGTCCGTGGTCAGTTGTTTGTGGTATATTGGAAGGTGATCATCCTATCTGGAGGTTTTACAACGGACAACTGACAACTAGCAGGGACATGAGCAATCTTGAACTAATCGAGCGGCAAAAATTAGCCTCACTTTTTACCTCTTAGTTTAGATACATTTAGCGCACTGCCTCCAAATCGATTTGACAATCAACCCTGTTTGTGATTTATCTCTTTGGAATTAAAACAATAAGGAATCCATATACCTCTAAAAGGAGTCTTGTATGATCAAAACAGCTATAACTGAAATGTTCGGTATAAAATATCCTATCATCTGCGGCGGGATGATGTGGTTATCTAAACCCAATCTGTGTGCAGCCATATCCAATGCCGGGGGCATGGGCAACCTCACTGCCGGAAATTATGATACAGAAACAGAGTTTCGAAATGCCATAGTAGAAACGCGAAGGCTTACTGATAAACCCTTTATGGTAAATATTACTCTTCTCCCCTCGGTTCACATCACCACAGAACACCATAAGATGTATGTAAAGGTGTGTGCCGAGGAAAAGATTGCCGGCATCGAATTCTCGGGGACACCTATAGATAAAGCATTAGGTATGGAGGCCATCGAGACCCTTAATAAGGCTGGAGTCAAATTGTTCCACAAGGTGGGTGCCCTCCGTCATGCCCTCCACGCTGAAAAGGTTGGATACGACGGCATGTACGCCGCCGGTATTGAAGAGGGTGGGCATCCTTTCAATGATGACGTATCAACCATGGTGCTCACCTCGAAAATGGCGGCCTCTCTTAATATACCTGTAGTTACTGTAGGAGGGATCGCTGATGGCAGGACCATGGCTGCAGCTTTAGTGCTTGGTGCCGAAGGTGTCATGATGGCAAGCCGGTTCATTGCCACAAAAGAGTGCGAAGTCCATGATAATATCAAGCAGGAACTTATAAAGAGACAGGAATTTGAAACCACGATCTTTGGAAAATCCATTGGCCTCCAGGGAAGGGCATTGAAAAACAAGATAATAGAGGAAGCCCATGCCATTGAAGAAAGGGGCGGTGGCTTAGAAGAGCTCATCCCTCTCATATCCGGAGAAAGGATCAAAGAGGCATGGAAGAATGGGAATGTTGACTACGCCCCTTTGATGGTAGGGCAATCCATAGGGCTTATCAATGACATCCCAACATGTAAGGAACTCTTGGATAGGATGGCAACTGAGGCAGCAGAATGCCTTGCTAAAACCAATAAGATGGTACAGGCATAATAGATCTGAAGATCAGCAGACAGAATATTGCGTTTTAAAGATAGTATCAAGTTTCTGTCTACCATATCTATCCTATCTAACTATATCTAAATCGTGAGGTAAAAAGTAAGGCTAATTTTTGCCTCTCGATTACCTCAAGATTATTCATGAGTAACTATTCAGGTTGTTTAGGCTGTAGGCTAAAGGAAATTTAGTTTTTGGGTACTACAGCCTATTTACCTACAGGCCCGTTCCCTTTGGCGGGCCGATGAGGGCATCGGCCCCTACAAAGCTTTCTGCCTATTTTCATATAAACCTGCATGTCCTGGCGCTCACAACGAAGGATGAAAATATGCCCGGTATTGGAGAATATCCATCCCCGAGAACCGATCCCTGACACCTATTTTCATATAACCCCTTTCTTGTTAAATGGGTAAAATATTCCACAAAAAAGGAAATATTTTTCATAATCGACTCGATTATTGCAGTAAAATAAATAACACCTTCCATACTTTAATTCAAGAAATCAGATAGTTAGATAAAAACCAGTAAAGGTGCAAATTTTGCATATTGAAGAAATGGGTTGGTGTGCAAATAGATATGCATAAATGTTGAGATTATTTCTTTCAAATGTGTGAAATGTTATCTTATTCCTTAAAAGCCTAATATAAGGAGGATGGGGAAATGAAGGGGTTATTTAAAAGGTATCCAATATTTATAGTAATTTTCCTGGCTGCCTTTGTATTCATCTCAGGGTGCATACCGACACCTGAGAATACAGAGGTCATAGTATCGGATGGCATAACCAACAATGATACGACCACGAATCCAGATGAGATCCTGCCCAATGCCACAGTTTACCAAATAGCTAATAAGGACAAAAAGTCACTTCTCAAGTACCTACTTGCAGACAAGGTGGAAGGGCTTGAAGTCCAGTTCTACGCAAAAGAATATCTGCAGGAAAGCTGGACTGCCATCGGCGATCCGCTGATTACCGATGAAAACGGGAGGGTTGCCCTCACAGAACTAAGAAGTTTGATCCCTAAATATATGCTCGACAAAGCTCCTATTGATCTGCAACTTCGGGCAAAGGTGATATTCGAAGGTGGCGAGTATGTAACGGATGATGGGGGCATGATCAGGGTCCTCAGCATGAATACAGAGGATAACCCACAAGTAGTGTTCACAGATCACGATAATACCCTGCACCTAACCGGAGGGCTAAATACCATAAAAGATTGTATCGAGTTCCTCAACTGGGCAAAGGAAGATTGGCCCCTTGTGGACGAGCATGTTGTTGATGCCATTGGGGAACTAAACGATGAAGGCAAAGATATTGTGATTGTCTCAGGACTCCCTACTGAGATACGAGCACTCTGCCGCGAGCAGGTCAACCGTCACTTTGAAGATGAAGGAAGTAGATTCATCCCCATGATCATAAAGAGCAACCTGACATATGAGCATGGGAACGAATTCAAGGCGGCTGCCTTAGGTATACTTAAAAACCTGTATGGAGTTGACAACGAGGAGGTTAACAACTGTTTTGCCATGGTAGGGGACACAGTACGTGAGGATGGCTACGGGGCATTTGCCAATAAGATATTCTACATCCCCTTCCAGGTGAGTTACTTCTTTAACTTATCACTGCTTGACTCAGGGGGCTATGGCTACATCGATCCAGCCTCCATTGCCTGGGACTGGTCGCAGGTAATGGATTTTATTGCTAGCGGTGATCCCGTCACAAACTTTTTTTTACGCAATGAAAATGGATTCTTAAATATCGCTCACCAAGGTGGCGAAGCACTCAGACCATCAAATACTATTCTGGCATATCGCCATGGTCTAGAGGTTGGCGCAGATTCTTTAGAGGGAGATCTTCATGCAACACAAGATGGCGTTGTTGTGCTTTCTCATGATGCAACTGTTGATAGATACACAGATGGAACTGGTTATATAAAAGACTTTACCTTTACTGAGCTAGAAGAACTTGATGCAGGATATGATTTCACCACAGATGGAGGAGCTACATACCCATATAGGAATTACTATTTTGAAGGATGTGACCACCTAAAGATCCCAGCCCTTTATGAGGTATTTAGTGATCCTGTCTTGGACAAATCACCTATAGTTATTGAAATTAAACAAGGAGACCCTCCCATCGCTGGTAAGGTACTCGACCTCATATATGACTATGGGATGGAAGACAAAATCATTTTGGCATCCTTTGAAAAGGAGACAATCGATGAAATCAGGGAAGAGGCAGAACTGCGTAGTATGAACATCGTCACATCCTTTGCAGTGGATGAGGTATTGGAATTCTGGCTGAGCCCGCTTTGGGCGTTGCTGGCAAGGGGTTATGAACCGCCAGGACAAGTGTTCCAGGTGCCCATAGAATATGAGCTAGGCGGTTTAACCGTACAGGTGATAAACAATTCCTTCATGAACAAGGCCCGGTATCTTGGGCTTAAGGTCCAGATCTGGACAATAAACGATCCTGATGAGATGCGCTGGCTCATGGATGAGAAAAAGGTGGATGGAATTATGACGGATAACCCTGAGCTTCTTGAGGGTGTTATCAATGAGTAGAATATATATTTTTGATGCTTAAGAAAAAAGGGGGTTTTATACAATGAACCAACAATCAAAAAAAGATGAAAAGGTATCACTCAAGACTATTATTGCTTTGTGTATCATGGCCTTTTTCATTTCTCTGACCCTAGGATGTGTACAGGCGGAACTCGGTGCTGATAAGACTGAGGTGGCACCAGGCGAAGAAGTCTTGCTGACCGTAACCTGCACACCCCCTGACCCGGGTGACTATTCGTACCTGTGGGTCTTAGCCAAAAAGCCACTAGAAAGCAATGTAGAGTTTCTCTTTTGGGGCTCCTCACAGGAGATATTCATACCAGACGTAGTAGGTGAATACGTAATTGATTGCAAGGCCGGTGGTGGGTCAGCACAAGGGATTGATTTCGCCTCTATCACTATCTTGTGTATAGGTAACGCCACATGGACTGTGGAGCCCAGGGCACTTGACTTTGGATATATTCAGACAGACAAGAAGGTTAAGGTTGAAAACACTGGCGCTGTGCCCATCAATGTGTCTATAGATGACTCATCTACGGCAGATTGGGTTACCGACATCACCGCTCCTGGCAACATCGACCCGGATGAAACCAAGGAAATATGGGTAAGTGTAAGCCGTGAGGGCCTTGACCCGAGTGAGTACAGCACTTCTTTTGAGGACCTTGACCCGGGTGAGTACAGCACTTCTTTTGTTGTCCATTCCGATGAATGTGGGGATATTACCATCAACATTACTATGAAGGTAGGCCCTGCAAAAATTCTGTTCACTGTAGATACATCTGGCAGCATGGCATGGACCGATCCGAATGATAAGCGGGTTGAGGCAGTGCTTGAGACAATAAATAAGTTCTATGATAACCCGAGAGTGAGCTTTGGGATTATCGATTTCGATAGCACGGCCCAGCTCCTCACTGATTTCACCAGAGAGATGGATGTACTGGAAAACAGCGCTAATGCCCTTGGAGATGACAATGGGTGGACAACCTACCTTGGGGAGGGATATTACTATCCCGGGGCGCTCGATGCGACAGATGATGTTATTGATGAAACCGAGGTGGGAACTCACTTTGTAACCATCTTCTTAAGTGATGGTGAACCCACTAAGGGTAATATCATCCATGATGATATTGTTGCAAAGGTAGCAGAGATCGCATCTCCTGATAATGTAAAACTCTATACCATTTATCTAAATGGTGATCCTGACCCTGATGCTGAGGAGTTGCTCAATGACATGGCAATTGCTGGTGGCACTGAGGAGACACACGTATATACTGATCCTGATTCTCTCTCCTTTATAGATCTTGATTTCTAGTTGATCTATCCGCATTGCTCAAGGGTTTATATAAATCCTTGAGCAATGCCTTACCTCAGGCTGACCAAAATCAAGTTCTTGTGACAAATTCTACACACTACCTAGCCTTATACACCTTTGTATAGCGCCCATATTGTGCTATAGTAAAACTATGGAAGCAATCGCAGGACTAAGGCCTGAAACCCTGTGGAGATACTTCTGGGAGATATCCCAGATCCCCCGAGAATCCAAAAAGGAAGCCAGGATTCGCAGCTATATTATGGGTATTGCCGAAAAGTTTGCTCTGGAGTACAAAACCGATGAGGCAGGCAATGTCTTTGTGGCAAAGCCAGGGGTCGCAGGTAAACCCGCCATTGTGATCCAGTCCCACATGGATATGGTCTGCGAAAAGGACACAGAGACCATCCACAATTTTGATACTGACCCCATTAAACTTGTCCGTGACGACAGGTGGATCAGGGCAGAAGGCACTACATTAGGCGCTGATAACGGTATTGGTTTGGCAGCCATGCTGGCCTTAATGGAGGAAGATTTATCTGCTCACCCTCCCCTGGGGCTTCTCTTTACCGTGGACGAAGAAACAGGGCTCACCGGTGCCAGCATGCTCGAACCTGGGTTTGTAGAAGGCAGCCTTCTTCTCAATCTTGATTCTGAGGAAGGAGGCACTCTATATATCGGCTGCGCGGGCGGCCGAAATACTGGAATATGCATGGATATTAAATGTATGCACCCGCCAGGCGATTATAGGCCTGTGTTGGTGAGGATTACCGGTCTCAAGGGAGGCCACTCAGGCATCAATATCCACCAGGGCCTTGGTAATGCCATAAAGTTGCTCAACCGATTCTTATGGAATACAGCCCAAAAAATGGATCTATATCTTAGCTGGTTTGAGGGTGGCAGCAAACACAATGCCATACCCAGAGAAGCCCAAGCATTAATCTATATCGATCCTGCAAAGATGGACATATTTAAAAGATCTGTTGATGAATACAATGCAATTTTTACCACAGAACTTAAAGGCATTGATGATAAGGTGGCCCTTGCAGCCAGTGAAGACATACAAACACATGTTATGGTGCTTACAAAAGAAGACTTTCTGGCCCTTTGCAATCTCATCTATTCCATTCCCCACGGGGCAGTAAGAATGAGCAATACCATGAAGGATGCGGTAGAGACATCTACCAACTTAGCCATCTGCTCAATCAGAGGATGGAAGGCCACTATATCAACAAATCAGCGCAGCCTGTTTGCAAGTGCAATCAAAGATATATCAGATCAGGTCAAATCAATTGGCCTGCTGTCTGGTGCCAGGGTATATCAAGAAGGCGACTACCCAGCATGGAAACCAGACATAAATTCTCATATCTTAAAGGTTTGCAAGGGGGTATACAAATCACTCTATGGCAAGTTTCCAAAGATAAAGGTGATACATGCCGGATTGGAGTGCGGTATTATTGGCAAAAGGTATCCAGGCCTCGATATGATTTCATTTGGTCCGAGTATTGAAAACGCACACTCTCCTTCTGAAAGGGTTGATATCAATTCTGCAGAAGAGTTTTGGAACTATCTGACGCACATATTAGAATATCTGGCGAAAAATCAGACTGGCCCCTTAGATCTCTAGTCTCTCCTTCCACCCCAGGGATTGATCTCTATGTCATCAAGGCACTTCGAACAAAAGACCTGGGGGTCTATATGACCGCAGCCATAAGACCATAGGTCAAAAAACCTGCAATCTTTACAAAGGGGAATCCCGCATCCGTCACATAATACCACTGCCTCCTTCTTTTTACACACCCCACATATCTCCTTATCACTAACAATGATCATTGACTGATATAGTTCCCTTTACTATAAGCCTAAGGTTTTATAACATTATTGCCAGAAAGACAATCACCTCACAAATAAAAATAATTATACTTCACTAAAAATATTCTGGTTATGTTATGCAAAATCTTATATCCAGACTTAGTCCAAACCCAAATCCCTTTGGCTTGATTATTGACATGCATAAAACCTTTTGTTAGAAGGTCTTGCGGCTCTTATGAGTAAACAAAAAAGGGGGAATGGAATTGAAGGTATTAGTCAGCGATAAACTCTCAGAAAAGGGGGTTGATATCCTCAGGAAAGCAGGTTTTGATGTAGATGTAAATACAGGATTAAAGCCAGAGGAACTAAAAGATATCATAGGACAATATGAAGGGCTTGTAGTCAGATCTGCTACAAAGGCAACTCCTGATATTATAAATGCAGCCAAAAGGCTTAAGGTAATTGGTCGCGCAGGAGTTGGGGTGGATAACATCGACATTGCTGCTGCCAGTAAAAAAGGTATAGTCGTTATGAACACCCCCGGAGGCAACACCATTACCACAGGCGAACACTCCATCGCTATGATGATGGCCCTTACCCGTAATATACCACAGGCAACTGCATCCATGAAGGATCAAAAATGGGAAAAGAAAAAGTTTTCAGGCAGAGAAGTCTTTAATAAGACCTTAGGTATTATTGGTTTGGGCAGGGTTGGATCTATAGTGGCAAGCAGGGCGCAAGGACTCAACATGAATGTCATAGCATATGATCCATTTATATCTAAAGAGGTTGCAGAAAAGCAAGGTATAGAAATTGTAGATCTTGATGAAATATATACGAGGTCAGACTATATAACTGTACATACGCCACTTACAAAAGAGACAAGAGGCCTGGTGGGCAAAGATGCCTTCGCAAAGATGAAAGATGGGGTGATGATACTTAATTGCGCCAGAGGAGGCCTCATAAATGAGAAGGCCTTACTTGATGCACTGAACTCCGGGAAGGTCTCCGGGGCTGCGCTGGATGTACATGAAAATGAACCACCCAAGGACTGGACACTAGTAAAACACCCAAACGTTATATGCACTCCACACCTTGGCGCCTCCACCACAGAGGCACAAGAGAATGTGGCCATTGCAGTAGCAGAGCAGATAGCTGACTATCTTAAAAATGGGATAATAAGAAATGCAATAAATGCCCCCTCTGTAGGGCCAGAAGCCCTGCCCAAGGTGAGGCCATATATAGAGCTTGCAGAAAAGATGGGGCTCTTTATAGGTCAGGTATTTTCAGGAAGGATCGAAAAGATAACTATTAACTACACAGGTGATGTAGCAAATCTGGACGTATCTCCTGTAACGGTTGCCTTACTCAAGGGGCTTTTCTCTGTAATAGTGAATGATGTAAACTATGTAAATGCCCCTATTATTGCAAAAGAGCGTGGTATAGATGTCGTGGAGTCACGTTCTTCAAAGATTGAGACACTCTCAAATATGATCGGGGTCACTGTGGAGTTAGATACAGGTGCAAGATACCTTGACGGATCGCTCTTTAAACCACAAGATATAAGGATCGTGAGGATTGATAATTATCCCATCGAGGTAACCCCGGAAAAGAATATGCTCGTTGTATACAATAAGGACCTTCCGGGAACCGTTGGCAGGATCGGGACAATATTAGGCGAGGCAAATATAAATATAGCAAGGCTCTTCCTTGGCCGTGACAAACAGCAAGGGACTGCCATCATCATTATAAACCTCGACTCCGAGGTGTCGAATGACGTGATACAAAAGATAGAAGAAGTGCCAAATACCATCTCTGTAACACAGGTATTTGTCTAAAATAATAAAATTAGGCTGGAGTGAAATATGTCATGTTTAGTAGTGGTTGGGGCCCAATGGGGTGACGAGGGAAAAGGCAAGATAGTCGATCTCCTTACAGAAAAAAGTGATATTGTATCCAGATTTCAGGGTGGGAACAATGCCGGGCATACCTTAGTGGTAGGCGAGGAAAAGGTCATACTTCACTTGATCCCTTCCGGGATCCTGCATAAAAACAAGCTATGCATAATCGGCTCCGGAGTGGTCATTGATCCAGGAGTTCTCTTAAAAGAAATAAGAGAGCTTAGAGAAAACGGCTACAAAATCTCCCCTGAGACCTTTGCAATAAGTGACCGTGCACATATTATAATGCCATATCACAAGATAATAGATCATGCCAGAGATGCAGGGCGTATCGGCACCACCGGTCGTGGTATAGGCCCTGCCTATGAAGACAAGATGAGACGGACCGGCATACGTGTAATAGAGATCATACATAAAGACCTGTTCAAAAAAAAGCTGGATGATATATTTGAAGAAAAACAAAATTATATTACCCAGATATTAAAGGTAAAAGGGATTGATAAAGAAGCTATGTATAAGCAATACGTAAAGATGGGCTCAGATCTGAGACCATTCGTCGTTGATACATCCATAACCATAGACAAGGCAATTAAAGAGGGCAAGAATATCCTCTTTGAAGGCGCACAAGGGGGCAATCTGGATATAGATCACGGTACATATCCATTTGTCACATCATCAAATACTGTAGCTGGCGGGGTATGTGTAGGGATAGGTATCGGGCCTACCAAGATAGATAATGTGATAGGTATATGTAAGGCATACACCACCAGGGTAGGAGAAGGGCCTTTCCCCACTGAACTAAATGATGAAACAGGAGAAAGGCTGAGGGCATTTGGCGGTGAATACGGTTCTACCACAGGTCGGCCCAGGCGGTGTGGGTGGCTAGACCTTGTTGCCTTAAGGCACTCAATAAGACTAGGTTCAATCGCTTACGTCGCTATCACCAAATTGGATGTGCTCTCAGGTTTAGAGTCACTAAAGGTTGCAACAGCCTATAAATCAGGAGATACCATCATAAAGGATATGCCAGCTGATTTTGAAATCTATCCTGATCTCGAACTAATATATGATGAACTGCCCGGCTGGGAGGAGAACATCTCATCTGTAAAATCCTATGATGCCCTTCCCGCCAACTGCAAGGCCTACATAAAGTATGTGGAGAAACATCTTGGCGTGAGCGCTGCTATAATATCTGTGGGGCCTAAACGCAAGGAGACCATAATAGTAAAGGATCTATTTTAAGAAACCCTGACCGGGCCTCAGTTATCAACCTCAGGTAGAACCACATGATGGGGTGCTGCATGATGAACATGTCCCGCAATCAGATGCAATTATAGATATCTTCTTCTCTACTTTTTTACTTCCACACTTTGGACATTCAGGGCTTGTATTTGAAGACAGCGAGACCAACGCCTCAAAGATCTCTCCGCATTCTCTGCATTCATATTCATAGATGGGCATATATCACTCCTTTTTCTTATATCTTTATTTACTAGTAACTCACAGTGCCAATGTCAAGGTGTAGAATATATTATAAAGGAGTTTCTCTATCTTCCATAATTGAAACCTGATCAAGGTGGCTTTAGCCAAACAAGATAGAAATCAGTCCAAGGAGTAAGGGTTTATTGTTCTTTTAGACCGCTGACCTATTACGTGGTATACTCTTATTACAAGGACATGGGTATGAGCGATGCTGTAGTAAACCCTGAAAAGAGAAAGGCCCTGGAAAACAGGATGAAGGCCCTGGGCATAAATGAAAAAGATATTATTGAAAAGTTTGTGAGATCTCAGGGCAAGGGCGGACAGAAGGTGAACAAGGCAGCTACCTGCGTATACCTGAAGCACTCACCCACAGGGATAGAGGTGAAATGCCAGAAGACAAGATCCCAGGCCGCAAACAGGTTCTTTGCAAGGCGCATCCTGGCGGAAAAAGCAGAAAAAATGATACTCGGAGAAAAGAGTGTACAGGCCAAGAAGATTGCAAGGCTCCAACAACAGAAAAAAAGGCGCGCCAGACGGGCAAAGGGCAAGGTTTTGAGTGCGGCACAAAAGGAATCCAATGTATCTACCCTTGAAAATGAGGGGGAAACTCCTTCTCAAGATTAAGGATATCCCTGGTTTAGCCTGTTTCTTAAGCCAAGCCAGAAAAAGACATGTTGAGAATTTGATGCATTCGTAAAGGAATAGGATAAATGAAAAGGATTATTCTTTTTCTCTTTGCTGCCATTGCTTTTAGTGTATTTTATCTATTATTCTCTGCTTCTCCTCAAATCAAAAACACCAACCCGATAGGAGATAACATCATCTGTTTTGGAGATAGTCTTACCTATGGAACCGGAGCAGGACCGGGTATGAACTATCCCTCGCAGCTTTCACAAATGATTAATAAAGATGTTATCAATGCCGGCATCCCTGGAGATACAACGCAAAGCGCCTTGAATCGGCTAGATAAAGACGTCTTGTCCAAATCTCCTCGTATCGTGCTGGTCACATTGGGAGGAAATGATCTCAAAAACAGGGCCAATAAGGAGGAAGCTTTCCATAGACTTAAGACAATCATCGAGTCCATACAGGCCAGAGGCGCCCTGGTGATCGTGGGCGGGATAGACTTACCATTTTTTGGAAAGGGTTATGGACAATCATACAAAAGGGTTTGTAATGAAACAGGGGCTGTTCTGATCCCCAATATCTATAAAGGTATCCTTGGAAAAGAAGAACTGATGAGCGATCCGATCCACCCAAACAGCACCGGCTATACCATAATGGCCAGACATTTCTACAAGGCAATCAAACCGTACCTGTAATCTTTGGATGAGTACCTGCGATTCTCTATAGCGAGAAAGGCATCTTATATCCAAAAAGGCCTCTCACCTTTTTCAGATAGGTAAAATGGATTATCCTTTGGACAGCCCTTCAATCAAAGCCATCACATTGTGCCCTAAGACATCATGATTATAGCCGCCTTCTAAGATAGCGAAAGAGCCTCCATTGCATCTAATGGCAGCGGATCTGACCTTCTTGCCGATTTCCTGGTAGTCCCTGGTCTTCAATACACCGCCCCAGTCCTGCTCATGGTTGTCAAAGCCTGCTGATATCCCGATTATGTCTGCCTGACAATGTTCCATTTCATAAATCACCTCATCCATATATGCATCCCTACCACTGGCAGATATGTTATGTATGGTTACATATCCCTTATTTTCCAGGATATTTACCGTGCCATCCCCATAGTGGAGGTCAATATCCAAGACATAAGCACTTTGAATCTTTCCTGCTCGTTTCAGGTGCTCTATGGCTATAGCCATGTTGCTGAAATAACAAAACCCCCAGGAGGAATTCGACGAGGCATGATGACCAGGCGGGCGTATAAGTGCAAAGCATGGCTCTTTAATACCAATAGTAGCAGCCTTAATAGCTCCACCGGCAGCCAGGGCTGCAATGGGATATAACCCTTGCCTTCTTACATCCTCTATATGTGGCTTTGTATGAACAGATGCAATATCAACCTCAGAGGCAGGGTCTGCTGTAACAAATTCCACGTGAGGTTTAATCACGTCAACTACAGCCTCCATCCGCCCGGCATCCGCAGCCGGATCAGATGTATAGACCTGATAAAAATCCCCATGAAAAACGACCTTCATGATCTCCTCCTTATTGCAAATAATATAAAGCTATATTGTATCTCTTAAAGACAAGTCTTGCAAATAAAACCTTCAGCTTTTACTCAAGTATCCAACTGTGATAACTTGTAAGGAGACTAACGGATCTGCCTTAAGCGCAATAATCATTGGCAGAGATTAACTAAAGGACAAACCAACTATGGATGGTGCTGCAAATAAAAAATATGTGTTACTTATTGCCACGCTCACCTCTTTTCTTACCCCCTTTATGGGTTCTTCTGTCAACATTGCTCTGCCTTTAATCGGCAAAGAATTTTCGATGAACGTGGTCTTGTTAAGTTGGGTCCCTATCTCATACATCATGGCTTCTGCAATATTTCTTGTACCCTTTGGAAGGGTAGCCGATATATACGGAAGGAAGAAGATCTTTACATACGGCATACTGATCTATACTGTCTCCTCCTTTCTTTCGGCAATCTCGCCTTCTGCTGCTATGCTGATTGCGTCTAGGGTCTTCCATGGGATCGGAAGCTCTATGATTTTTGGGACCGGGGTAGCAATTCTCATATCAGTATTCCCCGTAAAGGAGCGGGGTAAGGCCCTGGGGATAAATGTCGCTGCCGTCTATTCGGGTCTTTCTCTCGGGCCATCTTTAGGCGGGTTTCTCACGCAGCACCTTGGATGGAGGAGTATCTTTTTTATAAATGTACCTATAGGCCTGGCAATAATCCTTCTAGTCCTATTTAAATTGAGGGGAGAGTGGGCTGAGGCAAGGGGGGAAGGATTCGATCTTGCCGGCTCTATACTCTACAGCCTTGCCCTTACGGCTATAATGTTTGGTTTTTCTCTGCTGCCGAAAGTGCCGGGCGCATGCTTAATTCTCACAGGTGGCTTGGGGATCTTTGGATTTGCCCTGTGGGAAATAAAGGTGGAAAGCCCTGTTTTAGATATAGATCTTTTTAGAAACAATACTGTCTTTGCCTTATCTAACCTGGCAGCCCTGATCAACTACAGTGCAACATTTGCTGTGAGTTTCCTTTTAAGTCTTTACTTGCAGTATACAAAAGGGGCCACCCCTCAAGACGCAGGCCTGATCCTGGTGACGCAGCCTGTTGTAATGGCCATCTTTTCACCCCTAGCCGGCAGGCTTTCAGATAAGATTGAACCAAGGGTGGTTTCCTCAATAGGTATGACCATTACTGCCATTGCACTCTTCCTTTTTACCTCTTTAAACAATAACACCTCTTTGGGGTTCATACTGACAAGCTTGATCCTGCTTGGTTTCGGTCTTGCCCTTTTCTCGTCTCCCAACACAAATGCAGTCATGAGTTCTGTGGAAAAGAAATCTTACGGTGTAGCATCAGGGACACTTGCAACAATGCGGCTCACCGGGCAAATGCTAAGCATGGGAATTGCCATGTTGATATTTGCGCTGTACATAGGCAGAGTACAGATTACACCTGAATACTACGCTCTCTTTGTAAAAAGTATAAAGGTAATATTTGCCATTTTTGCTATCCTTTGTTTTGGTGGCATATTTGCATCGCTTGCAAGGGGCAAGGTATGGTAGATAAGAACTTTGGCAGGGTTCGGAATCCTTATAGTGAATAGTAAAAAAAGGTGTTGAGTTTTGAGTGTTGGGCGATTAAAAATAGTCGAAAGTCGTGAGTCGAAAAGATAAAAGATAAAAAAATAGTTTCATGGGAAATGTAGGGGCCTCCCTCATCGGCCCGCTTAAGGGGAATATGCCCTACATCAACATCCCCCTGGCCCCCTTCAAAGGGGGAATTACGGGGAACAAAGGGGGAATCTGTCCGAGCAGATTAAGGGATAGTGGGGTTCTTGAGATATACCTTCTATCGCGATTTGCTAATACATCCTTAGGCATTGCTTAACGGGGAATCGCTCCCTTATGTTTGAGCCCGAAGGGCGAGTTAGGGAGCGCCCGTAAGCAAGCCAAAGGATGTATCAAAGAGCGATAAAAAGCAAGCGAGAGAACCCCTCTATCCCGAAAATGTTTTCATCCTTGGTTGTGAGAGCCTTGCAAGCATGAGTGTTTATATGAAAAGACATCTCTCGTCTAAACCGGTATTTCTTCCCCCTCAAAAAACCGATGGAACTCACCTGGCAGGTCATGATAATCAATAGAGCGTGCCTCACTAGATAAATCCACTGAATTATAGGTGTGCCAGTATAGAATCGGGTCTGTGGCATCCTTGTGATCATTTATAAAATCAATCACTGCAGCAAAGGCCTTTGAAGTATACGTGGGATCCAGAGGTATATCTTCACGATCTTTTAAAACCCTTAGCGCATGCAAACCTTCTTTGGTTGGGTATCCATACCCCTGGCCAAAATATTCGTTCAATACCTGTGGTGTGCAGATCTTGATATCCGGTATCTCTTTAGAATTCGCTTTTAGGAGATTGTAAGTCTTTTCCATTAAAGATTTCACTGTCCCTGGCGTTGTTAACTGTAAAGGGCCCAGATAAGATGCTGCAACCCTGACCCCTATGACAGTAGAGTCAAGACCTGCTAAGAGGCATCCAAGGGCCAATCCTGCCATGGTCCCGTTTGAACCTAAGGGGCAAAAGATATATTTGGGCACAGGCATCAGGCCATCCTCAATCTGCTTCTTTAATTCAAAGACTGCGTTTACAAATCCAAGGGTTCCTATTGGCGAGGACCCGCCGGCATAAAGAAAATAGGATCTTGGGTGCCTTATCTTTTGAGGAAGGTAGAAATTAAGACCTGTCCTTAGCATACCTTTTGTATAGACCATCTCTGCGTTATATCTGTGGAACAAAAGCATGTTTTGCTTTACATATTTCGTTACAGGCTGATAAAAAAGCAGAAGCGTACAGGCAAGCCCAAGCCTATGACAGTAAATAGCAGTAGCCAGGCCGTGGTTTGTGCCAATCCCGCCCATGGTTATTACCCGCCTCTTTTTTCTCTCGACCGCATCTGCCAAGACAAACTCTAATTTCCTGACCTTATTGCCTCCATATACCTTAGAATCCAGATCATCTCTCTTGATCCACAGGTTGGAACAGCCCATTTTATCGATCCTGTGAACAGGCGTGGGAAATGTCCCTAGAGCGATCCAGCTGATCTTTTCCCGCAAGGAAGGAAACAAATCAAATAAGGCAGGCCGATCCTCAGAATTACTCATTATCTTTTCAGGCATTATTCTATCCAATCCTCCTGTTTTTTAATATCACTCAAATCTATCCCATGCTTTAAAAGATAGCGTTTACGCAATTGATAAACCAAGACTCCGGAGAATATAAAGACAAAAAACAGTATAATCTTTAAAGGAGACTTCATATCAAAGATGATGATGGCACTAAAAAAGACGACCATAATAAATCCAACAAATGGACACAACCAGAACCAGATGCCTTTCAGCTTGAATTCAGAGTTTCGATATCTGTTAGGATATCTTTGGGGAAGGATTAGGGAGGCCAGGAGAACAGGGAAAAAGATAATCATCCCACCCAAGGCGGCATAGGATGCAAATGTCTCCAAAGAAAATCCTGATAAGACACCAAGTATGGAAAGGCCCCAGATTATTGTGAGAAGGATGTGTGCTGTGCCAAATCGCTTGTTTAACCTCCCAAGCCACTTTGGCAGGATGCCATCGTCAATTATGACCAAAAGCGATTTGGTGGCTACAATAAAGAGGGCATTAAGCGTTGTGGTGAGCGCCAGAATGGCACCGCCAGCAATAAAAAAGGCAAACCCAAATTTACCAAGAAGACATTTGCTGACAGTGATTAGAGGCTCAGCACTATCTGTAAGCGTTTGCCACGGTAGTGCCCCGACAGTTGCTATGGACACAAGTATGTAGAGAGTAGTAATTACAGGAAAGGCTATGAAAAGCGCCCTGGGTATTACACGCCCAGGGTTTTTAATCTCCCCGCCTAGTTCAATAATCCCATTTGATCCGAAATAGGTGAATGTCAGCAAGGCCACACCCAGAACCAGGCTGCTTATTCCCTTTTGAAAAAACCCACCAAAGTGTTCTGGGGTGAGGATTGTCAGCCCCTTTCCGGAGTAAGAAAAGAGGGCAGCAATCAGGATTATCACCATAACCCCCTGTACCTGCGCCGCAAGCCGAACACCAAAGAGGTTTATAATAAAAAATAGGGTAAGAAGCCCAATAGCAAAGATCTCGATTGAAAGATTCGGGGCAAATACCTTAGCATAATTCGCACAGGCAATAGCATACAGCGGAATCTGCCCAAAGAATGAGGCCAGCGCATATGTCCATACCCCTACAAAGGCAAGCCCCGGGGAGACCATCCTGCTTGGATATTTATAATTTCCCCCGGTTGAGGGAATGGCTGAGCCCAGCATGGCAAGGGGCATCATGGTGATAAAGACCGGTATTACAGCGAGCCCATAGGCAAGGGGCAGGGCTGGCCCTGTAATCTTCAGTGCGATTCCTGTAAAAACAAAGACCCCACCGCCAATTGTGAAGCCTATTGCGATAAAAACTACCTCTTTTAGACCTAATACACGTTTTAGTCCGGTAATAGCCATATTAAATACTCCTTTTAATCACGCAAAGCAGATCTAAGTTCACTTTGGTATAGGCTATCAATAAGGATTTCTAATGCCATTTGGTGCATTCTCAAACGATCTTTTAAATCCAGTATTGTAGGAGTTTCTAGCGTATACACCTTCTTGCTATTATAAAGCCGGGCATAATTGGAAAGGCTAAGCTGCCTGGTTGCTTTCATATACCATATCCCCCACATGGGTGCGTCGATTAAACCATCTTTTGTCTTTAAGATAATCATACTTACATCCTGCTCGATTGGGTAACCCGAACCCCTCTCTGCCTCAATCACCCTTCTGCTAAGTGTTGTATCGGGATTGCCATACTGATAAATATAAAATCCTTTGCCGCTAGGGTCTTCATGATGATCAGTCATAAGATCATATGACTTGCCCTCAATAAATTTCTTTATAATCATTGACTCCTGAGCCTTAAATGAAACAAAATCCCTGTTAATGTCTCTGCCCTCCTGATTGAAGCGTATATTATGACTCCAGCCCCAGGGATTCACTATGGGAACGATATCAAAAGAGATATTTTCATATTTCTTAGGATCTTTAGCAAGCATCTCTATGGTTTCTACCATAAGCTCTGCACCAGCAGGTTCGTTTCCATGAACCCCTCCATTTAAGAAGACCCTGTATTTTGTTTCTTTGACAGGCGTAAATGTCACAACCCATATAGGGACTTTGTATTTCCCATACTCTACTTCACCGAGTACCTTCATAGATAGTTGGCTGGAAGAGGTAGCCTTTAAAAGCCGGGCACTAACTGAAGAAATGTCTCTCACCAGGGGTTGCGTCCCTGGAAACATCGCTTTGTGTCCACTGGCGCAGGAAAGAAAAAATATCGTGAAAAATAATAACACACTCAAAATTAATTTATTGCTCACCATTTGATCCTTTACCTCCAAAATGTATTTCAAAGCATTCAATTCCGTTTAAAAAACAGCGATAATATCACTTATAATACACTCTTAGCCACTCTTAAGAAAAGATATTATAATACAGGCAGTTTTGCAAAAACTCAATCAAAAAGAGTCTTTAGAAGCTGCCATGGCCTACCGGCCCCAACCAAGTATGAAAAGCTCTCATGCCTGTGCGGCAGGCACAACCAAAGATGAAAATGTTTTCGGGATGGGGGTTCTCTCGCTTACCTGTATCGCTCTTTGATACATCCTTTAGGCTTGCTTACGGGCGCTCCCTAACTCGCCTGCCTAAAGGCAGGCTCAGACAGGAGGGAGCGATTCCCCTTTAAGCAACGCCTAAGGATGTATTAGCAAATCGCGATGGAAGGATAAGCTCAAGAACCCCCCGTCCCTCCTTACGTGCTGAGAAAAACATCCATCCCCGAAAACCGACCCCTGATCCCCGACCCCTATTTTCATATAAACGCGCATGAGCGCTTTGCGCTCACAACGAAGGATGAAAATATGGTTTTCTCGTACAGATTCTATCCCTGCATGGCATATTTCCCTTAAGCGGGCCGATGAGGGCATCGGCCCCTACATTTCCCATAAAACTATTTTTTTATCTTTTCGACTCTCGACTATTCTTAATCACCCAACACTCAAAACCCAAAACTCAACACCTTTTTTACTATTCACTATTTACTATTCACTGTTTTCATATAAATCACCATGTCCTTTCCGGACGCAACCAAGGATGAAAATACAGAATGGGATCAAGCGTACTTGAGGCGAGGGAAGGCTTTAGGGGGTTTGAGCATCCGTCTGCTGGTCTCAGTTAATACATCCAGGGCGAAGCGAAATGATAAGCGCATTCTCATGTCTGAGCCCGCCTTTAGGCGGGCGAGTTTGAATGCGCCATGAAGCGAGCCCTGGGATGTATCTGAGACCAGCTCCCGGCGCGAAAGGCCCATAAAGCCTGACCGACTAAAGGTATTTTCATATCCCTGCAAATGAATAATCATCAAACCCATCGACCAAAACTTGCGAAAACCAAAAAATTTTTGTAGGCTTATACTATGATTCAATTTAATCTTTTATTGATAGCCTTTCTTGCTATCTTTGGAATCAGCTCTATCTTCAGGTGGGGCTTGAAACATATCAATATCAGCCATCTCCGCAAGGTCTCTCGCCATGTACCTGAATTTTTTAAAGAAGAGATCGATGGTAAGACCCTGTCTAAGATGACTGATTATACAGTGGATTCCTCCCGGTTTACCTCTATAGCAAGCATTTTCAATGACATAGTCATTCTGGTCGTATTGTTGAGTGGATTCTTACCATGGCTGACAGGTAAAATATCCACCTTTAACCTTCATTTCATCCTTTCAGGATTTATCTTCTTTGGCCTCCTTGCTTTGATAAAGGACATTTTAGATATCCCCTTCAGCCTGTATGACGCATTTGTAATCGAAGAAAATTATGGCTTTAGCACCATAACCCCTAAATTATGGGCATCGGACCTATTGAAAGGCCTTTTGGTCTCAGCCATATTGATGGCCCTCTTGCTCTGCCCCTTACTGGGTTTAATCTATTATGCCAAAAACACATGGTGGCTGTGGGTCTGGGTGCTTTTTATTTCCTTCCAACTGCTCGTCTTATGGCTCTATCCTCTCATTATAGCCCCCTTGTTTAACAAGTATGGGCCAATAAAAGATCATAACCTCGAGGAAAGAATCTTTTCTATAGCAAAAAAGGCCGGGATAGAGATACGTGGTATCTACCAGGTAGATGCAGGAAAACGGAGCAGGCATACAAACGCTTATTTTACCGGTATAGGCAAAACCAAGCGCATCGTCTTATATGATACTCTCCTTAAGTCACACACAACCGAGGAGATTCTATCGGTGTTAGCCCACGAAATAGGGCACTTAAAAAAAAGGCATATCATAAAACAACTTATGCTTACACAAATCGTCTCTTTTTTCGCTCTTTATATCGCCTATCGTCTGATTGAGTGGCCTGTTATATATAAAACATTCGGTTTCGAAGAAAGCATTCCATACGTAGGGCTCTTGCTTCTTGCTGTCCTTTTTAAGCCCATCTCATTTTTCTTTACACCTGTCTGGTCGGCCATCTCCAGAAGATTCGAAAGGCAGGCGGACGATTATTCGTATTTGCTCCTTAAAACCACACGCCCATTATGCAGCGCATTAAGGCAGCTGGCAAAAGACAATCTGGCAAACCTCTTCCCCCATCCGCTCTTTGCCTGGTTCTACTATTCCCATCCTCCACTTACCGAGCGCATAGCACGGCTACAGGAGATTGAAAAGGAATAGAGAAATGAGCCCGCTCCAAATTGAATACTCAAGCATGCGCTTGGCCCCTTCATGACAACCAGCACGGATACACCTCTCGATCGTCGTATGATCCGACCAATCTCCACAACATGCATAATCATGTTTCCTGTAACCAGGAGGGCACTCCAAACGACGTTGTAGTTGTCAAAAGAACGCGTTCTTACAAAAAACTTTTACGGAGGGATTTAAATGAATGCAAAGAAAGGAATTATTACGGCCGTGGTCATAATGCTGGTGGCCGGCGTGGCACTCGGCGCTTATGCCAGACACCTTCCCGGGCCACATCAAGGCTTCGGCATGGAGTATATGCTGAAGGGACTTGACTTAAGCGATGTGCAGAAGCAACAGGCACAAGACATCCTATCTGCGCATCAAGGTGAACAGGAACAGGGCATGAAGACCATGCAGGCAATCCATGAGAAGATGCAGAAGGTTATATCGGCTACGGACTTTGATGAAGACGCTGCAAGAGCGATATACCACGAGGCGAGTTCTGTCGAGGAAGAACTGTGGGTCATTCACGCCAGGGTGGCTTCGGAGATAAACAAGGTGCTCACCCCAGAACAGAGGGAAAGGCTTATGGAGGCACATAAGAAGCGCCACGAGCGCATGGGGGAAAGGCGCAAGTTGAGAAGACATCAAGTCGATACATTCCTGCAAGAAGATATGGCGGAAGGTAAATGATCTCCCCGGGCCAGGAAAATTTGTTCCCCTGGCCCGGTTTTATCTCGCGGTTGACCGTGGAATATAATACATGTAGAACTTAAATAAAAAAACAGGCCCCTAGATGAGCTGGAATCAGGATGAACTCACGGAAACAGACGATCTTCAGATTATTAACCACATATTAGATGGTGAGGTTAATCAGTATGAGATCCTGGTAAACAGGTATAAGGGTTACGTGATGAAAATCGTTTCCTCTCATGTACATTATGATCAAGCAGCAGAGACTTGTCACGACGTCTTTGTACGAGCGTACCAGTCTCTACCGCAATTCAAACACAAAGGCAGCTTCAAGAGCTGGATTTCCCGCATTGCGATTAGGACGTGCCATGACTACTGGAGAACCCGATACCGCTCTCGAGAACTGTCAATGACAACATTGGGGACATACCATACGGACTGGATCGATCAGGTCGTTACGGATCAATCCAAGGAGCAATATGAGCGCTTCAGCAGACAAAAAGAGGCAAGGGAGGTGCTCGAATGGGCACTATCTCATCTTTCAGCGCAAGAGCGTATGGTGCTGGAGCTTGTCTCTCTCAAGGAATATTCCGTGAAGGAGGCGGCTCGTCTGCTGGGGTGGAGCAGCGCAAATGTGAAGGTGCGTGCCTTTAGGGCACGTGGCAAGCTGAAGAAACTGCTCGAAAAGCTAGATAAAGATACTTGAGCTTTATACGAATATATTCGTTGCGAACAATAAATTATCGCAATGGATATGTTAGAATTTAGCAGAAAAGTAAAAGAGGTGAGCGAATGGCAACCCTGAAAAAACGTTGGGCAAGGATCGAAGGGGTATTGAGAGAGGCATACCTTTCGAAAGGCGGGCCAGTCCTGGATGATAGCTGGCAGGACAAGGTAATGCGGGATGTCAGGCGGCTAGGACCACTGAACAAGAAAATGGCATTCTTCCCGCAATTCGAACTGCTCGTCTGGAGGCTCGCACCGGCGGTGGGTATCCTGATTGTTTCCCTGGCAACCGCCATGATCGGGTATGATTTTTCCCCACAGTACGAGGTGGCGCAGGTGTTCTTCAGCGAGCCGGTTGAATATATGATGGCCAGTATCATCGGGATCTAAGGAGCGTACACAATGAAAAGACTAAGACTCTGGAGCGGCATCCTGCTTATCTTTATCCTCGGGTGTCTGGCAGGCTCGTTTGCAACACAATGGTTTGTGCACGAACGCATCGCAAGTTTTCACAAAAACCCTCCTGCCAGATTTCTCATGCACCATCTCGCGAGACAACTTGACCTGTCCGAAGAACAAAGACAGGCCATCCAGGTAATCATGAACCGATCAGACACACAGCTTCATGCCCTGCGAAATACGCTCAAGCCGCAGGTCGATCAAATCATGGATGAGACCTTTGCTGAAATTGCCCGGGAGTTGAATCCGGATCAGCAGCAGAAACTGAAAGAGTTTCGCCAGGACATGCAGGGGCGTTCGCGGCGCCGGGGGCGTCTACCTCCACCACCTCCGCATGACCACCACCGCCCCTTGGTCAAAGAGTGAATAGTGGCGCGCCTGCGTGGGCAAGTCATAAAAAGAGGGCATGCATCGTACCTGCCCGTATGCGCAGAGATTTAAGTAAATAAAGACCTCTTTGAAACCAATGGCCATCTGCAAACGACATATAAAGAAAAGCAACAGCAAGGAGTAAAAAAGGAGTAAAACAAGTACACGATGAAAATAGGTATCATGTATCCTCAAATACAGTTTTCCCTGACGTTTGCGTTTCTATTGATGTTTGCCGGGTGTGCCACTGTAGGACCGGATTATGTAGCCCCAAATATTCAGGTGGCAGATGCCTGGCATAACCAAGGCGCTACGACTATTGAAAGCGGCGAGCTTCAGGACATAACCCGGTGGTGGACGAGGCTTGATGATCCGGATCTCACAAATTTGATCGGGCGGGCAGTGAAAGGCAATCTCGACATGAAGACAGCCAGGGCGCGTCTTCGCGAGGCGCGGGCCCGGCGCGCAATTGCAAAGTCGGATCGGTTTCCCACGCTCGATGCAAACGCCTCGGCCAGCAAGAGCCGCAGCAGCGAAGACAGCGGCAGCGGTCAGGATCGCGAATTCTATGCAACCGGCTTTGATGCAGCCTGGGAACTGGATCTGTTCGGCGGGGTGAGGCGCTCGGCAGAGGCAGTCGAGGCTGATCTCGAGGCAACCCGTGAGGATTTGAATGACGTGCTGGTATCCCTGACAGCCGAGCTGGCCCTCAATTATATCGAGATGCGGACATACCAGGAGCGGCTTGGTGTGAGCGAGGCGAACCTGCAGATCCAGCAGGAAACCTATGAGCTTGCCCGATCACGCTATCAGGCCGGTCTCGACGATGAACTGGCTGTAGCACAGGCCCGATCCAACCTGGAAAGCACCCGGGCACAGATACCGCCTCTGCGTGTTAGGATTGAGGAAGGTATGAACCGGCTGGCAGTGCTTTTGGGCGAACAGCCCGGTGCTCTACATGCAGAGCTTAAGGATGCAATGCCCATACCGGTTACTCCTCTCGAGGTGGCTGTAGGTGTGCCGGCCAATCTCCTGCGTCGCCGGCCGGATGTACGCTCTTCCGAGCGCGAGCTGGCGGCTCAGACCGCACGGATCGGGGTGGCTGCGGCAGATCTGTATCCCAAAATCACGCTGAACGGTTCGATAGGGCTGGAGGCCCTTTCCCTGGACGACCTGTTTACCGCCGGCAACCGGACATGGAGCTACGGCCCCCGCATCACCTGGCCGATTTTCAATGCCGGCACAATCCGGGCCAATATCGAGGTGCAGACCGCCCTGCAGGAACAGGCCCTGATAAGCTATGAATCGACTGTGCTAGGTGCCCTGGAAGAAGTTGAGAATGCCCTGATGGCCTATGCCAAGGAGCAGTTGCGCAGACAAGCGTTGATTCATGCAGTCGATGCCGCCCGGCAGGCATTCGCGCTGGCTCAGTATAAATACCAGGCCGGATTGACAGATTTCAGCACGGTGCTGGATTCCCAGCGATCGCTTCTGTCATATCAGGATCAGCTGGCCCAGAGTAAGGGGAGCGTAACCTCCAATTTGGTGCGCCTCTACAAGGCCCTTGGTGGCGGCTGGACCCCCATGATGTCCGATAAACCCAACGAATCAGCAAGCTAGGGAGAAACCATGAACGAGAAAATCAATAATCAAGCCGATATTGTCGAGACCCTGGGCATCGGCCAGGCATCGACAAAAAGCCGAAAACTGAAACGCCGGATCATGTGGGGTTTGCTGGTTTTTGTTGCAGCAGTAATCCTGATACTTTTTAGTAATAGAAATCATAATGCTGAACCCGTGCAATTCAAGACCCAAAGTGCATCCCGGGGAGACCTCATTGTGACGGTCAGTGCCACCGGCAATCTGGAACCGACCAACCAGGTGGATGTGGGCAGCGAGCTCTCGGGGATTATTGACAGTGTCGAAGTGGATTACAATGACCGGGTTGAGGTGGATCAGGTTCTGGCCAGGCTGGATACCGATAAACTGCAGGCCAATGTCAATAAATCCAGGGCTGCCCTGGAATTTTCGCGCGCACAGGTTCTCCAGGTCCAGGCAACTTTAAAAGAAAATCAAGCTGAGCTTCAGAGACTAAGACAGGCCTATGAGTTGAGCGGCGGCAAGGTGCCTTCGCACTATGAGCTGGATGCGGCCGAGGCCGCTGTCTTGCGAGCCCAGGCTGATGAAACCGGTGCCCAGGCGCAGGTGGCCCAGGCCCTGGCAGAACTCGAATCCGATGAGACCGACCTGGCCAAGGCCTGTATCCGATCACCCATCAACGGGGTCGTGCTGAGCCGCGATGTAGAGCCCGGCCAGACCGTGGCTGCCTCGCTCCAGGCACCGATATTGTTTACCCTGGCCGAAGACCTCACCAAGATGGAGTTGCATGTGGATGTGGACGAGGCTGATGTCGGTCAGGTCAGACAGGGACAGGATGCGACCTTTACCGTGGATGCATATCCGGAAAAAAGCTTTTCGGCCCAAGTCATCCAGGTCCGCTACGGTGCCCAGGACAGCTCCGGTGTGGTAACCTATGAGACAGTCCTCCAGGTTGACAACTCGGATCTGTTGCTGCGTCCGGGCATGACTGCCACGGCAGACATTACGGCCGTAAAGGTTGAAAACGCGGTTTTGGTGCCGAATGTCGCCTTGCGCTTCACTCCCCCGGCGGTCGATACGGACCACAACAAGGAGTCTTCCAGTGGTGGTAGCTTGTTGAGTAAGATTATGCCGGGTCCCCCACGGCGGGAAAAGAATTCTTCGAATCAACAAACGGCTAAGAACGCCGCTGACGATCAGCGCATCTGGATTGTAAAGGAAGAACACCTCTTTGCCATTCCTGTCACAACCGGGCTAAGCGACGGCATCATGACCGAAATACGCTCGGGCGATATCGAACCAGGAATGGAGCTGGTTGTCGCCATGATGAGTGCAAAGTGATGAATACGGGAAATATCAATATTGCCACCAGCCAGTCCCTGATCGAATTGCAGGGGATAACCAAGGTGTATGGTGCCGATAGCGTGGCCGTGCATGCTTTGGCAGGGGTCGATCTGAATATCGAATCGGGTGAATTCGTGGCTGTGATGGGGCCGAGTGGATCGGGTAAATCCACCTGCATGAACATACTTGGGTGTCTGGACACCCCGACCGGTGGGGTCTATCGCTTCAGGGGCCTGGATGTCGGGACGCTCACCCGCGATCAACGTGCACTTTTGCGTCGCAATTACCTGGGATTTGTGTTTCAGGGATTCAATTTACTGAATCGTACGTCGGCCCTGGAAAATGTTGAACTGCCCCTGATCTATCGTGGTGTTCCGGCCCGCGAACGACACAGGCGTGCCCGCCAGGCACTGGAGGCTGTTGGGCTTGCAGGCTGGGAATCACATACCCCGGGAGAGCTTTCCGGTGGGCAGCAGCAGCGGGTTGCCATAGCGCGGGCCATTGTGATCGAGCCCGAGGTTCTCATGGCCGACGAGCCCACCGGCAACCTGGATTCCACCCGCAGCCGTGAGATCATGGAACTCCTCCAGTCGTTCAATGCTGAGCACGGCATCACTATCGTTATGGTAACCCATGATACCGAAATGGCACACTACGCAAGGCGGACCATTCATTTTCTCGACGGCCGTATCGATTCTGTGGAACATAATGGAGGACAGGCCTGATGGTGTGGGAAACAATTTTTCTGGCCCTGCTTGCGATCCGCCGCAATGTGCTGCGCTCGTCGTTGACTATGCTGGGTATTGTGATCGGGGTGGCAGCTGTGATCACCATGGTTACCCTGGGAAGAGGCGCAACCGAACAGGTGACCGCTGACATCTCCAGCCTCGGCAGCAACATGCTCCAGGTCAGGCCCGGTCAGGGTGTTCGCGGGCCCGGAGGTATGCGTACGGATGCCGATAAATTCGAAATCGAAGATGCCGAGGCAATCAGCCGGGAGGTGTACGGGCTTGAAGCAGTGGCACCTGCGGCAAACGGGAGCACCCGGGCCATCTCCGGTAATAAAAACTGGCCTACAGCGGTAATGGGAACTACCAACGCCTATCTTCAGGTACGCGACTGGCAGCTCGAAGACGGGCGTGAATTTACACAAAATGAATTGCGTTCCGGCAAAACAGTCTGCATTCTGGGGACGACCGTACGCGATGAGCTTTTTGGAGACAAGGACCCTGTAGGTGCCAGAATCCGTTTGCAGAGACTTTCCTGCCAGGTGATCGGCGTGCTTGAATCCAAAGGATTGAGCAACTTCGGACAGGACCGGGACGATATTGTGCTGATTCCGCTTCGTGCGTTTCAACGCCGCATTGCAGGCACCACCGATGTCAATGATATTTATGTTTCAGCGCAGGACGGTATTTCCACCGAAACGATTCAGACTAACATCGAGGACTTGATGCGAGAACGGCGCCATATTGCCGCTGGCCAGGATGACGATTTTCATGTGCGCGATATGCAGGAGATCGTGAGCACCCTGACGAGCACCACACGCATACTCACGGCCCTGCTAAGTGCGGTGGCCGCGGTAAGCCTGCTGGTGGGCGGGATCGGCATCATGAACATCATGCTGGTCTCGGTCACGGAGCGCACGCGCGAGATCGGCACACGACTGGCCATCGGCGCCCTGGAGCGCGAGGTGTTGATGCAGTTTCTGATCGAGGCCGTAGTGTTGTCATCGTTCGGTGGGCTTGTCGGTATTATCCTTGGGCTTCTGGCAGCGGGTTTCGGCGCCCATGTTCTCGGTATGCCTTTTGTGTTCAACCCGGGAATAGTGGCCATTGCCTTTGTGTTTTCCGCTGCTGTCGGGGTGATCTTCGGTTATTTCCCGGCCCGCCAGGCCGCGCGCCTGGACCCGATCGAGGCCCTGCGCCATGAGTAGGAGTATGAAAGGCTGTTGATAAGACCATCAAGCAGTACATTAAGGCAACTGGCAAAAGACAATCCGGCAAACCTCAATCCCCACCCGCTCTTCGCCTGGTTTTACTATTCTCTCCCTCCACTTGCCGAGTTCATAGCACAGCTACAAAATAATCAATGGTATGAACCCCAGAGCAAGCTTTTGCCTCTTATCCGCAGCAAGAAATCGGGGAGGTAACCCCAGGCCTTCTTGTCCGCCAGCTTGTCCGTCGAAGCTGAAAGCGAAGGCGGATTAAAAGCGGAAAGGGAAAGGGATAGGGATGCCCGAGCTCCAACAACAGAAAAGTTGGATATAATCCGTCGCTTCTGCGGCGGATCAAAAACTCGCAATAACCTCAATTTTGATCCCTTGGGCAATCACCTTTTTCCAGATAAAACAGAATACTATTTCTTGATCACTCCCATTTTCAAGGGAAGCCACCAGGTAAAGCCAAACAGTAGTGTCTTCACTATTGTTCTTAAAAGGGAGACCCCTGTTTTCTTTCCTACCATCAGAGCTACAGGCAATTCTAGCGGATGCCCAAGGGCCCAAATGCAGAGAACAGCCTGCTGGCCCTTCTTTATCACATCATTTTTGGATGGGCGAACAAGCCCGGATATTCCGAGGATCCAGCCCCCGATTGCCCCTGCCATCATAGTATACCAGAACAATTTGCCTTTAAACATTGTTTGCTCCTCTTTTATTTATTCAACAAATATATGCATTATATACTAACATATATAATATCAACATATAAACCATCATGCCCTTTTCGGATACAACCAAGTATGAAAAAGTATCCAGAATCCAGAAGTCAGAATGCTTCCAATTGGATTATTACGTGTATCCTAGCTTTTGACTCCTGACCTCTTTTTCATATAAACGCGCATGAGCGCCAGCACTCACAACGAAAGATGAAAATGCTTTCGGGATGAGAGTTCTCTCGCTTGCCTGTATCGCTCTTTGATACATCCTTTTGGCTTGCTTACGGGCGCTAACTTACTCGCCCTTCGGGCTCAAACATAAGGAAGCGATTCCCCTTTAAGCTCCGCTAAAAGGATGTATTAGCAAATCGCGATAGAAGGTCTGCTCAAGAACCCCTCCATCCCTTAATCTGCACGGACAGATTCCCCCTTTGTCCCCCGTAATTCCCCCTTTGAAGGGGTGCCGCCCCTTTAATTCCCCCTTTGAAGGGGGGGCCAGGGGGATGTTATTGGAGACCACCCCCGGGGTCGATGAGGGCTCTTAAGGCCAAGATACTCCTTTGCTTACTTCAATTTGCCGCCGGCGTACATCTCCCTTAAGTCTTTTTTGCTGAATTTACCAACACTGGTCTTTGGAATCTCGTTCACAATCACAAATTTATCCGGTATCCACCACGAGGCCTTGACCTTATCCTTTAAGAATTCTTTTAATTCATCTTCTGTAACAGTCTCGCCTGATACAGGCACCACGCATGCCATTGGCCTTTCCTGCCACTTGGGATGAGGAACCCCTATAACAGCAGCCTCCGACACCTTTGGATGGGCCATAATGGTATTTTCGAGATCAACTGATGATATCCACTCACCTCCACTCTTAACCAGATCCTTTGTCCTATCCACAAGGTTTACATACCCTTCTTCATTTATGGTACCCACATCGCCAGTGTGAAGCCATCGCCCCTCAAAATACTCCTTACTCCGCTCAGGATCCTTATAGTATTCCTTTGCTATCCATGGGCCTCTGAGTAAAATCTCTCCCCACTCCTTGCCATCGGCCTTGACCTCATCCCCCTCGTCGTTTACTATCTTCATCTCGAGCCCCGCAGCAAGGATGCCAGCGCTGGATCTCACATCGTAAAGTTTGTCCAAAGGCAAGTCAGCCATGTAGCTTTTAGGCAGTGCTGCAAGCGCAAGAGGGGTGGTCTCGGTCATCCCGTATGCTTGCACAATCGGAAAATTATATTTTTCGTTTAATCCTTCCATAAGATACCTCGGACAGGATGATCCTCCGCTGTATATAGCCTTAAGCGATGAAAAGTCATGCCACCCGCCCTTTTCCAGGTAGTCATATAGCATCATCCATATGGTAGGCACCCCTGCTGTAAAGGTTACCTTTTCCTCGGCTATTATCTTGCAAGTGGACTCCATGTTTAATACATCCCGTCCAGGAAAGACCTGCTTACATCCTCCCATCATCCCCACAAAAGGGCCACCCCATGCATTTGCGTGAAACATGGGGACTACATGCAGTATACAATCGCCTTCTGAGCCTCCGAGTGTAAAGGCTACTGCGTAGCTGTGTAATACAAGTCCTCTGTGAGTGTACACAACACCTTTAGGATCACCAGTGGTTGCAGAAGTATAACAGATAAAGGCAGGGTCCCACTCGTCTAGGTCTGCAGGAAAGTCATACTCTTCGGGGAACCCTGAGATCAACTCGTCATATAGGCATACAGGTGAGAGGCTTGTTTCAGGCATCTTGCCACTTTGAGACAAGATAACAAACTGTTTGACCGTCTTTAACTGATCTTTTATTCCCTCTATCAGGAATAAAAGATCTTCGTCTACAAAAACAACCTTGTCTTCGGCATGATTTATCACATAGGCCATATGGTGAAGGGGAAGCCTTGGATTGACCGTATGGAGCACAGCTCCTATACACGGTACCCCGAAATAGAGTTCCATATGCCGATGGTTATTGAGCGCAAAGCTGGCCACCCTATCCCCCCTTTTGATCCCCAATGATCCGAGCGCATGGGCAAGCTGACATGTCCTTTTGAAATAATCCCCATAGGTATAGCGAAAGGTCTCATCAGGGTAGACAGATACAAGTTCTTTCTTTGGGAAAAATTTTGCTGTCCTTAAAAGGAAAGACCTCAGTAACAACGGATATTCCATCATAATACCTTACCTCCTTATTTAATTTTATTTAATGATTGATTCTCCTGCAGAAACCCCATTTCCAGAGTTTACATATCCAGGCCATCAGACCATGCTCTTTGCCAAATTAGGTGGATAGGTCATTGTTTTGAGCAGATATTGCCATAACTTAGCAAGATA
>Ga0210003_1000410_pt1 | contig 38998 bp, 58 predicted proteins | sample LantaG_FD_182804 | JGI IMG/M metagenome (GOLD analysis project Ga0210003, IMG submission 182804) | Deep subsurface microbial communities from Baltic Sea to uncover new lineages of life (NeLLi) - Landsort_02402 metaG (SPAdes) (version 2) | ecosystem: Environmental > Aquatic > Marine > Oceanic >...
TAGATACCTTAATCTTAGCACTTGGCTTAGAAGGATAGTTCATATTCCTCAATTCGGCATAGTATGTCTGCATATCAGCAGCCGTTATAGCTGCACTGTAATAAGCAGCATAAGCTGTGTTCCCGTTAAAGAACCTTGAAGTTCCTGATAGTGCCCCTACATATTCCATATTAGAGTTAAGAGTTCCTGTCAATGTATCACTAGCAACAGCTACACCATCAACATAAATTGTTGTTGTATTCCCACTTCTAGTAGCAGCTAAGACTAACCATTTATTAAGATAATCAGCAGCAGTTATACTGTATGTAACGCTTATTGGGGTTAAATCTTGTAATAAAATTCTTATTTGGTTGCCGTTATTGAACTCAAGCCTTGCAGGATTAGTTATGTCAGTAGTTAGAATAGCGTTATCAGAACCATCGATTGTCCTTGCTTTTATATAAGCTATCATAGTGAAATCTCCTGTAAGATTAACAGCGGCATGAGACAGATACCCAGTAGTTCCATCTGTGTTCATTACAGTCCCTTGTGTTCCTCTAGCAAAATTAGCCCCTCCATTAACGGTGCAGATATTCGCATTTGCTTGGTCAGATAAACTTCCTGTTAGGAAGTTATATTCTCTCAGTAGATTAGCCGAATATTTATTTGGTATGGTCATATTAAATTTTATTAAGTTTCTCGAACATATCTATAGATAGGTCTGCTATTTGTGTTGGAGTAAGTACAAAATCATACTGCTGGTACATATAAATATCTCCATCAAAAGTTCTATCTCCTGCTAATCTATTACCTATAATTACATTATTATCCCCAGCAACAGGAGCCCCAGAGGAATCATCAGATATTAGTCGTGTACCATTAACCCAAATATCGGAATTATTTGAGGAATTTCTTGTTACGATAATTACATAGCGTTTCCCTAAACTAAGCGACCCATTTGCAGTAGCCGCCTCAGAACCTGCTGCGTCTGACGAAAAGCGGAATCTAGCACTTGAATCAACAAACCCTAAAGTTTTGCCATTATCAAATAATCTACCAGAATTGCCTTCTCCCCAGCCAGTAGCTTTAAATGCTACTGCGAATGTACCTACACCAGTTCCTATGGTATCACTGCCTAAATTAAAGTAATCAGTTGTTCCATCAAAGCTATATCCTCTCTTAGCGAGCTTAGTAGGATAAGTTGTAGAAGTAGACCCATCTCCAAACTGTGCATTATGCCCATTCCCACTAACGTCTAGAGTTCTTACGTTAGTAGGGTCATGCGTAGCTGCGGTCATTGGATGATCTACAAGTGCTAAATTTCTGTAATCATAAGTTTCATTATTGTAAGCATCTATAATTTGAGTAGGGGTTAATGCTTGATTGAATATTTTAAGATTTTCTATCGTAAACTCTCCAAAAATAGTAGAGACATGACCAACTTCTAAAGAACCAGTATTTGTTATATCATCATTGGTAAAAGTAGTTACAGTCCCTACTGAAGCAGCTCTATTTATATAAAATCGTATAGTATCAGCCCAATCTCCCACAATCGTAATATCATATTCTGTATTTGCATCAGCTATTCCTACTGCTGAAATAGCAGATATTCTAATGTTACCTCCCACTAGACAATACATAAATATCTGACCAGCAGCCTCCCTCCTAACATACCATCTGTTATCGTTATCTTCCCATTTAGCGAAAAGATATTCCTGAGTTCCTGCTGATGGGAAACTAACTTTAAAGTTGAAAGAGAAATTTTCAGAACCCAGGTCTTTTACGTTACTGTAGGTGATATAATTAGTAGCACCATCAAATGTGGTTCCATTATCTATAGATAAAGCACCAGTTACGGTTCCTCCATTTTCTACAACAGCAGTTTGATTCTCAAATTTCTCTGAAAATATGCAGCCTATACGGCGTTCTGCGGGTGTTGTGTTGACGGTCAATTTTCCTGACATATAATTTTTTAATTATCAATTAGTAATATTTCAAAATCTACTGAAACTTCTGCATACCAATCTTTGTTTCCTATATAAGCCATATTTTTAGATTATGTAAGCATTTGTACCATCAACATAAATAGTGAGTGAATCGTAATTACCACTAATTACAGCATTAGCCGCACCATCAATAGTCCCTCCATTTTCAAGTGTAATAGTAAGGTTCTGGGCAGTAGCGTTGCCGTATTCGTCTTTGATAACAAAAGTACGAGGAGCTGAAGTATTCGAATTTGTAACATCCTCAGTGCTAATGATGATATTTCTAGGTGCAGCAGTATTATCTGCTGTAATGAGATAATCACTTGTTTGAGCCGAAGGATTATAATTAGCAGCTCCAGCATCTGTTCGATTAACTCCTTGACCACCATTGATCCATAAAAAGTCATCAATCCTAGTTGGGCCACTATCTACCCATAAAGCCCATGAATTAGTAAGCGTCATGTTTGCACCTTGCGTGGGCGCAGCGTCTATATAAACTGTTGCTGCGTCTGTGATTGTGAGTGCTCCACCTGCGTTACCTGCATAAGTGGGTGCTACAAACTGAAACTCTCTTTGAGCCGCAAGTGGTCCTGCTCCTGCCGCCCAAGTTTTAGTACCTCCATCTCCGAAATTTAACAAAGATAATTCTGTTGCTGCTGTTACGGCAGCATCTTCTTCATAGTAGAAAACTGGAGTATAAGAAATAAAACCAATATCACCAGAATCCGCAGCTATTAAATCATCATAACCAGTGCCAGTAGCAAAGGCAACCATTGAACTAGCCCCACCATTTTTATTCGCATTAGCAGCCTTGAAAGACACAATTTCAATATCTGTATCATTACTAGAACCAGCAACATCAGCAGTAAAAGCAGCAATTTCATTATCGCTTGTATGTCCAGCAGCTAATCCAAGAATCGTTGACTTGATTCCGATGTAATCAATATCATCAATCTTCATCGCTGACGTTAAATTTATACCACTTGAAGCGGTTATATTCGCATCAACATCAACCTTTAATGCCCCGTTAGTGTGAGCCTGGTCAGTTGTAGCACCATCAATATAAACCTTATCTGTTGCGCCTAATGTGTGATTAATACTTCCTGCCGCTGTCCACAACGAATAAGCATTAGTAAGCGTCATATTAGCCCCAGCTGTAGGTGCGCCTGTAATTGTGAAAGTAGATGCTTCTGTGATTGTCAAAGCTCCTCCAGCATCTCCAGCGTAAGTAGGTGCATCAATTAAGACCTCACTCTGCTCAGCTAGTGGTCCTGCACCAGCAGCCCATGTTTTTGTTGCAGATAAGTCAAAATCTACACCTATACATTCCGTAGCTGCCGTCACTCCTGTGTTTGCCGCAGCAGTTACCACTAAAGCAGAAGGTGTCCCTGTAGTCTGTGCTTGTTGTGCAATATTCATGCCATCTCTACCCATAGTTGTTACACGATTTCCACCAGCAGTAAAATTAAGAATGTCAGCGCCACCGCTGTACATTCCAGTGTTTACATCATTTAGGAAACCATATGTCGGACTCCCTGCTCCTCCAGTATATGAAAGAACTTGTGCAGTTGTTAGAGCAAGTCCTACTGCCCCATTGGTAGCAAGACCAATTGTATTTGCTGCATAGTTATACATTCCAGTGTCAGGGTCAGAAACAAAACTTAAACTTGGCGTTCCAACTGCACCATCGCCAACAAAAATTTTATCTCCAACTTCTAGGTCATCGGCTATAAATTCATCTCCACCTAACCCATCGATGACTGTGGGTGTTCCCGCCCCCGATTGTAAATACGGATGTAAATCCGAGCTTCTATGTATTGTCATGATTAAATTAGGTTAGATTATAATTCTACGACTGGAGTAAGTTCAGCAATCATAGCTTGTCTTGCTAAATCTATCTCCTTGATTTGTCCATAAGAGAAGCCTTGAGCTGATATTTGGAAGTCATATTCTTCTTCCCCATCTGCAACTTGCTCTCCTTCGACCTCTTTATATTTAGGTCTCATTCGTTTCTCAGTTTCAGTTCTACGAACAGCGAGTTTGATTTCTCTAAAAGTTTTACCTTCTTTGAGTAAGTTTAGAATTTGTCCAACCTCTGCTTCTGTAGGTTCAAGTAAAGTAACTTCAACATTATTGACAGTTGAAACTAGGTCTTCTAGCTTTTTCCCTTTAAGGGCTTTTTCAAGATTTTTCATAGTTTATCGTAATTAGTTATTAATATAATTTCTTGGTGTATACGGTCAAATCTGCATCATTTCCCCCGCCTGCACTTGTAACATATTTTACTCTCAGATATTTCACTGGGAGTGGAGTATCAATAAGAGCGAAGAAGTCAGTGTCAACCCAACTGGCAACTCCAGATAGACCCGTTGTAACGTCTTGATAGGTACAAGAGGCTGGTGCAGTACCATCATCCTGACAAGTCGCTTCTAACGTAACTGTGAGCACGTCTGTTGGTGTTGCACCACTTGTCTCACCCTGAATACCGAGATATTTAACTCCTGCCATGTCAATATAGCCATAAGCAGTAGTTGATTGTGCAATATTTGTAAGTGCGAGTAATGTCTCTGCAACATACTGTTGAGAGATTGGATTGATTTCCTCTACACGATTTGAGTTTGTAGCCCAAGTGTGTCCTGCCATTACTTGTTCTCCATAGAGATTTGTAATAAAATCAGTACGATCATCAGCAGCAACGGCTGCAATTTGAGCGGAAACCGCACGACCACCTACCTTAACTGGATTGCCTGAGTCAGCAGCATCGTGAGCTACGTTCCCCTCTACATCAAGAGCACCTGCGCCTGTATTGATAAGAAGGTTACCGTTCACATCAGTCTGTAATACAGTAGCATCTCCATCTGCGTAAGTGGTAGCAGCTAAGCGATATTCTCCACCAACTGGTAGAAAAGGAGGAGTTGCAGCCATTGCAGAATCGTCTACAGCGACAGCAGTTCCACCAATCTCGTCAATATTAACATCTGATTCTAGTCCTCCGCCTCCACCACCTGTAATTCCCATTTCCACCTTATAATTAGCAGATAGGGTTGTTGAATTATCAGCTTTTACACCATATAAAACACCTGTTCGGTGATCAATACAATATTGACCATTCAAGAAGCCAGCAGTTGCAGCAGTGGCTTTTGCAAGCCCAGTAGCAAGTTTGTTGTATCCAGTACTTTCTGCTGTAGCTACATCTATTTCTCTGAAAGGTTTGTTCACTATAAATGCTGTAGATGTAATAGCCACAGATGTATCTCCGTAATGTCCAACTACATCTCCTAAAGCATTCTTCACATTTCTATTAGCAAGTTTCCCCACAACTACAGTTCCAGCCGCTTGACCAGCATCAGTAGTAAGCACACCAGCAGTTGTATAGTAATAAAACTGTACTGTTTCACTGGTGATACTCTTTAGCTGATCTGTTGCGATATCATCAACTGGCATTCTGCGCTGTGCGGAAATCTCACTTTGTTGATTTGAATTAAGTAAGCTCATTTTAAAGTAAGTTAATTAGTTAAAGTTTAGGCTGCATAATGTGCTGGAATATAAGCTGTAGTTCCATTTATCTCTACTTGAATCCAAGTAGTAGCACCTGCGCCTGGTGAGTTATTAACAGCCATTGTCCCAGCTCCAGTTGAAGCCATAGCAGTTGCGAAGTTGATAGCGATAGTACCTGCTGAGAAGTTAAGTGCTTCTACAGTAGTTACATCCTGTTGGATAGCCAATACAGGTTGGTCATCTCCTGCGTTGTCATTCCGTATACCCATAACAGGTCCAGAAGTCAAACCAGAAGCAGCATTTCTATTGAAGAAGAAACTACCACTTGAATTATCGTCAGCGAAATTAGCAACTAATGTATTTGCACCTTCAAATCTGGCTACGCTTGCACCCTGACCAGCTACGACGTGGAGTCCATAACTAGCAGCAGTAGTTGCTTCTGTGTCTATATGTAAACCTATAGCATCACCATTCTGGTCGATGAATAGCCCCTGTCCAGTACCATCATTCTGGATGTTCAAAGCATTTTGGTCATCACCTGCGTTGTCTTGGACTAAAAGGATTACAGGTCCTGCTGTTGTTGCCGCTACTTCATTTCTATAAAAGTAATTAGAAGCAGCTCCACCAGATTTTTCTTTGATATAAAAATCATTGCTACCAGTTCCAATCCAACAAGGATGTGCTCCTTGAGTTGCTTCAATTCTTAGACCATAACTAGCTGCTGTAGTAGCTTCTGTATCTATAAACAATCCATCTGCATCACCGTTTTGGTCGATGAATAGACCTCTACCCGTTCCATCTTGTTTAAGTGTTATAACATTTTGGTCATCACCTGCGTTATCATTAGTAAAATAAGCTACTGGACCCCCTGTTGCTGCTGCTGCTAAGTCACGATAGAATTGATTGCTTCCATTTGCGTTATTAGGCTGTCCTAATCTAGCAAATTCATTTGCAGAAGTTGCAAAATAACCAGCAATAGCCCCTTGTCCAGTGATTACTTGCAAACCATAATTAGTCAATGTAGTAGCCTCACTGTCTATATCTAATCCTATAGCATCACCGTTTTGGTCAATGAATTGCCCCTTACCAGTTCCATCTTGTTGAACATTTAGTGCATTTTGGTCATCCCCTGCGTTATCCTGCTCTATGAACACAACTGGACCACCTGTGTTGGCAGCAGCTAAATCTCTTTTAAAGTGATTTGAACCACCTACATAAGCATTATCCATTGCTAGATAGGTATTAACGCTTGCATCTGCTGTCAATTTTGCAGCTCTAGCTCCTTGTCCTGTTACAACATTTAAACCGTAACTATTTACTGTAGTAGCCTCACTGTCGATGTCAAGTCCAATTCCATCTCCATCTTGATCCACAATTACACTACCAGTTCCATTTGTAGCAAAAGTCATATCTGCATCTGCACCGTCTGTGATAGTGAATGTACCAGTGGTTGAGTTTCCTGTACGGAGGATTACATCGAAGTCTCCACTTGATTGAAACACACCAGCAGCAGCAGCATCCCCCGCATTTATGATCCCATTTGACCCATCATGCTCAATAATTGCTGCTTCAACCAAGGATCCTGTGCCATTCATGGCAGAAAAAGATACTGAACCGAATTCAGCACCAGCGGTTGCATCTTCAATAATGCCAGTAATTTTAGAATATTCAGAAACAGCACCTCCATCATCTTTTCCAATAAACTCTATAATACCTACTTCATCATCAACTGCAGGAGAAGCAGAGTTTTGATAAAGCTGTAAAGTGGCACCTTCTGCTGTAGCACGAGTTGTTCCTATAATCATTTCTGGAGAAGCACCTGCATTTGTGATTGTAACAGTGTCATCAATCGTAGCTGTAATTGTAAGCGTATCTGCGGAAGTATCGCCAATATCTGTATCTCCTGTTATAGTAACGTCTTTAAATTCGACATCGACACCTCCGATTCCATCTTCGTCGATGATTACGTCTCCGTCATAAGTTTTAATCACCGCATCGTCACCGAGGATAAGATAATCCCGCACCAGTAAGGTGTCGGCAACTTCACGGATTTTTACATTGTTTGGATCGGTCATTTCGTTAATTAGTTAAATTATATATTTTTAATCCCTTAGTGGGGAGAGTAACCCGAAGGTTGCCCCCCCTCTCCCTTAAAAGGATTAAGCTTCTTTTGTGAGTACACCAGCATATCCTGTAACGATCCATTGGACTCCGTCACAGTATAAGTCTGCGTAATTCCCAATCGTACCTGCAACTTGCAAGTATTTTCCAGCGACACCACTTCCTCCCAAATATACTTTTTCCGTTCCATAAGGATCGAATCTAGTAATTTGAGCAACAGTGGCTTGGAAACGGAAGAATTGTTCAGGAACAGAAGATGCTTTTGGAAGGGTTAAAGTAACAGTTCCAGCAGCACCAGTGTTAGTGATATTCTTTCCCATATCAGTGCTAGACATGGACGCAGTAGCGGCCTTAGCACCAACAGTTGCATTAGCGGCAACTACAGGATAGTAGTACCCACCTAAAGCCGAGTCTCGAACAACATTCGAGTATAGTGGACTTTTAGGCATAGCAAGGTTAGATTAAGAATTAAACATTGTAAGAAACAGCAGCTAAACGATCAGCATCACGAGTGAACACAGTGGTTCCATAAAGGTGATGTGTGATGTAGTTGTTAGTCAACTGTTTAGGTTCTGGTCGTACATATAGGCTAGGCATCATTTGGCGAGCGCAAGAAACTGATCCACGTTTACCACATAATAGGTAACCACTTTCAGTTCCCCATCCTTCACCTGTAGGTGTAAGAGTTTCAGAACCGTTGATTTTACCATAACCTGTGATAGTAGCCACACCAGTAGCAAATGCACCACAAGTAGCTTGTGCGTTTTGTAGTTTGCGTCGGTTAGCAGTAGATAATTCAACATAAGTAGCAGCACCAGGAGTACCAGTACCATTAACAGCTAGAATGAAGTTTGCTTGAGCAGCAGCAGCGTTAATACCGATAGAGATTTCTCCAGCAGCAGAAGCTGTACCGTTAGCAACGAAAGTAAATGTTACACCAAATAGAGTAACAGTGTCAGTAGCTGTAGGAATAGTTGTTTGGTTCCAAGTGTTAGAAACATACAAGTTGTTAGATGCATAAATGCGGAATCCAGCTTGTGAGTCTCCTACGAAACCATTCATAAGAGCACGATCAGCAACATTCCATCCGTTAGCAACTTCAGATTGAGCCAAGAGAGCTACACGTTCTGGATCGAGAACAGCGAACATTTCACCGTCAGCTCCATTAGCACGTTGTAGAGCAGCCATAGCATCTGTAAGTTTTGAATAGATTGTAGAAGCGGTCAAAGTACCACCAGTTACAGAGTTACCAGCGTTGGTAGCTCCATCATAAAGTACTTTTTGGTCTAGTTCTTGTCCCAAAACAAAAGCACATTGTCGAGCAAGTGCTTCTGGGTATCCTTTAAACTCAGCTTGTTTAACTTGAACTGGGTCAATAGGAGTAGTAGCGGCATAAGAACGGTTAATTGTAAGAGCATCTGCCGTAGCAGTAAATTCATCGACAGTTAAGTCGGTTCCTTGTGCGTAGGATTGAACACGCATGTCATTGATGTATGGGAAATTGATGGTATCACCAGAGTTTACCATACTACCAAATTTCTTCATGTTACAGATTTTCTCTGCGACAAGAGTGGCGTTCAGATAATCCTGCACATCACTCATCCATTTTTCGGGATTGAGTGGAGCAACAGTATTAGCCATAGTAGTTAGTCGTTAAAGTAAATAAAACGACCTTTCTACCTAAGCTTTAGAATCCGAAACTTTTAGCTTCAGCTTCCAAACGCTTTACCCTCTCTTGGACATCGTCTTTCGAGATTTTCTCTCTCCAGTCGTCGGCCACAACTTCGCTAGACGCAGAAGATTGACGAGGTGGAGTTATCTTTGGTTTGGACTTCGAGAAGTTCACACCAGCGATAGCTCTAGCCTTATCAAGGGCAACGGATTTCTCCAGCCCTCTGTTTCGTAAGTCGAGATATTCCTGCTTGATAACCTCCTTTTGATCGTCGGTTAAACTAGCGGAATTAAGTTCTTCTCTGAGGTCATTGAATTTTCTTTCATCAGCTTCGGTTTTGAGCCGAGACTGAAGTTTCTGTTCAATGATAGTCTCAACATCGAGTTCCTCAACCTTGTTCTCAAGGTCAAGCTGTTTCTCGACGTGTTTACGAATCCAAGATTGCTTGTCTGGTATATCTTCTAGGGACTTTTCCCCAGTAGATACTTTGTTATACCAGGCATCAATCTGTTTCTGCCTAGCCTCTTTTTGAGAGGATGTACTCTTAGGCTCTTTGAGCTCAAGAGCTTCTTTGCTTTCTTCACCATCTAAGTCGTCTAGTGATTCAGTTTTGCCGTCCTGATCACCGTCCTCATTGGAGGTGGTACTTGCAGGCTGTGAGCCGCCTTCACTTTCGGATGTGGCAAAGAGTTCATCATCCGTCGTGGATTGGTCTTCATCAGACATAGAAATTAGGATTAAAAGATCATGTAGCTTGTGGGCTACTTACTCCCCACATAATGGGGAGATAGCAACTCAGAATTACTTTTCTGATTCTATTTTACACTTTTTCATGAATGTTGGCAATATGCCAAGCCCTGTCTTGAAGGCTGCGAGTTCGTCTTTTGTGTACTCATTCTCGTTTGCGAACTCTAATAGTGAATTAGTTATAGCGAGGAAAATACTCCTCTCATTCTCTGTGTAGAATCTCCCCATCTGATCTACCCGCTGTGGGCTTCCTAGTACCTTTTCGCAGAAATCCTCACCTTGTTTGTCGTTGATGTAAAGTTCGTCTAATATCATATTACGGGTTCCTGCTCAGCTTTACGGGGATTAATAGTCATTCTATCTGTACTAGTTCCCTGTGGAGCGGTGGCTTCCTCAGGGGTAGCCTGTCCTTGTGGAGCTTGTTGTTGTTGGGCAGGCATCATAAAATCTTCTCCAGGAATATCTAAATCATGGAGTTGTGCGAATTGTCCTGACAGTCTTTGTTGTGCTTTTGTTCCAGGAGCTGCGATTGAAAGTCCTCTAGCAATTTGAGCTGAACGCAGTACGTTACTTGGTATTGCACCACTTCTTGCATTAATGCGAATAAAATATTTGTTCTTCTTTAGCTCGTCACTCACCATCCCCATTGTGATTCCATCAGGTACAACGTCTTCTCCGTTGTCTAATCTGATAGTAGTTGATAGATTTACAGGAGTCTTGTTATTCTTAGTGATATACTCCTTAATCATGTCGATAGTTAGTTCGACAGCGAATTTACTCTCACTGGCGTTGTACTCCATAATTTGCTTAACGAGTGCGTTTGCGTTTTCTTCCTCCGCTAGAATCTGTGTAGCGGTAATATTTCCTTGACGATCAATTTCATCAAGTGGGATTCCCATACGTTTGATTTCTCTATCTAGTGTGTCGTAAGCAAGTTGCCATTCGTTGACTAAATTCTGTGTGACAAGTGACTGTGAGCTTACTGACTGTGGACTCATTGGGTCGTATTCCATAGCTACATATCCTTTTTTACCACTAGCTCTCATTTCATGAGCGAGAGAGAGTTTGTTGAAGAACTTACTAGCTTCGCCCTGTGGAATGTTGACAAGTTCAATCGGATAGGTGTTGTCTTCGATGTGAGCCACTTCCATATTCAGAAGTCTACGGCTGATAATCGCTAGGTCGTAAATCATTGAACCAATACCGAAATTGTAGAATCCTTCAGAAGAAGGCCAGCAAATGTATTGCAGAATCGGAATATATGGCTCTTTGTTCATCTCAAACGGATAATCTCCTTTCTCGTGTTTCTCAAGAATAGTACAAGATGGTCCTGCAAATACAGTGTAGTTCGGATAGTTGATGTCGTAGAAGTGAGCAACCTCGATGAGTTCGTCCTCTAGTTTGTACTTAAAGTCCTTTTGTCTTTCAAGTTCTTCGTTGGTAGATAGCTCTCTTGGTATCCGACCGAGGTCAACTTTATCTTTGAACTCAGGGTACATAGACACAAACTCAGGCCAACTGTAACTGAAAATAGCCACCAGCTTTGTAGCATTCCTGCCCCATCCCTGGGCTCTGATAGCAGTTGCAAAATTATCGACGTAGATATTTGTGTTGGAAAGAGGATTGAACAGAATCGGTGGACCCTGTTCGGGATTGGCTCCTACATACATAAAAGCGTCTCCATACATCAGAAGATTATAAAAAGCTCCTCCTTTGTTTCGGAGAGCTTCAGCATATCCTCCATCATCCATAGTTGTCCAAATTGCATCAGCAACTACTCTCTCGATTGATTCTGGTCTTCCTACTCCTTGAACCGTAAAATCAAGCGGTTTCATCCGAGAGGCCATTCGCCAAATAGCCTGGTAGAGTTTCTTAGAGGTAATCTTACGATTGCCTGTTGGATTTCTCACCTCAAAACCATTTGTGAATAACTGCTGAATGTCCTTATTGATTCTATCTTGCTCGTTTTTAATATCCCAGTTACGAGAAATAACCTCGAGCGCAGTTGATACAGCTTTATCATCTCGATTATCAATTCCCACCATGGATTTTGGTGGATCTAACGTAAGAGTTCCCATTAGCGTACAGTTATGTTTAACACATTATACACTATTTTTAGAAAAAAGAAAAACTATTTTAGAATTTCCTGTGCGCTTTTCTGATATTCTCTCCATTCATCAGGAGAGTAACCTAGATTGTAATCTGCTTTTTTAGCCCCTTTCACAAATGAATAAGCACTTTCTTCGTAGTCATCAACACGGTCTTCTTCCCATCCTACAGCCATATAACGGATGGCGTCACAAGCATGACTGCTCCAATCATGTCGAGGTTGATTCCGAAAAACCTTATTCACCTCATCCCATTCTCTGTGATAATTCTCAATAGCACGAATGAGCTGTGAAGTTCTCTCGCTATCGAACCACATTCGGGGGAATAACTTTCTAACTGTTTGTATTCCTGAATTGATCTCTGCTTTCGGTACTATCTTTGTCTTGAATCCAGCAGCTTCGAACTGCTCTTGTACACTATGCTTACCCTCTAAACGCTTTTGCCTAGCGTCATGAGGGAGGTTGATAACTCCAATCTTGTACCCACTGTCCTGAATGAATGTAATGTAGTGATCAACTGCTTCCCCTGCATATTCGTAGAAGTCTATAATCCGAATCTCTTTCCCTACTCGTTGAGTGAAGATGATAGAAGTTGAGTCATTTCTCCCTAGATCAAGCCATAAATCCACATTCTTAGTTTTCTCGATAGGGATTTTACAAATCCTTCCATGTTCTCTTGTCTCTTTGATTTGTGGGCTGTAATAAGCACCTAAAGCTCCAATATCAAAAGAAACGTAGTATTCCTGTTGAATCATCTCCTCACTCATGCCCTCCTTCCTCTCCTGTACCATGTCATCATCTTCAAGTACGTTAGTGTCTTGTATGGTTAGCTTCTCACAGAACCACTGGTCATCCACCTCTGCCATGTTGTAGAGGTCGTAGGCGTGATTTTTACCGTTGGGGGTAGTGTTGAACACCGCCCACCCCCTATTGACCTTTAGAATCGGTTTAATGACCTCCCAGGCCATAGGATTTTGGAAAGCATACTCTGAAAAAATACAACCAATAGGATTGGTACCACGAATTGCATCGTAGTGATCAGTACCGATAAGCTGGATAATACTACCGTTCTTGAGGGTTAGCTTCAGCTCGGAGGCGTTCTTCTGCTCTACCATCACACTAGGTACAAAATCTAGGAACTTAATTCCGTCGTTGGTGATACCGTCCCAGATAATTCTCTTAGCCTGTACAAAGGTGGGGAGAAGATAATAGTAAATCCCAACATCTCTAATAGCTCTGTTGGTAACGTAATGCCAAAGAGTCAAGTCTTTTCCTGAACGACGATGCCACAAGCAAAAAGCCCGCTTTCCTCTAGGGCCACCTGTGTCCATGTAATCAAGAAGTGGAAGTTGGTAGTTTCTTGGTTGGAACTCTGGCTGCTCCTGCATAATCTGTTATTTTAAGATTTACATCCCCACTAACATTTGTGTCAGTCCTAGCAAGTTTAGGCTTAAAGTATTCTAGAATCCTCAGGAATGTTTCTGAATATTCTTTGTCATCACAAGAGTTTAAATAGTTGAGCATTCGTTCTGATCCCTGTTGCACTAGAAACTCTCCAATAGCTTCCCATTGCTGGGTTTTTACATTCTTAGCTCCTTTTGGTCTCCCTGTGCTATATGTATTTCCTTTAGGTGCTGCCATGAGTTATATTAAGTTTTTATAGCATTTACAATCCTATTATAACATTATCTTCTATTTATTTCAACAATTTATAAGCTGCTACTCTCTTTAGCCACTTCTTTGTGTGCTGTAAGTAGTTGTGAGGAAATGGACAAGAAAGGTTTGTTCGAGCTGCAGGCCCCATACATCTTCCTCCATCTCCGAGAGCAAAAGGACAGTATCCCTCTCCATCGTCATAGCATAAGAATATTCCGTTATCCTTCTTGGTAACTGTGTAGATGTCTTTATCTGAAGCTAGTGCTGTTCCTGCAAGTCCAAGTAGCATAACAGTTGCGATCAACAATGTTAGTGTCTTCATATTAAAAGTTTTTAGGTAATGGGATAAACTCTCCTTTTCCTTCAATCTTATTTTGATTTCTTGTCGTCCCCCCCTTTACTCTTATCATCGGTGGGTTTTCCTTCAGGCTCTTTAGCCACTTTGGGAGTTTCTTTGGCATTTAGTTTAGAATTTAGGAAATTAATAAGAGGCAGAGCAAACTTAGTTGGTTGCTCGTTGAGATATTGCATAATATCTTGTAGGTCTTTCTCTGTAAGTTCCATGGTGTTAAAAGTTATAATTAAATTGTTTGATAGCGTCTTGGTAGAAGTCTCCTACGATCTCCTTTGTCTCCTCTGTGTAAAATGATCTGTAGTCTCTAGTGGGTCTATTCTTTGTCTTAGTCCTCGGTAGTCTCTCGTAGGGTATCCCGATGAACTTGCACAACTCCTTGTAGCTCTCCTCCAGTCTGTGAAAATCAATGTAGTAATCCATCCCAGTCCAGTAGTCTCTTGTGTCCAGAAAGCTACCACGTTTTACAAAGTCTGTAAAATTATCAGTTGGTCTCTTTGCCCAGAACCAGTAGCTCACTACCTGATCCCAGGGATTCCTCTTGATACTAATCTTGAGATAACTCTCAGGGAATACACATTCAATCGGCTTTGTGTGGGTGGAGTGTCGACCTCTATTCTTTCCCTTCACCTCATTCCAATCATGATCAGAGTGGGGGATGTGGGAGTGGGGTGTAACTATATCAGCATCTCCAGTGTGCTTGGCAAGATTTACCGATATTGATGTTCCTGCACACTTAGGGGCATGAAAAAAAGCGTACTTGTGAAGATGAGATATTATCATTTACACTTACATTCCTTGGTAAGCTTCTTGTCTTTGTAGTGGAAAGTTATTTCCTCTTTGCATTTGTTGCAACGTACCCGACAAGGTTTCTCTTTTTTAGTCATGAAGTTTGGTTAAGAATTTCGCTAATTTTGGGGCCTTGTGAATCAGATCCAGGTTGGCTTGACTGTTGTGATACTCCCTGATCCACTCTGTTTCCGTAGTTTGTTCAACAGGGAAGTTATAGATTCGGCCATCGTTGGTTTCTATTCTTAGGTATTTGCTCATTTGTTGTTACAGTTACAAGACCAGATTAGTTTACGTTTACCAGTAGCACTCACTGAAAGGACTCGTTGAATAGGATCATTGCACGTTTGGCATATTTTCTTGACCTGTTCTACTTTTTTCTTTGGTAGTGCCATGTTTTAAATAATTGTTTTTGCAGGCCTGTATCTTACATTCAGGGGAGCAATATTTCCCATTGTGAAGGGAAAGAAATTCACACCCACAGGGACATTTTATTATCATGTTTCTATTTTAGCAAATAAATCACTTACCGTCAACAATTGAGGATATGTCTTCGTGATTGTCTTCAACGTATTTCACAAAATCATATATCACCTTCTGTCTGTACTCTTGCTTCTCATCACCCTCATTCCACTTAGGGATGAAGCCATGTATCTGTGCTGCTTGGTGTAGTATCTTTAAAGTTCTTTCATTCATTGGTTTTGAAGTTAGATATTATTATTTTCATAGCCTCAGGATTATCCTTGTACCTTTTGAATAACCATGTTTTGGTGCAGATTTTACGCTTCACCAGTTCAATGTCAGTTTGTAGTACTGTTTTGTTCATAGTAATTCAATAGACAGCCTATCAGCATAATCATTAAGATAATTTTCACTATGCCCCTTTACCCATTCAAAGCTCACATCAATCTGCCCCATCAAACCTAGAATATCTTTTATTAGGTCGTAGTTGGCTTTCTTCTGACCCTTTCTACGCTTCTCTATATTCCAAACAGTAAGTGAATCAATAGAATAACGACTATCAGAATAAATTAGAACTTCATCATAATCATTTTTAATAGCATAAAGGATTGCTTCTGCTATCGCTGTAAGTTCACCAGTATTATTCGATTGCTTACCACGAACAAAACCATTGTCTTCTGATATGATTATATCATTCTCAACAACAACATAACCCCAACTAGCCGTTGCCCAATCTGTGCCATTACCTGTACACGCTCCATCAGTGTAAATCTCTAACATAAATATAAGTATTATTAAGCTTAAAGCTCTCAGGTATCAAGAGTTTTTCCCTCCCTATGCGATAAGACATAAAGAAAGAAATATCTCTATAACCTGTATTACCCTTTCTCAGGCTTTACATACCAGAACTTTATAGTTGCCTATAGGTTCACACTCCTGCAAACCGTACACTCTTTTTGGATTACTGGTCACCGATATAAACTAACATAATCCGCACTAGATCACTTGTTTGTTTTCTCGTCAGGTTCTTAAGCCTGACAAAGGATTATGTATCATCATTCATAACGGGGAGTTGTTATCAGTTCCCTGCTCAGCGTACTTATCACGTCAAGTACCCATAATTCTGAGCTGTGCTACCCGTTCACCCGATAACTAATGAACGGACACCTCCACGTTTTTTGTAACAAATAAAAAGAGAAGTCGGCGATTACTTCTCTAGTCTCAGTTATTACCAAGTTATCGCCCAACCAAATAATAACTCCCTTTGTTTTCTGATTACATTTTACACCTCTCAATATATAAGTCAAATGTATTTTCCTTTTGTTCACCAATTTCAAAGCAAATCTCCTTGACATAATCAGGATTATCATCTGGAATCAATCCTAGATCAACCATTGCATCGATAGCAAATTTAACACTAGGGTAATTCCCATCCAGATCCCTTAGGCATCTTTTGTCTTTATGGTGGAAGACGAAAGTTAGCTTGATCGGGGTTTCAATAGGTTCTTTCTTGTGGCCACACTTCTGCAATGCTTCTAGGAAGAACCAACAGAACTCCTGTTTGAGAGCGTTTAGTTTGTGATAGTGGCAGTTCCTATACTGGTTCATGCTAATCGTTCTGGGGATGTCTTTGATCTTCATTTCTATTTTTTAAAAAGTATTATGTTTTAAATATTCTAATTCAGGGAATAATTCCCAAAGCTTTCTTTCTTTTATTAACTTTTCTCTTGAGTCCTTTTTTCTTCTATGAAGGGTATTATGGCAACTCCTACAGGAAATAATTAAGTTCATTTTATTGTGTATATTTTTATGTCTTGGTGCTTCAGATCGATAAATAATGTGGTGTAAATCCATCTGACCATTTCTACCACAAATTTGGCATAGCTTAATTTTACTATGCAACTCTTTAGAAATTTTTATAAAATCACTTCTGTATCCATCTTTATAAGCTGGGTTGCCTTCTCCTTTTCTTTTTTCTTTTTGGTGTAGCTCAAAACACTTTCTATTACAATACTTCTGCTTACCACAACTTCTAAAATATTTAAAACTATTCCCACAGAACCTACATAATGCTTCCTGTTTTGGATTCTCTCTCTTTTTTGCTTGTCTTATCCTTTCTTTCTCTCTGTTTCTTATAATCTGACAATCATAGCACCTTACCTGTATAGGTGCTCTTTGAGTAAATATAACCCCGCAATCTTTACATTTCTTTTCTTTCATAATGTTGTTTCTTGCATAAATTTTTGAAAACTCAATAAACTCCTGTAAGCGTCTAGCTTTCGTTCTAAGACACCTTTCTTACCTTCAAGCTGATAGTAGACTGTATCTACTTTAAAAGCCTTCCAGAGGTACTTTTTGTAGCCCTCCGATCCATGAGCTCTCCTTGTTCTCTCCACATCACTGCCCTCAAACTTTTCTTTCTCTAAACTAAGCACAACTTTCTTGTACTCATCAACATAGTTCTTATCTGCTTTAGCTTTTGCAAATTCATCAACCATCAGATCGAGTTGATCGACTGTCTTGTAGATTTCATTTTGAAGCTCTTGGTAGTTCATTAGAATAAAGTTGTTTTAGTAAAGGCTTCTTTGAATATGTGAAGCCCAAGTTGTGGATCAACCATATTTCTAAGAATTTTTACTTTATTGTAACCACCACTTATTTTATATTTTGATAAATTATATCCATAAATTGTAGAGTCACTTTTGATATTAGCGTGTTTTCTATCACCATCGCCAACGAACATAGTCATCTGAAAATTAGTCCAAAATAAGTGTCGATGCATTTCTTTTGCTGGAATTAAGGGTTTGTACCAGGGGATAACATTTTCAACCACCCATTTGCCATTAAAATATCCTTCCAAAAATAATATTTCTTCATAGAGTTTAAGATCTGGAAAAATTGGTGGGTTTTGGTGCGTGGCTGCCTTGCGTATTCTTGAATGGCTAGGGCAAGGAGGTGAGGCCCATATAAAATCAAACTCCTTAAAGTGGTCTAGTAGATACTGGTGAGCATCTGTAACAATAACAGTATCATTAGGGAAGAAGTCCTGATAGATAGCAGCGATTTGTGGGTCGTATTCAACTGCTGTGATCTCATGTTCATCACCCCAAAGTTTACGGTTACCACCGATACCTGCGTATAAGTTTAAAATTTTCATACAAATTGGATGTAAGTTCCAGTACAATTATATTTAGTCCAGACGTATAGGTCATTAGAGACGTGTTCACACATTTTCTGTTGCAACATATGATCCATATACTTAGATGGAATCCGCATCACTACCTCCTGTGGTTCGATATGTAGTAGTTTCATAAAATTAATTTGACATGATCATTATACTTTGATACAATCCATTTTGTCAAACTTTATTTTATAATTTATCTACTATGTATTTTAAGGTAAAAGGTAAATTCCTCCATAAGAGAGGAAACACAAAAAAACTCTACGATTTAATAGAGAGCGGGGACAAACCAACAATCAAAGAAATAGCAGAGTTTTTGTATGGTGAGTATAACGTAAAAACCAGAGGGAGTGCAAACCGAACTTTGCACCAACTTAGAACTTATTATAGGAACTCTCATGGAGTTTTGTTCGGAGCGGTAAAAGAAAACAAAGTATGGAGACACCAGAAAATCGAGGAATCAGAACAGATTGTCGCTAAGGGGCGAGTAAATTCCGCTCAAGCTATTGCAAATCATAAGTCGCTTATATTCAAACAGAATATGGATGGGCTTGATCCGCAGGGGAGGAGTGAACTTAGAGAATGTATATTGATAACTCAAAAGCAAATCATCGAGGATGAACTTATATCACTTAAACAAACAAATGATGATGATACAAAATATATCAATTAATGAGATCAAATTTGATCCAACACAGCCACGCAAATATATAGATGAGGAAAAGGTACAAGGAATGGCTCAGTCAATGAAAGAGCAAGGTGTTATTAATCCTATCGAGATCGATGGAGATTATGTGATCGTAACAGGTGAACTCCGATACCGAGCAGCAAAGGAAGCTGGACTTGAAACAATCCCTTGTAAGGTGATCGAGATTACCAAGAAGAATCGTTTTGAACGTCAGGTGGTGGAGAATATACACCACAACACAATGAGTGCATGGGACACCGCAGTAGCTTTAGACAAGCTATTATCAACTGCGTACGTCGTACGCAGTCAGGGTAAAGACTTTGGTATTAGAAAGCTCGCTGACAAGATAGGAAAAGGTGAGAAATGGATACGAGATGAGCTTGATCTATTATTGACAGATAAGAAAACGCAAAATGCTCTAAAGGAAAATAAGGTTTCTAAATCACAAATACGATCAACTAAATCAGAGGATAAAGAACTACAAGGAAAATTAGAGAAATTTGTTTTAAAAAATCCAGAGGTTGGCAGTAAGGTTGTCGGCAAGATCAGACAAGCTATACATGAGAACCCTGATAAAGAAGAACAAATTTTAAAACAGAAGTACAAAGATGTTAATGTAGAAAGAGCACAAAAGATTATAGAGAACATAGCTCCAACAGTAGAAGATAAGGCTAGAGATATAAACTTCTATTTTGAGGATATTGAATCGGCTGTAAACCGCCTTGTGAAACTCATCAATAATCCACCAGAGAAAGTTGTCGCTAAAGGAGGACTGATTGAGTTCAATGCCAAGGTTGCTATGATCAAATTGATAGACCTTTCCAACAAATTACAATTAATTTTTAACCAACAACAAAATGCTAGACTTGAAAGCAACACTACAGAAAGCTAATATGTCAGTTTACCGATTCGGAATAGAAATAGGTAGACACTCACAACAGCTTTACTCTTACACAAGCGGTAAACATAAGATCAGCCCTCTTTTGGAGGAAAAGATGAGAACATATTTTAAAGAACATGCAATAGAAGTTGTAGAAAAAGATTAGTCTTTTATAAAATTACTATTGACTATATTTGAAAATAGGAGTAATATTAAAACTGCCACCAAGAGAAACACCTTTCGCCAATAGGCAATAATAAGGTCAATACAAAGATTCTCTCAGGCACACATCTTAACCCCCTATGCTTATGTTTAATACTAACGATGATAACGCTCTGTGGAATGAAGCCGCAGAAGCTTGTGGAGAGGACTTCTGGTTATCAGAAGGACAAGTGTATAGAGTTCTCACTTATTTTGGGAGCACTAAACTATATGTAAGAGGCAATCACTACGATCTTACCTTTATTAAGGGTGATCCTGCTGATCGCCACGAACAGGCTAAGAAACTTGCCCATGAGATCAAGGCTTATAGCGACCACAAGCTCCGACCTATGATGAGAGATTTGGTTGAACTTTTACCAGCAGAAATTTTATTTTAATCCAAATACTATGAAAAAATGTACCTATTGCGAGGACTTAGAATCAATGGATTCGGAATGTCCTGATGACCCAATGCATGGATCAGTAATATACTGCGATGAATGTGAAGCTGAATACTATGTAGAATACGGAACCGATACTATCAACGCTTGTAATGAGCAAGCACAATTTAATCACCCTAATCTTAAAAAGTTATGAATCTCACAATGTTTACACCTAAATACGATTTGAACCACGACGAACCAGTCAAAATTAAGCTGATTGGATTCGGACAAGAAAAGACAGGGAACTATGGCCCCTACTATCCTGACTGCACCATCGAAGTTGCTGGTAAGATACAGGGATGGAATCTGAAGATTAAACAGAAGGAGGAGTTAGACAAGATGGGAGTATCAGCAGGGGGAGAGTTTGTAGTCACCAAAGTTAAAACAAAACAAGGTTACGACTTCATTAAGATAGATGCTACTGGGGATATATCAGTACAGCCCCAGAATTCCCCTCAGACGAGAGATAAGCTAGTTGAGCAGAAGATCATACCTGATCAGCAAGCAATCACTCAGAAGCGAATATTGAAAGGTATGTGTCTAAATTGTTCTTGTAGATTATTGCAAGGGAGAACTGAAGATGTGAAAGAGGTAAAGGAAAAGACAATACAGCTATATGATGAAATGAAAGAATGGCTTACTAACTAAAATAATATGAACAAAGAAGAATGGCTACGAGAATATATGATGGATCGTGGACTTACATCTAATGAAGCAGATGAGTACCTACGGCTCAATCGGAAATGTAACTTTGAGGGGATGATCAGAAAGTGGAGAAAGGAGCATGATCAGGAAGAAAAATGCTATGAGTATGCGGAGGAGTATAGAAAAGAATATAGCCCTAATCCTGCCAGACAAGCACTCAATATTTATGAGATGGCATCTAGGCAGAGGAATAGGGACAATCCAAATCAATCATTTAATTTCTAACTTTACTAACATGACAACCAAAAATATTGGTTACCTTCTAACTGTAACATCAGCGATTTACTTCCTGTTGTTATGCGGTTCAATGGTTTTTATAGCCTCCTTTGGCTCTTTCTCAGCCTTTGCACCAACAAAAGACTTCTTCCTAATCTTAGGAACATCTGCTGTAAACGCTGTACTTATTTTATTACTAACCATTGTAAGCAATGATTAAATTTAATCCAGAACTCAAAGAGTTCAAGACTATCTGGGGCTGCTGGTGGGGCATGACATGGAGAATCTCTGTCGCCTACCTAGTGTTCTGTTTAGCCCTTGGCGTCTTAGTCAAGACTTTCGGATTCTTATATTCATAAAAACAAAAATATGTTTCAATACAAACCAATCAATACTTCTAAGCCTAAGAAAAAGACCAATACAGTTATCGCCCTAATAGGGGCAGCTATCTTAGCCCTATGGACTATCGGGAGCTGGAACACCAAAGCATACTGGGATACGGGCAGAAACCCAGATGGGGAGAAGCACCCAAATATCGCTATCTCTAAAGTAGGCGATTTAGCTGATTTCGCTCGACTAAATTGTGACAAAGAGACTCACAGGAATATCGACAAAATTATTTGGTACAGTAAGGAGAATGGCATTAAGCCTGAGATGGTGCTCGCAATCTCGTGGAGCGACTCAACGTGTGGGAAAAACCTCACAACAAATTGGAACTTTGGCAATTACGGTAATAATGATAGGGGAGATAGGAGGGGGTACCCAAATGCGTTTAGTGGCTATAAAGCTATCGTTGATGGGCTTGCTAACGGAACACATATGACGGGCTTATATCGCTTGGGAGAATTATCACAAGGTGGTAGGAGCGTTCTAGGTACCCAATTCAGTTGTGCCGACGCTCCTACTCCGTATAAGTGTTGGGCTAGCTCAGAGTATAATTGGAATCATAACGCAAAAGCTGCTTTGCAAATTATTACTGGTGATATGCGGCTAGATGAGAGTTGGGAATTTAGACTTTAATTATTTAAAATGCTTTGTAAAAACTGCAACAAGAAAAAGGTTCATGCTCGTTCTCTATGTTATACATGTTATCAAAGAGACGAACTTAGAAGGACAGCTATCTACTTCCAGCTAAAGGTCTGGGGGATAGAGATAATCATTCGCAGAAGATTTGGTACTTACAATGAATATATGCGTTGGTATCAAAGGAAGAATCGAAAGAGAATAAACGCTAATGCTAGGAGATTGTATCATAAGAAAAAATTTATTTCATAATTTTACTAACCATGTTACAAAGACACATTTACGAAATCATCGTAGTTGACCACGCAAAAGGTACAATTATTGGTGATGAAAAGATAGTAGCTGCATCAACAGAATCAGCTATGTCTAAGATTGATTTACCTTCTATCTGCAAGAAGGCTAAAATCACAACAGACGATGCAGAGTTTATTATACTTAATCTTGGTTCTCTCCGAGCAGTACAGGAGGTACAAGAAACTAAAGTTTCTAATCTATGAAACAAGAATTATTAAACGAATCTAAATTAAAAGACTGTACTGGTGAATTATTTGGTGAGATGAAAGCAGATTATTTACTCTACGATAATTCTCTAAGTATAAATTACGATACTAGAACAGAAGTCTGTCTTTATATAGAAAACGAAGACGGTAAAAGCGAACCACTTGTTATGAAGCAGGAGCATCGTGAGTGGACTCCAGTTTGGACAAGAAAGTTATAGCCTTTCATCCTGCTCTTATTCCTAGGGGGTTTAAGAGTAGGTGTAAGAATATAATTAACAATACTATGTTTTTTTCAAAACCTACACCACAGGACAAACCAAACAAGAAATTAAAATATGAATTATATGATTGGGTGATGACCAAGATTGGTATAAAGGCTCTTATCACAGGGGCTAGAGAGAGGGCAGACGATAATTTTGATTACCAGCTAATCTATATAAATAAGGTTGGTGATATGAAAGAGTTTAAATCAGATGAGGATTTCATTGAAAAGAAATTATGATAAACAAAAAAATACTAAAACTAAATCAACTCAAAAGAGAGACTCTTGCTATCCCCAAGTTTATAAAAGAGGAGATGGAGGCAAGGCTAAAGAGAGAGATAGAAGCAGAGATATCACTAGAGCATTTTAATCAAAATACACCTTTAATTCTTAAATAATTTATTATGGCTAATACTAACACTGGTGACTGCTCCACTGGTGACTACTCCACTGGTGACTACTCCACTGGTGACTGCTCCACTGGTTACTACTCCACTGGTTACTGCTCCACTGGTAACCGCTCCACTGGTAACCGCTCCACTGGTAACTGCTCCATAAGTAAATTTTCATCAGGGCATTTTTCAACAATAGATTATAGTGGTTATGGATGGTTCAATAAGCCTTGTAATAAAATGTGGGATGAAGTAGATACACCTAATTTTACTGATTTTGAAATAGCCTACTGGATTTCAGTAGAAAATATGACAAAAGAAGAAAAGAAGGAAAATCCTACTTACAAAACAACTGGAGGATTCTTAAAATCAGTAGACTATAAAACAGCATGGAAATTATTCTGGAGAAAAACATCAGAAGAAAACAAGAAGAAGTTTCTAAATCTTCCTAACTTTGATTGGGATATATTCACAGAGATTACAGGAGTGGAGAGAGAGGAACAAGCACAAGAGATGACAATGGAGGAAGTATGCAAAGAACTAGGTCGTACTATTAAGATTAAAAAATAACCCTTAAAGACTAATACTATGGAAAATGAAATAAAAAGCGAAGTATCTTTAGCAATATGTTTAGCAATGATAGAGCTATTAAAGACAAACACTATCCCCAAAGAAACAAGCCCTGCTAGTGGATTGATTCAGTCACAACTAAACATTGCATTTACAGGTTGTTTAAAGAGATTTGGAAATAATCTGAATCAAGACGGATTAAATGAGATTGGAAGCGAGATAACAAAACTTTTAGATAACCAATAATAATACTATGAAGTGCAAACATTGTAATGAAAACATAGAACTGCGGAATCCAAGTGGCTACTGTGACCACCTGTATTATCCTGAGAATTGCGGTGTATGTAACAACGACCCAAGCCCACATGATATACTAGGAGAAGTCAGGAGAATCCTCGAAGTGCCTGAATTTGCCTCCATTATCGAATTTGTGAAGGAACTTAAAGAAACAATAACCCTTAAAGACTAATACTATGGAGAAATGTAATTGCCTATGCCACACAGATAGCGAGACTCATGGTGCAGCTTATGACAAAAATGCTTGTTATATCTATGGCTGTAAGTGTGGGGCAAATAAGCCTATGACACAGCCTGTTAGAACGGAACAACAACAAACTAATTAACAACTACTACTATGGAATATACACTAACAGATTTATTTGCCAGTATGGGATTCGGCTTCGTTATAATGTTGATTTACTGTGGAATTAAGTACTTAATTGATTAACTTAACCCTTAAAGACTAATACTATGAAGAATAAATTATATTTTTATTTAAAACACAATGTCTTTAAAATCCAAGAAGGGACTGTTCTGCCAACATATTTTCTAATAATAAGATTCATACTATTCCCTACTGATGTTTGGACTTGGTATCTAGCAAACAAGGCGAGAATAAGACAAGACATTTATATGGATGGTTATGTAATAGATGATGTTTTTATATCAAGATTTGAGATAATGGAAAGAAAAAATAATCCTGATGCTACTTTTACACTTAAATAATAATACTATGAAAACTATAATCAAAATCTTTCTAGCTTTAATGCTAGTCCTATCTCTCGGTTACTATGCTAATGCTGACAGCTACACCCAGTGTAAGATAGACAGGGTAATAGCTCAAAGACAGGCAAGGGATATAGCCGAGCAACTGGATTACACTGTTATGTTCTTGAATGATTCAATAAGCTTGGTAGTGAACCTGTTTAATGTCGAGGACAACATCCAATTCCTCTATCTCCTTGACGAATGGAACGCTCTACGGGATGAGATACAAGCTTATTTTATTTATACTAGCCGATAACCTAAACCCCCTAAAGCTGGGATGATTATGAAATTTATTATAAATGCAAAAAATCACTGGTGGGAAAAGCCAGTTCAAATAGTAGTACTTTGTATTAACGAAAAAATGGCTATTAAGATGGCTAAAGAGAAAGTTCCTAGAAAATACTATAAGACAGTTTTGGCTGTTGACACAATAGTCTGGGAGAAAGAGATTGAATGTTGTTGTAACAATGAATAACCCCTATCAAGACCCGTCAGGTCTAAAATGGCAGAAAATATTATGACACAAGAATCAGACATACAAGAAGCCATAATGGCTATTGATGAGATGGAGTTAGCACCACCTCCCACTCCTGAACAGACAGCTACAATGGCACATGAAATGACAATGGTGATATATCGCCTAGCCTTTGAGCGTGTTATAGACCCTCTCATTCTCAACAGGGCAAAAATCTCCCCAGGGGAAGTGGGGAATATACTTGCTAAAGAATTGACTAATCTTTTAAATTCTGAAAGAGATAAACTAACTAAAACTATATGAACAGAGTAGAGAAAATACTAAAGGCTTACGATGAGATGATAGCCAATCGTCCTAAAAACGTTATCAATAAGGATTTTGATGTTTATCTTGATTCTAAAGCCTTCCTAAAGAAACACCTAGAGGAGATGTATGAACAGGGTATAGAGGATGAAGAAGATAGAATCAGTACAATCCAAATTAAGGATAGATAACACAAACCTATGAAATACATCGACTATCTAAAGAAGAACAAGGAGATACTAGAGGACAGTGACTTCTCAATAGAGAACGGAGAGGTGAAGGATGCTCACATCAGCGTCAGAGATAAGCAGAGTTTAAGAAGCAAAAACAAATGGAAGAACTTTACTATCTAAAAAGCCAGTATTTACTAACCACTCAAAGACATGAAATACTATATTAACGGAGTAGAAACAACCGAGAGTAAGCTAATGGATTTATTTAATAAATCTGAACAACATGGTAGGGATTTCTATAGGGTTGGTGATGAATGGTTTTCGCTTATTGTTATAGATGATAGAATATTTGATGGCACTATCAGCAATGTGAAGTCATGGAATGGTAAACGACTTACAAAAGAAGAAATTGAAAAAGAATTTACTAACCACTCAAAGACATGAAGAAGTTTAAGACTAGACCACAAATAAGGTTTACTAATATATGGAAAGACAAGAATACATTTAATTGCTTGTTTGAATTTTCATTTTGGTTTCATAAAAATGATGCAGGATATTGGAGTTACGACTTCAACTTATGTTTATTTGGATTCCAAATATGTATTAACCGTAAATTCTATTAACCACTCAAAAGTATGAAACAACATATTACAACAGAACAGTGGGATGAGCTAGAACAGGAACAAAAAGTTCAACTTTATCTGGCAACACCAATTAGAAGTGTTGGTGTAAACAAGGAGAAAAACATTATTGAAGGAGAAATAGCAACTCCAAACATAGGTCAAATGATTGAGTTTTTGGATTGTGATGAAATGGCTTTATTTGAAGATGGTTGGGTATTAGAATATCTAAGAAAAGATAAACATACTGGCTCTCATCATAATACACAAATCCTCTGCGATGCACTCTGGGAAGCTGTAAAAACTAAACTCCAAAAAGCTACCAAGACCTAATCGGTTGATGGTAGCCATTTTCTCGTACCTCATTGATTCATTCTTACTGAGATGGTATGAACAAATGTCGTTGTAATTTTGCTCCCAGTGTATAATGAAGTTTGCAGATGATGAAATCGTAGCTGTTCTTGTGATTATATTCCTTGTGGAATACTTCTTATTTTTTCTTTGTGGAATAGTAGGCTGTTAGCTCTACTAGCCCCTTAACTACCAAGCGGAAACCTGCGAATGCAGCTCCAAGTAGAACTGATGGCCATGCTACATCACTCCAAGTAGTTGCTTGTTCAAGGACAGGGTAGAAGGCGATAAGGAACCCAGCCACAAATGACATGAGGGTAGAGATTCCGTAACGAATTAAAGTCTGTTTATCCATTTGAAATGGTGGTTAGAAAGTAGATAGCTGTTGCTATTGTTGATAAAATTAAAAGCCTGAGATGCCAGTAGGGGTCTTCTATTTGTTGAATGTTCGATATAACATTGTCCACATCTCCTCCCTCGTAACTGCATCATGTGGTTTTGTACCATCTGAGATTTTCATTCTCTTGACCCAGTCCTGAGCTTCCTTAGCCCATTCTGAAGCCTGTTCAGGATATTCAAAATAAGGTTCAGCGTTAATAGCCGACTTCCAATAGTTTTTATCCTCTCGTAATTCAAAGTGTAAATGTTCTCCCTGTGATTTACCTGTATTACCTCCTTTGCCTATAATATCACCTGCTTTTACTTTCTGCCCCGTAGAGACGTAAACTTTTTCTAGGTGACCATATAAGGTAAAATACACTTTATCGTCTATAAAGTGCCTTAAAATGCAATGTACACCATATACAGAGCCTGACTTATCCCCCTTATAGTAGTTTCCTGTTGATTCTGAATCTACATCAATAACCTCACCATCTGCTACTGCAAGTATTTCTTTCTTAGGTTCGTTCCATGTTCTTAGGTCAGTACCATGATGAAAAGAGTGTCTAGGGTCAGTCCAACATACATAAGCAGGTGACTTAGCTCCGAAATTCTGTGTTATGAATGGAATATTTGTTGGGTACTGAATCTTCATACCTTTACGGGTTATGTATTATTTTAGCTCCTTATAGCGTGCTCTTTCCTCAGCATTCATTTTAGGCCATCCAATAGCTTTAAGAGCCTCTAGCTCATCTACTGGTTCCTCTGTAGGCTCCTCTACTACAGGCTCCTCTACTACAGGTTCCTCAACTACAGGTTCCTCAACTGGTTTAGGTGCTACTTTTTTACCGAGCCTCTGATAAGCAGAAGGATCGAAACAATTTGGAAGGATGGCAGTCATCTTGCCAGTTTCCTTATTCATGACTTGTATAAGTTCCATGGTATTTTGGGTTAAGATGTTAGTATTATATCATATTGTTTAATCTGTCTATTGACATTAAGGTAGTTTTGTGTATAATAGTGGTATGTTAGTTGGAATACTACGACTCATCGGCTTGTTATTACTTTATATTGGTCTTTGGATACTCCATCCATTATTTGGGATCGCAGCTACAATATGGATCATCACTGAGCTACTTGACTGATTTAGCTTTTTGAAACATATTTTTAATAATGGTATTCGGATCGTTCATAAACTTGAACCATTCTTTTATGGCTTTCTGAGTTGCTGCTTTTGCAAGTAAGGATGGATTCAATGATAGAATTCCTGCAACAGCTTCACCACCACTAAATATATCAGTAAAGTCTATAAGTCCTTTAGAGCTCTTTTTGGCATCTACAAGTGTTCTGTGGACAACATCTTTTTCAATCGATTTCAATGCAGCATACTGATTTCTAAGTGCTTGATATTCTGATCCAGTTGCGTTAGTAATAAGCTCATCAAGATTTTTTCTCATGTTATTCACAACAAGTGCATCAATATAAGCTTTAGAAGCTGAATCATAACTTGGATTCCTGTAAAAAGATTCTAAACTTTGATTAAGAATTTTAATTGCTTCTTGAGCCTCATCAGGAGAGTATGAAACTTTGGAATATCTTTTAATCTTTTCTTTAGCGTATTTTACTATTTCGGGCCTTTCTGTTTGTAATACCTTATTTTTAACAACTTTATCTAATTCAGATCCGACATCCTTTAGGTCTAATTTAGAACCTTTTCCAGTAGCTTCTTTTGCAAGTTCATCATATTGCTTAAAAATACCTTTTTTTGTTTGATCAATAGAATCGGAAAATTGTTTTAAATTCTGTGGCAACCCTTCAACCCCTTCTCCGAATTCATCAACTAACTTTAGGTTATTTTCATTTTCAATAATTGTATCTACTGCTTGTCTGGCGTCCTGTTTCCATTTTTCCATACCAGAGAGAGTTTTCTTTGAACCAGTTAGTGATGGCTTGATCCCCTTCTCTAATCCTTCTTCAATGGCTTGCTCTGCCCTAACTATAGAAGCATTCTTAATATTTTTTCTGGCAACATCTAATGCTTCTTCTCCAGCTTTTAACCCCTTTCTGCTAAGAGCTAATGTTTCTTCTACCCCCTTAACTGCCCCCCTTCCTCCAACTAATGTTGCCATTATTTCAGCAATAGCACCTGCAAATTGAACTCCTGTTTTTTGATTACTCGGTAAATTATCATAAGCCTCTACTGTTTTTGCTATTACCTCTTGTGTGTTTTGACCAATATTATCATAAATCACATTACCTTCTTCTTCTCCTAGTGTTGCTATTAACCCTTTTTTTAATAAATCTTTTCCTAACTCAATACCACCTTCAACAGCTGGTTGTAATGCAGCACCAACTACAGATGTGACAGGGGCTAGCCCTGCTTTAACATCTGCTGTGAACTCTTTAACCCTTCCTTCTATCGGTTCACCTGAGAATAACTTCTCTCTACCTTCTGCTCTTATTTGCCTAGATGATTCTATTTGTCCTTTGTATATATCAGATGTTCTTTGACTTAATCCTGGATTCTCCTGCAATTCACCAAGTTTTGAACTTATATCAGCACTCGGTGTACCTTTCTTCATCATAGCCTTAGCAAGATTCTCCTGAGCTGGAGATTGTGGAGCAATAGACATAGCTGGCACAGACTGAGCAATACCAGTAGAAGGCATAACATCACCAATAGTTGTTTGATATTTAGAGCCATACTTTTGGTTTATCAAACTTTCAACCTTTTCAGGTGAAGTTTTTGCCATATCTATTGCAAGTTTTCTTTTCTCAATAGGTATAGTTGTATCGTTTAAATAGTTCTGTATTGTTGACATATTTAAAATGGGTTATTTTCTTCGTCAGGTAAAGTAAAAGTGTCTTGTTGTGGTGTATCTGGGAAAATATCTGATTTTATTTCACCAGTAATCACCCTATTCATTTGCTCAACGCTATCAAAACCAAATCGTTTTGCTTTTGCTTTTGCTGATGCTTCATATTCACTGATCATTCTGTCTAACTGATCAGTAAATTGATCTTCAGTCATATCGACATTCGGCTTGTATCGTTTTAATCTTTGGAATTCAGGCTCACTAACAGCAACCCCTGAAATCTCTTTTACAAAAGAAACTAATGCTTCTCCCGTTAAAGCATCTAACTGACGGTAGTATTTTTGCTCATTAGTTTGACCTATCCCAAGAACAGATTCGCCAACCCTCCCAGTTACACGTTTTGCAGTATCCCACCATCCACTAATACCACCCCCTTCTTCCTGTAATAATTTATAAACATCTTTTGCTTCTTGTAGGTTTTCTCTTAATTGTACAAATTTCATAAGCTTATCACCTTCGCTTGTTCCCGATTGATCAGTTGCCTTATCATTCACAAATGATTGAAATGTTTGATTCCCCAATCCTTGCTGTTTACGATAAGCTAAAATTTCATCTAATTGATATTGATTAATTGATGATGGGACTCCATATTGAGCAGCCTCTGACGGAGACAAAGGTTTTACTTTTGGATCTGTGACAGCTTTTATATATTCATCAAGCCATCCTTGTGCTTCGGCCATTTTTCTATATTTTGTAGCATCTGTTGGTGTTACAAGACCTGATTTTATTTGTGCCATAATTGCATCCCTTCCTGTCAATTGTTTACCCATTCCTTGCCCACCAGGTAAAACAGGTGGTGTATAAGAGGTAACAGATGCTAACTCTTTTCCATTAGGATTCCATTTTGGAGTGGTTTTTGCAGGATCAAAGAACCCGATAATACCAGAAGCTGCAGGATCAGTAACATGAGAGGTATCTACCATTTCATCCCCATTTCTATTGGAATCTTTAATATCAAAAGACCCATCTTCATAAACCTTAGTAACAAGTCCTGTATGTCCCGTCTGACCTATCGTAGCTAAATTATAACCATATTTACTTATAAATGCTCCACCTGCTACTGGAATATCAGAATTGTTATTCTCCATTTTAGATGCAAGCGTATCTCCAAATATTTTAGCACCAAAATAATTGTTTACATATTCACCGCATTGCCCCCCCGTTGAACCAACAGGAACATTATCATCAACAGAACCATCAGCATATGTAACACCATCTCTTGACGGCCAAGTAAATGTTTCCTGATAATATTTTAAAGCATAATCATTCCATTCCATTTGATTATCAAATTCTTGTTGAGCAGTTTTAGTATCTGCAAAACCAGCTTTTTGGGCGAATGCTTGTGCAGAAACCGCATCACTTTTTAATAATTTCTGATAATATAGGAAGTTCTTTTGCTCTGCCGTCATACCCACAGTCATTGCCTCATTCATTGATTTGATGTAATCGGGGCTAGAAATCTGAGCATTAAACCTCATAGTATCTAAATTTTGTACAGTTTGTGCCATCCCCATATCTCCGCCAAATAAATTTGACATAGACACTAAGTCCATACCTTGGAATGATCCAGGAGCCATCTTCCCTATAAAATCCATGGCCTTTTGAGTGTTGGCTGCTTGCTGATTCTCTAAATCAACCCTCATATCCTGTATAGCCTTTCCTGTTTGAGCCAAATTGTTTGAAATAGAAGTAGCTAGTTTATCATTGCCGTCTTTTTGAGCTTTCTCTAATTCCTTTAGTTGACGTGCTCTAGATTGCATAGCAGAATCGAGCCTAATCTTTGCGTTTGTAAGCTGTTCTGTGACACGCCCCTGGAAACCAGATACTGCTGCTGCGGCTGATCCTGCAACAGGACCCTCTCTACCAGGTAAAAACTCTGCAGCCATACCAGAAGTTGCAGATTGCCCCTTGAATTTGCTTTGTTCGTACTCTGAAAGATTAACCTTATTCATAGCCTCTATTTGTTGCTCTAAATAAGTTTTATCCTCCTCTTGTGTTTTAAACAATTCATCTTCTGCAGCCGTAATATCTGCCAGTAAAGCATCTGAACTGGTTTCAAGATAAGGATTCTCAAAATATCCAGTTCCAGCTGAACTCAATCCACTCAATGCTTCTTGTGCTTTTTTCTTATTAAGTCTTTGTTGAGCTGTTTCCTCCGACATTTTATTAACTGTCTCCTGGATTGATTTCAGTGTTCCTCCACTAAAGCCTAGATCCTGCAAAGTCTTTGTATAATCAGTTGCAGTAAAAGTAGGTTCAGCTTGTGTGGTCACAGGAGGGGCTACAGGGGTTTCAACCTTAGGTGTTTCAATCTTTGGTGTTTCAACTTTAGGAGAAGCGCCAGTGAACGGCCCCATTGATTGTGGTTCACTTTGTAGTTTAAATTGAGCCACAGTTAGAGCTTTATTCTTCTTCTTGGCCTCATTAAATTTTTGAGTAAATGTTTGTGCCATTTAGTTTAAGGTTAGGATTCGTCGTCTTTTAAGATTAATTATTTTATTCTTAGTATGCTTCCCAGAGTATGTTTATAGCCTGTTGGGATGTAAAAGCAGTACAGTAGAAATCAAAAGTAGTAGCTCCTACTGAGCGAATATCAAATTGGAAATCCTCTGCTGCGAAATGTACAATAGCCGCTGCCCCTATATTAGAAGCATACGATGGTCCTGCTGAAGAATAGTTTGTATGGATTCCATCAAGCCCAGTTTCAGCGGAATAAGTTAGTACACCACCTGGAACAAATGTAATTGTACCAGCAGCTTGCACATAATAAGTTGCTCTAATATATTTAGGTGTCCTTCCAAGCCCATGTGTTACTTGGCTTGTTTGCGTTGCAGCAGTTGGGTCCCATGCAACTGTACCAGAAGTCCATGAATGGTAATGTATGCCAGCGACTTCACTTCCATCTGTTAGTGTATCTTTATTAGCTACAGACATTTGAGCTGCTGTAGGGGAAACCATTTGGAATTGAGTACCATCATGTACAACAGATACTATTTGACCTGCTTGGATATCCCCATCTGTTAATACCTCATCATCATTCTTCAGAATAGCTAAAGCCCCTAAAGCATTTACATTAAGAGTAGCTGCACCTGTATTAGCTGTGTTTGCTTTGAAGTGGAATAATTCACCAGCTGCATAAGCAGCAGGAGCTGGTGTTAAAGTAATTACGTAAGTGTCACTTGCTTCTGCATCAGCAGCATACGACCAATCAGATTGCTGTACTCTCGCAGCTATTGAAGCAGGTGTAGCAACAAGACTAGCACCAGTTCCACCAGTCGCTGAACCATTCTCTGTTTCTGTTTGTGTAGCTACTTCTACCTTACCAGCTACAGTCGTAGAAGCATTTGCTACCGTTCCTCCCGCTGCGTTTGTTACCCATGCACCACCCTCTCTCCATTGAGTTTGTCCCACAGTTGTATTATAGACAGCAATACCGCCAGCAGGAGGAGTTGTTAAAGCATCACGTTCCGCAGTAGTCAATTGCATAAAGCCAGAAAGTTCATTGTCTACTACAGCACCACTATCATCTCCACGAGTAATTCTCCATCTCTTAAGTGAGTCGTCAAAGTAGAATTTAGGTTTTACAGTTTGATCATTATGAACAACAAAGTTTACATCTGAAGCAGTCTCATCTCCAACCTTCCAATTTGTACCGCCAGAACCAATCGTACCATTGAGTGCATTAATCATCATTTCAAAGTTCACCCCTGAGATCTGTCCGACAACAGGATCGTCTTGATCATGATCTACAGCATAAGCGGCTGTATTAGAAGTTGTATAGTCAAGTCCACACATATCAACCCCACGAACCGCACCTGTTAGGGTAAGTCCATCGGCAGAAATTGAAGTGGTTGGGCACCAGACACTTTCTACATATCCGTCAGCACTCCCGATTCCTATTAGACAATCTCCACGGATTACAGCACCATCCTCATCTAAGGGTGGATCAGTAAAAGTGATAGTTGTATCGGAAGAAGAAATAGGAGCAGCCAAACGTGGATTAGGGGCATCATATTGACCCCATTGGAAGTATCTTAGATTGCTTGGCATAATTGACACATCAGCCATAGTATTATTAGTTAGTAGTTAAAGATTTTTCTATTGACCATCCATATTTATAAATTCTCATTCCTAAAGTGCTTCTTTTTATCCCTAATTTTCTTGCCCATCTAGGTATCGTCATTGTTAAGCCATTATAGGTAACGTTAAAATTATCTCTTCGATTATTACTTTGCTCCTTAGGAGTAGACCACTTACAGTTCTCTGGGCAATAATCACCGTCATTATCTATCCGATCAAGTTGTAACCCTTTTTTGTAAGATTCCAGCATATCTTCTTCAAAGTTTTTGAACTTTCTCCATCTTTCACAAACTTTTATTCCTCGCCCTCCATATCCATTGTAGCGTGGATTCTTTTCGTTCGTACACCTTCCAACCATGTTCCCCCAAACATCAAATAGTATGTGTTTTCCCCTATATCTTTGCTGGGCCGTAGCCATAGTAATTTAGTTAAAGATTAATTTTGTGTCATATTACGTATTCGGATAGGTACCTTTTCTTTCGTGAGAACAGATAACCAGTTGATTGTATGTGGTACTTGAGAATGTTCTGTTACGTGGATTCTAACTCGTTGGAAGTTTTTTATCCTCCCCTTGAATCCTGCAAAGCTTTCTATTGTACCAAGTGGATCAACGTCACCTCCCCATGCAGCTCCCCAAGGGGCTGTTCCATATCCTGTGACGCCTACAAATCCCACATCAGGTGTCCATTGTAAGCTGAGTTTGTCTGTTACAAGCTTACCAGTCTTGTCATATATATTGAAATCTATTCTAATACTAGAAGACTGAGATAGCTTACCTTGTGCATATTGTCCAAGTAATTCTTTTCTTGTCCATAATTGACCAACATTAAGCTCTTGCTTAAATTCAGTCCAGATATCCGTTCCGTCATCATCATGACCTTCAAATATCTGCCAAACTTGAGCTGACTGAGAAGACGCTCCATAAATTACGCCATCATCATTCAAGAACCTGTTTATATTCCAGCCAGTGAATGTTCCAAAGGCTTTTAGTTGTGTGTTATAGACTAGAACAAAATTATTTGCACTAGCATCATTTCTACAAGTGATAAGTAATTGGTTACGTTTATCATCTTTAATAATATCTGCTTGACTAAAATCAAAATCATCAAAGTAGTTATCGCCTAGAATCTCTGATACCAAAACTTCCTGATCTGAGAATTTGATATCGTTCTGTCCGATACTAACAAGTTGCCATAAACCCTGTGAATTAACGTAGAACAATCCTTCATCCGAGTGGAGAGCCGCCTGCATTCCAGCATCTTCAAAATAAGCAACAATTCTATCAATTCTCGTAAGAGTACCCGCACTATCTATTGTGTCTGTAACAAACGCCCATTTACCCTCCTCACATCCGACGACAATATTATCTCCTAAATTCTCTATCACATTAATCTCTCCTGCATTACGGTAGTAAATAACACCTCCATCATCAGCAAGTGTTGTACCAGTTGTCCAACTTCCAAAGGGTGGGTTTGTACCGTCATCAACATCAGAATATTGTACTAGGGTCGGATCAGCTTCAAGACATCCAGCATACATCCTGTTGCCTATTACCTTAATAATTTTACAGTTAGGCCCTGCCGTAGCTGCATAAGTAAAATCTAGCACCCCATCTACAACAGCTACACCCGTTGCTGCATCTGTGAGAGCCTCGTTGTTTTGGAATGTTCCATTTATTGATCCTAAAGTGAGCGTTCCTGTAGCTCCTGCATCAATGTCTTCAAGAATTACCGCAGTAGCCCCAGATGTACCACCAGTAACAATACTACCAACAGTAAAGTTTCCAGTTTGCCCATCATAGTCGAGAGTTAAAGAAATCTCACCAATAGGGTCCTCTAAACTGCTAACAAAGAAGTAATCACCATAACGAGCGCCACCTGTGACAGTCGTATTAAAGTCCGTTTTAATATCAGTGACAGTATCGGTAGAAATCCGATAAGCTGAGACCGTTGTATCATATCCGAATATATAAATGTCATCTGTCCATTTTTTAAGTAGTGTAATACCGACAGTGCCTGCCTCATCGAAAAGTTCCTCTAAACCTCCACGTTTTTCAAGTCCTCCATCAGAGGTCATCAGATAATTCCTAACAATAAGAGCATGACTTGGGTCAAGCAACTGGGGAAGTGTCCTCAAATCTAGACCACTTTTAGCCATTGTTGTCGTGCTATAAGCTTGTTTAGCACCAGTCTTTGATGAAATGGGGAAATAAGCCATTAGTAGTAGTTAGAAAAATCATATAAACCGTAAGCAGAAGGTTCTTTTTTAATATGAGAGAGGAGTTGCCCTAGGGAACGCACAAATCTTGCATCGGCAAAACCCTCAGCACCAACCTCCTCGTCCCATACGCTATATAGAACATCAAGTGCATCGACTAAATATTGTGTTTTATAGTTAGGTACTAGGTCTGCCCCTCCTGTAAGTGCGTCTATTGTGAAATAATCGGCTTCTGCGGTGAATCTAGTGCGTTGGGGTAGGTAACGTAGCCTGTACACGCTAGAGTCGTCTAAGCCCGTAAATATGACGTTTGTTCCTTCTATATAGTATCCAATAATTCTTTGTCCAGGGCCAGATCTAACAAGGCGTTTATCTGTGTCTTTGGACTCAGAGTCTAATAAGAAGAAACCAGTACCCCATTCTCCAATATCATGAAAGTCTGATGGAAGAGCTGTGGTCTGTGGATCAGAAGACACTGTATAAGTGTTAGTATCATCTATAAAGCGTTCAGGATCAACGCCTTTTACATGATCATAAGCAAAATCAGCAACATAATTGCACCACTCTATAAAAACAGTGGTTGATACATCAGAAAGATCTTTCTTTCTGTTAAGCAATGATTGACGTAAGTCTGATAGTTGTAAAGCCATAATTATTATTTATTTAAGGAATGCTGATACTGTGGGAACTAAATTTAAGACTTGATTGATTACCCATGCTCCAACTCCAACCATCCCAAAGATGAGGACTCTTTCAGTCCATTTATTAGCCTTCTTATTAAGTGATTCTTTTATCCACTTGATATCTGTGTGCATTTCTGCGATTAATGAGTCGGTCTTTGTCATTAAGTTAGTTTTTTAGTAAATGAATGATTCCCTGAGATGTCTGAAATAGCCACCATATCTCCTGTTTCTGATTGAACAGAGAAATAAGTTGATGTTGTGAAAGTGTTATCTGTAAATGGGTTAGTGGCTCCGCCGCCGCCAAGTAAAGCCCCGTTTAAATATATCGCAGTTACACCAGCAGTAGTACGGGTAATTCTTAATTTATTCCAAGTATCAACCACTATTGCTGAAGCTTCTCCAGTCTTTAATACTGGGGTGCCGTTAGTAACTTCATATACATAAACCTGTTCTGAATTCCCAAAGAAAACCAAATAACCATTCTGCCCCGCTGCGCTGTATACGTCCTTAATTTCAGAAATTATCATAACATAAGTATTTGTAGTCCCTGATACTGCTTTCTTAAACCAGAATTCCCACTCACCGTAAGCTGCTTCTGTAGGAGTTTGCCCCATAATACTTGTGGGAATTGTAATAGCTCCAGCAGTTACACATTCAAACACCTTTACTGGTGAGCTATTAATAGTATCTGTAGATACCTTCCATGAGCCTGAGAAGACCTCAAATGGTGTATTCTCTAAGAATCCTGCACTAACAGCTGCATTGCTTACATTGGCTGCCCAGTCTGTTTTCCATGATTCTTGGTAAGTCGCCCCATTCTGTACAACTTTCACATCATCAAATTCTACCCAATCCCCCCCAGATGTATATTTAGAAAAATTTACTAGCGGTTTCCCAGCGGCTGCCTTAACAGTAACTTCAAAATATTCCCATGTTGTGCTTGTTGTTCCAGCCCAATAATAATCATAATCTGTACTATGCCCAACAGCTGCTCTTGCGGTTCCATCCCCTCTAGCCCAACCACTAATGGTATAAAATAAATCATTACTAATTATGTTCTGAGATGCCCCACCTACTGCGCCACTCTTAGTGACCCTCAATGCCTGTGAGCCACCATGTTGCCCACTTGTGACCTTAGATAAGGTAGCCGTATTTATATCCGCCCAATCACTTGTCCCACTAGCCTCCATATCTCCATCTTCTAATAGATTAGGACTAGATACCTTAATCTTAGCACTAGGCTTAGAAGGATAGTTCATATTCCTCAATTCGGCATAGTATGTCTGCATATCAGCAGCCGTTATAGCTGCACTGTAATAAGCAGCATAAGCTGTGTTCCCGTTAAAGAACCTTGAAGTTCCTGAT
>Ga0210003_1000411_pt1 | contig 38975 bp, 30 predicted proteins | sample LantaG_FD_182804 | JGI IMG/M metagenome (GOLD analysis project Ga0210003, IMG submission 182804) | Deep subsurface microbial communities from Baltic Sea to uncover new lineages of life (NeLLi) - Landsort_02402 metaG (SPAdes) (version 2) | ecosystem: Environmental > Aquatic > Marine > Oceanic >...
GCGAAGTGAAGTACGGATCCGAGTTCTTCCGCTGGTTCGCCGAAGAAGCGGTGCGCATCGGGGGCCGCTACATACAGGCCCCGGCGGGCAACGGACGCATCATCGTCACCAAGGCACCCGTCGGTCCTTGCTACGCGGTGACGCCGTGGAACTTCCCGCTGGCGATGGGGACCCGCAAGATCGGGCCTGCGCTCGCGGCCGGCTGCACGATGATCGTCAAGCCCGCCCACGAAACGCCGCTGACCATGCTGCTACTCGCCAAGCTGATTGACGAGGCTGGGCTACCCAAAGGCGTGCTGTCGGTGCTACCGACCACCAAACCGCGTGACGTCACCGCAGCGCTCATCGACGACGGCCGGCTCCGCAAGCTCACTTTCACCGGGTCTACCGGGGTGGGCAAGGCGCTGGCCAAACAGGCGTCCGACGCATTGTTGCGTCAGTCCCTGGAACTCGGCGGGAACGCCCCGTTCATCGTGTTCGACGACGCCGACATCGACGCGGCCGTCGACGGGGCGATCCTCGCCAAGATGCGCAATGGGGGGGAGGCCTGCACGGCGGCCAATCGGTTCCACGTGGCCAACGCCGTCCGCGAAGAGTTCACCGAGAAACTGGTCCAGCGGATGAGCGAGTTCACCCTCGGCAACGGGCTGGATCCAGCGGCGACGCTGGGCCCGCTGATCAGCGCGAAGCAGGTGTCCTCGGTCGAGGATCTGGTGTCGGACGCGGTCTCCCACGGAGCGACCGTGGCGGTCGGCGGCGTTGCTCCCGGCGGGCCGGGCAACTTCTATCCCGCGACCGTGCTGACCAACCTCCCCGCCGACGCCCGGATCCTCAAGGAAGAGGTGTTCGGCCCGGTCGCGCCCATCATCGGGTTCGATTCCGAGGAGGAGGGCATCGCGGCCGCCAACGACACCGAGTTCGGTTTGGCGGCCTATGTTTACACCGAGTCGTTGGACAGGGCGCTGCGCGCCGCCGAAGGCATCCGGGCGGGCATGGTCGGTGTCAATCGCGGAGTCATCTCCGATCCCGCCGCGCCGTTCGGTGGGGTCAAGGAATCGGGTCTTGGCCGCGAAGGTGGGTCCGAGGGCATCGAGGAGTACCTCGACACCAAATACATTGCGCTAACGCGATAGCGCCTCAACGCGCGCGACAATGACGCACGCGACGGTGCCCTGACGGCAACTGGTCCGCCGTCGGGCAGCGCGCCTTCCCGATCCTGTGCCGCCCACGCCATAAAATTCCTTGCTCGTAGTAGCAAGGAGGGCCCTGGACCGTGACTGCCGTCAGTGCGGCACCGATCCGTGTGGGCCCGCACAAATATGTGAGCCCGGATCGGGGCATCCCGGCCCTCGACGGTGTCAGGGCAATCGCCGTCGCGCTCGTGTTGGCTGACCACGGCGGCATTCCCGGGTTGTCCGGCGGCTTCCTCGGTGTCGATGTCTTTTTCGTCCTCAGCGGGTTCCTCATCACCTCGCTGCTGATTGACGAGATCAGTCGCACTGGACGGATCGGGCTGAAGGACTTCTGGATTCGCCGCGCCCGAAGGCTGCTACCGGCGCTGATCGTCATGGTGCTAGCCGTCGTGGCGGTGCGTGAACTGTTCGCCGCCGAGTCCACCGCGGCGCTTCGTGACCACGCTGTCGCCACCTTCTTCTGGATGTCGAACTGGGTGTTCGTCGCCGAGAAGAGCGACTACTTCTCCCAGGGCGCCCCGCATTCGCCGTTGCAGCACACCTGGTCACTGGGAGTCGAGGAGCAGTACTACGTTTTCTGGCCACTACTGCTGGCCGCCGTCGTCGCGGGCCTCGCCGCGATTACCTATCGCCGGGGTGTCGCGTTGACGGCGCGAATGGTCCGAATGACGGTGTTCGCGATCGCGTCGGTCGGGGTGATCGTATCCGCGGGCGCGACGATCGTATTCAGTTCCGGGGCCTCTCAGGAGACGCTCAATCGAATCTATTTCGGCACCGATACCCGGATGCAGGCGCTGCTCGTCGGCGCCGCAGCGGCGGCATTGCTGGTGCGCGACTGGCGCGGACTGACCGCGGGGGGGATGCTCCTACGCGCCCGGTGGGCCCGGTGGCTCGCCCGCGCACTGCCGGTCGTCGGGTTGGTGGTGCTGGGATTGGCCGCCCATCTGGCCACCGGCAGCGCGCAGGAGTTCCACCGTGGCCTGCTGATAGTGGTCGCCGCCGCGGCGATCCTGGTGATCGCATCGGTGGCGCTCGAGCAGGACGGACCGGTGGCGCGCCTACTCGCGCTGCCGCCGCTGGTCGGCCTCGGCGCCATCTCCTACGGCGTTTACCTGTGGCATTGGCCGATCTTCCTGGTCGTCAACGGGGAACGGACCGGCACGACGGGCTGGGAACTGTTCGCGCTGCGATGCGCGGCGACCATCGCGGTCGCGACGGTGGTGTGGTGGGCTGTCGAGCAGCCTGTCCGCCGATGGCGACCGGTTGCCGTGCCGATGCTGCCGCTGGCCGCCGCGACGGCGGCAACCGCCGCGGTCGTGACGATGACGGTGCTGCCGGTGGGGCTCAGACCCGGCGAGTCGGCACGGGGTCCGCAGATCGATTCGGCGGCACTGATCGCGCCCGAAATTCCCGTCGAGGTGTCGACACCGGTGCGCCATCGCGCCCCCGGAGAAACCAGGGTGGTGGTGTTCGGTGACTCGATCGCGTGGGCTCTGATGCGGTATCTGCCACAGACCCCGGGCCTGGATTTCGCCGACTACACGACCATCGGGTGCGGTATCGCCCGCGGTGGACCGTACAGGTACGTCGGACAGGAGCTGGATCAGAAACCTGAATGCGATGCCTGGCCCAGTCGGTGGGCGCAGCGGATCAACCATGAGCGGCCCGACGTGGCGCTGTTGATCGTCGGGCGCTGGGAGGTCGTCGATCGAATGAACCGGGGCCGCTGGACGCACATCGGCGAGTCCGGCTACGACGCTTACCTGCGTGGCGAGTTGAACCGGGCGCTGGACATCCTGGGGTCCACCGGTGCGCGGATCGTCGTGACGACTGAGCCGTACAACCGGCGTGCAGAGAAAGCCGACGGCAGCCTGTACCCCGAGGACCAGCCCAATCGGGCCGACCGCTGGAACGCGATCTTGCGTAGCGTCGTCTCTGATCGGCCTAACGCCACGCTGCTGGACCTGAACCGCAAACTGAGCCCCAACGGGTACTACCAGACCAGGGTAAACGGCGTCAGGATGCGCAGCGACGGTGTGCATCCGACACCCGAGGCGGTCGAATGGTTGACGCCCTGGCTGGTCGCGGCGCTCCGTCCCTAGCGTCCCCCCCAGTGATTTCGGCGCACTTTGTCACGCGCACGGTGACAAAGTGCGCCGGAATCGCAGGTTTTTAGTGGCCGAGGCGGCCGCGGCCCAGGCGGAGTAGCAGCATGGCCAGATTCTTGCCCTCGGCGCCCAGCACGCTGTAGCGCTCGATGACTTTCATTTCCCGGCTGTGCACCAGGCGAGTGCCCCCGGAGGCCATGCGGGCCTTGCCGATCAGCTGAGAGACCTCGGTACGGCGCTGGACCGCCTTGAGGATGGTCGCGTCTAGGCGATCGATCTCCTGACGCAGTTCGTCGATATCGGGGCTATCAGGCGCCTGGGAATCTGCCGCCTGGGATTCTTCGGCGGCTCCCGGGGTTTCCATCGTTGTCATGTCTCGGTTCTCCGGATACTCGTTGTGTGAAGGGCCTGGTCTCATCCGTTTCGGGCCTCACACAAGAGACGAGCCCCGGATCCGGAAGCGGACCGCGGGGCTGGAGGGAAGCAGCTAAACCACGAGCACCGCTGGCCGGTACCCGTAAAAAAATCGCCACTGCGCAGTTAGCACCCTCTGAGTCTGCCATTACCGGCCGTGCCAGCGCAAAGAGTGTCGCCCGGCAGCGGTAGGTTTGGCAGCGATATGCCCGCCCCCCATGTGCCTACCGAAACAGATCAGCTTCACTCGGACCGTCACTCGGACCTTCGCCCGGACCGTCACTCGGACCTTCTGGACGGCCTGAACCCGCAGCAACGCCTTGCCGTGCTGCACGAGGGTTCCCCGCTGCTGATCGTGGCGGGCGCCGGCTCCGGGAAGACCGCGGTGCTGACCCGGCGGATCGCGTACCTGCTGGCGGCCCGCGACGTGGGCGTGGGGCAGGTGCTTGCCATCACGTTTACCAACAAGGCTGCCGCGGAGATGCGCGAACGCGTTGGGCAGTTGGTGGGCCCGCGGGCCCGCAACATGTGGGTGTCGACCTTCCACTCGACGTGTGTGCGGATCCTGCGAAACCAGGCCTCGCTGCTACCGGGGCTCAACTCGAACTTTTCCATCTACGACGCCGACGACTCACGACGCCTTCTGTTGATGATCGGCAAGGACATGGGTCTGGACACCAAGCGGCATTCGCCGCGTCTGCTCGCCAACAGCATCTCCAACCTCAAGAATGAACTCATCGGCCCCGAGCAGGCTCAGGCCGATGTGGTTCGAGAAGACCCCGTGGCCGCCGACGATCTGGCCCGCGTCATCGCCGAGGTGTACGGGGAATACCAGCGCAGGCTGCGCGCGGCGAACGCGTTGGACTTTGATGACCTGATCGGTGAGACCGTCGCTGTGTTGCAGGCCTTTCCGCAGATCGCGCAATACTACCGGCGGCGGTTCCGCCATATCCTCGTCGACGAGTATCAGGACACCAACCACGCCCAGTACGTGTTGGTGCGTGAGCTCGTGGGAATTGGAGCGGTCGGGACCCCCGACGCCGACTCAGTGCCACTTGCTGAGCTGTGTGTGGTCGGCGATGCCGACCAGTCGATCTATGCGTTCCGCGGTGCGACGATCCGCAACATCGAGGATTTCGAACGCGACTTCCCCAACGCCACAACGATTTTGCTGGAGCAGAACTACCGCTCGACCCAGACCATCCTGAACGCGGCGAACTCCGTGATCGCGCGGAATGCCGGGCGGCGCGAGAAACGGCTCTGGACCGATGCCGGCGACGGGGAGCCGATCGTCGGCTACGTCGCCGACAACGAACACGATGAGGCCAGGTTCATCGCTCAGGAGATCGACTCACTGGCCGACAGTGCTGTGTCGTCGGCCGGCGACTTCTCCTACAACGACGTGGCGGTGTTCTACCGCACCAACAACTCCTCGCGCGCCATCGAGGAGGTCTTCATCCGGGCCGGCATCCCCTACAAAGTTGTTGGGGGAGTGCGCTTCTACGAACGCCGAGAGATCCGGGACATCGTCGCCTACCTGCGGGTGCTGGACAACCCCGGTGATTCGGTGAGCATGCGGCGCATCCTCAACACCCCGCGCCGGGGCATCGGCGACCGGGCCGAGGCATGTGTCGCGGTGTACGCCGAGAGCACCGGCGCGAACTTCAACGAAGCGTTGTCGGCGGCGGCCGAAGGCAGGGTGCCGATGCTGAACACCCGCTCGGAGAAGGCGATCACCGGATTCGTGGGTCTGCTCGACGAGCTGCGGGGCAAACTCGGCGGGGAGCTCGGCGATCTCGTCGAAGCCGTGCTGGACCGCACCGGCTACCGTGCGGGACTCGAGTCATCCAGGGATCCGCAGGATCTTGCCCGGCTGGACAATCTGAATGAATTAGTCAGCGTTGCACACGAATTCAGTACTGACCTGGCAAATGCGAGAGCCCTGGCCGACTCCGAACCCGAGGCCGACTCCGAACCCGAGGACGAGGATGTTCCCGACATCGGGGTGCTGGCGGCTTTTCTGGAGCGGGTGTCACTGGTCGCCGACGCCGACGATATCCCAGAGCACGGGGCGGGTGTGGCGACGATGATGACGCTGCATACTGCCAAGGGGCTGGAATTTCCGGTGGTCTTCGTCACCGGATGGGAAGACGGAATGTTTCCACACATGCGGGCATTGGGCGATCCGGTCGAGTTGTCAGAGGAGCGGCGACTGGCCTACGTCGGCATCACCCGCGCCCGGCAGCGTCTCTATCTCAGCCGCGCCAAGATTCGTTCGTCGTGGGGCCAACCGATGCTCAACCCCGAATCGCGCTTCCTTCGGGAGATTCCGCAGGAACTCATCGACTGGCGCCGCACGGAGCAGGCATCGTCGTTCTCGGCACCGGTGAGCGCAGTGGGCCGTTTCGGTACCCGTGATGGTTCCCGGTCCTCGCCCACGCGGTCCTCGGCAGGTAAGCGTCCGCTGCTGATGCTGGAACCTGGCGACCGGGTAACCCACGATAAGTACGGGCTCGGCAGGGTCGAGGAAGTGTCGGGCGTAGGCGAATCCGCTATGTCGTTGATCGACTTCGGCAGTGCCGGCCGGGTGAAGCTCATGCACAACCATGCGCCGGTCTCCAAGTTGTAGGCCGCGTCTAACCCGTGCGGCCCCAGCGCGCGGTGTCGGGCAGCATCGCCAGCCCGATCGACGCCAGCGGCAGCAGTGGCATGGCGTACACCACCGCGGGTAACTGCGCGCCCGCGAGGAACAGGCTCGCGAAGATGAGCATCGCGACGACTGACCCGACCACGATCAGAAGCCGGCCGATCCGGCGGCGCAACAACAATGCGATCACCCCGCCAATCGTGCCCGCCGCCGAGATTGCCGCTAGGAAGCCGACCGCCACACAGAACAACAAGTCAGTCCCCCACCACCCGGTGATCAGGTCCGTCGCGATGACGGCGGTCGCCCACCCGGTAATGATGCTCACGACGGCGGTGACGATGGCTGGCTTCGGGTCGGCCGCGGGGGAACGGGACGGGACCACCGTGACGGGTTTGGCGCGGGGAACGGCGGCGCGCACGAGAGGAGCGCTGACAACAGTTGTCGGCGGTTCGGTTAGCGAGGTGGGAAGCTCGCCCGTCGGGTGCCGACGGATGATGCTTGTCGAGTCGGAGGAGGCGGGCAGCGGTTGGGACGGGGCGCTCAGCGGAGCGCGGCGGATGATCCGTGTGTCGTCGTCCGGCGCAGAGGGTGGTTCGGGAGACTGATCGTCGTCTCGGGCCACTTAGCCAACGTAGCCGCCGGGGGTGAGCCCCCGCTCGGACAACCAGCCGACGGGGTCGACACGGTCGGAGCCGTTGAGGTGCACCTCGAAATGCAAGTGTGGCCCGGTCGAGTTGCCGGTGTTGCCCATCCGGGCGACCTGGTCACCGGCCATCACCCGCTCGCCTACGTTGACGACGACGGAGCTGGTGTGACCGTACAGCGTCACCGTGCCGTCGGAATGGCGCAGCTTCACCGTGTTGCCGTACCCGCCTTCGTATCCAGCGGATATGACAACACCGTCGGCCGCGGCCACGATCGGGGTGCCGATCGAGTTGGCAATGTCGATACCACCGTGCAGCACGCCCCAGCGATAGCCGAACCCGGAAGTCCAGACGCCGCGCGTCGGCATCGCGAACTGCGGCTGCACCAAGCGGGCTTCACGTTCGGCGCGCTCCTGGGCGAAAGCCGCGGCCTTGACGATCTCCTCGGCATGAACGGCTGAGTTCGAGGCCGGAGTGACGGTCACGACCTGCATGCCGTCGACGGAGCCCGTGACGACTGCACCGCCGCCCATCGTGGGCTGGTCGACAGCGAGCACCGTCTCCGCGGGAGCATTCTGGACCTGATGGGTCATCGTGTAGGCGCCCGCCGCGGTGGCTCCGACGGCCATTGCGGCGACCATCAGGCGGCCTTTGACGGGCACCTCAGCCTTGCGATGGACGCCCTGGCGGCCGCGCATGTCGATGACGTCGGTTGCCGCAGCCCCGTCGCTGACGTCGGTGTGGCTTTCGTGATAGGCCCGCGAGGACGCGCGCCGACGCGTGCGGAACTTTGTGGGTACGTCCAGACTCAGTGGCACCAGGTCATCGGTGTCGTGCATGTCGTCGAGCTCAGGGGCTCCGATGATCCGCGCATCGCGGTCGAACGCAGCGTGCGGCAGGAAGTCCGGTCCGTCGATCTTCCCGATCGCCCCGAACTCGTTGAACGGGATGATGTCGGTGACCTCATTGCGTCCAGGAGCGGTGGTTCCAGCAGCAGCGGCGACTAGCCCCTCGGCAGCGACGACGGGCTTTGCGCTGGATCTTCCGGCGCGAAAATTCGCGGAAAATCCCTCAGCGGGCTGTGGTGAACGATGCTCAAACAACCTGGAAAATCCTTGTCGTCGTAATCAGACCGTTATCTAGCTCCGGAGGACGTTAACCAAATTCCAATGAAAGTGGCAACTCGAGCGTCTATTCCGTCGGAGATTGTGACGTTAATCACCACGCTGCAGCAGTGAAATCCACCACATGCCGGTAGGCGGTGGCGATGGCCCCTATGCGGGTCGATAAAGTTCCCCCGAGCCCAACTGGGCCAAACACCTGCGCGGACGTTCGGCGGGCGGGCAGAGTCGCAATCGAGTGCGGATAACAACGACTGACAGACATGAGGTGTTTCGGAGTCCATGGATCTCTTCGAGTATCAGGCCAAGGAACTGTTCGCCAAGCACAACGTCCCGACGACGCCCGGTCGCGTCACCGATTCCGCCCAGGAAGCGAAGGCCATCGCCGAGGAGATCGGCAAGCCGGTCATGGTGAAGGCTCAGGTCAAGGTCGGTGGCCGCGGTAAAGCCGGTGGCGTCAAGTACGCCGCGACACCCGACGACGCATTCACCCACGCGCAGAACATCCTCGGCCTGGACATCAAGGGCCACATCGTCAAGAAACTGCTGGTCGCCGAGGCCAGCGACATCGCCGAGGAGTACTACATCTCCTTCCTGCTCGACCGCTCCAACCGCACTTACCTGGCGATGTGCTCAGTCGAGGGCGGCGTCGAGATCGAGGTGGTGGCCGCCACCAAGCCTGAACGGCTCGCCAAGGTGCCCGTCGATGCGGTCAAGGGTGTCGACCTGGCCACCGCGCGGTCGATCGCCGAGCAGGGCCATCTGCCGGCCGAGGTGCTCGATGCCGCAGCGGTGACCATCACCAAGCTGTGGGATGTCTTCGTCGGCGAGGACGCCACGCTGGTGGAGGTAAACCCGCTGGTGCGGACTCCGGACGACCAGATCCTGGCGCTGGACGGCAAGGTCACCCTCGACGCGAACGCCGACTTCCGCCAGCCCGGACACGTCGAGTTCGAGGACCAGGCCGCCACCGATCCGCTCGAGCTCAAGGCCAAGGAGAACGACCTCAACTACGTCAAACTCGACGGTTCGGTCGGCGTCATCGGTAACGGTGCCGGTCTGGTCATGTCCACCCTCGACGTCGTGGCCTACGCCGGTGAGAAGCACGGCGGCGTGAAGCCCGCCAACTTCCTCGACATCGGCGGCGGCGCCTCGGCCGAGGTGATGGCCGCCGGTCTCGATGTCATCCTGGGCGACAGTCAGGTCAAGAGCGTGTTCGTCAACGTGTTCGGCGGCATAACGTCGTGCGACGCAGTGGCCAGCGGCATCGTCGGAGCGCTACAGACGCTCGGGGACGACGCCAACAAGCCGCTGGTTGTGCGGCTCGACGGCAACAACGTGGAAGAGGGCCGCCGCATTCTGGCCGAGGCCAATCACCCGCTGGTGATCCAGGCAGACACGATGGACTCCGGCGCCGACAAAGCCGCCGAACTGGCGAACAAGAACTAAGGGGCCACTGACTCATGTCTATCTTCCTTAACTCCAAGTCCAAGGTCATCGTCCAGGGCATCACCGGCGGTGAGGGCACCAAGCACACCGCGCTGATGCTGAAGGCGGGCACCCAGGTGGTCGGCGGCGTGAACGCCCGCAAGGCCGGGACTGAGGTGACGCACGTGAACAAGGCGGGTGAGGAGATTCAACTCCCGGTGTTCGCCAGCGTTGCCGAGGCGATGAAGGAGACCGGCGCCGACGTGTCGATCGCGTTCGTGCCGCCGGCCTTCTCCAAGGACGCCATCATCGAAGCCATCGACGCCGAGATCCCGCTGCTGGTGGTCATCACCGAGGGGATTCCGGTGCAGGACAGCGCTTATGTGTGGGCCTACAACGTCGAGAAGGGAAAGAAGACCCGCATCATCGGGCCCAACTGCCCCGGCATCATCACCCCGGGCGAGGCGCTGGTAGGCATCACGCCGAACAACATCACCGGCAAGGGCCCGATCGGGCTGGTGTCGAAGTCCGGCACGCTCACCTACCAGATGATGTTCGAATTGCGCGACCTCGGCTTCTCGACCGCGATCGGCATCGGCGGCGACCCGGTCATCGGCACCACACACATCGACGCCATCGAGGCATTCGAGAAGGATCCCGAGACCAAGGTCATCGTGATGATCGGCGAGATCGGTGGCGACGCCGAGGAGCGCGCGGCCGACTACATCAAGGCCAACGTCACCAAGCCGGTGGTCGGCTACGTGGCGGGCTTCACCGCACCGGAAGGCAAGACCATGGGTCACGCCGGCGCCATCGTGTCAGGCTCTTCGGGCACCGCCGCGGCCAAGCAGGAGGCGCTGGAGGCCGCGGGCGTGAAGGTCGGAAAGACGCCGTCGGCGGCCGCCAAGCTCGCCCGCGAGATCTTCGAAAGCCTCTAAGCCTGCCTGAACCCCTAGGCCTACCTTTTCCCGCGAGCCCCCTTTCCCCGCGAGCCCCCTTTCCCCGCGAGGCCCCCTTTCCCCGCGAGCGCGCGTGTCTGTACGGGGGCCACGCCGTCTAAGGCGTGCAATTGCGCACCCTCGCGGGCGTTTTGGGCCGTTGTTCGTAGGAGCTGAGAGGACCGCCAGCATGGCAGTTGACCCGCGGACGCCCGTCATCGTCGGTGTCGGGCAGTTCACGGAACGGATCGACGACCCGGACTACCGTGGCATGTCGGCTGTGGACCTCGCGACGGCCGCGGCGCGGGCGGCGTTGGTTGACACCGGCGCGGACGAAGCCAGGGTTGCCGAGGCCGTCGACACGGTGTTCGGCCTGCGACAGTTCGAGATCTCAGGACCGATGCCGGCGACGTTGGGCAAGTCGAACAACTACCCGCGATCGGTGATGAACCGCCTAGGCGGCGACCCCGCCCGCGTGGTTCTGGAACCAGTCGGTGGGCACAGTCCGCAGAAGCTCGTCACTGAGGCTGGCAATGCAATCGTCGCCGGGGCTGCCGACGTTGTGATGATCATCGGCTCCGAGCCCGGGTCGACCGCGAAGTATTTCGCCGACAGAGATGACAAACCCGACTTCGCCGAACATGTCCACGGTCAGCTCGAGGATCGCGGCCACCAGATCTTCAGCTATGTCGACGAATACACCGTGCAACACGGGCTCACGGGTGCGGCCGTTCAGTACGGTCTGCTCGAAAACGCCCGGCGGGCGCACCTCGGCCTCGGTGTCGGCGAGTACCGACACCGGATGGCTGAGTTGTTTGCGCCGATGTCGAAAGTTGCTGCCAGGAACCCGTTCTCATCGTCCCCGGTGGAGCGCTCGGTTGAGGAGATCGAGACCATCACCGACCAGAACCGGATGATCTGCGACCCTTACCCTCGCTTGTTGGTCGCCCGCGACACCGTAAACCAAGGTGCCGCGGCCGTGCTCATGTCCGTTGACGCAGCACGCAGACTCGGGGTGCCGGAGGGGAAGTGGGTGTACCTACACGGGCACTCCGACCTCGTCGAGCAGGCCCTGCTCGAGCGCGCTGATCTGGGGGCGGGCCCAGCCTCGGCGCTGGCAGCCCACGAGGGGTTACGGGTAGCCGGCGTCGGTGTCGACGACATCGCCACGTTCGACCTCTACAGTTGCTTTCCGTTCCCGGTGTTTCTGATCTGCGAGGCACTCGGAATCTCGGCCGACGATCCGCGCGGACTGACGCTGACCGGTGGACTTCCCTACTTCGGTGGACCCGGCAACAGCTATTCGCTGCATGGAATCGCCGAGACAATTATCCAGATGCGTTTTCGGCCAGGACAATTCGGCTTCGTCGGCGCCAATGGCGGGATCATGAGCAAGTACTCGGTCGGTATCTACTCGACGGAACCCGTCGAATGGCGCACGTCCCGTAGTGCCGAACTGACCAAGGAGGTGGCAGCGTTGCCGACGATACCGGTGACGAAAGCCGCCTACGGCCCGGGAACGGTCGAGACCTACTCCGTGCGCTACGACTGGCCGGTGCGAACCGGAATCATCGTCGCCCGCCTGGACGCCGACGGTAGCCGGTTCATGGCGACAAGTGCAGACACCGAACTGGTGTCGTTGATGTCAGAGGGCGATCCCCTGGGCGTGAAGATCACCGTGACACCGACCGCTGACGGCAACCGCGCTGTACTGCGCTAGAAGAGGGTCGTCGACGTTGGCGTCAGCACGAAGCCATGGTCGCCGACGCGGCAGGCAGTCGTTCCGTCCACACTCACACCGCATGTCGAATTGCCCTTCTGCGCAGTGATTTTGGTCAAGGGTGGCAACAGCGGCGGCGGCATTGAACCGGGCGTCTCGACATCTTCGGGCGCGATCGGTTCGACGGTGGCCGGCGCGTCCTGCTGCGCGCTGACGCTCCAGATGCCAGGGCCCTCCTCGGGCTGGGGGCCCCAGCAACTCACCCATTCGAATTCCGTTGTCGGATAAGCGTTGTTCGCGCACTGGAGCCCGTCTGGCGTTGTGAACGCGAAGCCCTGCACTCGGGGAGCGTCGACGACTCCATAGACGTCGTAGGGGGCATCGTTGTATGACGACATGTCAGGGAAGGCATCGACAGGCAAAGCTGGTGGCGAAGTCGTCGAGGTCTGCGACTCTTTGGTCAATGCATGGGATACCGGGGCACTCTCAGAGTAAGCGCACCCAGCCGAGATCGCGCTCAAGACGACCGTCGCGGTGATGGCGAAGGCTCTCAGCCGTATCGTGCGGATCGCGGCCATCAGTGGAGCCCCTTGAGTTTTCCTGCGAGTCGTTCGACGTAGATGGCGACGTCGTCGGGGCTGCGGTCGGGCAGGCCGAACAGGACTTCGGTGACGCCGAGGTCTTTCCACCTGAGCAGCTTTGCCGGGTCGGGTTTGAAGTCCAGGGCCACGATCTGCGGGGCCCCGTCGCGGTCGGCGGCGACCCAGGTGTCCTGCAGGAGTTTGACGGGTTCGTCGATGGTGATGTCGCGGGGTGTGGTGATCCAACCGTCAGCGCTGCGGGAAATCCATCTGAAGTTCTTTTCTGTGCCTGCGGCACCGACGAGGACCGGAATGTGGGTTTGGACGGGTTTAGGCCAGGCCCAGGAGGGCCCGAAATCCACGAACTCGCCGTGATATTCGGCTTCTTCCTGGGTCCACAGGGCGCGCATGGCTTCCAGGTATTCGCGCAGCATGGTGCGTCGGCGCGCGGGGGGGACATTGTGATCGGCCAACTCATCGGTGTTCCAACCGAAGCCGACGCCCAGCGAAACCCGGCCCCCGGAGAGGTGGTCGAGGGAAGCGATGGATTTGGCCAGGGTGATGGGGTCGTGTTCGACGGGCAGTGCGACCGCGGTGGACAGTCGGACCGTCGTGGTCACTGCGGCGGCGGCGCCCAGGGACACCCAGGGGTCCAGGGTGCGCATGTAGCGGTCATCGGGAAGCGACTCGTCGCCGGTGGTGGGGTGGGCGGCCTGGCGCTTGATCGGGATGTGGGTGTGTTCGGGCACGTAGAACGTCGTGAAGCCGTAGTCGTCGGCCAGCTTGGCCGCCGCCGGTGGAGTGATACCGCGATCCGACGTGAACAACACCAACCCAAAGTCCATGTCAAGAATTAGAACGTGTTCCAATCCGCTGGCGCAAGGCGGGACCCCGCCGTGTCGGCGGGCATCGAGGCGTGACAGCGGTGCGCTAGCTTGGATACATCGAATCGTTGAGGCCGTTCATCGCCAGCGCAGTCGGGCCAGCTCGTCAACGTTGTCACCGTCGATCCGACGTCCGCACAGCACAGGAGAGGTCATGTCGTACCCACAAGGCGCGCCCGCAGGCCCCGGTTACCCACCCGCGCAGCAGCCGAACGCTCAGTTCGGCGCGCCGACTCAGCAGTTTGCCAAGCTCCCTGACGCCGACGGCGCACGGATGAACAAGCTGCCGGCGTTCCTCGGTGCGTCGATTGCCGCTATCGGTCTTCTCGTCTACCTGGCCAGCTTCGGCCCGCAGTTCACCGCGCGCAGCGAGTTCTTCGTCATGACCCCGTTTCGAGTCGAACTGGCTGTGGCGGCCGCCGTACTGGCTGCCCTGATCGCCGGGGTGGGCCTGCTGCCGAAGCAGGCGGCGCGGCCGGCGCTGGTCGGAGTGCTCTCGCTACTGAGCTTCCTGCTGGTCATCTCCATCACGATTACCGCCCCCAGCGTCGTGACTATCGGGTGGGGCCTGTACCTCGTTGTCGCGTTAACCGCGATTCAGTCGATCGTCGGCATCGGTGCGCTGCTGCTCGACGCGGGAATCATCACCGCCCGAGTACCCCGGCCCAGGTACGAGCAGCAGCAGTACGGCCAGTACCCCGGCGCTTACTACGGTCAGCCCCAAGGGCAGCCTCAATATGGCGCGCCGATGCACCAGCAAGGGCCCGCGCAGCAGCGGCCAGGTTACCCATCGCCGTACGGCGGCAGCGGCTATCCCCACACCGGGCCGTCTACCGGTGGGTTCCCCGCGGTCCCGCCGTCCGACGAGTCGGGGCCGCCGACCCCGCCCACTGGGTTCCCCACCTACGGCAGGCCGTCATCGAGCCAGGCACCGTCGAGTCAGGCGCCCGCCAAACAGACGACCAACACGCCCACGCAGCAGCAGTCGCAGCCATCCTCGCAGTCGGAACAATCGTCGTCGTAGTCTGAGCCGCGCGTGCGCGAACGTCGCATGCCCGAGCGTGTGCGAGGAGCGGCCAAACCCGTGGAGAACCGACCAGTCGGGACACGCCAGGCGCGTGACCTGCTCCGAGTGGCGTTCGGCCCGTCACTTGTCGCGCTGGTCATCATCGCCGCGGTGGTGCTGCTGCAGCTACTGATCGCCAACAGCGACATGACCGGCGCACTCGGCGCCATCGCCAGCCTGTGGCTGGGCGTGCATCAGGTGCCGGTGTCGATCGCTGGCAGTGCACTCGGTGTGATGCCACTGTTCCCGGTACTGGCCATCATCTATGGCACCGCGCGCACCACAGCGAGGGCCACCACCAGCGCGTCGTGGTTCGTCACCCGCTGGGTGGTGGCCTCCGCGCTGGGTGGTCCGGTGCTGATCGCGGCGATCTGTCTGGCGGTGATCCACGATGCCGCGTCGGTGCTGACCGAACTCCAGACGCCCGATGCGCTGCGGGCCTTCGGGAGCGTGTTAATTGTGCACATGATCGGCGCGCTGCTCGGCGTGGGCTCCCGGGTGGGTCCGCGGCTGCTGCTGGACTCCCCGCTGCCGAAGTGGTTGCCCGATGCCTTCCGGGCGGCTTTGGTGGGGGTGATCGCCCTGATGGGCCTGTCCGGTGTGGTCATCGCGGGGTCACTGGTCGTGCACTGGTCGACGATGCATGAGTTGTACTCGATCACCGATTCGATGTTCGGGCAGTTGAGCCTGACAGCGCTGTCGGTGCTCTACCTGCCCAACGTTATGGTCGGCGCTGCGGCCGTGGCCGTCGGCTCCAGCGCCCACGTGGGGCTGGCGACGTTCAGTTCGTTCACCGTTCTCGGCGGTGACATCCCGGCGCTACCGGTGTTGGCCGCGGTACCAACCCCGCCCCTCGGGCCGGTATGGGTTGCGCTGTTGATCGTGGGCGCCGTGGCTGGCGTCGCGGTCGGTCAGCAGTGCGCGCGGCACCCGCTGCCGCTGCTGTCCGCACTGGCCAAGGTGGTCACCGCGGCGGGCATCGCGGCCGCGACGATGGCGCTGCTGGCCGCGGCCGGAGGGGGAGCTCTGGGTAACTTCGGCGACGTGGGCGTCGATCAGATGACCTTCGCCCCCGCGGTGTTCCTATGGTTCTCCGGTATCGGCGCGCTGACGGTGGCGATGTCGGGCGGATTCCAGGCGCGGGTTCGCCCCCCGAAGGCAGCGAAGGTCCCCAAAGTTATGGCTGCCACCGACACCGACACCGACGCTGGCGAGTCGGCCGCCGAGGTCGCTGAGGCCACCGGGGTCGCTGAGGCCACCGGGGTCGCTGAGGCTGCCGGGGTCGCTGAGGCTGTGACGGTAACCGGCGACGAGCCTGTGGAGCCTGTCGCCACCGGCGCCGATCCTGGCACCATCGAGTTCGCCCCCGAATCCTCTGAAAACGTGGACATCGCGAGTGGTCCGCCGATCAAACCCGGGCCCGCATTCGACGACGAACCCGTCGCGCAACCGGTAACGGCCGACAGGCTAGCGCCTGAAGATCTCGACCCCGAGGAACACTTCGTAGTAGACGAACCAGATGGCCCGGTGTCGTAGACGAACCAGACGGCCCGGTGTCGTAGACGAACCAGATGGCCCGGTGTCGTAGACGAACCAGATGGCCCGGTGTCGTAGACGGCAGCCACCGCGCAGGCACCGCCGTTAGCCACCTATTAGGCTCTCAGACGTGCAGCCAGCGGTACGTGTTCCCCCGAGCGCGCCGGCACGAGTGTTGGTACTGGCGTCCGGTACCGGTTCGCTGCTCGCGTCGCTGTTGCAGTCTGCCGTCGACGACTATCCGGCCCGGGTGGTGGCGGTTGGGACCGACCGGGTCTGCGCGGCTCTGGACATCGCCGCGGCCGCGTCGGTACCGGCGTTCACCGTGGCGCTTGCCGACTACCCGGACCGCGCTGCCTGGGACGCCGCCATCGCCGAGGCGACAGCCGCCCACGAACCCGACCTGGTGGTGTCGGCCGGCTTCATGAAAATTCTTGGACCCAGATTTCTTTCGACATTTCCCGCGCGGGTGATCAACACTCACCCCGCGCTGCTGCCCGCGTTCCCAGGCGCTCACGCCGTACCCGACGCGCTGGCCTACGGCGTCAGGGTCACCGGTTGCACCGTGCACCTCGTCGACGCGGGGACCGATACCGGTCCGATCCTTGCTCAGCGGGCCGTTGCCGTGCTCGAGGACGACGACGAGGCGACTCTGCACGAACGGATCAAAGTAATCGAGAGACAACTTCTGGTGGATGTACTGGGGGCGTTGGCAATCCGCGGCGTGTCTTGGACAGGACGAAAGGCAACCCTAGGATGAGCGAGAACGAGGCCCTGTTCCGGCGGCGAATCCGCCGCGCGTTGATCAGCGTCTACGATAAGACTGGCCTCGTTACGCTCGCGCAGGGCCTGCATGCTGCCGGCGTGGAGATCGTGTCCACCGGATCGACAGCGAAGACGATTGCTGCAAGAGGTATTCCGGTAACGCAGGTGGAGGACGTCACCGGCTTCCCCGAGGTGCTCGATGGCCGGGTCAAGACCCTGCATCCCCACGTGCACGCCGGACTGCTGGCCGATCAGCGCAAGTCCGAGCATGTCGAGGCGCTTGCCGGACTCGGCGTCGCGGCGTTCGAGCTCGTCGTGGTGAATCTGTACCCGTTCACCCAGACTGTGAACTCGGGGGCCGGCATCGACGAGTGCGTGGAGCAAATCGACATCGGCGGGCCGTCCATGGTGCGCGCGGCCGCCAAGAACCACCCGAGCGTCGCGGTGGTCGTCGATCCGCTGGGCTACGACGGTGTGTTGGCGGGGGTGCGAGCGGGCGGCTTCACTCTCGATGAGCGAAAGAAGCTGGCGTTGTTGGCGTTCCGGCACACTGCTGAGTACGACGTAGCAGTCGCATCCTGGATGGAGTCGGTTCTGTCTCCCGAGAACAGCGCTGCGAAAGCGTCGCCGTCGTTGCCTCCGTGGCTCGGGGCGACGTTCCGGCGCACAGCGGTATTGCGATACGGCGAGAACCCTCACCAGCAGGCCGCGTTGTACTGCGACGACGGCGCGTGGCCGGGGCTGGCGCAGGCGCAGCAGCTGCACGGAAAAGAGATGTCCTACAACAACTACACCGATGCCGATGCGGCGTGGCGTGCGGCGTTCGACCACGAGGACATCTGTGTGGCGATCATCAAGCACGCCAACCCGTGCGGCATCGCAGTCTCGCCGGTGTCGGTGGCCGACGCCCACCGCAAGGCCCACGACTGTGATCCGCTGTCGGCGTTCGGTGGTGTCATCGCGGCGAACACCGAGGTCAGCGTTGAGATGGCCGAGACCGTCGCCGGCATCTTCACCGAGGTGATCATCGCGCCGGCCTATGAGCCGGGTGCGGTGGAAGTCCTCGCGCGAAAGAAGAACATCCGCGTGCTGGTGGCCTCGGAGCCACAGCAGCGCGGTACCGAATTTCGTCAGGTCAGCGGCGGCCTGCTACTCCAGCAGCGGGACGCCATCGATGCCGCCGGCGACGACTCCGTCAACTGGGCCCTGGCCGCCGGGTCACCTGCGGACCCACAGACGATGGCCGACCTGGTGTTCGCCTGGCGGACCTGCCGGGCAGTCAAGTCCAACGCGATCGTGATCGCCAAAGACGGGGCGACGGTCGGCGTGGGCATGGGTCAGGTCAACCGGGTGGACGCGGCTCGCCTGGCAGTCGAACGGGCCGGCGAAGCCACCCGGGACGCGGTCGGGGCATCGGATGCGTTCTTCCCGTTTCCGGATGGCCTGGAGACTCTGATCCAGGCCGGTGTGAAGGCAGTCGTGCATCCCGGCGGGTCGGTTCGCGACGACGAAGTGACCGCAGCCGCCGAGGCCGCCGGCGTCACGCTGTACCTCACCGGAGCGCGTCACTTCGCGCACTGACGCTCCGGCCGACCCGTCAGCGTGCGCAAAACGCCAGCGTGCGGCGGTGTGTCGTGCACAGACACGCGCGCTCGCGGGGAAGGGTCGTAGCGTGGAGTGGTGACTTCACCTAACGACCTCCCTCGTACCGTCGGTGAGCTCCGGGCATCCGGGCATCAGGAACGCAGTGTCAAGGCCGAGATACGCGAGAATCTGCTGTCCGCGCTTTCCGAGGGGCAGAACCTATGGACCGGCATCCTGGGTTTCGATGACACTGTCATCCCTCAGCTGGAACGCGCGCTGATCGCCGGGCACGACATCGTCTTGCTCGGTGAACGCGGCCAGGGCAAGACCCGGCTGCTGCGCGCTCTGACCGGCCTGCTCGACGAGTGGACACCCGTCATCGCCGGCGCCGAACTCGGTGAGCACCCCTACAGTCCGATCACCCCGGAGTCGATCCGCCGGGCCGCGGACTCCGGCGACGACGTGCCGGTGGCCTGGCGGCACCGCAGCGAGCGCTACGCCGAGAAGCTGGCCACCCCGGACACCAGCGTGGCCGACCTGGTCGGTGACATCGACCCCATCAAGGTCGCCGAGGGGCGCAGCCTCGGCGACCCCGAAACGATCGCCTACGGCCTGATCCCGCGCGCACACCGCGGCATCGTCGCTGTCAACGAGCTTCCGGACCTCGCCGAGCGGATCCAGGTGGCGATGCTCAACGTGATGGAGGAACGCGACATCCAGGTGCGCGGCTACACCCTGCGGCTGCCGCTGGACGTGCTGGTTGTCGCCAGTGCCAATCCCGAGGACTACACCAACCGCGGACGCATCATCACCCCGATCAAAGATCGGTTCGGCGCGGAGATCCGCACTCACTATCCGCTCGAACTCGACGCCGAGGTGGGCGTCATCAACCAGGAGGCCCACCTGGCCGCCGAAGTACCTGACCATCTGCTTCAGATTCTGGCTCGGTTCGCCCGCAGTCTGCGCGAATCGAACTCGATCGACCAGCGGTCCGGGGTGTCCGCGCGATTCGCGATCGCGGCCGCTGAGACCGTCGCAGCATCCGCGCGGCACCGGGCTGCGGTGCTCGGTGAGCAGGACCCGGTCGCGCGCGTTGTCGACCTCGCGACGGTCATCGACGTGCTGCGCGGCAAGTTGGAGTTCGAATCCGGCGAGGAGGGACGTGAGCAGGCCGTACTTGAGCACCTGCTGCGGCGGGCCACCGCTGACACCGCGCAGCAGCTACTCGGAGGGATCGATGTGGGGCCGATCGTCACCGCGATCGAGCTTGGTTCGCCCGTGACTACCGGGGCGCGGGTGTCGGCCCGAGAAGTGCTGGCCGCGCTACCCGAGGTGCCCGCGGTCGCCGAGATCCAGCATCGCCTCGATGCCCAGTCCGACGGTCAGCGAGCCGCGGCGATGGAGTTGGCGCTCGAGGCGCTCTATCTCGCCAAACGTATCGATAAGGTCTCCGACGAAGGCGAAACCGTCTATGGCTAAAGGCATGCCTAGGCGCACAACGCGGTATTCCTCCTACACCGGCGGTCCGGATCCGCTGGCGCCTCCGGTCGATCTGCGCGAGGCGCTCGAGGCGATCGGGCAGGACGTCATGGAGGGCACTTCTCCGCGACGGGCGCTGTCGGAGTTGCTCAGACGCGGATCGGCGAACATGCCGGGCGCCGACAAACTGGCTGCAGAAGCCAACCGGCGCAGACGGGAACTGTTGCAGCGCAACAATCTCGACGGAACCCTGGCCGACATCAAGAAGTTGCTCGACGAGGCGGTGCTCTCCGAGCGCAAGGAATTGGCTCGCGCGCTCGATGACGATGCGCGGTTCGGGGAGTTGCAACTGGAATCTCTGTCGCCGTCTCCGGCCAAGGCCGTGCAGGAGCTCTCCGAGTACGACTGGCGTTCGCAGGAGGCGCGCCAGAAGTACGAGCAGATCAAGGATCTACTCGGCCGCGAGATGCTCGATCAGCGGTTCGCCGGCATGAAACAGGCGATGGAGAACGCGACCGACGAGGACCGCCAGCGGGTCAACGACATGCTCGATGATCTGAACGACCTGCTGGACAAGCACGAAAAAGGGCAGGACACTCCAGCCGATTTTCAGGACTTCATGGCTAAGCACGGCCAGTTCTTTCCCGAGAATCCTAAGGACATCGATGAGCTGTTGGACTCGCTGGCCAACCGTGCCGCAGCGGCGCAGCGGTTCCGCAACAGCCTGTCCGAACAGCAACGCGGCGAACTGGACTCGTTGGCGCAGCAGGCCTTCGGGTCGCCATCGTTGATGAACGCACTGGAGCGCCTCGACGGCCATCTGCAGGCCGCGCGGCCCGGGGAGGATTGGACCGGTTCGCAGCGGTTCTCCGGAGGCGACCCGCTGGGTATGGGGGCGGGGGCGCAGGCGCTGGCCGATGTCGCTGAACTCGAGCAGCTGGCCGAGCAGCTGTCGCAGAGCTACGCCGGGGCCACTATGGATGACGTTGACCTCGACATGCTGGCCCGACAGCTCGGGGACGACGCCGCTGTCAACGCGCGCGCGCTCGCCGAGTTGGAACGCGCCCTGTTGAATCAGGGGTTCCTGGACCGCGGATCAGACGGGCAGTGGCGGCTGTCTCCCAAGGCGATGCGCCAACTTGGTCAGGCAGCATTACGTGATGTGGCGCAGCAACTCTCGGGACGTCACGGCGAGCGTGACACCCGTCGGGCCGGTGCGGCGGGCGAGCTGACGGGTGCCACCCGACCCTGGCAGTTCGGCGACACCGAACCGTGGAACGTCACTCGCACGCTCACCAACGCGGTCCTGCGTGAGGCCGGTAGTCCTGCGAGCCGTCCGACCTCCGACATTCGCATGGTGGTGGAGGATGTCGAGATCTCCGAGACCGAGGCACGCACCCAGGCGGCGGTGGTGTTGTTGGTTGATACGTCCTTCTCGATGGTGATGGAGAACCGCTGGCTGCCGATGAAACGCACGGCGCTGGCGCTCAGTCACCTGGTCAGCACCCGATTCCGGTCGGACGCGCTGCAGATCGTCGCGTTCGGTCGGTATGCCCGTACCGTGACCGCCGCCGAGTTGACCGGGCTCGAGGGCGCCTACGAGCAGGGCACCAACCTGCACCACGCGCTGGCGCTGGCCAGCCGGCACCTGCGGCGGCACCCCAACGCTGCACCGGTGGTCCTCATCGTCACCGACGGCGAGCCGACCGCGCACCTCGAAGATTTCGACGGTAACGGGAGTTCGGTGTTTTTTGACTACCCGCCGCACCCCCGGACTGTCGCGTACACCGTGAAAGGCTTCGATGAAATCGCCCGACTGGGGGCGCAGGTGACGATCTTCCGGCTCGGCAGCGATCCCGGGCTGGCCCGATTCATCGATCAGGTTGCCCGCCGGGTAGGTGGCCGGGTGGTGGTGCCCGACCTGGACGGATTGGGTGCGGCAGTGGTCGGTGACTACTTGAGTGCGAAACGTCGGCGCTGAGCACCGCGAACCATCGGCGCTGAGCACCGGCACGGAACACAGTGGTCAGGCGGTGTCGGTGCGCTTCCTGCGCTTCACGTTGACCGCGCCCCACAGCGAGAAGCCGCGGATCCGGACGCATGGCGCGCCGGGCGAACCTTCGCCGGCCACGCTTTGGTCGAAGGTTCCCATCACGCCGACCCCGTGGAGGTCCACGTTGATCTCGGGCGGAACCACGATTGTCTGCCCGCCCATGATTGAGTAGGAACGGATCTCGACGTCGGGCGAGGTGAAGTCGGCGTAGCGCAGGTCGATCACGCCGCCACCCCAGAAGGCGAAGGTGGTCAGCCGCTGGGGCACATTCCAGCGGCCGCGCCGTTCGAAGCCGGTCAGGATCGCCAGCAACACGGTCGACGGAGCCGGATTGCATAAACCGCCGCGGCCCTGCATCACCGCGCCGGGGAGATCGGCCGACAACCGGTCGAGTTCGTCGTAGGTCTGTGCGGCGTAAGCCCTGTTCAACCGATCTTCGTACTCGTTGAGCTGTAGTGTGCCTGAGGCCGCGGCTTCCGACAGTAGCTGGGCAATCTGAATCCGGTCGGTGTCGGCTGCGTGCATCGACCCGTGCCGCGACGCGGGGTTGGTCATCGTGGTCTTCTGGTCATCGTGGTCATCGTGGTCATCGTGGTCATCGTGGTCATCGTGGTCATCGTGGTCTTCTAGCCTTGAGGGGCCTTCTGGTCATCGCGCAAACGCACGTCGTCTATGAGCCTACGGCGAACGTCGGCACATGCAAGAGAGTTTGCCAAACCGTAAGCGTTATGCGGACACCGTAAGCGTCAGCCGACCCACTTTGGTGGGCGCTTCTGAAGGAATGCCAGCATTCCCTCCCGCGCCTCATCGGAGACGAACAGTGCCCCCGACTGCTGAGTCAATCTCTCCGCGTGCCGGTCGAAGTCGTCGAGTATCGATGCCGTCGTCAAGGCCTTCGACTCGGCAAGGCCCTGCGGTGAACCCAGGGCGATAGCGGATGCCACCTCGGTGACGGTTGCCGCCACGTCGTCGGAGGCGACAGTGATGAGCCCCATCTCCGCGGCGGCTGCGGCGCCGAACCTTTCGCCGGTGACGAAGTAGCGGCCGGCGGCACGCGCCGTCATCTTCGGCAGCAAAGTCAACGAGATGATCGACGGCGCGACCCCGATGCGGGCCTCGCTGAGCGCGAAGGTGCTGGAGTCCCCGGCGACGGCGATGTCGCACGCGCCGACCAGGCCCAACCCGCCGGCCCTGACATGGCCGTCGATCGCCGCGATGACCGGAAGCGGTAACTCGAGAATTCTGCGAAGCAGGCGGGTCAGTTCTCGCGCCCGGGCGGTGATCATTTCGGCCGGATCGCGGGCTGCACCGTCAGGCCTTGCCTCGCTGAGATCAGCTCCCGCACAGAATGTCCCGCCGGAGTGGCTCAGTACGACAACCCGTACGCCCGATTCGGCTGATGCCCGGGTGAATCCCTCGTGTAATTGTTCGACCAGCGCAGTGGACAGCGCATTGCGATTGCGCGGCGAATCCAGGGTGAGCCGGGCAACCGTACCCTCCACGTCATACCGGACCAGAGTGTCCATCAGTGCCATCGCTCCTTCGCGCAAACGCTCATCAGTACGACCGGGGGAGGCCCAGGGACGTCTGCGCCACGAAGTTCAGAACCATCTCGCGGCTGACCGGTGCGATGCGCGCCAGCCGGGACGCGGTGAGGACCGAGGCGATGCCGTACTCCTTGGTCAGGCCGTTGCCACCCAAACATTGAACCGCCTGGTCGACGGCGCGAACGGAGGCTTCGCCGGCGGCGTATTTCGCCATGTTCGCGGCTTCTGCCGCGCCTCCGTCATCGCCTACGTCATAAAGGCTGGCCGCCTTCTGCATCATCAACTTGGCCAGCTCGATCTCGATGTGGTTCTGCGCGAGCGGATGGGAGAGCCCCTGATGCGCTCCGATAGGTGTTTTCCACACCTGGCGGGTCTTGACGTAGTCGACCGCCTTGTCGATCGCGAAGCGGCCCATACCGACCGCGCTGGCGGCGCCCATGATGCGCTCCGGGTTCAGCCCGGCGAACAGCTGTGCGATCGCCGCATCCTCGGCACCGACCAGCGCATCGGCGGGCAGTCGCACCTCATCCATGAACACCTGGAACTGAAACTCAGGGCTGACGATCTCCATCGGGATCTTGGTGAACGTGAAACCCGGTGCGTCGGTGGGCACCACGAACAGTGCGGGACGCAGATTTCCCGTCCGGGCGTCTGCAGTGCGGCTGACCACGAGCACCGCCTGCGCCTGATCCACACCGGAGATGTAGACCTTCTGCCCGGAGAGAATCCAGTCGCTGCCGTCACGGCGCGCGGTGGTGGTGATCTTGTGCGAGTTCGACCCGGCATCGGGCTCGGTGATAGCGAACGCCATGGTGATCGACCCATCGGCGATTCCGGGGACCCAGCGTTTCTTCTGGTCCTCGGTGCCGAACTTCGAGATGATGGTTCCGTTGATCGCCGGCGAGACCACCATCATCAGTAGCGCCGCACCCCCGGCGGCCATCTCCTCCATCACCAGGCTCAACTCGTACATGCCCGCTCCGCCCCCGCCGTACTCCTCGGGCAAGTTCACCCCGATGAAGCCGAGCTTTCCTGCTTCAGTCCACAATTCATCGGTGTGCTGTCCGGCGCGGGCCTTCTCCAAGTAGTAGTCCTGACCGTAGTTCGCGGTCATCGCGGCCACCGCCTTGCGCAGCGCCTGCTGTTCCTCGGTCTCGACGAAGCCGTTGAGCATGGCGGTCCTCTTCCTAGTTTTCCGGGTTGTCCGGGGTGGCTTCCGGGTTATCAGGGCTATCCACCCGGGCGAGGATGGTGCCCACCTCGACTTGGTGGCCGGGTTCGACGTTGAGTTCGACGAGTACACCGTCTACTGGCGCGGTAATGGTGTGCTCCATCTTCATCGCCTCCAGCCAGATCAGCGACTGCCCCGCGGTCACCGCGTCACCGACCGAGGCCCCCACACGAAGAACCGATCCCGGCATCGGCGCAAGCAGTGAACCGTGGGCGAGTGCATTTTCGGGATCAGGGAAGCGGGGTAACGCGACGAGGTGCACTGCGCCGCTTGGAGAATCGACGAAGACGTCTCCGTCATAGCGCGCGACGTCGAACGGGTGATCCACCCCGGCGACAGTCAGGACGACGTGCGTGGGTGTCGCTGAGGTCAACGCGAGGTCGTCCTGGTCCGCGACGTTCAGGCCGGTGCGGGTGAAGCGGTACCGAACCTCGTAGGTCTCGCCGTCGGCGTCCTCGTAGCGCTTGGTCTGATACCCCGATGTGAGATTGCGCCACCCGCTGGGGATTCCGCCGAAAACCGTTGTGGTGCTGCGGTTGTACGCCGCATCGGCCACCGCCGCAGCGACGGCGGAGAGCGCTGGGCGGCGGCTGCCTCCGATTGGGGCGGCGAGTGCCGCCAGACCGTAGGTGTCGAAGAACGCCGTATCGGTCGATCCGTCGAGGAAAGCCGGGTGGCGCAGAACATTGACCAACAGTTCGCGGTTGGTGCGCACTCCGTGGATTCGGGCCCGGGTGAGGGCGTCGGCGAGCAGGGCTGCTGCGTGGCGCCGCGTCGGCGCGCAGGAGATGACCTTTGCGATCATCGGGTCGTAGAAAACTGAGATCACCGAACCGTCGGTGATGCCCGAGTCCAGGCGGACTCCGACCCTGTCGAGGAGGCCGAACTGCGTCGCGGCGTTCGGCACGCCGAACCGGTGCACCGTTCCGGCCTGCGGTTGCCAGTGCTCAGCCGGGTTCTCGGCGTAGAGCCTGGCTTCGATCGAGAAACCCCGCGACGTCGGCGGCGTGACGTCCAGCGGTTGGTCATCGGCCACCGACAGCTGCAGTTCGACGAGGTCCAGACCAGTGGTGAGCTCGGTGACAGGGTGTTCGACCTGGAGGCGCGTGTTCATCTCAAGAAAGTAGAAGTCGCCGTTCTGGTCGGCCATGAACTCGACCGTCCCCGCGCCGGCGTATCCGATCGCCGTCGCCGCGAGTCGCGCGGCCTCGAAAAGCTTGTCCCGCATGCCCGCAATGCGTTCGACCAGAGGCGAGGGCGCTTCCTCGATGATCTTCTGGTGGCGGCGCTGAATCGAACACTCCCGCTCACCGATCGCCCAGACGGTGCCGTGGTTGTCGGCCATCACCTGAACTTCGACGTGGTGGCCGGCCTCCAGATAGCGCTCGCAGAACACTGTCGGATCGCTGAAAGCCGATTGGGCCTCGCGGCCCGCGGCCTGCACCTGCGCGGACAGTTCGGCAAGTTCGCGCACCACCCGCATGCCGCGGCCCCCGCCACCTGCTGATGCCTTTATCAGGACGGGCAGCGTGTCTGCGGTCACGGTGTTCGGATCGAGTTCGTCGAGCACCGGCACGCCCGCGGCAGCCATGATCTTCTTCGCCTCGATCTTGGACCCCATTGCCGCCACAGCGGCCACCGGCGGTCCGATCCAGGTCAGACCCGCGTTCTGCACGGCCGCCGCGAATTCGGCATTCTCCGAGAGGAATCCGTAGCCGGGATGGATCGCATCGGCGCCGGCCGCACGGGCGGCGGCTATCAGCTGGTCGGGATCAAGGTAGCCACGGGTGCCCTCCAGGCGCACCCGGGCGTCGGCCTCGGTGACGTGGGGGGCATCGGCGTCGGGATCGGTGTAGACCGCGACGGTGCCGATGCCCAGGCGTCGGCAGGTGGCGAACACCCGGCGGGCGATCTCGCCGCGGTTGGCGACCAGAACTCGAGTGATCATCGAGGTCCCCTTTCCGTGGCGATTTCGGCGTGCTTTCGTTCGCTCACGGTCAGCGACGGAAACCAGGCCGAAATCGCGGACATGAGCGGGCTCACATCCGGAAGACGCCGAAGTTCGACGTCCCCTCAATTGGGCCACTGGCGATGGCGGACAGGCACATTCCCAGTACAGTCCGGGTGTCGCGTGGGTCGATGACGCCGTCATCGTAAAGCATTCCGGACAGGACCATGGGTAGTGACTCCGCTTCGATTTGCCCCTCGATTGCGGCCCGCATAACAGAGTCAGTAGCATCGTCGAATTTCTCCCCGCGGGCTTCGGTAGCGGCGCGGTTCACGATCGACAACACACCGGCCAGTTGCGTGCCGCCCATCACCGCGGACTTGGCGCTGGGCCAGGCGAACAGGAAGCGGGGATCGTAGGCCCGCCCGCACATGCCGTAGTGGCCCGCGCCGTAGGACGCACCGAGCAGGAGTGAGATGTGGGGCACAGTCGAATTCGACACGGCGTTGATCATCATCGATCCGTGCTTGATCATCCCGCGTTCCTCGTAGGCCTTGCCAACCATGTAACCGGTGGTGTTGTGCAAGAACAACAATGGTGTGTGCGATCGGTTGGCCAACTGGATGAACTGGGTGGCCTTCTGGGACTCCTCGCTGAACAGCACACCGCGCGCGTTGGCCAAGATGCCCAGCGGGTAGCCGTGCATGGTCGCCCAGCCGGTCACCAGGGATCCGCCGTAGAGCGGTTTGAACTCGTCGAACTCTGAACCGTCAACGATGCGGGCGATGACTTCACGTGGGTCGAATGGGATTCGCAGATCGGGTGGGACGATGCCGATCAACTCGTTCTGATCGAACAGTGGTGCGCGCACAGGGGCCGGCCGCGGACCTTGCTTGTGCCAATTCAGCCGGGCAATGATTCGGCGTCCGATGCGAACGGCATCGAGCTCGTCGACCGCAAAGTAGTCGGCCAGACCCGAAGTCCGAGCATGCATCTCGGCGCCGCCGAGGGATTCGTCGTCGGATTCTTCGCCGGTGGCCATCTTCACCAGGGGTGGCCCCGCCAGGAAAACCTTCGAGCGTTCCTTGACCATCACGACGTGATCGGACATGCCGGGGACGTAGGCGCCACCCGCGGTCGAGTTGCCGAATACCAGAGCGACGGTAGGGATACCTGCCGCCGACAACTGAGTAAGGTCGCGGAACATCTGCCCGCCGGGGATGAAGATCTCCTTCTGGGTGGGCAGATCGGCACCACCGGACTCCACCAGGGAGATCACCGGCAGTCGGTTCTCTCGCGCGATCTGATTGGCCCGCAGTATCTTGCGCAGCGTCCACGGGTTGCTGGTGCCGCCCTTGACGGTCGGGTCATTGGCGACTATCAGGCATTCCACTCCGCTGACCGCGCCGATGCCGATCACGACGCTGGCGCCGACGGTGAAATTCGTGCCCCAGGCGGCAAGGGGGCTGAGCTCAAGGAAAGGTGAATCCGGGTCGAGGAGCGCCTCGACGCGCTCGCGTGCCGTCATCTTGCCGCGGGCATGGTGGCGGGACACGTACTTCTCGCCGCCGCCCGCCAGCGCCTTGGCGTGCTCGGTCTCCAGTTCAGCGAGCTTGCCCGTCATGGCCTCGGCCGCGTCGGTGTAGGCGGACGATCGGGTGTCGAGAACGGATCGCAGCGTCATGATTGAAAGCCCAGTGTCTTAGCGGCAAGCGAGGTCAGGATCTCGGTGGTGCCGCCCCCGATGCCGAGAATCCGCATGTCGCGGTACTGGCGCTCGACCTCTGACTCGGCCATATAACCCATGCCCCCGAACAACTGCACCGCCTGGTTGGCCACCCATTCGCCGGCTTCGACGGCGGTGTTCTTGGCAAAGCAGACCTCGGTGATGAGGTTGGTCTCACCGCAAAGCTCACGCTCCACGACGTTTCGCGTATAGACGCGGGCCACGTCGATACGGCGAGCCATTTCGGTGAGTGTGTTCTGCACCGGTTGCCGGGTGATCAGCGGCTTGCCAAAGGTCTCCCGGTTGCGGCACCAGTCGACCGTGAGATCCAGGCAGCGCTGCGCGCTCGAATACGCCTGCGCCGCAAGCCCGACACGTTCGGAGACGAATGCCGCAGCGATCTGCAGGAAGCCGCTGTTCTCGGCGCCGATCAGGTTGGCGGCGGGGACACGCACGTCGGTGTAGGACAGCTCGGCGGTGTCCGACGAGCGCCAGCCCATCTTGTCCAGCTTGCGGGTGACCTGCAATCCAGGTGAGCAGCCCGGTCCGTCTTTCTCCACCACGATCAGCGAGACGCCCCCGGCGCCGGCGCTCCCGGTACGCGCCGCGGTCACGACGTAGTCGGCCCGCACTCCCGAGGTGATGTAGGTCTTGGCGCCGTTGAGGATGTAAGAGTCACCATCTCGAACTGCGCGCGTTGTGAGGTGCCCGACGTCGGAACCCCCGCCGGGTTCGGTGATCGCCAGTGCGCCGATCTTCGCACCCTGCAGGGTCGGTCGGACATAGGTGTCGATGAGTCGCTCGTCGCCCGACGCGATCATGTGGGGGACGGCGATACCGCAGGTGAACAGCGAGGCGAACACGCCGCCGGGTGATCCGGACTGGTGCATTTCCTCGCAGATGACCAGCGCGTCTGCCCCGTCGCCGCCCCCGCCGCCGACCGACTCGGGGAAACCGGCACCGAGCAGTCCTGCCTCGGCTGCCTTGCGGTGTAGGTCTCGGGGCAGCTCGCCGACGCGTTCCCACTCGTTGACGTGGGGCAGCACTTCGCGGTCGGCGAAGGCGCGCACAGTCTTTCGCAGGTCGTCTCGCTCGGGTGTGGTCCAGATGTTCACGCGAGGAATTCCTCCGGTATGTCAATGTGGCGGCTGCGCAGCCACTCGCCCAGCCCTTTGGCTTGCGGATCGAACCTTGCCTGGTACGCCACGCCTTTGCCGAGGATTCCATCGATCACGAAGTTGACGGCGCGCAGGTTGTTGAGCACATGTCGGGTGACCGGGAGATCGGCTGTCTCCGGCAGCAGTTCTCGCAGCTTCTCCACGGTCAGCGTGTGCGCCAACCAACGCCACTGGTCGTGAGTGCGGACCCATACCCCGATGTTGGCGCTGCCGCCCTTGTCTCCGCTGCGCGCTCCGGCGATGGTGCCCAGCGGTACCCGTCGCGTCGGGCCGGCCGGCAGCGGTTGGGGCAGCTCGGGGGCGGTCGCCGGGTGCAGTTCCAACGTCTGGTCGGCGGGCGGAATGACGACGCGAGTGCCGTCGGGACGCACCGCAAGGTGGTCGACCTGATCAGCGGGGATGTAGGCCGCAGTGAACACGCCGTACACCTGGCCGCCCCCGGGTGGTGTGGTGCTGGTGAAGCCGGGATAACTCGCCAGCGCCAACTGAACTGCAGCCGACGAGAACTGACGTCCCACAATGTTGGGATCGGGGTCGCGTGCCACGCATCGAAGTAGCGCGCTGGCCGCTTGTTCGGTGTCGGCGTCGGGATGGTCGGTGCGCGCCAGTGTCCATTCGAGTTCTGCGGGTTTGATGGGCAAGCTCGTCTCGAGTTGCCTGCGGACCAGTTCGGCCTTGGCTTCGATGTCCAGCCCGGTGAGGATCAACGTCATCTCGTTGCGGAATCCGCCGATGCTGTTCAGCGATACCTTCAGCGTGGGTGGGGGCGGCTCGCCGGCGACCCCGCTGACCCGCACCCGGTCCGGACCGTCGTCGGCCAGTTCGATCGAGTCCACCCGAAGGGTCGCATCAGGATTGGCGTAGCGGGCACCGGTGATCTCGTAGAGCAACTGTGCGGTCACGGTATCGAGCGTCACCGCGCCACCGGTTCCTTGATGCTTGGTGATCACTGAGGACCCGTCGGCGTGGATCTCGGCGATCGGAAACCCGGGGTGCGTCAAGGCCGTCAGATCGGGGAAATCGCGAGCGAAGAAGGAGTAGTTGCCGCCGGTGGCCTGGGTGCCGCATTCGATGATGTGTCCGGCCGCGATCGCTCCTGCGATCGCGGCGTGATCGTCGCGGCTCCAACCGAAGTGCGCCGCCGCCGGTCCCACGATGACCGATGCGTCGGTGACCCGGCCGGTCACGACGATGTCGGCGCCGGAGTCGAGGCAGTCGACGATGCCCCAACCGCCCAGATACACGTTGGCGGTCAGAGGCGGGCCCGCGAATCCGAACTCGTCGGCCCGGGTGAGCACGTCGTCACCTTCTACGTGGGCGACGGACACCGCGATGCCCAGCTTCTCGGCCAGCGCGCGGACCGCAGCTGCCAGCCCCGCGGGGTTGAGGCCGCCGGCATTGGTGACGATGCGGACGCCGCGGTCTTTGGCGATGCCCAGGCATTCCTCCAGCTGGCGCAGGAACGTCTTGGCGTACCCCTTGTCCGGGTGCTTCATCCGATCGCGGCCGAGGATGAGCATGGTCAGCTCTGCCAGATAGTCGCCGGTCAGATAGTCCAGCTCGCCGCCGGCGAGCATCTCGTGCATCGCCGAGAGACGGTCGCCGTAAAAGCCCGAGCAGTTGCCGATGCGGACCGGGGTGCGTACCGGATCGATACCCGATGACGTCACCGGCACTCCTGTCGTCGTCGAATGTCCCGGTCTTCGTCGAATGTCCCGATCGTCGTCGAATATCGCCGTCGAACCGTCGACCAACCAACCGGTAGGTTACTGGGTACCGCCGGTACCGAGTCAAGCCCCCGGGCCGGTAATTGGCCGGACCGTTAGAGAATCTCGGTGCCCGCAGTTGCCCCCGAGGGATTCCCGACCGCATGCCGTGAGGGGCGGAGTTTGGAGCCTATCCAGCTCACCGGCTATCCTGGTTGGCACTTGCCAGCGCCAGGTAGGCTCAGGCTCGCGGGCAGTGCGACCACGGATACCACCCCAATAGCACGGATACCACCCCAATAGATGGAGAGCTCGATCATGGCTGTTCCCAAGCGCAAGATGTCGCGCTCGAACACCCGTAGCCGGCGCGCGCAATGGAAGGCCACCCCTACTGAACTTGTCGGCGTAACCGTCGCAGGTCAGCAGCACAAGGTCCCGCGCCGTCTACTCAAGGCCGCACGGCTTGGGCTGATCGACCTCGACCGCCGCTAACTTGCGGGAAGTCCTCGCCTGATTGCGGGAAGTTGTAGCCTGCGCGGCGCGCCTCTCAGGTCAATCTCAGACATGGGGTCAACACTGTGCCAGTGCGCATACTTGTCGTTGACGACGATCGCGCGGTGCGCGAATCCCTGCGACGATCGCTTTCCTTCAACGGTTATTCCGTGGAGTTGGCTCAGGACGGTCGCGAAGCCCTCGACATGATCGGCAGCGACCGCCCCGACGCCGTGGTGCTCGATGTGATGATGCCGCGACTGGACGGCCTCGAGGTGTGCCGCCAGCTCCGGAGCGCCGGTGATGACCTGCCGATCTTGGTACTCACCGCGCGCGACTCAGTGTCTGAACGGGTCGCCGGCCTGGATGCGGGCGCCGACGATTACCTACCGAAGCCGTTTGCTTTGGAGGAGTTGCTGGCTCGGATGCGTGCACTCCTGCGCCGCACCAATCCCGAGGACGGCAGTGAGTCGGCGGCGATGACCTTTTCGGACCTGTCACTGGATCCGGTGACGCGCGAGGTCACTCGCGGTGAACGGCGGATCAGTCTCACCCGCACCGAGTTTTCCCTGCTCGAGATGCTGATCGCCAACCCGCGCCGAGTCCTCACCCGCAGCCGCATCCTCGAGGAGGTGTGGGGCTTCGACTTCCCGACGTCGGGAAACGCGCTCGAAGTCTATGTCGGCTACCTACGGCGTAAGACGGAGGCAGAAGGCGAGCTGCGGCTGATCCACACCGTGCGCGGAGTGGGCTACGTGCTGCGCGAGACACCGCCCTGATGGCCGACACCGCGCTGATGACAGACAGCGCCCCGATGACCATGCAGCCGCCCGGTCAGCGGGCGGGCCAACCGGCGCCGCCACCGCCGACGGCCAGCTCGGTGTCACTGCGGTGGCGCGTCATGCTGCTGGCGATGTCGATGGTGGCGATGGTCGTGGTGCTGATGGCCGTCGCGGTCTACGCGGTCGTTTCCCGAGCGCTCTACGACGACATCGACACCCAGTTGCGCAGCCGTGCCCAGCTGCTCATCGAGAGCGGATCGCTGGCCGCTGACCCCGGCAAGGCCATCGAAGGTACGGCCTACTCCGAGGTCAACGCCATGCTGTTCACGCCGCGGGCGATCTACACCGCCAACCAGCAGGGGCAGACGCTGCCGCTCGGGGGACCCGAGAAGGAAGTCATCCAGGGCAAGCTGCTGATGTCGCTGCGCACCGCCAACCACCAGAGAGTGCTCGCGTTGCACCTCAGCAACGGCAGTGCGCTACTGATCTCCAAGAGCCTGGCACCGACAGGGCGGGTGCTCAAACGGTTGGGCACGGTTCTGCTCATCGTCGGTGGGATAGGGGTGGTCGTGGCTGCCATCGCCGGCGGAATGGTGGCACGCGCGGGACTGCGCCCGGTGGCCCGGCTCACTGAGGCTGCGGAGCGGGTCGCACGAACCGACGACCTGCGCCCGATCCCGGTGTACGGCAGCGATGAACTCGCTCGCCTCACTGAGGCTTTCAACATGATGCTGCGGGCGTTGGCCGAGTCCCGTGAGCGCCAAGCTCGGTTGGTTACCGATGCCGGCCACGAGCTGCGCACACCCTTGACGTCGCTGCGCACGAACGTGGAGCTCCTGATGGCGTCCATGGCGCCGGGGGCACCGCACCTACCCGATGAGGATTTGACCGGGTTGCGGACCGACGTCCTCGCGCAGATCGAGGAATTGTCAACATTGGTTGGCGATCTGGTGGACCTCACCCGCGAGGATGCCGGCGGCGTCATCCACGAGACCGTCGAAATGGCCGACGTGATAGACAGATCGCTGGAGCGAGTTCGCAGGCGCCGCAACGACATCGATTTCGACATATCGGTAATCCCCTGGCAGGTTTACGGCGACGGGGCCGGTCTGGCCCGTGCGGTGCTCAACCTTCTGGACAACGCCGCGAAGTGGAGCCCGCCGGGAGGCCGGGTAGACGTCCGGCTCGCACAGGTCGACGCGTTGCATGCGGAGTTGGTGGTATCGGACTACGGTCCCGGAATCCCGCCGCAGGAACGGAGTCTCGTTTTCGAGCGGTTCTTCAGGTCAACCGCTGCCAGAGCGATGCCGGGGTCAGGTCTGGGCCTGGCCATCGTCAAACAGGTGGTTCTCAAGCACGGCGGTACGCTTCTCGTCCGCGAGACCGTTCCCGGTGGTCAACCCCCAGGTACCTCGATGCAGGTGGTGCTGCCGGGTCGTCCCTCTGCCGCTGACGCCGACGAGACGGTGTGAGAAGTCGCGACACGCGGGGGCCGATCCCTGCGGTGAGCACGATCACAAGCCGGCATGGTGGGATGCTGGAATGCAGCATGGGGTGCCTTAAGGTCCTGAAGTTATCGTTGTGACAGCTGATCTCTAAGCGGATTCTCAGCACGATTGGGCACCCTGGGCGCTGATCCTTCGTTGTTCCAAGCGAGAAGAACCTACTGCAGGAAGAGCATCGCAGCGATATGACCAACGACCCGAGGTACTCACAGACCCGGCCGCCGGGTCGTCAACCCGCAACTCATGGCCAGTTGCCGCCCGGTCCGCCCGGTCCGACCGGTCCGCAATCGTCAGGCGCCTACGGGCAGCAGCACTACGACTGGCGCTACGCGACTGAGCAACAGCGGCAAGCGTTTCGGGCGCAGTACGACCCGTATCGGGGTGCTCCCATGCCGGGCGGCCCGGGCCAGTACTTGCGGCCGGATCTGCCGGCTGGTCCCCAGAGGCAGCCCCGGAAGCTTTCTCGAGCAACGGCTTTGACGGCCGGTGCGGTCGCTGTCGCGATCGTTTCTGCGGGTGTCGGCGGCGGCGTCGCGGTATTGACGCACCCCAGCCACGGCGTCGCCGGGATGAGCACTTCCGGCGCGGCGCCCGGCATGCCTGCGGCCAGCGCGCCGGCCGGCTCCATCGAGCAGGTGGCCGCCAAGGTCCTGCCCAGCGTTGTCAAGCTGGAAGTGAACATCGGAAAGAAGTCAGAAGAGGGCTCCGGTGTGATCCTGTCGACCGGCGGGCTGATTCTGACGAACAACCACGTGGTCGCCGCCGCCGCGGACGGCCCGGGCGGCGGGGATGATGGTCCACAGACCAAAGTGACATTCGCCAATGGCAATACGACGTCCTTCAGCGTGGTCGGCACGGACCCCGGTAGCGATATCGCGGTCGTTCAGGCTCGCAACGTTTCTGGCCTGACGCCGATCGCGGTCGGTTCGTCGGCGGATCTGAAGGTCGGCCAGGACGTCGTGGCTATCGGATCCCCGCTCGGACTGGAGGGCACAGTGACCACCGGCATCATCAGCGCCCTGAACCGTCCCGTAGCCGCAGGTGGTGACGCGAAGAATCAGAACACGGTTCTCGACGCGATTCAGACCGACGCGGCGATCAACCCTGGGAACTCGGGCGGCGCGCTGGTGAACATGAGTGGTGAACTCGTCGGCATCAACTCCGCGATCGCCACGATGGGCGCCGACGCGGGCGGTCCGCGGGGCGGCTCCATCGGGTTGGGCTTCGCGATCCCGGTGGACCAGGCCAAGCGGATCGCCGACGAGTTGATCCAGACGGGGACCGCATCCCGGGCGTCGCTGGGTGTCCAGGTCGGCAATGAGGCTGGGGCGGACGGCGCCAAGATCGTCGAGGTCACCGCCGGGGGGGCCGCCGCGACGGCGGGACTGCCCGACGGAGTCTTGATCACCAAACTCGACGACAGGTTAATCGGCAGCGCCGATGCTCTGGTCGCGGCCGTCCGGTCGAAGGTGCCCGGCGACACGGTGACATTGACCTATCTGGACGGCGCGGGTAAGCCCCAAGCGGTGGAGGTCACGCTCGGCAAGGCCGGCCAGTGAGGCCGGTCGCTGGCCAGACGCGCCCGGACCTCAGTGTGGCTGCACTGAGGTCCGAGCCGAGATATACGGTTGGGCTCATGGAACAGCCTCATACGATGGTGGGCCGGGCGCTGGTGGTGGTAGTCGATGACCGCACCGCCCATGGCGGCGAAGCGGACCACAGTGGCGCCCTGGTCGCTGAACTGCTTGGCGAGGCGGGTTTCGTAGTCGACGGGGTAGTTGTGGTGTCCTCGGACGAAGTCGAGATCCGCAACGCCCTGAACACCGCGGTCATCGGCGGCGTCGACCTGGTGGTGTCGGTCGGGGGCACTGGGGTGACGCCGCGTGACGTCACCCCCGAATCGACCCTCGATCTCCTCGACCGTGAGCTTTTGGGAATCGCCGAGGCGCTTCGCGCGTCGGCTCTATCGGCGGGCATCGCCGAAGCGGGACTGTCGCGCGGTCTGGCGGGCATCTCCGGTAGCACCCTCGTGGTGAACCTTGCCGGATCGCGTGCAGCGGTGCGCGATGGCATGGCAACGCTGGGACCACTGGCTGCGCAGATCATCGCACAGCTGTCCAGCTTGGAGATCTGACTCGTTGGTTGTCCGAGCGGCCTTTGCCTATGCGGTGCTGAATGGGTTCCGCGGTTCCGCTTTGCTGTTGCTGACTGGCGCGCCACAGGGAAACGCCATGTTAACCGCACGTGAACGGCCATTAACCCGCCGGTGTGATCTTTATCACACTCGGGGGTGGCGATGACAGGCCAGTCTCGGCGTTCCCGGGGCGCAGTCAACAAGATTTTCGGGGATGCGTTGCCGGAGATGCCTTTTGATGAGTGCGACAAATCTTCACCCGATGATGAGGTCGATCACGACCGGTGGCTGAATGACAATGTTCCGCCTCACCATGATTGAACTGTGGTTTCGCAATAACCACAGCAAGCGCACCTGTAACGATGAGAGCCGCCGCGGCGAAGACTCTGATGTGGGGCCAGAAAATGCGACGTTGCCCGAATGTAACGCCCTGCCGTCGCGGTCAGGGGGTTGGGGCGCTGAGGGTACCTTCAGTACACTGCGTCCAACGCTGAATCCGGATAGTCAGCGCCGAGCGTTCGCGTTGCCGGTCCGGTGCGTCGCCGTTATGTTCCTCGTATCAACGATGAGCGAATCGTAAGGCCGACGCGAGGGATTTTTAACACCACTCACATAATGGTCCAGCGAGGTGTGTTGTAGCGGTTAAGCCAGGCAACGAACACTCGGTTCCCCAGCCCCGGGGTGTCCGTCTAGCTTTAAGGGAGAAGATGAAGGCAATCAGTCGGGTGCTGATCGCGATGGTGGCGGCCGTCGCGGCGTTGTTCGTGAGCACTGGTACCTCTCACGCAGGGTTGGACAATGAGCTGAGCTTGGTCGACGGCCAGGGGAACACTCTGACGATCCAGCAGTGGGACACCAACTTGAACGGTGTGTTTCCCCTTGACCGCAACCGGCTGACCCGGGAGTGGTTCCACTCAGGCAGGGCCACCTACATGGTCGACGGTGAGGGTGCCGAGGACTTCGAGGGCACCATTGAGCTGGGTTATCAGGTGGGCTTCCCGTGGTCGCTGGGTGTCGGTATCAACTTCAGCTACACCACGCCCAACATCGCATTCGACGGTTTAGAGGGCGTCGGGGCGATCGGCGGTGATGCGTTCGGTGGCATTGTGACTCCGCCGCTCTTCCCGGGTCTGTCGATCTCCGCTGATCTCGGTAACGGTCCGGGTATTCAGGAAGTCGCGACCTTCAGCGTCGATGTGGCGGGTCCGGGTGGTTCGGTGGCGGTGTCCAATGCCCACGGCACGGTGACCGGTGCAGCCGGTGGGGTGCTGCTGCGTCCGTTCGCCCGGTTGGTCTCCTCGACCGGTGACAGCGTCACCACCTATGGCGCACCGTGGAACATGAACTGAGATTTTTACTATCGATGAGCACTAACAACAATGTGGGGCCAGGCCTGAGGTTTCCGTCTAAGAGATTTAGGGAGAAGATGAAGGCAATCAGTCGGGTGCTGATCGCGATGGTGGCGGCCGTCGCGGCGTTGTTCGTGAGCACTGGTACCTCTCACGCAGGGTTGGACAATGAGCTGAGCTTGGTCGACGGCCAGGGGAACACTCTGACGATCCAGCAGTGGGACACCAACTTGAACGGTGTGTTTCCCCTTGACCGCAACCGGCTGACCCGGGAGTGGTTCCACTCAGGCAGGGCCACCTACATGGTCGACGGTGAGGGTGCCGAGGACTTCGAGGGCACCATTGAGCTGGGTTATCAGGTGGGCTTCCCGTGGTCGCTGGGTGTCGGTATCAACTTCAGCTACACCACGCCCAACATCGCATTCGACGGTTTAGAGGGCGTCGGGGCGATCGGCGGTGATGCGTTCGGTGGCATTGTGACTCCGCCGCTCTTCCCGGGTCTGTCGATCTCCGCTGATCTCGGTAACGGTCCGGGTATTCAGGAAGTCGCGACCTTCAGCGTCGATGTGGCGGGTCCGGGTGGTTCGGTGGCGGTGTCCAATGCCCACGGCACGGTGACCGGTGCAGCCGGTGGGGTGCTGCTGCGTCCGTTCGCCCGGTTGGTCTCCTCGACCGGTGACAGCGTCACCACCTATGGCGCACCGTGGAACATGAACTGAGACTTCTCTAACTAACGACAAGCACCTAACGATAAGCACCAACGACAAATCGGCCCCCGGCAGCAGCCGGGGGCCGATTTCGCGCGTCCACGCCAACGTCAGGGGTGGGCGGTCCCGGGTGTGTGGGCGGTCACGGGGTGTGGTCGGTCACCGCGTGTGGTCGGTCTGGTCGGTCGCGCTGCCGTGCCTGCCGGCCCCACCGCCGCTCGCATCGGCGCGAAGGAGATCGCGAATCTCGGTCAGCAGGGTCAGCTCAGTCTCAGTCGATTCCACCGTCTCATCCCGATCGTTGAGCTTCTTGAACGGCGCGACGATCACGAAGTAGATCACCGCGGCAACGAGGATGAAGTTGATGCCGGCCGACAGCACAGCGTTCAGGTCGACATACTGCTCACCTCCGAGTGAGATCCGCAGGATGCCGTATTCGGTGTCGGGTCCGGCACCGATCCGGTCGATGAGAGGCTGAATGACGTTCTGTGTGAACGCCGTGACCACGC